>Ga0184637_10000107_pt1 | contig 55641 bp, 41 predicted proteins | sample PLM3_127_b2_FD_133143 | JGI IMG/M metagenome (GOLD analysis project Ga0184637, IMG submission 133143) | Groundwater sediment microbial communities from an aquifer in East River, Colorado, USA - PLM3_127_b2 | ecosystem: Environmental > Terrestrial > Soil > Riparian zone | place: USA: East River...
CCTGATGATGGACCCGGCCTGATGATGGACCCGGCGAATCTCATCCTCTTCATCCCGGTTATTCTCTGGGCGCTCTCGTTTCACGAGGTCAGTCACGCCTGGATGGCCCTCCGCTCCGGCGATCCGACCGCTCGCGATCTCGGCCGCATCACCCTGAACCCGCTCCGCCACCTCGATCCGTTCGGCACCCTGATGATGTTCCTGGCCGGGTTCGGCTGGGCCAAACCGGTGCCGGTGGACCCTCGCAACCTGCGCGATCCGCTCCGGAATGGGCTGTGGATCGCGGCGGCCGGCCCGACGGCCAACTTCCTGACCGCCCTCGCCTGTGGGCTCCTGGTGCAGGGGCTGTACCGGGGTACGAGGATTCCGGCCGTCCTCGGCTGGGCCGCGGGTCCCATCCTGCAAATCTTGGTGCTCTCGGTGCAGGTGAACTTGGCGCTCTGCGTCTTCAACCTCATCCCTATCCACCCGCTCGACGGCTCGCAGGTGTTGAAGGGCTTGGTGTCACCGCGCACCGCCGAGGCGCTTGCTCGCTTGGATCCAGCCGGCCCGATCGTTCTCATTCTCCTGATCCTGGGCGGGCGGTGGACCGGGGTGGATCCGCTCGGCTTCCTGCTGGGCCCGGTGGTGGGGACGCTGCGGGGGTGGGTGAGCGGCGGGCTCTTGTAGCCGAGCCGAAGAGATGCCGGCCAATCGAGGCTTGCAGGCGCTTGAGGGCGCCGGCTAGGATCGGGTTCGATGAGTCTCGGCCTCCGCCCTCCCGACGGCGATGCACTCAGGATAAAGCTGGCGACCTTCGAAGGGCCCCTCGATCTCCTCCTTCATCTCATCAAGCGCGACGAGATCGACGTCTACGACATCCCCATCGCCCACATCACCCACCAGTACCTCGAGACGATCCGGAACATGCGCCTTCTCGACCTCGAGGTGGCGGGGGAGTTCATGGTGATGGCCGCCACCCTGATGCGGATCAAGGCCCGCCTGCTCCTGCCGCCGAGTCCGCTCGAGGAGGCCGAGGAGGAAGGCGATCTGCGCGAGGAGCTGGTCCAGCGCCTGCTCGAGTATCGGAAGTTCAAGGAAGTCTCCTCGACCCTCCGCGGGCACGAAGAGCACCGGGCCCTGGTCCACCCCAAGGGCTACACCCCCAGGGTGGAATCGAACGAGCCCGTGCCGCTCAAGCCGACCTCCCTCTTCCAGCTCATCGACGCCCTGCGCTCGGCGTTCCAGCGGCTGGGGGACGAATCGGTGCACGAGGTGGTCTTGCCGCCGGTCACCATGGAGGAGAAGATGGAGGCGGTTCGCGCCGCGCTCCGCCAGGCCTGGGGCGGACAGGTGCGCTTTTTGGAACTGGTCGAAGCCTGTCGGACCAAAATCGAGGTCATCGCCACCTTCATGGCGTTGCTGGAGCTGGTCCGGCTGGGAGAGCTCGCGGCCCGTCAATACGAGGAGTTCGGAGAGATCTGGCTGTTTGCATGCGAGCCGGGCCGCCCGGCTACCGATGCACCGGCCGAGGCTCCGGAGGCGCAGGTTCCGGAGGCGGAGATTCCGGAGGCGGAGAACGACTCATGAGCCCGAATGTCAGTCCGTCGCCCGAGCTCACCGACGAGGAGATCGAGCGCGTCGTCGAGGCCATCCTCTTCGCCCACGATGGACCCGTGACCGTCGAGATGATGAGCGAGGCGCTGCCGGCGGTGGAGCCGGTAACCCTCCGAGCGGCGGTTGCTACCCTCGGGCGTGAGTACGAGCGGACCGGGCGAAGCTTCGAGCTCGTGCGCGTCGCCGGGGGCTATCAAATCTGCACTCGGGAGCGCTGGGCGAGCTGGGTGGCTCGCTTCCAGCGGGGCAGTCGCCGCGCCCGCCTGTCGCGGGCGGCGGTCGAGACCCTGGCGATCATCGCCTACCGCCAGCCGATCACCCGCACCGCGATGGAGGATATCCGCGGCGTGGATTCGGGCGGCGTGTTGCACACCCTGCTCGAACGCAACCTGATCACCGTCAAGGGACGTTCACGCGGGATCGGCCGGCCGCTCCTGTACGGCACCACCACCGAGTTCCTGGAATACTTCGGCCTCGATCGGCTTGAGGACCTGCCGCGCTTGGATGAGATCGAGTCTCTGCTCAAGGATCGCGATGAGGCGACTTTGGAAGTGGCGGAGGACGTGGCGGAGGACGTGGCGGAAGAAGTAGCCGAGGCCGAAGTCGCGGCGGAGGTCGCACTCGACGCCGTTCCCGACCTGATCGTCCCCGCTGAAGATGCCCCGGCAGAGTGACCGATCGGCCTAAATTCGATGCTTCGCTCCCCGGTCCCGCCGACCCGCGGCACGAGCTCAAGCGGGTGCGACTCAACCGCTACCTGGCCCTGGTCGGCGTCGCCTCGCGCCGGGCCGCCGACCGTTTGATCGCCGACCGTCGAGTTCGGGTGAACGGGCTCACGGTCGAGGAGCTGGGCACCCTGGTCCTCCCCGGGCGCGACCAGGTCCTAGTGGATGGCGTGCTCGTGGGCCCGGTCGAAGTGCCGCGCTATTTCATGCTGCACAAGCCACGCGGGGTGGTGACCACCGCCGCCGATCCCCAGGGACGCCCCACCGTCCTCGACCTGGTGGGCGGCCGTGCCGGAATTGCGCGAGTGTTTCCAGTCGGTCGCCTCGACCTCGATTCGGAGGGTCTTCTTCTCCTGACCAACGACGGGACCCTGGCCCATCGGCTCCTTCACCCCCGCTACCACGTGTCCAAGGTCTACCGGGTATGGACCGAGCCGCCACCGCGGCCCGTGGACCTGGAGCAGCTCGCGGCCGGGGTCGAGATCGAACCGGGGGTGGGGACTCACCCGGCGCGCGTGGCCCAAGTTGCGGCCGGAGCCGGCGGGGGAGGGAGCTCCGCTCAAGGGTTTGAAATCGAGATTCGCGAGGGAAAGAAGCGCCAGGTTCGCCGCATGTGCGAAGTGCTCGGGCTCACCGTCACGCGGCTCGTGCGCGTGCGCTTCGGACCGCTCGATCTCGACCAGCTCCCCGCGGGAGAAATGCGCGCGCTCACCCCCGAAGAAATCCGGGCGCTCGAGCTGGCGGCGGGGTTGCCCCACCGGAAGCGGGGAGCAGTCGCGGTACCTGCGCCCGCGCCGGAGGATTCTTGAGCGTATGAAGAGCTCTGCACTCCGAGGACGGTGAGCCCGCTGGTTGTTGGACTTCTCGCGCCGCCATTCCGGGCTTGCGCCCGTGTACCGTTCTCCCTAGGATGGTGGACTTTCCTTCGCTGAGGAGGTGGGTGCGCGCGAAACCGGCGGTGGCATTGAACCCAGAGCGCTTCGCCCGGGCTGAAATCCGGGATCTCGCCCCGTATGTGCCGGGCAAGCCCCAGGCAGAGGTCGAGCGCGAGCTCGGTATCTTTGGCCCGATCAAGCTGGCTTCCAACGAGAACCCACTCGGACCCTCGCCGCTCGCCCGCCAGGCCATCAGCACCGCACTCCTCGACCTCAACCGTTACCCCGAGGGGGGCTCCTCCGACCTACGCGACCGTCTCGCGCGCCTGCACGACGTCGAACCGCAGCAGATCGTGGTCGGCAACGGCTCGAACGAGATCATCGAGCTCCTGGCCCATGTCTTCCTCGGCCCGGGCGACCAGGCGATCCTCGCCGATCCCACGTTCCCCATGTACCGCCCGGCGGTGCGGGTGACGGGAGGAGAAGTGATCTATGTCCCGACCCGCGACCTGACTCACGATCTCGAGGCCATGGCGGCGGCCATCACCGACCGGACACGCGTCGTCTTCGTATGCAATCCCAACAACCCCACCGGCACCATGGTCACTGGGGCCGAGGTCGAGCATCTCATGGCCAGGGTTCCGGACGAGGTGCTGGTGGTGTTCGACGAGGCCTACCACGAATACGTCGATCACCCGGAATATCCCCGCACGCTCGACTACGTGCGCGAGGGACGCCATGTGGCGATCTTGCGCACCTTCTCCAAGATCTATGCCCTGGCCGGGCTCCGCGTCGGCTACACCATCACCCAACCGGAGACCGCTGGCCTGCTCCATCGCGTTCGCCTACCCTTCAATGTCAGCACCCTCGCCCAGCGCGCGGCCCTGGCCAGCCTCGACGATCCCCACCAGATCTCGCGCTCGATCCTGGTCGTTCGCGAGGGCAGGGCCCTGTTGAGCGAGTGCCTTCCTCAGCTCGGCATCGAGGTGGTGCCCGCCAGCCAGACCAACTTTCTTCTCGTCCGTCTTCCGGTCGAAGCCGAGCCGGTGGCGCGAGCCCTCGAGGGGCACGGGGTGATCGTGCGCCCGATGCGAGTCTTCCGCTTGCCGCCCGAATACGCGCGCATCACGATCGGGCTCAAGTCGGAGAACGAGCGCTTGCTGGAGGCGCTGGCGGCGGTCCTCGACCGACATCCCTAAGTCCGCCGCCGCTTGGAGAGGAACTGGCCGATTGTGCGGACCGCACCCACGGCAAGCTTCCCGGACACCCTGAGGGTGGAGCCCGCGCGCGGGTTGCGCGGCGTCATCGGCGTGCCCGGCGACAAATCGATCACTCACCGCGCCTACCTGCTCGGAGGTCTGGCGCGAGGGGTCACCCGGATCCTGAATCCCAATCCCGGTCTCGACGCCGAGGCGACCCTCAAAGCGGTCGAGCTGCTCGGGGCGCGAGTGGCGCGCGCCGGCGAAGATGAAGGACGCCTCGAGGTTCAGATCGAAGGGATGGCCGGAGCATGGCGCGAACCCGAGCAGGTGATCGACTGCGGCGATTCCGGCACCACCATGCGCCTCTTGGCCGGGATCCTGAGCGCAGGTACTGGGATCGGTATCTTGACCGGGGATTCTTCGCTCTGCTCCCGTCCGATGGGCCGGGTGATTGAACCGCTCGAGCGCATGGGAGCCCGCATCCTGAGCCGTGCCGAAGGCCGTGCCCCGCTGGTCGTGCGCGGGAGCGGACTGCGCGGGATCGACTACCGCATGCCGGTAGCGAGCGCCCAGGTCAAATCGGCCCTGTTGCTGGCGGGGCTCGGGGCCACCGGCCGCACCGTGGTGCGCGAGCCGGTGGCGACCCGGGATCATACGGAGCGCATGCTCCGCGCCTTCGGCGTGCCGGTCACGACATCGCTGACTCCGGCGGCGGTCCCGACCTCGGCAGTGGCGGCGAAGGGCCCGACCGGAAAGGGAAGAGGGGCCCGCCCCGGGGCCAAGCCCGGAGCGAAGGCCGGGGTCAAGATCGAGGGAGGCGAGACTGAAATCGCGGTCGAAGGCGGATCCCGCCTCACCGCGGCCGAGATTCAGGTGCCCGGCGATCTCTCCGCAGCGGCGTTCTTTGTCGTCGCCGCGCTCATCCTTCCCGATTCGGAGGTGGTGATCGAGGGCGTGGCGATGAATCCAACCCGGCGCGGCGCCATCGACGCCTTGATCGAGATGGGCGGCGAGATCGAGCTCCGCGGCCTCACTGACGACGGCCTCGAGCCGGTGGCGACGGTTGTGGCGCGTTCGAGCCGGCTCGCCGGGATCGAGATCGGCGGGGATCGCATCCCATCGCTCATCGATGAGCTGCCGGTGCTGGCGGTGGCGGCGGCGTTCGCCAGCGGATCGACCACCGTGCGCGGCGCCGAGGAGCTGCGAGTCAAGGAGTCCGATCGCATCGATCGCATCTGCCGCAGCCTGACCGCTGCCGGCGTCCGGGTGGAGGAGCGGGCGGACGGCTACGTGGTCCATGGCGGCCCGCGCCCGCACGGGGCGGCGATCGACGCGCTCGGCGATCACCGGATGGCGATGGCGATGGCGGTGCTCGGTCTGGGCGCGAGCGGTCCGGTCGAGATCCACGGCGCCGGCGGAATCTCGACCTCGTTCCCCGGCTTTGCCGATCAGCTCGCCAATGTGAGAGCCCTGCGTTGAACCTTTTCGTGGTGGGTTGGAATCTCCCCCGCGAGCTCCGTTCCCGAGCCGTGGTCGAGCTCCGGAAGATGGCGAGCGTGTATCCGCAGCTCGATCCGGCCACCCTCTGGAACGAGGAGGCGCCTCTCACCTTCGTCGCTTCCATGCACACCGGCGATCGGGCCGCATGCCCGCGCCGCTACGTCCATCAGGACGCCCACCAGATCGTCTTCTATGACGGCAGCCTGGTCGGACGCGGCGGGTGCTTTGCCGCCCACGACGCCCGCGTACTGGCATTGCATTGGGACCAGGTCGAGGAGATCGAAGGCCAATTCGTCGCGGTGCGCGTCGGGGTGGATCCACCGCAGATGGAGCTCGTCACCGATTGGTTCGGCTTTCATCAGACCTACTACCACCGTTTCGGCGACACTTGGGTGGCGAGCAACAACGTGCGGATCATCAGGCGAATGGTGGGACGGTGTGAACTCGATCCGGTGGGGGTCAGCTTGATGCTCAGCACCGGATGGGTGGGGGAGGACCGGACGCTCGAGCGCGAGATTCGGGTAATCCCGGCCGCGCAGCATTGGATCTGGGACGCGCATTTTCCAGAACCACGACAAACGACCTATTATGCTCGGGCCGGACTGGCGAACTTGCAGCGCCGGCGGCGGCGGCCGCGCTTGCAGCGGCTGGCCGAGGAGATGGTCGAGACCTGCCGCAGCTTCGCCGGGGCGTATGGGCGGTTGAGATGTCCTTTGACCGGCGGCCTCGACTCCCGCCTCCTCGCGTCGCTCTTGGTCCATGGGAAGATCGAGGCGGATTACTACACCTCGGGGGCGCCGGGGTCCCCCGATCTGACCGTCGCCCGGCGGATTGCCGAGCTCCACGACCTGCCACTGGAGATCCAACCCCAACCGGCGGCGGTGGTGATCGAAGCGTGGGAAGACACCGCCTGGAGGCTGATCCAGCAGAACGACGGGCTGGTCAACCTGGTGCAGATCGCCGACCTGATCCATCAGCCCAAGCAGGTCGAGCGGTTGACCGTGAGCCTGTGGGGAGTCGGCGGGGAAATCGCGCGCGGAAACTATTACCACTTCCGGATCTTGCTCCTTGACCGCCGGGTGGACACGATCCGGCAGCATCTTGCCGACGTGCTCGCCGACCCCCATGGCGGTCTGATCCATCCGGAATGCACCGCACGCACGAGAACCCATGTGCGGGAGTTTGTGGACCGGGCCATGGACGAGGGTTTCGAGCCGCTTGACTTAGGGGACCTCTTCTTCACCTCCGACCGGGTCCGGCGCTGGGCGGGCAGCAACGAGCGCAAGGCGATGCCCGCCGGGGACCGCTACTCTCCGTTCTTGAGCCGAGGTTATGTCGAGGCGGCGTTCTCCATGTCAGCGCTGGCTCGCATGACCGGGCCTTTGCATTTCCACTTGATCCGGATGCTGGCGCCCGATCTGCACCGGCTGCCCTTCGCGGTCGGCGGCTGGCGCTCACAGTGGCCGCTTCTGAACTTGTGGCGCCGGTCGATCCACGCGGCGGCAAAGAAAGTGGGGGGTCGGATTCGAAAGCGGACACCAGCCCAGCCCGCCGAGTTCGACCATGCCATGTGGCTCGAGGCCAAGCTCCCCTGGCTGCGCGCCCTATGTCTGGACCAATCCGAATCGCCGCTGTGGGAGTTCGTCCAGCGGCCGGTGTTCGAAAAAATTACCGGCGATCAGTCGAGCCCGGAGGCTCGCCGGCAGATCATGAGGGGCCTCTATAACGTGGGGACTGTCTTCGCGTACATGGAAAGTCGGTGAGGAGCGGTTGCGGGTTGGGGCCGCTCTCGGTTGCGATCGACGGCCCGGCGGCGGCGGGAAAATCGACCACGGCTCGAGCGGTGGCGCGACGGCTCGGGCTTCTCTATGTCGATTCCGGCGCCATGTATCGGGCGCTCGCCTTGAAGCTCCTCGAGGGCGGAATCGATCCCGCCGACACGGCGGCGCTCGAGCGCTTCCTGGCCTCGACCAAGATCGACCTCGCCGACCGGGGGGGCGAGACCCAGGTGATCCTGGACGGCGAGGAGGTGACGGAGCGGCTGCGCGACGAGAAGGTTGGGACCTTCGCCTCGACCATCGCCCCGCTCAAAGCGGTTCGATCCCATCTCGTGGACCGCCAGCGCGAGCTGGCCCGCGATCGCGGCGTGGTCATGGAGGGGCGCGACATCGGCACCGTGGTGTTGCCGGAAGCGACGGTCAAGATCTTCCTCACCGCCAGCCTCGAAGTGCGGGCCGAGCGCCGGCAGCGCGAGCTGGCCGAGCGCGGGCGAGCGGCCGATCTCGCCGGCATCCGTCAGCTCATCGCCGAGCGCGATCGCCGCGATCTGGAACGGGCGGAGAGTCCACTCCGCGCGGCTCCCGACGCGGTGGAGGTGAACACCACTTCGCTCGGGGTCGAAGAGCAGATCGAAGTTGTGCTTGCCGAGGTGCGGCGGCGATCCGGCACCGACATCACCGGTTTCTACCGGTTCATCCGCACCCTCGCTATTGGGATTGCCCACCTGCTCTTCCGCCTGCGAGTCGAAGGACTCGAGCACCTTCCATTGGCCGGCGGCTTCATCCTGGCGGCTAACCACGCCTCCCTCCTGGACCCCCCGCTGGTGGGGTTGTGCGCGACCCGCAGACTGGGCTATCTCGCCAAGGGGGAATTGTTTACTATCCCCGGGTTAAAGCAGCTCATTGAGGCCATGGGGGCGATCCCCATTCACCGGCGAGGACTCGACCGACGGGGGCTCGAAGCTGCAAAGAGAGTGCTCGCAAGCGGCTGCGGCCTGGTACTCTTCCCCGAAGGGACGCGGACCCGGAGTGGGAAGCTCGGACCGGGGCGGCCCGGGGTGTCCATGCTTGCGGCTGAATCCGGGGTGATGGTGGTCCCGGCGCACGTTCGAGGCACGTGGCGCCTGGGCCGCGCGATTCTCCGCCGCCCGGTGGTGGTGGTGCGCTTCGGCGCCGCCTTGCCGCCGCCGGCGATGGGGAGTGGGCGCGCCTGGCGCGACGAGCTTCGCGCGCACGCGGACCACATCATGCAAGCCATTGCCGAGCTCGGGGATGGAGAGCTCGGCAGGGCGGGGTCGGCGATTGCGGGTTCGACCTCGCCGCGGAGCTCGCTGCCGCAAGGCTCGATCCCACCCCGATCGACCACGCTCCGGATACGCGTTCCGGCTGCCTTCCGGCGGCCCAGCTCTTAGGTCAAGGAGGTCATTTTGTCGATGGTGGATGAAACTCTCGGCCAACCGGAAGGCTCGACTCCCGTTTCCCCGGCGCCAACCACGGGCGCGCCGGCCAAGAAGCTGCCACGATCGAGATATGAGATCGCCCTCGAACGCGAGGAGCCCGAATACACCGACGTGGAGCGGCAGGAGCTCGAGGCCCTCTATGAGAAATCGTTCCAGGACTTCGAAGAGGGCGAGATCGTGCGCGGTCGCGTGCTCGAGATCACGGCCACCGAAGTTCTCGTGGACGTGGGGTTCAAGTCGGAGGGAGTGATCCCGGCCGAGGAGTTTCCCAGTCTTGAAGGTATCAAGCCCGGAGATGAGATCGAGGTCTTCCTGGAAAAGATGGAGAACCAGGACGGGCTGGTCGTGCTCTCCAAGCAGCGCGCCGATTTCGTCAAGGTGTGGGACCGGGTGAAGGAGGCCGCCGACAGCGGCACAGTGGTCGAGGGCCGGCTGCTGCGCAAGATCAAGGGCGGGGTCGTGGCCGATCTCTACGGAGTCGAGGCCTTCCTCCCCGGCAGCCAGATCTCGATTCGCCAGGTCCACAATCTGGACGAGCTCTTCAATCAGACGCTGCGTTTCAAGATCATCAAGCTCAACAAGCGGCGGCGCAACATCGTCGTCTCCCGGCGGGCGGTCCTCGAGGAAGAGCGGGAGAAGATGAAGAAGGACCTCCTGACCGAGCTCGAGAAGGGCCAGATCCGGGAAGGAACGGTCAAGAACATCACCGACTTCGGAGCGTTCGTGGACCTGGGCGGCATCGACGGTCTGCTCCATATCACCGACATGTCCTGGGGGCGGGTCTCCCATCCGTCGGAGGCGGTGAGGATCGGCGAGCGACTCAAGGTCAAGGTGCTCAACTTCGACCGCGAGCGCGAGCGGATCTCGCTGGGGCTCAAGCAGCTCCAGCCCTATCCCTGGGAGGGAGTGGTGGAGAAGTACCCCGTGGGGACGCGGGTGCGCGGCAAGGTCGTGTCCATCACCGACTATGGCGCCTTCGTCGAGCTCGAGCAGGGAGTCGAAGGGCTGGTTCACGTGTCCGAGATGTCCTGGACCCGGCACGTGCGCCATCCCTCCAAGGTGGTGAACCCGGGAGATGAGGTGGAAGCCGTCGTGCTCAAGGTGGATAAGGAGCACGAGAAGATCTCTCTCGGGATGAAGCAGATCGAGCCCGATCCCTGGTCGACCCTCGACGTCAAGTACCCGCCAGGGACGCGCCTCAAGGGCAAGGTGCGCAATCTGACCAATTTTGGCGCCTTCGTCGAGATCGAGGAGGGGATCGACGGCCTGGTCCATGTATCGGACATGTCCTGGACCAAACGGGTCATGCATCCCTCTGAGGTGTTGAAGAAGGGGGACGAGATCGAAGTCGTGGTGCTCAAGATCGACCGCGACGAGCGCCGAGTCTCGCTGGGGCTCAAGCACACCATGGCCGATCCCTGGGCCGAGATGGCCGACCACTTCCCGCCCGATCATCAGGTGAAGGGCACGGTGAAGCGGCTCCTCGACAAGGGCGTGGTGGTCGACATGGGGGACGAGATCGAGGGGTTTGTTCCGATCTCCCAGCTTGGCATCGAGAACCTCACCAAGCCGAGCGACGGGTTCAAGATCGGCGACGAGCTGCCGCTCACCGTCATCCGCGTCGATGCCGATCAGCACCGCATCGTGCTGTCGGCCCGCCGCTATCTCGAGATGGCGGACGAAGCGGCGGCTCGCGAGTTCCAGGCTAATTTCGGCGGGCGGCGGGGCGCGGAGGCGGTAGCCGAACCCGAAATCGAAGCGGAGCCAGCGCCGGTTGCGCCCAGCGAGCCCAAGAGCGGCAAGCGCAAGAAGAAGGCGAAGGACGGCTCCGCTGCCGACCAGGCCGAGGCTGAAGCGATGGAGGCGGCCGAAGCGGAGCTCCGCCGTCTGGGAAAGAAGAGCAGCCTGGAAGTGAAGAGCAGCCTGGAAGACGACGAAGAGGAAGAAGAGTAACGAGCCGCGGCCTCACCCTCATGCTCGCGACGCGACTAGTCATCCTCGCCGCTTGCGCTCTGCCGTTGGCCGGCAGCCTGACGGATGCGCGCTCCACCGCGGCGGCGGCGAAAGAACCGCCCGCAGCCCTTCTAGCTGCCCTCGATCATGAGATGGACGGGGAAGCCGTGGTGCGCGCGGCCGAAGCGCTGCTCGAAGACTACGGTGATCATCCGCGGGCGGCCGAAGCGGCGGAGTTGCTCGCCGACTATCGCTACGCCCTGGGCGAGTACCAGGCAGCGGCCCGGCACTACGCCACCGCCGCGACCCTGAGCTCCGGGCCGGGGCGGGTGCATCGGCTCCTGAGCCGCGGGCGCGCCCTTCTCGGGGCGGGGGATTCACCCGCCGCCAGCACCGTATTCGAGGAAGTCTTGACCCTCGTCCCGGCCTCGAGCCAGGCTCGCCTCGGGCTCGCCGACGCCGCTCTCCTGGCCGGAGAGACCAAGCGGGCAGTGACCCTCTACAGCGATCTCTTGGACCAGTCGCCGGCCGACCCGGTCACCCCCATCGCCCTCGCCCAGCGCTTTCGCGCTCTCGATGAGCTGGGACGGACCGACGAGGCGCTGGCGGACGCCCGGCGCTTGGTCGACGCCTATCCGCGGTCGAGTGAGGCGGCGGCCCTCCGGGACCGGCTCCGGCGCGAGAAACGCGAACGGGCCGCCAGCGCCGCCGACGAGGCTCCTCCGGGGCAAAAGGGTCCGGCCACGTCCGCTCCGGGCTCGCGCGTACCAGTAGTCGACGCTCCGGCCGCCCGCACCGCTGGCGACGCGCCCGCTCAAGCGAAGGATCTCCCCGAAAGGGGCGGCTATTCTCTCCAGCTCGGCGCGTTCGGCAACGAGGGGAATGCGCAAGATCTTGCGCGCCAGCTCGAACAATTGAGGATGCCGGACGTACGCATCGAGAAGGAACGTCGCGGAGGCCGGATCTTCTACCGCGTGCGGTGCGGCTCCTACCTCGATCCCGAAGCGGCGGAAGCCGACGGCCAGCGACTGGGAGAGCACGGCCTGCGTTATCAGGTCGTCGCGCGTTAGGGGCGCGGCATGGCCCTCCCCGGCGCGCCTGCCCCCGCCCCATCCCGGGTATCGGCCGGCGATCCGACGCCGGTGATGCGACAGTACCTCGCCGCCAAGACCGCCTACCCGGATGCTCTCCTCCTCTTCCGGATGGGCGATTTCTACGAGCTCTTCTACGACGACGCTGTCCTCGCCGCCCGGCTCCTCGGTCTCACTCTCACCTCGCGCGACAAGCGCTCCGGGATTCCGATGGCCGGCGTCCCCTGGCACGCCGTCGACACCTATGTCGCCCGGCTGGTGCGCGAAGGCCATCGAGTGGCGATCTGCGACCAGGTCGAGGATGCGAAGCTCGCGCGCGGGCTGGTGGAGCGGCGGGTCACCGAGCTCGTCACTCCGGGCACCGCCACCGCCGCCGACCTGATCGAGGAGCGAGCGAACCGCTTTCTCGCCGCCGCCGCCCCGGCGCCCGGCGGCATCTGGGGTGTGGCGCTCGCCGACGTTTCGACCGGCGAGTTCATGGCCGGGGAGTTCGCGACGGAAGCCCTGGCCCAGGAACTGGCCGGGCTCCCGGTGGCCGAGGTGCTGGTGGCGGAGGGCGTGGTGCCGCCGCCGGCGCTCTCTGCTTCCGAAGCCGAGGGTGGCGAGCGGCCGCTCGTCACCCAGTTCTCGGCCATGGCTTTCGACCGCGATCGGGCCACTGAACGGCTGACGCGTCACTTCGCCACCACCTCGCTGGATGGCTTCGACTGCGGCGACTTGAGCGCCGGCCTAGGCGCCGCCGGTGCTTTGATCGAGTATCTGACCGAGGTGCGGCAAAGTCCGCTCCGCCATTTCACCGCGCTAAAGCGGCTCCGCCCCCAAAGCGCCATGACGCTCGACGAGGTCACTCTCGTCCATCTCGATGTCTTGCCTCGCCGGGGGGAAAACCCGCGCGGCACGCTCCTGGGCGTGCTCGATGTGAGTCGCACCGCCATGGGCGGGCGACTTCTCCGCCGCTGGCTCACCCGTCCCAGCCTGGACTTGGAGACCATCGGGACGCGTCTCGACCGGGTCGCGGCGCTGGCCGACGACGACCGCCGGCGCTCGGCGCTCCGCGGGTCGCTGGCGGCGATCGGAGATCTCGAGCGACTGGCGAGTCGGATCGAGTCGGGCCGCGGGGGAGCGCGTGAGTTGCGCGCGATCGCCGACTCGCTGGCGCAGGTCCCGGCGCTCGCCGACGGGCTGGCCGGCGGCGCGGGCGCACCAGTTCTCGCCGAGCTTGGCGCCGCCCTCGACCCGCTGGCCGACATGGCGGGCCGCATCGATCGGGAGCTCGTCGACGCCCCCCCGCACACGATCACCGACGGGGGAATGTTTCGCGACGGGGTTCATCCCGAGCTGGACGCGATTCGCCGGGGCGCGCGGGAAGGCAAGGAGTGGATCGCCCGGCTCGAGGGCGAGGAGCGGGGGCGCACCGGCATCGCCAACTTGAAGGTCGGGTTCAATCGAGTCTTCGGTTACTACCTCGAGGTCTCCCGTGGCCAGCTCAAGAGCGTTCCCGCCCACTATCTCCGCAAACAGACCCTGGTCGGAGCGGAGCGCTACATCACCCCCGAGCTCAAGGAGATGGAATCGAAGGTGCTCGGCGCAGAGGAACGGATAGCGCGGCTCGAGCAGGGGTTGTTCGTGGCCCTGCGCGACCAAGTGGCGGCCGAGATCCCGCGACTCCTCCGCACCGCTCAGGCGATCGCGACCCTCGACGCCTTGGCCGCCCTGGCCGAGGTGGGCCGCATCCGCGGCTACGTTCGGCCTCGTCTCACCGCTCATGGGCCGCTCACGATCGAAGCGGGCCGCCATCCGGTGGTCGAAGCCCTGGTGCCCGGCGAGACCTTCGTCCCCAACGACACCCGGGTGGGGGAGGACGGCGCCCATCTGCTGATCATCACCGGGCCCAACATGGCGGGAAAGTCCACCTATCTCCGGCAGGTCGGGCTCATCGTGCTGATGGCCCATGCCGGCTCTTTCGTGCCGGCGGCGGCGGCAGCGATCCCGATCACCGATCGCATCTTCACTCGGGTCGGGGCCTCCGACCGCATCTCCCGCGGCCAGTCGACCTTTCTGGTCGAGATGCAGGAGACGGCCGTCATCGTCCGCGGAGCCACAGCGCAGAGCCTCGTCCTCCTGGACGAGGTCGGGCGCGGCACTTCGACCTACGATGGACTGTCGATCGCCTGGGCGGTCGCCGAGTACCTACACAACCTGCCGGGTGGTCCGCCCCGCACTTTGTTTGCCACCCATTACCACGAGCTGACGCGGATGGCGCGCGAGCTCCCGCATGTCCGCAACCTGAATGTGGCCGTGGCCGAACAGGGGAACGAGATCCGATTCTTGCGCCGCATCGTCGAGGGAGCGGCCGACCGTTCCTACGGGATCTACGTCGCCCAGCTCGCCGGACTGCCACCGGAACTGCTCGGGCGCGCCCGAGAAGTGCAGCGGGTGCTCGAGGAAGGAGACGCGGATCTTGGGGCGCAACCGGCCCAGCTCAACCTCTTCGGCCAGGTGAAAGCCGGCCGCGGCGCCGCGCCGCGCTCCGATGCCCGGCAGGCCGATGCCCGTCGCGCGGCCCAGGAGGCCGCGGTTCTGGCTACCCTCCGTGGGCTCGACCCCGAGCGCCTGACGCCGCTCGAGGCGCTATCCAACCTGGCAGCGCTCCATCAGCTCTTGGAACCGGTCGAAGGTGAGCAGGCCTCAGTGGATGGCGCCGTTCCGAAAGGCGCGGCGGAAGCCGCCCGGCCCGACCCCTGAGCGGCGGGCAGGCTACTCCTCGGCGCAGGCTACTCCTCGGCGCAGGCTACTCCTCGGCCGCCTCCTCGGGCTCTGCCGAGGGTTCGTGCAACTCGCGCCCGTCTCTCGGGTAGCGGTCGTCGCCCCGCCAGCTGCGATCCTCCCGCGGGGCCCGCCCGGGGTAGCGCTCGTAGCGTTCTTCCCGGCGGACTGCGGTTCCCGTCCGGCTCTCCCGTCCGTCGCCTCCGCGTTCTCGGTAGCCAAGCGGCCGGGAGCGTTCGCCGAGGGCGCGCCCGCGGTCCGAGATGCGTTCCTCCCGCCCGCTGGGGCCGCTGTAACCCAAGAGGAACTCTTCGTTCATCGGCACATGTTCGTCGCATGCCCGCAGCAGCTCGGCCGAGGTGTTCGATTTGAAGCTCATCACCTCCACCCTCACCCCGCGGCCCCGGAGCAGATGGACCAGGTCCACATATTCTCCGTCCCCGGTGACCAGACAGACGGCATCGATCTTGTCGACCAGGCTCATGGCGTCGAGAGCCAGCATCAGATGGATGTCGCCCTTCCGGGTCCCGTCTTCGAACACCTTCATCGATTTCGTCCGCACCTCGAAGCCGATATTGCGCAGGGCGACCACGAACGGGCTCACGTCGACATCCGGAGCCTCGACCACGTAGGCGATGGCGCGGATGAGCTGGCGGGTGGAGAAGCGCTTGAGCAGCGAGAGGAAATTGACCTTGTCCCCCAGGCTCTTGGCGGGATAGTAGATATTCTGTACATCCACGAGCACTGCAAGGCGCTGGGCGGATAGCGGTGTTGTCAGGGACACGGGCGCTCCTTTCTGCTGCGGATAATGCGTTGACAACATACAGAAAGATTGAATAGGGTGCGTTGATTCTAGGCGGGCGGTCAAACGGAAGTCAAGCATTGCAGGATTCCGATGTTCGCAGGCTTCCGATGTTCGCGCTACCGCGCTACCCGAATCCGGTGGAGGATGGACGGTGATCTACTCCTACTCCAAGCTGCGGGCGTTCGAGACCTGTCCCCTCAAGTTCCGCTATCGCTATCTGGATCGAGTCCCCACTGATCTCGAGACCATCGAAGCCTTCACCGGCAAGCGCGTGCACGAGGTTCTCGAGGCCCTGTTTCGCTCGCTGGCGGCCGACCCTCGGCCTCCCGATCTCGGGGAGGTGCTGGTTCTCTATGACGAGGCCTGGGAGCGGGCGTGGCATTCCCAGGTGGAAGTGGTCAAGGAAGCCTACACGCCGGACGACTACCGGCGCCTGGGCAGCCGCTGCCTCTCGACGTTTTATCGCGGCAACTGGCCATTCGTCGCCGACCGGACCCTCGCCCTCGAGACCGAGATCGAATTCGATCTCGATCTCGAGCGGCCCGACGGGCCCCGAGTCACCGGGATCATCGACCGGGTGGCCAAGGGCCTTGCCGGCGAGCTCCTCATCCATGACTACAAGACTTCGACCTATTTGCCTCGCCAGCAGGAAATTCTGGCCGACCTCCAGCTGGCGATCTACCAGCTCGGAGCCGCCCGGCGCTGGCCGGGGGCGCCGGCGGTCAAGCTCATCTGGCATTTCCTGGCCTTCGGGCGCCGGGTCACGGTGAGGCTGGGTCCCACCGGGATCGAGGAGAAGCGGGCGGTCATCGGCCGCCGGATCGAGGCCATCGCCCAAGCGGTGGCGGCCCAACAGTTGCCGGCCCGGGTTTCGCCACTCTGCGCGTGGTGCGGCTATCGCCGCCTCTGCCCGGCTTATGCCGGAGCGGGGCCCCAAGGTCCCTGGGCCGCCGCATCGGGTTCACCGGGGAAGGTGCGCTCCCCGGCGATACCGGCTGTAGGGTTGCTTTCGACCCCGGTTGGGGTGGCAGGGTCTCTTCCGCCAATTCATCCTCGGGTGGCTTCACTTCCCTCGACTCCGCTTCCAGGGACGCTTCCTCCGGCGACTCCGCCTCCGGTTCGTCCCGTGCCCCGCGCCACGTTGCGCCTGCGCCCGCTCGGCCGCCGATGGCGAAAGCGGGCAGAGGTGAATCTCGCCCAGCTCCGGCTTTTCTGAGCCTATTTCAAGCCCGCCGGCGGGTCACTAGGCTTTGAGGATCACTTGAAGCAATGCGGCTCAACCGCTTAATTGAATTAACTCTCCGGGTGGATTTGACAGGCAAGAATCCCAGTGGTAGCTTGCTCGCAGATGTCCGGCGGGTCGCCCGATCCCATCGAAGCTTTCCACTTTGATCCTGCCCCGGCTCCCGGCTCGGCCACGAGCCGGCCCGCGTCCCCCCCCTTGTCCAATTTGCGCTGGCGGATCGAGCAAGGAGAAGACCCCGTGATCACTCGCGAGCAAGTTGAGATGTTGGCTCGCCTGCGCATCGGAGAGTTTCCGGTCACCACCCTGTTCTTGAACCTCGACCGGGGGTCAGACAAGCGGAAGTCGGAGATCCTCATCAAGGATCTGATCAAGCAGCAGCGCGCCGCGCTCCCCGCCCGCGACTTGAGCGCCGACCAGCTGCATTCCGTGGAGCGGGACTTCGAGGCGATGCTCCAGTTCGTGCACAACTTCGACCGCAAGGGATCCCGGGCGGTCGCAGTTTTCTCCTCCTCGAGCGCCGGGCTCTGGCAGTTCTATGGCCTGGCTCGCCCGGTGCGCGACCGCTTGGTCGTGGACACGCATCCCCATCTGAGACCTCTCTTCGACCTCTTGCATCAGTTCAGGCGTTGCTTGGTGTTGCTCATGGCACGCGACCATTCGGTCCTCTACCTCGCTCACCTGGGTGAGCTGCAGCGGGTCGAGGAAAGGCAGGGTGATGTTCCGCCTGAGCTGCGGGTCGGAGGGTTTGCCGGCTCCGAAGAGCGGCGGATCGAACGCCATGGGCTCGACCGCTTGCACCACTTTGTTCGCCAACTGATCGAAGTGACATTGGCGGAAGTCAAAGCGAAGGATGCCGAACTGCTGGTGATCGGCGGAGCGCCGGAGATGGCGGCGGCGTTCGAGGCCGACGCTCCGCGGGGGCTCCGAGACCAGCTGATCGGCCGGCTCAGCCTGGGCCCGGAGAGCCCACCGGCAGAAGTGTTGGCGCGCGCGGGCGAGCTCATTTTGGCGCACGCTCGCAAGCAAGCTGCCCAAGTCGTCGAGGAGGTGATCAAAGAGGCGAACGCCGGCGGCATGGGTGTCGCCGGGGTCGCCCCGACACTGCGCGCCTTCGGGCACGGGCAGGCGGCGATCGTGGTTGTCTCACCTCGGCTCGTTCGCCCGGGCCGCGCCTGCGGGGCGTGCTCGGGCCTGGCGATCGAGGGGGACATCTGCCCGATGTGCGGCGCCGAACTGGTTCAGGTGCCCGATGTGATTGAAGAGCTCATCTACCGTGCCCTCAGCCACTCGGTGGAGGTCGTCGACGTCGAGGGTCACCCGGGTCTCGAAGCGGCCGGGGGGATGGCCGCTCTGCTCCGCTACCGGCGCCCGTCGCCAGCACTTGGCTTGCCCCTGGCGGCCGCCGGCGTTCCCGAGCCAGGGGGGCGAAGCGGGTCGTAGGGCGGCCCGATCTCAAGGATGGGTTGGGGGATGCCCCTCGCCGGGGCAACCTCGGCGGCCTGGTCGGGGTAGGGACTTGGGAAACACCCATCATTGATGGACGTCCGCGTTCCGGACGTCCGGCCCACACCATCGATGCCGCCGCCCAAGGAAGGACGCGAGCGGCCGATCTTAATGAGTGTCTGGAACCCTGTTGAGGTGCGTTGCATGTTGAGCCGGCTGGTATGCGGTATTGCGGTCGCCGGGATGTCCCTTGGGCTTATCCCAGCGCATTTGATTGCCTCCGAATCGCCACCGGCCGCCGGCGGTGAGCGTTTCATCACCGTGGACGAGATCCGGCCCGGAATGCGCGGGACCGGGCTGGCTACTTTTGGCAGCGAAGGGGTCACCGAATTCGAGGTCCAAGTGCTCGGCGTGCTTCACCGCTGGGTCCCTGGGGGGGACCTGATCGTGGTCGAGGCCACCGGCGGCCCGCTGGCCGAGACCGGCATCTACCGCGGCATGTCGGGAAGTCCGATCTATCTCGAAGGCCGCCTCGCCGGCGCCGTCTCCTACAACCTGGGTCTTTTCGCCGAACGCGCCATCGCCGGAGTGACGCCGATCGCCGAGATGTTGCCGCTGCTCGAGGCTTCGGAGGAGTCGCCGGCCGGCGAGGTGGCGCCGGGCACCCTCCCGCCAGGAAAGACTCAAGGGAAAGGTCCGACCGGCGATCCAGAGGAAGCTCCGGAGGTAGAGGCCGCTGTAGCCAGCCCGCGTAGCCTGGCCGGACACGCCTTCTTTCCCGCCGACGTCGAGCCCATCCGCACTCCACTCCTGCTTGCCGGCTTTGCCCCGGAGACCCGGGCGGCGATGGCCCCGTTCTTGAGTCGCTTCGGCGTGGAGACGACCAGCGGTGGCGCCTCGGGTCGCCTTGCGGGCAACGGAAGTCAGGGAATGGATGCGGCCAGAGCGGCCCTCAAGCCGGGGGCCCCGCTGGGGGTGCAGCTGGTGCGCGGGGACGTCGAGGCCACCGCGCTCGGCACCGTCACCTACGTCGACGGCGACCGCCTCCTCGCCTTCGGCCATCCCATGTTTCAAGCCGGCCAGGTGGATCTGCCGATGACCGGCGCGAGCGTGTACACGGTGTACCCATCGCAGGCGGTCTCCTTCGTCATCGGCGCAGCATCGGGTCCGCTGGGGCGCATCGTCACCGATCGGCAGACCGGCATCGCCGGACGCGTCGGCGAGACGGCACCGATGGTCCCGGTGCGGATTGAGATCCAAAGGGATGGGAGCCCGGGGCGTTCCTACGAGTTCGAAATCGTCCCCAACAAGTTCTTCCTCGCCCAGTTTGTCGGCTTTGTCGCCTTCAACAGCTTCGTCGCCGACCAGAAGGTTTTCGGGGACACCACGCTTGACTTGTCGCTTCGGGTCGAGCTTGCCGATGGCACCCGGCTCGACTTCGAGGACGTGCTGGCCTCCAATCTTCCGCCCACGGCGCTGGCCGAGAGGGTGTCGGCCCCGGTCAACGGGCTGTTGTTCAATGACCTCGCTCCGGTGCGAATCAAACGCATCGACTTGGACCTCCGGGTCCTGCCGCAGCTCAAGACGGCGGTCATCGAGGAAGTCGTTGTCGACCGCTACGAAGTGGAAGCGGGAGAGTCGATCGCCGCCACCCTCCATCTGAAACCGTTCGAGGCGGCAAGGCGGTCGATCCAGCTCACCGTGCCGGTGCCGGCGGACGCCCGGCCGGGTCCGATCCTGCTCCGCGCCTGCGACGCCGAGGGGGCGACCCGCTGGGAATCGGAGCGCGCTCCGCGACGCTTCGTGCCCTCGACGGTGGCCCAGCTCGTCGATCTCTATGAGGAGACCGCGGCCCACAACGTGGTCCGGGTCACCTTGCATGGAGACGCCCATGGGGTGGTGGTGGACGGACGCGAGATGCCGGGGTTGCCCTCCAGTGTCTTCAAGATCATGGACTCGAACCGGCGCACCGGCGGGCGCAGCGGGAGCTGGGGCCGGCTTCTCCATGAGCAGCGGGTCAAGACGGAGTACCAGCTCAGCGGCTGCCAGGAGCTCCGGCTCGAGGTTAAGGCCTCCTCCGTTAAGGCCTCGGATCGAGCGGCGAAGAACGGCGCCAACGGCGTCAATGGGAGCCGCTGATGGAGTCCGCTGATGGAATCGATCGAGCGATGAGAAAGAGGCGATGAGAAAGAGCGGGGTGATGAGGATGAACGTGGTGCTGAGAGGGCGGTGGCTCCTGGCTCAACTGGCCTTTGTCGCCGGATCGCTCGCGATCGGGATTGGCGATGGGCTGGCGGTGGACACCTCCATCTGGGAAGTGAAGGGGGCGGCCGGGTTCGGCGCCGCCGAGACCGAGCGAATAGCGGTCACCGCCGAGGGAGCGGCGGTGCTGGCACCGCGGCGGGAGATCGCCTTCGCCACCGGGGAGAGCTACGTCTGGTCCCTCGCCGCCGCGCGCGACGGAACGGTGTATGGCGGAACCGGCGATGGAGGCCAGGTGGTGCGGGTGCCGCGTCAGGGCGAAGGCAGCCTGGTCCACGACTCGGTCGAGCTCGAGATCCTGGCGGTGACCGTTGGCCCTGATGGCGCGATCTACGCCGGCGGCTCACCCGACGGGGTGATCATCCGCATCGCCGAGGGCAAGGCGGAGACCTTCTACGACTCGCCGGAAAGCTACGTGTGGGCGCTCGCTTTCGACGAGCAGGGCGATCTCTATGCGGCGACCGGCGACCGAGGGCGCCTCTACCGCATCACCCGCGACGGTGAAGGATCCATCGTCTACGACTCCGACGAGGTGCATCTGCTCTGCTTGCTGCGGGCGCCGAACGGCCACTGGATCGTGGGGACCGGAAGCTCGGGGCTCGTTCTCGAGGTGAGCGGGAAGGACGAGGCGCGAGTGCTCTACGACGCTCCCGAGGATGAAGTGAAGGCGCTGGCCCGCGATGAGGCGGGAAACGTGCTGTTCGCCGCGGTGGGCGGAACTGAAAGCGTCGGCAGCGGCGGCAGCAGCAGCAGCGGTGGCGCCCGAGAGGCCGAGCTGACCCGCCATGAGGAAGTCGGAGTCGAGATCACTCCAGCGGGAAGCCGCGACTCGGGGGAGGAGAGCTCCAAGCGAAGTGAGCGCGGGCGAGCCGCGATCTATCGGCAGACCCCCACCGGGGCGACCACCCGGCTGTGGAGAACCTCGGAGAACATGATCCTCACGATCGAACCCGATGGGGCCGGAGGCATTCTGGTGGGGACCGGGGACAAGGGGGCGGTTTACCGCCTCGACGCGCGCGGCACGGCCACTCGATTGGTCGAAATGTCCGAGTCCCAGGTGCTGGCTATCCGGCGCACCGCCGATGGGGTGCTCATCGCCACGGCCAATCCGGGAAATATCTACCGTTTCGGCCCCGAGGTCGAAGCGAGCGGGACGGTAACCGCCAAGCCCTTTGACGCCGGCAACGTCGCCGCCTGGGGCAAGCTGACCTGGCAGGGCGAACACCCTGCCGGCACCGCCATCGAGCTGCGCACCCGCACCGGAAACACCGAGAAGCCCAACAACACCTGGAGCCCGTGGTCGGAGCCGCTCACCGATCCGGAGGGTGCGGCAATCGCGAGCCCGCCGGCCCGCTTCATCCAATGGCAGGCCAGCCTGAGTGGCAGCCGGAATCTTTCGCCGCGCCTCACCCGGGTGACGGTGCCCTACCAGCAGGAGAATCTGGCGCCGCGAATCCGCGGAGTGGAGGTGAGCTCGCCTGGTGACCGTTTCATTCCCTCCGAGAATGATGGCGGCCCCGATCGAGTGATGGTCACGTTGCCGAGCGGCATCCAGGCCGAATTCAGCCGGCCCGGGTTGCCGCCAAAAGCGCTGCGTCGCGATCAGGTGCCCTGGCTCCGAGATCTCAAAGTCGCCAACTGGGTGGCGGAAGACCCCAACGGCGACCGCCTGCAGTTCGACCTCCTGGTCCGCAGCGAGGGCGGAGGCAGGGAGGACGAGCGCGGAGACAGCTGGTCGCCGCTCGCCGAAGAGGTTTCCGAGCAGACTCACGCCTTCCCGACGGCCGGCCTGCCGGATGGCCAGTATCGGCTCAAAGTGGTGGCGAGCGATCGGCCCTCGAACCCCGAAGCCGGTGCGATGGCCGACTCGCTCGACTCGACGCCATTCCTGGTCGACAACACCGCGCCGCGGGTGACGGCGTTGCGAGTGCAGCGCGAAGGGGACAAGCGTCTCACCGTCAGCGCCACCGTGACCGATGAGCTCAGCCCGGTGCGGATCCTCGAGTACTCGCTGGATTCGCGCAGCTGGGAGACGGTGTTCCCCGAGGATGGGCTCTTCGACTCCCGCGAGGAGCGCTTCCGTTTCGAGGTCGATCTCGATCGGGCTCGCGACGAGGCCAAGCGCCGAGCGGGATCCAGGGGGCAGGGGAGTGCTATGGCGATCGCGGCGCGGCCGACGGTCCTGGTCCGGGTGGCCGATACCTCAGGAAACGAGGCGGCGGCGCGGGCGGTGGCGCCTTGAGTCGGGCCAGCAAGAGCCTGGCGGCGACGGTCGCCGATCTACTCGAGATCGGGATCTGGCTCGTCGATGCCCGCGGGCAGACGATCTACCGCAACGCCCCGATGGCGGCGCTGGCCCCTGGAGTCGAGTCCCTGGCCGAGCTGGCCGCCCTCATCCCGGGAGTGCCGCTCCTGGACTACTTGAAGCAGCTCAGAGACGGGGAGCCGGCGACCATCGAGACGCGAATCTCGCTGCGGGTCGGGGAGCAGGGGCGGACGGTCCGACTCCGGATCGCTCAAGTACCCGCGTTTCTGCCCGACAAACCCTCGGTCACCCGCGCCGGTTCGTTTTCTCTCATCATTATGGAAGAGATTCGGGAAAGGCCGGCGCTCGACCCGCTCATGGAGGCGGTCAAGACCTCGGCCATCTGCCACGAAGTCAACAACCCCCTGGCCATTCTTTCGGGCCAAGTCGAGCTCCTGGCGCGCGAGCAAAACGCCCTCACCAGCCGGGTCGCCACGATGCAAGGAGCGGTGGGACGGATTGCCGAGGTGGTCCGACGCCTGCACCGAGCGGCCGAGGTGTTGAAGCACGCACCCGGGTCGCCGAAGGCGAAGACGAAGGAAAAGGAGAAGGAGAAGGAGAAGGAGAAGGCCGCATGACGCGCGTAGGTCTGGTTCACCTCACGCCGGAACAGCTCGAGCTCCTCTCGGCGATGGTCGAGAGGCCGGACTTCGAGGTGATCGGCGCGGTTCACGCGGATGCCAATTCCACCCCATTCAAGATCGCGCAGGTGTTCGCGATTCCCACCGACACTCAAGTTGAGTCCCTTCGCAGCCGTTCTCCCGACCTGGTGGTGGTGCCGGAGGAGCCGGAGGCCATCCGCCGCGAGGTGCTGGCCCTAGGACTGGCCCCCGAGGTCCTCACCACCCGCGAGGCCGCGGAGCGTTATGGATTGGCGATCGAACCCGCCCTCCCGCCCGCTGCGGCGGCCCCGCCGCCGGCGCGTTCCCGCTTATCGGATGCCCGGGCCGCGGTCGCGGGGAACGCGGCGGCGAGACCGCAGCCTGCCTGGCCCAATCTCGAGTTCATGCTGCGCGACGGCCTGGATGACCTCTTGGCCAGTACCGAGGACCTCGGCGCCCGTCTTCGGACCTTGGCCGAGAACTGGGCCTCGCTCTTGGGTTCTGAGGCCTGCGCCGTCTTGATCGAGGATCCCGGGCGTCTCGGACACGTGGGTTGGATTGCGGGTGGCCCGCGCGCCGAGCTGGCTCCTACGCCCGACGCCCTCGCGCGCGCAGTACTCGACGGGGTGCCCAAGGTGTATTTGAGACATGATTCGCCGAATGCGGGGCTGAATGCGGGCAGTGAGGAGCCTCCCGGGCGGCCGCGCCGGGCGCTTGCCGCCTTCCCGCTCGAGGCGGTAAAGGGAGCCCTTTGGTTCCTCGACCTTCGCCTGCCCGCGGAGGAGCTTGACGAGAGACTGATGGTGCTCCGGCGCACCGCCCGCCGGTTGGGGCGTCTGCTGGCGCTCGAGGGCCGGGTGGCGGGGCTCGATCGCGACCGAGCAGCGGCGGTCCGCATGGCCGATCTTGCCGCGCGCATGGCGGTCGCATCGGAGCGCCAAGAGGTGACCGACAATTTCCGCCAAGCGGTCCTGGCCGAGTTGCAACCCGATCTGGTGGTCTTTCGCCTGCCGGGTTCGGACCCTGATGTCACCAACGGATTGGGCCCGACTCCATCGGGCGAGCTGGAGGGGCTCCTGGCGTTGGAAGAAGAGCTCGCCCGGGCGGCGCGCTCCCGGCTCCACACCCAGCAGCAGCCTCCGACCGAGGTCGGTCACCGGATTGCTGCCGGTTTGGCCGTCCCCATCCGCCACGGCAAACTGACCCTCGGCACCGTGTCCGTCTTTCGCACTCGCCCCGGCAGCCACGACGAGCCGTGGGAGGAGCCATGGAGCGATGAGGAGTGCCAGCTCCTCGAACGGCTTTCTCTGCACGCAGGGGCCGCCCTCGCCCTGGTCAGCACTGGGGAGGCCGAGCTCACTGCGGCTGACGGAGTCCTCGACCTCGACCGGCTGCTCGCCCTGCTGCGAGCTGAAGTGAGGCGCTCGGACCGCTATTCGGTCCCGTTCCTCCTCACCGTCTTCGAGCTTGAACCCTCTCCCGGGGGCGCCGAGCTCAGCGAGGAGCTGACCGCGGCCTTCCTTCATCGCTTTCTTCCACGGTTGCGAGGCACCGACGCCATCGCCCGCCTTGGCCCCACCCGGTTTGCGGTTCTCAATCCGCATACCGACCGCGGCGGGGGAAGGGTGACCATGCGGGCGCGCGAGGTCCTCGGCGATCTCGAGGGCGAATTCGCCGGGGCGAGTGAGATCCAGGTGCGCGCCAACCAGGTTCATTTCCCGGCCGACGTCTCCACCCTCGACGAACTTTTGAGTCGCCTCGGCTAGGTCAGATACCCGCCCCCGGGGTTCGTCCCGTCTGGGTTTGCCCCGCCGCTTGCCGCCCCATCAACCTGATAGAGCATCCGGTAGTTGGCCCCCTTGAAGAGGTCGAGCCCCAACCGCCGGAGCGCTCCCAGCACCCCCAGGATGAGGGGGCGAAAGGGACGGAGCTGGCGCACCTCGAGCCAGCAATAGCCTGCCTCTTCCTCCCGGAAGCGCAGAAGCCGGAAGCCACGCCGGTAGAGCTCCTGGTTCACAGTCAAGAAGGTGAGCACCTGCACGTGCTCGATGCGCTTCGAGAAATGCAACAGGGCGTACTTGTAGACGTGGCTCACGAACCGGTAGAGCCGATCCTCGAAGCTCAACGAATTGGGGACGGCGACCGCGAGGAGCCCGCCTTCGCCGAGCACCCGCCTCACCTCGTCGTAGGTCCCGGTGAGGTCGTCCACGTGCTCGAACAGCCAGTGGGCGATGACGAGGTCGAAGCCGGCGTCGGGGAATGGAAGTCGATCGGCCCGGGCGCGAGCCAGTCGTCCCCCGAACCGCTCGCGAGCTTCAGAGCGCGGGTGGAGGTCGGCGGCGGCGATGCGGAGCCCGGGATAGCGCTCGTAGGGGAACGTGCCGCTGCCGGCTCCCAGGTCGAGCACCCGCGCTCCAGCGGGCAGATGATCGATGAGCGTGGTGATGACGATCGCCGGATGCGGCGAACTCATGGCTGTCGAACGCTAGCATTCGCCCGGGGCGCGGTCAAAGGCGTTTTCCGTTGACACTCCGCTCGAATGCAGATCATCCTTCTCCGCAATGACTGAAATCCAGAGCGCAACCTCCCGCCCGCGCATCCAAATCCTGCCGCCCGAGGTGGTCCAGCAGATTGCGGCGGGTGAAGTGATCGAACGTCCGGCCTCGGTGGTCAAAGAGCTGGTCGAGAACTCGATCGACGCCGGCGCCCGCAAGATATCGGTGGCGGTGCGAGGGACGCCGGACCGCCTCCTGCGCGTGCTCGACGATGGTTGCGGGATGAGCGAGGAGGAAGCCCACCTGGCGCTCAAGCGCCACGCGACCTCCAAGCTCTTCGACGCCTCCGATCTCCAACGCGTTCGCACCCTCGGTTTTCGCGGCGAGGCGCTTCCCACCATCGCCCAGGTGTCGCGGCTCACCCTTTCGACTCGTGCCGAGTCAAGTCTCGGCGGAATGCAGATCGAGGTGGCGGGCGGAGCCATCCTCACCGCCGGACCGATCGGCCGTCCCTCGGGCACCACCGTCACCGTCGCCGACCTCTTCTTCAATACCCCGGCCAGGCGCAAGTTCCTGCGCTCGGCGCGCGGTGAGATGCGGGCGGTGATGCGCATCGTATCGAGCTATGCTCTGGTGCTGCCTGGAGTTCACTTCCTATTGAGCGAAAACGAGAAGGAAGTGCTCAACCTGCCGCCGGTTGACGGGCTGCGGGCGCGCGCGGCCGCGTTCTACGGGCCCGAGGCGGCCGCCGAACTGCTCGAGGTCGCCTACTTGAACCAGCTGCTCGAAGTGCGCGGACTGGTCGGTGGGCCCGAGATCCATCGCGGGAATCGCGATCACCAGACCTTCTACGTCAATGGGCGCTGGGTGCAGAACCCGCTCCTCGGGCACGCGGTGCGCACCGCCTATCGGAACCGCATCCCCGCCGGCCGCCACCCGCTCGCCATCCTCGAGTTCACTCTCGATCCCGCGTTCGTGGACGTGAACGTGCATCCCACCAAGCGCGAGATCAAGTTCTCCCGCGAGCACGAGGTGTACGGGGCGCTGGTGCGGGGAGTGGAAGCGGCGCTGCGGGCGACGAGTCCTCGCCTGGGACCGGCGGTCTTCGTCCGGCGCGATTCGCTGGCGGAGCCTCCCGGCATCCAGTTCTCTTTGGCCCGCGATCTCGCGAGCACAGGGCTCGACGCCGCTCTGGCCGAGCTCAAGGCGGCGGAGGTGAGCCACGAGCGGTCGTCGAGCGGAAGCCCGGCCCCGGCGGACGCCGCGGCCGCGGCGCCGGTGAGCGCCGGCGCCGAGTGGGAGGCCAGGCCGGGCGAGCTGGTGCCGCTCTGGCAGCTTCATCACACCTACATCTTCTGTCCGGTCAAGGGTGGAATGCTCATTGTGGACCAACATGTCGCCCACGAGCGCGTCCTCTACGAGCGCGCGCTCGCCAACCTGCGCGAGCGCGAGGCCACGGGTCAGGCGCTCCTCTTTCCCGAGATCCTGGATCTCTCCCCCGCCGATCTCGACCTGATCGAAGAGGCGCAGCCCTGGCTCAGCCGCCTCGGCTTCGACCTCCGGGTCGTCGGCGACCGTTCGGTCGCCGTGCACGCGGTGCCCGCTCGGATCGAGCGCTGGGAGCGCGGCCGCTTTCTCGTCGACCTGGTCGAGACTCTTGGCCGCGAACGCCGGACCGGGGCCGGACTCGAAGAAGCGGTCGCCGCCAGCTACGCCTGCCATGCCGCCGTGCGCAAGGGCGACGCCCTCAACTTGACGGAGATGAACCGGCTGGTCGAGGACCTGTTCGCCTGCGACATGCCACTCGCTTGCCCCCACGGACGGCCGATTGTGGTCAAGCTCTCGCTCGATGACCTCGATCGCCGGTTCGGACGCACCTGACCCACCCGCACCTGACGCCCCTGAGTTCATCTGGGTGATCGCCGGACCGACTGCGGCCGGCAAGACCGCGGTGGGAATCGCGCTCGCTCTCCGCCTGGGGGGCGAGATCCTCTCGGCCGATTCGCGCCAGGTGTTTCGTGGCATGAGTGTGGGTACCTCCAAGCCGACCGCCGCCGAGCAGGCGCGGGCGCCCCACCACTTGTTGGATATCGCCGACCCCCTCGGCCACTACACCGCCGCCGACTTTGCCCGCGACGGCCGGGCGGTCTTGGCCGATCTCGCCCGGCGCGGGGCGGCGCCGATCGTGGTCGGCGGCTCCGGGCTCTACCTCCGGGCCCTCATCGATGGGCTTTTCGCCGGTCCGGGGCGGGATCCGGCGCTGCGCGCCGCCCTGGAAGCTCGCGCCGACTTGAAAGGGACTGGAAGCCTCCATGCCGCGCTCGCCGCCGTGGATCCGGTGAGCGCTCGCCGGTTGCATCCGAACGATCGGGTGCGGCTCATCCGCGCCCTCGAGGTGCATGCGCAGAGCGGGCGGCCGCTTTCAGCGCTGGCGCGCGAGGCGGCGCCGTTCTCCCTTCGGCCGCGCACCCGAACTTGGATCCTCGACCGGGCCACCGCCGATCTGGACGCGCGCATTGCCGAGCGTTGTCGCCGGCTCTTCACCGAAGGCATTCTGGATGAGGCCGCGACCCTGCTTGCGGCCGGGCTCACGCCCGCCCATCCCGCTTACCAGACGATCGGCTACCGGGAGGCCTTCGCCGCGGTCCGGGGTGAGATGACCCTCGACGCCGCCGTCGACGGCGCGATCCGATCGACGCGCCAGTTCGCCCGCCGCCAGCGCAGCTGGTTTCGCGCCGAGCCTGGGGCCGAGTGGCTCGAGATCGCCCCCACCGAGCCCCCGGAGGTGACGGCCGAGCGCATCTTGAGCCGCTCCGGACGGGGGCTCCAGCCGAGGAAGAAACCCTAGCGGTGCCCAGAAACCCAGGGAGGGCAAACGAAGGCCGAAACGGAAGCTTGACAGGCGGAGTCGGCTGACCTAAGTTGCTGGCCGCGGTTCAACGATTGCTTCATCGATGAGCACTTAAACCGCCTTGGAAATGCAGCTTGAGAGGCCGCGAACCCATCAAGGGACTTCTCCCTGGAAGGCCATGGGCGGGCATAACTCAGTGGTAGAGTGCCAGCTTCCCAAGCTGGGAGTCGCGGGTTCGAATCCCGTTGCCCGCTCCAATTCAAACGGCGAGGCGGAGGTCCAAAGGGCGCTCTGAGCTCTCGGGGCTCGCAAGCGGCGACCCACCGGCCCCGCGCCCCGCTCCATGGGATTCGATGCCGCGTCCGCTACCCATCACCGCGGTCGAGCCCGGCAGCGCCGCCGCACGTGCGGGGCTCGCCGCCGGCGATCGCATCGTCACCCTGAACGGGGTTCCGCTCCGCGACGTCATCGACCTGCGCTTCGAGGGGGCGGAGGAAGAGCTCGCCTTCGTCATCCAGCGTCCCGGCCGCGATCGCCCGGAAAAGATTCGCATCGAGCGCGCTACCGGGGAGTCCCTCGGCCTCGAGACCGAAGAGATGAAGGCGCGGGTCTGCGGCAACAAGTGCGTCTTCTGCTTCATCGATCAGATGCCCAAGGGGCACCGGCGCGGTCTGTACGTGCGCGACGAGGACTACCGGTTCTCCTTCCTGCACGGCAACTACGTCACCTTGACCAACCTCCGCCCGGGGGAGTTCGACCGCATCCTCACTCAGGGTCTGAGCCCGCTCTACGTCTCGGTGCATGCCACGGATGCGGTCGTGCGGGCGCGCCTGCTCGGCATCGACGAGTCGAGCCCAGCGGCCGACGTCATGCCCAGGCTCCGCCGCCTGGTCGAGGGCGGGACCCGGATCCACGCCCAGGTGGTGCTGTGCCCGGGCTGGAACGACGGACCGGTACTCGAAGAGACCGCGGAGACTCTGGCGGCTCTCCATCCAGGAGTCGCCTCGGTGGCCATCGTCCCCCTGGGGCTCACCCGCCACCGGGAAGGGTTGCCGCTCCTGACCCCGGTGACCCCCGAGATCGCCCGCGTGATCCTCGAGCAGGTGGAGACTCTCGCCCGCCGCTATCGGGCTCGCCTCGGCGACAACTTCGTCCATCTCTCCGATGAGTGGTACTTCCTGACCGGAACCCCCATCCCGGAGGCGGCCCACTATCAGGACTTCCCGCAGCTCGAGGACGGGGTCGGCCTCACCCGGCGGCTCATCGACCGGCTGCGAGCGGAGGGTGACCAACTGCCCATCGCGCAGCGGGTGCGCGGCCGGCGCGCGACGGTGGTGACCGGAGTGATGGCGGCACCGGTCATCGAGACCGAGCTCGTGCGCGGGGTGCTTGCCCGCCATGCGCGCCGCGTGGACCTGGTGGTGGTCGAGAACGAGTTCCTGGGGAACGGCATCACCGTCGCCGGTTTGCTTGCAGGCGGTGACATTCAGCGCGCGGTTACGCGGGGGGGCGGCGCCGGAGAGGTGGTCTGCCTGCCGCCCGCTTGCATCAACGGCAAATCGTACTTTCTTGACGACATGAGCCTCGCCGAGCTCGAGCAAGGGCTCGGAGTACCGCTGCAGGTGGGGCTCGGCGACGAAGCCTTCGCCACCAACCCGGTCTGGGAGAAGACCTGACCATGAGCGGCTTCCGGGACTGAGCATGGGACGCCCCGTCGTGGCCATCGTCGGCCGGCCCAATGTCGGCAAGTCCACGCTCTTCAACCGCATCGTCGGCCGCCGGCAGGCGGTGGTGGACGACGTGCCCGGCGTCACCCGCGACCGGGTGATGGGGGAGGCCGAGTGGGCGGGGGAGCGGTTTCTGGTGGTCGACACCGGCGGCCTGTTGCCGGAGGCTACCCGCGGCATGGACGCCCAGGTGAAGCGTCAGGTCGAGGCGGCGCTCGATCTCTCGGCGGCCATTCTCTTCGTCGTCGATGTCGAGACCGGGCTCACCGCGCTCGACGAGCAGATTGCGCGGGTGGTGCGGGAAAGCGGGCGGCCGGTGCTCTTGGTGGCCAACAAGGCCGACTCCGAGAACAAGGCGCTCGAGGCCTATGACTTCGCCCGCCTCGGGACCGGCGACCCCCATCCCGCCTCGGCTCTGCATGGGCGGGACGTGGCTGAGCTCCTCGACCTCTTGGTCGAGTCACTGCCGCCGCGCGCGGAGAGAGAGGAGGCCGAGCCCGCCGGGATTCGGGTGGCCATCGTCGGCCGCCCGAACGTGGGCAAGTCTTCGCTGGTGAATCGGCTGCTCGGGGAGGAACGGATGATCGTGGACGATCGTCCTGGCACCACCCGAGATGCGGTCGATACCCCGTGCCTGCTCGACGGCGAACCCTTCGTCATCATCGACACCGCCGGTCTCCGCCGCCGGTCGCGCATCGACACCCGCACCGAGTTCTACGCCATGGTGCGCGCGGTCCAGGCGATCGACCGCGCCGACGTCGCCGCCCTCATGCTCGACGCCTCGCAGCCGTTCGGACGTCAAGATTACCGCATTGCCGCCCACATCGCCGAAGCCCACAAACCGGCAATTCTGATCTTCAACAAGTGGGACCTGGTCGAGAAGGAGACGATGACCTCGAAAGGGATGGAGGACTCGTTCCGCGAGCATGCGGTAGAGCTCGACTACGCCCCTTCGTTGTTCATCTCGGCCTTGAGCGGGCAGCGGCTGCACCGCCTGCCGGCGTTGCTGCGCCTGGCCTACCTCGAGTCCCGCCGCCAGTGGGGGCAGGCCGAGCTCACCCAGGTCCTGACGGCCGCGGTCGAGCGCACGCCCCCACCCGCGCCGTCGCACGGGCGGCTGGATTTCCGCAGCGCGGTCCAGCGAGGTGTGAACCCGATCCGTTTCTTGATCGTGACCACCCAGCCCGAGGCCATTGCCAAGAGCTACCGCCGTTACCTCGAGCACCGGTTCCGCGAAGCTCTCGGTATCGAGCACGCCCCGCTCACCCTCCGATTTGCCCGCCCGCGCCGGCGCCCGCGGCGGATCCGGGCCGGAGCGGCGTCATGACGAGCGCGGTGATCCCTGCGCTCATGCTCGTTCTTGCCTTCGGGCTCGGCTCGATTCCCACTGGGCTCTGGTGGGCGAAGGCACGCGGCGTCGACCTGCGCCGGATCGGGAGCGGCAACCTGGGGGCAAACAACGTCTACCGCGCCCTCGGGGCGCGGGCGGGCCTATCGGTGCTGGTGCTCGACATGCTGAAGGGGGCGGTCGCGGTGTTCGCCGCGCGCGCTGTGCTCGGCGGCACCGGAGGGTGGGCGGTGGTGAGCGGGGTGGCCGCCGTCCTCGGGCACATTTTGAGCCCACTCGCAGGTTTTCGCGGCGGCAAGGGTGTCGCCACCGGAGCCGGCGCGATGCTGACCCTCGCCCCGGCCGCAGCGTTGATCGCTATCGGGGTGTTCGCCGTCACCGTGGCGGTCACCCGTTACGTGTCCCTGGGATCGATCCTGGCCGCCGCGGCGCTGCCGCTGGCGGTGCGAGCGACCGCGTCCGACGTGACCGGTCTCGACTGGGCGTCGGTGGCGATCGCCGCGGTGATCATCGGCCGCCATTGGGGCAACATCGGGCGGTTGCTCGGCGGCACCGAGCGCCGCTTCCGCGCCAGAGAGAGCCCATGACAAGCGACTGCCGATGAAACGGATCGCCATCCTCGGCGCCGGAAGCTGGGGGACCGCTCTCGCCATCCTGCTCGCGGCGAAAGAGCTCGAGGTCACGGTGTGGGGGCGCGACGCAGGGCGTATGGCCGAGCTCCGGCGCGAACGGCAGAACCGCCGCTATCTGCCGGGGGTGGCCGTGCCCGATCAGATCAAGGTTACCGAAGAGCTCGAAGCGGCGCTCCGGGGCGCCGAGGCGGTGGTGTTCGCGGTGCCGGCGAGCGCCCTCGCCGCGGTAGCCGTCCAGGCGGCGCCGTTTCTGGCGCCCTCGGTCCTCGCCATCTGCGCCACCAAGGGCATGGACCCGGAGAGTTTGCGGCGCCCGAGCGAGGTCCTGACCGCCGCGCTCGGCCGGACCATGGGTTCGTCCGCCCCTCGCGTCGCCGTCCTGGCCGGACCCAGCCTGGCCCGCGAGGTGGCGCGCTTCCAGCCGACGGCGGTGGTGGCGGCGGCGGCGAACGAAGCCGATGCGGTGGCGGCGCGCGATCTTTTCCACTGCGAGACGTTTCGGGTGTACTCGAACACCGATGTGATCGGAGTGGAGAGTGGGGTGGCGGTGAAGAACGTGATCGCGATCGCGGCCGGCATGGGCGACGGGCTCGGGTTGGGTGACAACGCCCGCGGCGCGCTCGTCACCCGCGGCCTGGCCGAGATGACTCGCTTTGGCGTTCGGCTCGGGGCCCGGGCCGACACGTTCTACGGGCTGGCAGGGATGGGGGATCTGGTCGCGACCTGCGGGAGTCGTCTCTCGCGGAACCGTCATGTCGGCGAGGAGCTCGGACGCGGCCGGCCGCTCGCCCGCATCCTGGCCGACATGGTCCATGTGGCCGAAGGCGTGCCGACGGCGCGCGCAGTCCATCAGCTTGCCCAGGGGTTCGCGATCGAGATGCCGATTACCGCACAGGTGCATGCAGTGCTCTACGAAGGTCAGGATGCCCGGTCGATGCTGGGCACGCTGATGAGCCGGCAACCCAAGTCCGAGATCAGCTGACCCCCCGAGATCAGCTGACCTCATGGGGAGACCAAGGTGGCCATACGGAACAGCCAGGTGCCGAGGGAGGGGACGGGAAAGCTCTACTACTCGATCAGCGAGGTGGCCGAGCTGGTCAATGTCAAAGCCCATGTCCTCCGCTACTGGGAGACCCAGTTCAAGATGCTGCACCCGCGAAAGAACCGGGCTGGGAACCGGAGCTACCGAGTCAAGGATGTGAAGATGGCCCTTCGCATCAAACGGCTCCTCTACGATGAGGGGTTCACCATTGCCGGCGCTCGGCGGAAGCTCCTCGACGAGCGCCGGAACCGTGACACTCAGACCGAGCTCAATTTCGTCGGCATCTCGCGCGAGGATTTCGTCAAAATGCTCCGGCGGGACCTGGGCGAGCTGCTCCAAGTGGTGCAAGGCGAGCGGACCTTCGACTCGCTCGGGCGGCGGGACGAGGGCGAGGAGCAGGATCTCGGGCGCGAGACGCGCGGCGGCATCTTCAGCGATCTCGAGCTGGGCGGCGATGCCGACGAAGGAGAAGAGGGAGCGGAAGAGACCGAAGAGCTCGGGACGTCGCTGCCCCCGGAGAGCGGGGCCAAGCCCGGGGAGGGCCCGGGAAAGACTGGAAGCGCGGCCCGGAGCGGGCGAGGGCTTGCCGGCTCGCGGGGGCTCGAGTAGACTGTGCTCTCTCGCCTGCAAGCGATTAGGGTCGGGGCGTGGCGCAGCCTGGTAGCGCACTAGCATGGGGGGCTAGGGGTCGCTGGTTCAAATCCAGTCGCCCCGACCATCTCTTCTTCCGCCGCAGGCTTCCCCTGCTCCCACTGCCCCTGGGGCGCCCAGGGTGATCGCATTCTTCCTCTACAAGCTGGGCGGCGCACTCTCCCGCGTGCTTCCAGTTGGGTTCTCCTACTGGATCGCGATCGTTCTCGCTGATCTCAATTTCCTGGTCAATCGCCACTCCCGGCGAGCCGTCATCGCCAACCTGACCCGCGTTTGCGGCAGCGAGATCCGGGGTTCCGAACTCGATCGGACCGCCCGCCGTGTGTTCCATACCTTCGCTCTCAACATTGTCGATTTCCTCCGCCTGCCGCTCCTGGATCTCAGCTCCCTGCGCCAGCTCGTCCACATCGAAGGCTGGGACCATGTCGAGCGGGCTCAGGCTGAAGGACGGGGTTTCATCCTGCTCTCGGCCCACATCGGCAATTGGGAGCTGGCCGGAGCGGTGTTCGGTCTGAGCGGCATCCGCCTTCGCGCGGTCACCCTCGATCATGGCGCCGGGCGCGTCACCCGCTTCTTCGCTGAGCGGCGGCGCGATAAGGGCGTCGAAGGGCTGCCGCTCACCGGCTCCACCTTCGCTATTCTCGAATGCCTGCGGTCGGGCGGGGCCGTTGCCCTCGTCGGCGACCGCGACTTCGCCCGGCAGGGGAAGCCGGTGCCGTTCTTCGGCGAGGTGGCGACGATGCCGCGCGCCCACGCGAGCTTTGCGCTCAAGACCGGCGCCGCGATTCTACCTTGCTTCCTGGTGCGCGAGCCTGACCATGGCTTCCGGATGATGATCGGCCCCCCGGTATCCACCGCGGGCCTGCCGCCCGGCGATCGGGTGCGAGGGCTGGTCGAGCGATCCTTGCGCGTGATCGAGGACGTGATCCGCCGCTATCCCGACCAGTGGTGTGTGTTCGTTCCCATGTGGGGAGCGGCGGGCGCCCCCCAGGTGTCCGCACAGGGGACAGCGTTTGCACCGGGGCGGGTGTTCGCACCGGGGCGGGTGTTCGCGGTGATCCCGGCCTACAACCCCGGGCAAGCGCTGGCTCAGGTCGCCGCCGGGGCCGCCGCCGAGTTGGGAGGGGCGAGCGTCGTCGTCGTCGATGATGGCTCGATCGACGGCGCCGCTGAGCGGGCCCGCGCCGCGGGCGTGAACGTCGTTCGCCACCCGGCGAACCGGGGCAAAGGCGCCGCCCTGCGCACCGGGTTTGCCGCGGCGCTGGCGGCCGGCGCCGACTGGGTGTTCACTCTCGACGCCGACGGCCAGCACGATCCGCGGGAGATGCCGGCTTTTCTGGCCGAGGCGGCGCGGGGGCATTACGACCTGCTCATCGGCGACCGGATGGCCGACCCCCGCGGCATGCCGGGGCTCCGCGTCTTTGCCAATCGTTCGACCTCATCTATCATTTCGCTTCTCGCCGGCCAGCGGATCAGGGACTCGCAATCGGGCTATCGCCTGATCGCGGCGCCGCTCTTGCGCGCGGTCGATTTGCACCTTGACCGCTTCGATGCCGAGTCCGAGATCCTGGTCAAGGCCGCCCGGGCCGGGTTCCGGATCGGCGCGGTTCCAGTGCGCAGCATCTACGGCGAGGAGAGGAGCACCATTCATCCCGTTCGCGACACGATCAGGTTCATGAAGATGGTGCTGCGCCTGGCGCCGATCTCGTTCCGCCGGCCGCTGGGATCCCGGCAACCCGCGCCGCCGGTTGAGGAGGGCTCTTGATTGGCAGCCCGTGATCCATTGCTCATCCTGGTCACCAACGACGACGGTGTCGCGGCGCCGGGAATCCTGAGCCTGCGGCGTGCCCTCGCCTCGCTCGGCCGGGTGGTGTGCGTGGCGCCCGACCGGGAACAGTCGGCGGCGAGCCACGCGCTCACCCTCCACCACCCGCTGCGAATGACCACCCTCGAACCCGATGTCATCAGCGTGGACGGGACTCCGACCGACTGCGTGCTCCTGGCGGTGCATGCGGTCCTCGAGCGGCGGCCCGATCTCCTGGTGTCCGGGATCAATCACGGGCCGAACCTCGGCGACGACGTGAACTACTCCGGGACGGTGGCGGCGGCCATCGAGGGCCACCGGCTGGGCATCCCGTCCCTGGCCGTCTCCCTCGGACGCGAGGAAGAACGGGACCTCGTCCATGCGGGCGAGATCACTCGGTACTTGGTGTCGCGTCTCGTCGCCGGGCTCCCCCGGATCGCCGGGGCCGTGCCTGATCGCGACGGCCCAGCCGGAAAGCAAGAAAACGGCTTTATCTTGAACGTCAACATCCCCGGCCGCCGGCGCGAGGCGATTCAGGGTTTTGCCATCACCCGTCTCGGCAAGCGCGTCTATCGTGATGTCGTGGTGTCGAAGACCGATCCGCACGGCCGGCCGTACTACTGGATCGGTGGCGAGACCCCGATCTGGGAACAAGAGCGCGGGCGTGAGCGGACCGATTTCGACGCCATCGAAGCCGGGCAAATCTCGATCACCCCGCTCCGTCTCGACCGCACCGACTACGACGGGATCCGGCGGCTGGGCGGCTGGAACCTGGCGCAGCTCGAGACCTGAGGCGTCGCATGATCCTCGGCCGGTTCTGGATGCGCGGCCGCGACCCGGACCTCACCCAGGCGCGGGAAGCCATGGTGGCGCGCGATCTCAAGGCCCGAGGCATCCGCGACCCGCGGGTGATCGAGGCGATGCGAGCGGTGCCGCGAGAAATGTTCGTCCCTCCCGAGTTGTACCGCGAAGCCTACGCCGACCGCGCGCTCCCCATCGGCCATGGCCAGACCATTTCCCAACCCTACATCGTGGCGCTCATGATCGAGGCTCTGGCCCTGCGCGGCGGCGAGACCGTGCTCGAGGTCGGGGTGGGGAGCGGCTATGCAACCGCGGTGCTCTCCCAAATCGCCAACTGGGTGGTCGGTGTGGAGCGGGTGCCGGAGCTGGCCGAAGGTGCGCGCGAACGGTTGCGCGCGCTCGGAATCGAGAATGTCACCATTCATGTCGGCGACGGACGCTACGGCTGGCGCGACGAAGCGCCGTACGATGAGATCCTGGTCTCGGCGGCGGCGCCCGAAGTGCCGGCGGAGCTGGCGGAGCAACTTGCGGACGGCGGGCGCCTGGTGATCCCGGTGGGCGAGGAGACCGGGACCCAGGTCCTCACTGCCGTCATTCGCCGCGGCCGGGAGTTCGAGGCTCAAGCCCTCTGCTCGTGCAAGTTCGTCCCGCTGGTGGGGGGAGACGACGGCCTGATCGAGGGGCGGACTGCCGCCCCGGACGGGACTTGACGGGGCTTGACTCAGCCGCGCGCGGTGCTATGATGCGGCTCGTTGCTGGCCTGCCGCAGGCCGGCGCCGGTGGTGGGTTCGGGGCGTAGCGCAGTCTGGTAGCGCACCTCGTTCGGGACGAGGGGGTCGGAGGTTCAAATCCTCTCGCCCCGACCATAAGTGTCGGAGGTTTCCGCCCCGGTCTCAGAGGCGCCCTCGCCCAGCCCTCGGAGGCCTACCCAGCTTCGGGGTCGTTCCTCGCCTCGAAGTCACCGGCCCGGAAAGTTCCTTCCCTTCTCGGAAGTCCCCTTCCAGTTCGCAAGGAGTCCCCCTCCTAGGTCAGGAGCCCTCACGGGCCCTTGCTCCGCTGAACGCTTTCCGTCCCGTTTGTTAGGGTAGGAAGGCATTGCGCAGGAGGGGTAGTCATGTCGAGCGTGTCTGAGGTCCCCGCCCTCAGCGTCTCGTCCCGCCTCGAGCGCGCGCTCGCCTACGGCCGCGAGCACGGAAGGATCCCCAGCTCGCAGGTCGACGCCATCGTGCAGTCCCGGGACTTCGATCCCGACGAGTTCGACCTCTTCGTCGCGACCGCGATTGAGGAGGGGTTTCCCATCGATTGGGGCCAGCCCGTTCAACCCCCGTTCGCCGTCCCGCAGCCGGACAAAGATCTCGACCCGGCTTCCCTCTATTTTCGTGAGATCGGCCGGGTTCGCCTACTCACCGCCCGCGAGGAGATCGCCTTGGCGATCGGTGTTCGGCGAGGCGAAGACGGGGCGAGACGGCGGATGATCCTCGCCAACCTGAGGCTGGTGGTGAAGATGGCGGCTGTCTACCGCAACCGCGGCTTGCCCATGCTCGACCTGATCGAGGAGGGCAATCTGGGCCTGATCGCCGCGGTCGACCGCTTCGACCCCATGCGCGGCTTCCGCTTCTCGACCTATGCCTCGTGGTGGATCCGGCAGGCGATGGTGCGAGCGATCGCGAAACAGGTGCGCACGATCCGCGTCCCCCTTCACGTGTTACAAGACATTCAGCGCTTCCTGAACGCCGACCGCCGTCTCATGCATGAGCTCGGGCGCATGCCACGGGCGGACGAGGTCGCCGCCCTCCTCGGGGAGCGAGTCGAGCGGGTGGAGCGGGCGCGGCGCGCCGTGGGCGTGGCCGTCTCCTTCGACAACAACGGGGCGGGCTCGCCGCTCGATGCGCTGGTCGATCATGACGGCCGCCAGCCTCCAGTCACGCCGGCCGAGCTGGTCGAGCTCCGCCTTCAAGAGGAGCGCTTGAACCGCCTGTTGGCCCGCCTCGGGTCGAAGGAGGAGGCGGTGCTACGGATTCGCTACGGCTTTTTGGACGGCCGGAACCGCACCCTGGCCGAGACCGGGGGATTTCTGGGCGTGAGCCGCGAACGCACCCGCCAGATCGAGAAGCGGGCGATCGCCAAGCTGCGGAACTTCATGGCGGCGGAGGGCGAGGGCGGACCGGCGGCCGGAAATGGTCTGGGGGCCTCGAGCCGTGGTACGCTCGGTGCAAGTGGTCGTGATGGTGCTGGCGCAGGTGCCAGGCACAGTGCTAGCACAGGTGCCAGCCACAGTGCTAGCGCGGGTGCTCGCCACCGCTAACGGCGCACGGCTCCGCGGGTTGTCCACTGGTTTCGGAGGATGTCCCCATGTCCACCGTCTCGCTCGGGGAGGATCTGAAGTCCCTGATCCGCAACGTCCCCGGATTCCCCAAGCCGGGTATCGTCTTTCGCGACCTGACGACTTTGTTCCTGGATGGGCCGGCCTTTCGCCGCACGGTGGACTGGATTGCGGCCGAAGCGCGAACAAAGAAGGCGGAGGTCCTCGTCGGCATCGAGTCGCGCGGTTTCATTCTGGCGGGGGCGGCGGCAGCCCAGCTGGAGTTGCCACTGGCGCTCGCGCGCAAGCTGGGAAAGCTCCCTTGGGAGAGCGTCAAGGAGACTTATACCCTCGAGTACGGCATCTCCACACTCGAGATGCACCGCGACGCGGTGCGCAGCGGTCAGCCCGTCCTCATCGTCGATGACCTGCTGGCCACCGGCGGTACCGCCGCGGCGGCGATCCGGCTGGTCGAGAAGCTCGGCGGCCGGGTGGTGGGGGTGGTCTTCGTGGTCGAGCTCTCGTTCCTGGGTGGTCGCGCGCCCCTCAAGGGCTATCCGGTGAGCGCGCTGGTCGATTACACCAGCGAATAGCGGGAGGGGGATTTTCCCCACCCTTCTTGGTGAAGGCGGGGTGGGTGGACAAGGCCGCGCATGATAGATGACGGCGACGGGTCAAACGTCGTATGATTGTGGGTGCGTCGCCAACCATCGCGAGCGGCGCGGGACCGCTCAAGTCCCGCGCCGCAGCATCAAGCTCGTATCAGGAGGAGCCCGATGTCTAGGGACCTGCTCGTCATCACCGCGCCGAAGGAAATCGCACCCGAGTCCCCTGCCTCAAGCCGCTCGGCTGAGGGCTCGAGTGAGCGCCCAAGCGCTTCAGCGCTGGTCGAAGACCTCCTTGCCGGCGTCAAGCGCGAATGGGCGGTGGCGCGGCCTCACGCCGAATCGCTCTGGCAGCTGGCGGGCGAATAGTCGCCCCCACGCAGCAACGCCAAACCTCAAGGCACCCAGGCAGCGCTGGGCGCGCTGAGGCATGCGCTGGGCGAGAATTGCATCGGCCGGGATATCGGCAGGATCTCGGCCAGGATGGCATCGCCCCCGCTGAGAGTTCCTCATGGTGGTGATGGGCCTCGAGAGCGAGCTCGGCCTCCTCGGTGTCCGGCCGCTTCTGACCCTTCGCGAACGCGTCGGCCATTTCATCCTTGAGGGTATCGCCGGCTCCCAGCCGCATGCCCCCGGCTGGGGTTCGAAGCACCGCTCGACCCTGTTCCTGGCCAACGGCAGCGCCATCGGTCTCGATCCGCCGCGCGCGGTGCCGGAGCTGTCGACGCCTGAGTGCGCCGACCCCTTCGATCTCGCCGCCTCCCATCGCGCCGGCCTCGCCCTGATCGAAGAGGCGGCGGCGAGGACCGGCGAGTCCTTCGGCCATCGGCTCACCCCGCTCGTCGCCAGCACGTTCCACCAGCCTGGAGAAGTGAGCCTCGGCACGCATGAGAACTACGGCGTGCCGACCGCGCTCGAACCCGGGACCCTGATTCGGGGGCTCCTCACCTGGATTGCCGTCCGCCAAATCCTGACCGAGCCGGGAGTGGTCACCGGGGCGCCAGGTTCCAATGGCTTCGCGCTGGCGCCGCGGGCCGAGCTGATGACGCGGGTCTCCGGTCCCTACACCACCCACGACCGCGCGATCTTCACCACCTGCCGGCTCAACTACGCCGGCCGCGGCTGGCGCCGTTTGCATGTCATCGCCGCCGGGGCCACGACGTCGTCGTGGGCGATCGCGGTGCGCCATGGGGTGACGGCTCTCCTGATCGAGCTCTTGCTGCGGGGCGAGAGCTGGCCCGATGAGCTCGTCCTTCGCTATCCGCTGCGTGCGCTCCGCACGGTGAGCGTGATTCCGGAAGCCCGGATTGCCACCGCCGACGGCCGGGAGGCCACTGCCCTCGAGCTGCACGAGAGGCTCTTGGCCAGGGTCACGGCCGCGCACGCGCGCGAACCGCTGGCCCCGTGGGCCGACCGCCTGATGGCGGAATGGCGGCGTGGGCTCGAGGTTGTGGCGCGGGGAAACGAGGAGGAGACGGCGCTGCTGCTCGAGTCGGCGCTGCGGCGGCGGGTGCTCACGGCGTTTCTCGACGGAGCGGGGGTCGATTGGCGGGCCGCTCGGGTATGGGCCGATTTCTTCGATCGGCTCCATTGTTTGGTCGCCAACGGCGAGCCGTCGCCGCTCCCGGCCACCGTACCGGCGGTACGCCGCCGCCTGGGGGAGGACCTGTCAGCGGCGCTCGAGCGCGAGCTCAAGCTGGCCGGCTTCTCATGGCAGGATTATCCGCGCTTCCGCCGGGTCATGGACCGACTGTACAGCCTTGATGTCGAGCTCTCGCGGGCAGGGGATGGTTTGGGCTCGCGCCTCGACGATGCGCTGCCCGAGGCCGAGCGGATGATCCCGACTCCGCAGTGGCGGGCGCTCATGCACTCGCCGCCGGGCGGCACCCGTGCCGAAGCCCGGGGCCGCTTGATTGCGCGCCATCAGGGAGCGCCGGACCTGCGCGCGTCGTGGGCGGGGGTGGTTGCCGAGGGACGAGTGTACGATCTGCCGAGCCCGCTCTCCTCGCTCGATCCGGCGCCGCGGGCTTGAAACGGCTTAGCGGCGGCCATGAGTTCGCCAAGGCAATGTAGAGAAGGGGGCCCGCCGGCGCGGGCCCCCTCGAGCCTGTGAGGTCGGAGGCCTGAGCGTGCGCCTCCTTACATTTACATTAGGCTAAGGCTAGTTCCGGTTGTCGTAGCGCGACTTGATCTGACCCCACGTTGAAGGCTCGACCGGAATGAGGCACGTCTGCTTGCCGGCGCAGAGGACCGTGGCCACCCAGTTGATGCAATCTCCCGACCCTCCGGGAGTTTCGGAGACCGCGGTGTTGGGCGGACCCGTAAAGACACTGTACGTCAGGGTGTCCCAGTACCCGGTCCCTGGCGGATCGAGTCCCATCCACGAATCTCCGATGACCGGTAGCGCAACCCCGTTCCAGTACACCTGATCTGCGAACACTGGCGCGGGGGTCTGGCCGTCGGCGCCGATGAAGTAGAGAGTCGCCGGAGTGCCGGGCAGGCTCGCGACGGGCAGCGCATTGGCGTAACCGAACGGGAAAGTGGGTGGCTGAATAGGATGCGAGTCGTTTCCGCAGGTGACGATGATCTCCTTGTCGAAGGGAGAGTCCTCATACACGACGACGAGGGTCGCCCCTTCGGACTCGGGAGGGGTAGCCAGTAGGCCGCTGTCGGGGAAGCCGGCGAGGGCATTGGGACCCGCGACGAGGAGCGGAAGCACGTCCGCCTGGAACGCGTGGGCGCTTCCTGTTGGGCTATACCAACACGGATCCACGGTCACCCCCCCGCAGGGTACGCGGGCAAGCAGAACGCCGTTGAAGGTTTCCGTGGCGGGCGGGGGAGCCGTAGTGGCTGTAAGCGTGGCCCAATACAGCTCGGCGAAGATCGCCGTGGCGACCACCGCTGCCGGAACGGGAATGGTTCCCGAGGCTCCTGGCGGGGCGGGGGGCTGGTTTCGCAACGCAACCCCGCTCACGTAGCAGTCCAGGCACCCCCCGAGGGACGTGTTGTGAAACTGAACTACCTGGCCGCTGGGCGCGATGGGACCTGACCCATCGGGCGGACCCGTCGTCGAACCATTTGCGCTCCAGGCCGCAGGAGTGAGGGAGAGAAGAAGGGCAACTACAAGCCCGATGGATGTCGCCATGATGTGCATGGGCGACCCCCTTTCAGTGTTGTGGCTTTCCGAGCGCGGAGTAGGAGGCCCCAATCCGCAGGTGAGCACTAACGCCGGCGCCGCCGGTTTAGCAGAGATCAACCGGCAGGGCGGCGCCAGTGGCGCATCCTACCATATTCCCCTCGAAAACGGAAGACGATTCCCATCCCAATGGGGCGATGGGTTTCCTCAGCACATCGTTCAACCGGGTCGAAGGCAACATGGCCATCGACCAATCGACAACATGCAGATGTTCGATGAGCCCAAGGGCGGTGGTGTCCGGCTCGGACGCGACCACCCTCTTGCTTTGCCGGCGGCGGATCGTCTGAGGGCCAGCGCCCGGTAGTGCAGCGGAAGACCATACTCCGTAACGGGCTCCTGTAACGCCACATAGGGATTGCCTCGGAAGCGCCCAATCGGCGTCGTGCGATTTTCGCTCCTCATTCGTTAATGAGGGGCGAAGGACTCCTCACTTGGGGAGGGAGGTGCAACCATGCGGCAGTTGACGGCTACCGGCCGGCGTCGCCGAATTCTGGGCGCCATGTCCGGGCGCGTGCGGATCGCTCTAGCGCTGGCGGTGACCTGGATCGCCTCACCAGCCTGGGGGGCGGGCCCATTTGTCGAATCACCGGGCAAACACGAGTTCTCGGGCCAGATGATCGCCCGCCCTTGGCAGCGCGAAGTCTTGAGGGAGCGCGGACTCTCCGCGCCGCAGGTGGAAGCCACCGGGCGCTTGGCCCGTGAAGCCCTGGGCGGCGACATCCTCAAACATTATCCGGAAGTGGACGAGTACATCGTGCGGGTGCGACCGGACGAGGGCGAGAACCGGATGGCCGAGCGGCTCATGGCCACCGGTCTCTTCGAATACGTGCACCCCGATTGGAAGTGCTCCTATGCTCTCATCCCCAACGACCCCCTGTTTCCCAATCAGTGGCAACATCAGCGAATCGACTCCGAAGCGGGGTGGGACATCGCAGTCGGCAACCCCTCCATTCTGGTCGCCATCTGCGATTCGGGAGTGAGCCCCACGCATCCGGATATCCAGCAAGTCCAGGGCTGGAACATCCCCAACAACAATACCGACACAAGCGACGTCACGGGTCACGGCACTTTCACCGCCGGCATGGCGGCGGCGATCGGGAACAACTTCCAGGGCGTGGTCGGGGCAGGGTGGAACCTGAGCGTGATGCCGGTGCGGGTCGAGAATGCCCCTGCACCTCCGATCAGCCAGATCACCGCCGGTGCGCGATGGGCCGCTGATCATGGCGCCCGCATCATCAACTGCAGCTATGGCGGGGTAACCGATCCCACCGTGCAGACCACTGGAGCCTATTGTCGGGTCCGTGGTGCCCTGCTCTTCTGGGCGGCTGGGAACGATGGCGTTCAGTACATGGGGTCGGATCATCCGGACGTCGTCGTCGTCAGCTCGACCAACGATCTCGACCAGCTGGCCTCGGATTCGAACTACGGCGCGTTGATCGACGTGGCTGCCCCGGGGGTGAACGTCTGGAGCACCACCCGACCCAATGGCTACGGCTCGGGCAGCGGGACCAGCTTCGCCTCCCCGCTCGCAGCGGGGGTGGCCGCCATGATGCTCGCGGTCAATCCTTTTCTCTCGGCATATCAGCTCGAGGACCTGCTCAAAGGCGCCTGTGAAGACATCGGTCCAGCAGGAAGCGACATCTTCTTCGGCGAGGGGCGGGTCAACCTGGCGAGGGCCATGTTGCATGCCACATGCACCGCGCCCATCGCCTTGGTGAGCGGGGTCAGCGTCCCCACGCCGGACCCAGCCGGCTATTACCAATTCACCCAAGGCACCAACTACTGGAGCGCAGTCGCCACTCGCGGCGGAGCGGGCACCGACTGGGACCTGACGGTCTACCAGTACCCGTCGGGAGGCTCGGGCGGGGTCTGTTTCAGTGGCCCTCTGGCCAGTTCCGTGGCTCTTGCCGGCACCACCGACTTCGTCATCGGCGACTTCAACCACAACGCAGGGCACTTACTATGCCCATGCCTACTTGTACAGCGGAACTAGAGACAGCCGCACCGAATGGGACGACGGCCCGGATCAGCTCACCGTGAATGCGCCACCCGTCGTTCGCAACATCACGGGCTCCGATCTGATCGAGGTCTGGGACGTCTTCCTCCAGGGCGAGACCGAGTACGTCCTCAACTTCAGGCGCACCGGCGGGCAAGCGGATACCAAGGCCCTCCTCTTCCGGAACCCGTCGGCGGCTCCGTACTGGGTTGGACGCCAGGCCCGGATTCTCGAACAAACGGGACCGACCGCATTCAACACCCCGCCAGTCAGCGATTGGTACGCGGTGGTCGTCGTCAATGACAACGAATCCGACGGCTCGTATATCCTCAACATCGGAACCTGCACCGAACCCGTAACCCTGGCGAGTGGCGTGAGCACCCCGACCCCGGCACCCAATGGCTACTATCGCTTCACCCAACCCGTCGTCTTCTGGTCGGCGGTCGGAGTGCGCGGCGCGCCCACATCGGACTGGGACGCTCAGGTGTATGCGGTCGGGAGCGAGTGGGTGTGGCCCCAGTGCTTCGCGGGCCTGCTGGCGGAGTCGACCCTCCCCGCCGGCTCGGTCGACTTTGTGGTCGGCGATTTCAACCACAACCCGCTCGGGACCTATTATCCCCGGACCTTTCAGGCGTCGGGCATCGGTGACGCGGTCACCGAGTGGGACGACTCGCCGGACCAGATCACCGTCGGTCAGGCGCCCATCGAGCGAACCACTGGCGCGAGCGACGTGCTCGAAATCTGGGACGTGCTCCTCACCGCCGGGGTTGAATACGACCTGTTCTTCGAGCGCACCGGCTCAGCGGATACCCGGATTTCCATGTTCCAGAGCCAGAACGGAGTCTACTGGGCAGGTCGGCAGAACCGGATGTTCGACACCACGAACCCACACACCATCTTCACGGCCAGCGCCGACGACTGGTACGCCATCGTGGTCGTAAACGAGAACGGCGGAGCGGGCACGTATCGGGTAGGGATGTCTGTCGCGCCTACCGCCGTGAACGACCCCGCCGAGGCTGGCGCTCCGGCAGTCACCGCACTCCGGCCGGTCGTTCCCAACCCGGCGTCCGGGAGCGTCCAGATCGGTTTCGACCTTGCCCGGTCCGAAACGGTCGAGCTTGCCATCCTCGACGTCACCGGGCGCGTGGTCGGAAAGTTGCCCTCCCTTGCCTGGGAAGCAGGTCGATGGCGGACCGGTTGGGATGGCCGCGGGCGGGACGGCCAGCGCGTTCCCGCCGGAGTCTATTGGGTCGAAATGTCGGCTGGAACCCGACCGGTCGGCCGGAGCAAGTTCATCCTACTTCGTTAGTCGCCTGGTTGCCTGCGGGGTCACGGGCCTCCGAGGCCCATGGCTCCGCGGAGGAGGAGCACACGATGTCTCATTTCACTCGAGATGCCCGGGGCACCCTGGTCATGTTCAGCCTGATGTCTCTTCCCGGGCTTACGGTTAACGAGCTCCCCGGTCTGAATGCCAAGATCGAAATCTCAACGGTCGGCACCGGGCCTTCGATCTTGACCGCGCTCGAGATCGAGAAGCTCGAGCTGGCCGATGGCTCGATGCTCGCAGACGACGGCCTGCCGATTCCCGCTGGCGAGAAACCAGCAGAGAAGTGCACGATCGAAGTCGGCCCTCCAGGACTCAACGCCATCGAGCGGGCCAAGGCCGGTGAAACCGCGGCCAATCTCAAAGGACGGGCCAAATCGCAGTGACATCCCCGAGAGCGATGGACATCCTCTGTGCCTAATGCAGCAAGGATACCTTGACGTTCAGGGTTTGCACGCCGTGGGTGAGTCGCACCAAGTAAATGCCCGCCGGCAGCTGGACCCCCTCAAACCACACCTGGTGGCTGCCAGCTCCGAGAACACCTAGGTCTCGGGCGGCCGCATGACGCCCCGCGACGTCAAAGAGCTCGAGCTTGGTCGCCTCACTTCCCGGCAGTTCGAATAGGACGGCGAAGTCGCCAGAAGCCGGGTTTGGGCGCACGCCGTGGAACACAAACTGTAGAAGACTCGGCGGCGATGCGGGCGGGATCGCCGCCGCTTCATCGAAGGTAAGGGTGCTCACGGCCGGACTCCTGCCGCCACCGGATACCACCATCCGATCCTCGGCCGGTTGATAGATCGCCGCGGGATCATCCCGGCCGCCCGGAGGGACGCCGCCAGCGTCGAACGGTGACCAGGTGGGGGGGACGAGCGGGCTTCGAAGGTCGAGCGTCCACACGTCGCCGGCTGGGGTGCCGCCGAACACAACCATCTGCGCCCGCAACTGGTCGTACATCACCGTGTGAGCCCCGCGCGGGCTCGGCGGGGTTCCGAGCGGGGCGAGCTCCGTCCACTCCGGCACGCCGCCGAGCTCGAGCGCCCACAAGTCGTTCAGGAGTTCCGTCGCATCGCCTCCCCCGAAGATGAGCATGCGATCTCCGATCGGGTCATAGATCGCGCTGTGCTGCATCCGTGGGCTCGGAGCAGTTCCGAGTGGGACGAGCAGCGTCCACTCGGCCCCGTCGGCCAGCGACAGCTCCCAGACATCGTTGAATGGTATCCCCCCATACGGCCAATACCAGCCGTCGGTGCCGCCGAAGACGAGCATCCGATCGCGCACCGGATCATAGATGGCCGAATGGGCGCGCCGTGGTGCCGGGGGGGAGCCGCTCGGGATGATCTGGATCCACTGGAGGTTGCCGGTGAGGGGGAGCGCCCAGGTGTCGTTGAGCCGATCGAAGTAGACCTCGTCGCCGCCGAAGACGAGCATGCGCTGCCGCCGAGAATCGTAGACAGCCGTGTGGTCGTGTCGCTCGCCCGGTCCAAAGATATCCACGTAGCTCCACTCGGGTTGGCCGCTCAAGGGGTAGACCCAAGTACCGCGGGAAGCGCAGGGCTCGCCGCAGCCGAGGGGCCGACCGCCAAAGACCACCATGCGGTCGCCGACAGGGTCGTGGATAGCGGTATGACCGCTGAGGCTAGGAGACCAGGGTTGCGCCGGCGAGACGAGCTCCCAGGGGGAGGGTTCGTCGAGTGGGAGCCTCCACGTGTTGCAGCGGTGCCCGTAATCGGAATTGCCGCCGTAGACCACAATCGCATCGCGCTGAGGGTCGTAGAACCCCGCATGCTCAAAGAGCGCGAGGCCTCCCACCAGTTCCCACGACGCCCCTTCGACGAGAGGCAGCGCCCGGCAATCTCCCACCATGTAGCCGTACCCGGACCCCTGGGCGCCGCCACAGATGATCATTCGATCGCGAACCGGGTCGTAGAGCGCGGTGTGCTCTCCTCTCCCGTAGGGCTGCGTACCGGGAGGGACGATCTGAGTCCAGAAGGGATCGCCCGCGAGATCCAGGGCCCAGAGGTCGTTCCTTGTCCAATTGCCTCCATAGATCAGCATCCGTCGCCGAACGGGGTCGAAGATGGCCGAGTGGCCGGCGCGCGCCGGTGGCGGGTTTCCGGTCGGAACCAGTTGCTTCCAGGTGGGGACGCCACCCAAGGCGAGCTCCCACACATCGTTGGGATTCGCCGCACCGCCGAAGATCAAGATCCGGTCGTCCACCGGATCGTATACGGCCGAGTGGTCGCTCCGCGCAGCGGGCGGGATACCCACGGGTGCGATCTCGGCCCAGGTTGGAGTCCCGGCAAGGGAAAGGACCCAAACGTCGTTCAAGTAGGTGCCGTCATGGCCACCGAAGACGATCACGCGATCACGCAAGGGGTCATAGATGGCCGAGTGCCCCTTGCGCGCGCTGGGGACGTCGCCTTCGGTCTCGATGAGCACCCAGTCAGATTCCCCGGACAGGGGAAGCGCCCAGACCTCATTCCGGAGGGTGCCGCCTTCGGTGCCGCCGAACACCCACATGCGGTCGCGAAGCGGATCGTAGACCGCAGCGTGACCGCTGCGCGTTGGCGGCGTGAACTCGCTCCAGGTGCCGTCGGCAGCCCAGCCGGTGTGGACGAATCCAGCGAGGGCCGCGGACGCAAGAAGGAAAGCGGCGGGAAGTCGTCCAGTACGGGCGGCGGGAGGATTTGTGAGCCCAGCAACTAGGGAGCGGAGGCCTTCCATGGGCGTCTCCTCTTGCTCGGCAGCCGTTGCTGGACTGAGACATTCGCAGTCCCGAGATCCTGGGCTCAGCATAGCGCTGCTTATTGAGAAGTTCAACCTGTTTCGCCCCTGGGACCCCGCTCTCGGCGGGCGACCCGCGACGGAAAGCACCCGCTTGTCTCTAACCCTGCGACGGCCTAGATTGAACGGTCACGGCTTTGCCCCCGTAGCTCAGGTGGATAGAGCAGCGGTTTCCTAAACCGCGTGCCGGGTGTTCGAGTCACCCCGGGGGCACCACCTTCCAACCACCTCGCCACAAGCGCCGCCTGGTTACATCCGTCGAGCGGCGTTTTCCTTGTGGTCCGATGTGGATGGAATGGTCGGGAAGGGTTGGTAAGCTGTAACCCGATTGAATACCGCGCTGCCCCTGGTCGAAGACGTTACTGGGACCCAGCGCGGCAGTTTGCCGCACAGCTCCGGGAAAACGATGCGGGCTCCTTGCTTGGGAAGGAGCCCGCATCGTTTCGGTCGATGGCGATCCAGAGTCGCCGGATTAGTCGTACAGCGCCTTGATGTGGCCCCAGGTGCCGGGTTCCACCGGGACAGTGTCTCTCGAAATCTGTCCGCGGATCTCACCACCGGGGAACATGGTCGTGTGGATGTTGACGTAACTGAGGCCGTTGTCCAGGTCGGCAATCTGGGGCACCGTGAGCGGTCCGATCACAATGTCGATGGGGCTTGAGGGAGGACGCGGAGGGATCAGGGGGAACCGGACCGGGGCATTCACCCCGACAGGAGCGGGGGCGTGAATGTGGGCGGCGGTCACGGGGGCTACGAGACCGGAGAAGTCGACGTGGACGGTGAGCATGTTGCCTGCATCAAGCACCATGGTGGCGGTGCCAGTTCCAGGGGAAGCGTTCGGCGGCACTTCCTGGAGCGCGTCGAGAGTTGCCGAATAGTTCTGCGCGGCCGCGACGCTCGCGGCCAGCACTCCAAGCGCGGCTATGATCAGGATGCGGTAAGCAATACGCATGTCAGACCTGCCTCTCGTGATCTAGGATGTCCAGACGCCGCGGCCTATGGAAGCCTCGGCGCACCTCGTGCTTGGGGGAACCTCCTGTATTCTAGATGGCCGCAGCACCGATGTCAATTCCCCGATGGGCCCTCATAGCGCCCCATGGCTGTCTGGGAACGCCGGCGACGAGCCGGGCCCCCGCGGAGTGTGCCAATGCGGGGTAGTAGAGACCTATCGCCGCCGGCCCTCAGGATCTCGGTAGGAGGCCTTGATCTTGCCCCAGGTCGTCTCCTCGACCGCGCGCGATTGGACAACACTGCAAGCAGCACAGCACGTATCCCGCCCGCCCGACAATACGCAGATGCTCCCCAGCCTCCTTGCTTGGATGGGATTACCGGGGTCGATCTGATCGATCCCATTGGAGCAGTCCACCGCATACTGACCGTCGTTGCCCAGCGACTCGTTCCCCCGCAAGCGTCTCGATCTCATCCGTCTCACAGTTGACGCGGCCCCGGGCCAACAAGGACACTGACACGCAGTGATCTACTGCCTTTTTCTCATTTCCGGGTTCGCCGGCTTGGCGCTCGAGGTCGTTTGGTTGCGCCAGCTGGGCTGGATCTACGGCGTCACGGCACCCGCGGTCGCCGTGGTCCTCGCTGCGTTCCTGGGCGGACTCGGTCTCGGCAGCGCCGTCCTGGGTCGCGCCGCCGACCGGGCCCGGGACGCCCTACGCGCCTACGGTTGGCTTGAGATTGGGATCGCGGTCACCGCTGCAGCAACGACTCTTGCCCTCGACGCCTTGGCGCAGCCAGGAGCCCCGGCCTCCCTCGCCGGCGGGGGAAGTCGCTCACCGGCCATCGCGCTTCTTCCCCCCGGCATCATCCTGCTGGTGCCCACCGTGCTCATGGGAGCCACGCTGCCGCTCATGAGCCGAGTGGTGGTGAGGGGGCTCGACGAGGCTGGCGCTCGCGTCGGAATCCTCTACGCGCTCAACACCCTGGGTGCTGCCGCCGGCGGTTTGGCCACCGGCTTTGTGCTCATCCCGAAACTCGGCGTGATCGAGACTGCGCTTGCGGCCGCCGCACTCGATGCAACTGTGGGACTCCTCGCCCTTCTCCTATCCGTGACCAGACGCTCCCTCGCCGTAGCCGGCGGGGGAACAGGCCCACGAGCCCCACGCCAGGATTCCGGAGGACTGCGCCGCACATCCGCACCCGCGCCCGCACGGCCCGGCCCCTTGAGCGTAAGAACCATCATCGTCCTCGCGGCGATGACCGGATTCACCGCCCTTGGATACGAGGTCGTATGGACGAGGCTCCTCGTCTATTCGATCGCCAACACCGTCTATTCGTTCGCGGCGATGCTTTCGACCTTCCTCGTCGGGCTCGTCGCCGGTAGCGCGATCGCTTACGTCCGCCTGCGCCAGGGGTGCAATCCGGTGCGCGACCTGGCCTGGACCCAGATCGGCGCCGGGGCCGCCGTGCTTTTGGGCCTTCTCTTCCTGCCGCACCTCTTGCCCGAGAACAGCGCCAGATCGGCGCTGAGCACCTGGCCCGAGCTCCTCGGCGCAACGCTGGGCCCGGCGATTCGACTGGTGCTCCTGCCGACCCTGCTGGTCGGCCAGGCATTCCCGCTCCTGAACGCGCTTCGCATCCGGGAGGTCGCGCATCTGGGCCGGCAGGTCGGCGGAGTCTATGCCGCGAACACTCTCGGTTCGATCGCCGGCGCTCTCGGCGTCGGGCTCGCCCTCCTACCTGCGCTCGGAGCGGCACGCACCACCGCGCTCCTTGCCGCCACCAACCTGGCGCTGGGCGGCGCTCTCCTCACGCTCCGGACCGATGGATTTTGGAACCGCCGCGTCGTGCTCATCTCGACCCTCGTTGCTGCCGCTCTGATCGCCGTCATTGCCCCGGGTCGAAATCAAGTGCGTGAGTTGCTCCTTCGCGACTCGACCGGCCGGCGCGACCCGAGCGCCGTCCTCGCCTTTGAGGAAGGAGCGACTACGACCGTGGCCATCGTGGACGATCGAGCCGGTTACCGCGATCCGGGCGCTAAGCGATTGATCACCGACGGGGTCAACATGTCAGGGACCAATTGGAACGCAAAGCGCTACATGAAGTTCCTGGTACATCTTCCGCTCCTTCTGCACCCGAATCCGCAGTCGGTGCTGGTGATCGGATTCGGGACCGGCATGACGGCGGGGGCCGCCGCCCTGCACCCCGGGGTCGCGGAAGTCGTGAGCGTCGAGCTGGCCCCGGAGGTCGTGCGCGGAGGACGTCTGTTCGCCGAGGAGAACCACCATGTGCTCGATCAGAAGAAACATCGGCTGATCGTCGCGGATGGACGCCAGTTCTTGCGCCGCCCGCCGGCCTGCTTCGACGTGATCCTGGCCGAGCCACCGCCGCCGCGCGCGAGTGGAACTGTTCACCTCTACTCTCGGGAATACTACGAAGCGTGCAAAGACGCCCTGAATCCCGGCGGCTTGGTTTTACAGTGGATGCCGCTTCACAGCCAGGGCGACTCGGAGCTCCGAGCCAAGCTCCACACCTTCCTCGAGGTGTTCCCGGAGGCGAGCCTCTGGTTGCCGATGGGGGAGGAGGCGATAATCTTGGCGACGACCGGACCGAATCCGCTCACGATCCTCGGCGACCGCACCCAGCTCTCGCGGCGCATGTCCGATCCAGAACTCGCTCCGGCCCTCGCCGAAGTCGGTTTGGCCGCACCCGAAGACCTTCTCGCCTGCTTCTGGATGGGGCCGGCGGCGCTTGAGCGCTACACCCGTGATTTGCCCGTTATCACCGATCGCCAACCTTACACCCAGCACTACATCGATCACCCGCGCCTGCTCGATCCCTTCGATCTCTTGCGATTGGTCTCGCTTCGCGAACCTCTCCCACCGGCGCTTGCTGGGGCGGCGACCCGTCTCGATCTCCAGGCGGCGGCAAGCGAGGCGCACGGGGAGTTGGTTCGAGGCCAGGTGCTCGACCATCCAGCCCAGGTGCTCGAAGCGTTGCGCATAGCGCCCGCGAACCGCTACTACCAGCAGATGAGCCTGGCTGCTCCCGATCAGGAAGCCGCGCTCCTTGGCGAGCTCGAGCGACGGCCCGAACCCCGGCTCCGGCTCGCGCGCGCCCAGCTCCGAGCGGCGCGCGGCGACTACGAGGAGAGCCTGACTGAGCTCGGACGGATCATCCACAGCGCGCCGGGCTGGCCCCAACCAAGGATCATGGGGGCGCGGACCTGCCTGCGGGCGGGGGATCCGGGGCGAGGGCTCCAGTTGCTTGTCCAGGGCCTGAGCTCCCCGGCGGCAGTTGCGGCGGACCCGGCGCTTGCCGCGGTTGAGACCCTGCTCCAGGTCGCGGCGACGACGCTCGCACGCCCCGCCGACATCGACGCTGGACTCGATCTCGTCGATCTCGCACTCGCAGCGGGGGAGCTCGGAGTCGCGCGGCGAGAAGCGGCGCGTCTCCTTGCCCTCGCTCCGGGAGATCCGAATGTGCTCGCCGCCTTGGCGCGCGCGCTTGACGTCTCCGGATATCCCGAGCGGGCGATGCCGCTCTACGAGCAGCTCATGGGCGATGCCCCCGCAGACCCCGCGATCACCCGAGCGCTGGCCCGCTCCCTCTTCTATGCCGGCCGAGCGGCGAGCGCCGAGCCTCTCCTGGCCAAGGTGGTGGATGGGAACCCGAGGGATTGGGAGGCGCATCGGCTGCGCGCCGAGGTGCTGCGCGAGCTGGGCCGGTATCGTGACGCCGCCTCGGCGATTGCGCCGCTCCGCGCCTCGCCAGACCGTGCCGACCGTCTCCTCGCCCAAGAGCGCATTCGTGCTTATCGCGGAATGGCCGGGCGCGCAGGTTCCCGCTCCTGATCGGCGGTTCCATCCGGGCAGGCGACGCCCGCAACAGCAGCTATTTGTGTGGAATCACGCTCTTTCGCGAAAGCTCAGGCACGATGAGCTTGCTAATCTCCCGGTTCACATCCTCGCTCGAGGACGGATTCACGCTCTGACTCGTTCCTGCCCATACCATCCTCCCACCGTCCTTGGTGCTCCACACGTGCGTTTCGTAACTCACGACGCTATCGGTTTCCGTGTAGCCCGGATAGTACACGTCGCGATAATACGTATAGTACCAACCTGATCCTGGGGGGCGCTCCGATACAGGCACCCTGGTCGTGTAGCCGGGGACATATCGGGTCTCGCCCTGGGTCGCGAGTTTGTGCGTGACCAGCACGCCGTCGTAGCCATGGGCGCGCACGGCTTCGATCACCTGTTGGGTGTCGGGGACCGCCTGCTCGAACAGGCGATACGAAGGCGTTGCGGTGACGCCTCGCTTTGACAGCTCTCTCACGAATCTGTCCTCCCACATCCGCCGTCGGGCCGGATCCTGCTTGAGTGTGATGACCAGCATATTGACCATCGGCGTTTCCGGGTAGCTCGGATCCTTCCACATATTGACGAGCTCGGAGCCGGCGCAGGACGTGAGCGTGAAGGCGATCACCACCAGCCAAAGCGCAGGAGAATACCAGCGGCGCGGTCGAACACTCATGAGAACCATCCTCGCAGAAATCCAATGGCATACAACTCACGGACGAGCTTCGGAACAGTAGTCGGAATCAAGGTTTAGGTCAAGGCACGCTTCGGTCCGCTCTGGTTCCGTTCACTTCATGGCTCTGTTACGCTGCCGTGGTGAAGGGCATTCTAAAGAAGCATTTGCCGGCGGCCTGGCAGGAGGCGCTAACCCACCGATTCGTGGATCGGTTCAATCCAGGGGCACTACGTCGCTTTCAGCGAGCTCACCGCACCGCTCCAACCACCGACCGCGCTCAAGGTGAATGGGTGGCAATCGTGATGTCTTGCTACAATCACGCGGCCTATCTGGACGCAACCTTTGAGAGCATCGCTCGACAGACCCACCGGCCATTCGAGGTCATTTGTGTCGAAGATCATTCAACCGATGACACGCTGGCACGATTGAGAAGGTTGGGCACGCAACTACCCGAGGGAATTCATCCCACGGTGGTGCAGACCCCACGCAACCATGGACAGGCGTTCGCTTTGAATCTGGGTGTCGCGGCAGCGCGGGCCTCCGCAATCATGATCCTGAATGACGACGACTACCTGCGGCCCGATGCCCTCGAAGCGACACTGGACATCTTGCGCCGGAACGACGACTTGTTCTTGCTCGGGAGCACCTCGATCCACTGGCGGGGAAGTGGTGCACCAGCCGACATCCGATTCATTCGAGAGGATTGCGCCGATTATGGCACGATCCCGCTGGCACGCTACACCCCAGCCGATGTGGTCAGGATCAGGAAGCCCAACGACTTGAATATGACTCACTCGGGCACGACGTTTTTCAAATCAGCTTGGCGGGCGGTGGGCGGTTACTATCCGGAAAAGGCCCGGCGCGTCATCGCTTACTCTGACCGGGATTTCCAACTGCGGGTTGCGAGCCTGTTCCCGGTCGCCGTGGCTCAGACCGTACCGTTCGTGTACTGGCGATCGGGGAGCTCCGTGGACCATGGCCGCAACTCATGAG
>Ga0184637_10000108_pt1 | contig 55444 bp, 52 predicted proteins | sample PLM3_127_b2_FD_133143 | JGI IMG/M metagenome (GOLD analysis project Ga0184637, IMG submission 133143) | Groundwater sediment microbial communities from an aquifer in East River, Colorado, USA - PLM3_127_b2 | ecosystem: Environmental > Terrestrial > Soil > Riparian zone | place: USA: East River...
GGTCAGCCGCCCCGCCTCATCCACCGAGACCACCCCGGTGGCGACAGCCTCGAGGACCGTCTCGGTGTACCGACGCCGCTGTTCCAGTTCCCAGTTCTTCTTCTGAAGGTCCAGGTTGGCCTGCTCCAGATTGGCCTTGGAACCAGCCAGGTCCTGGGTCATTTTGTTAAACGAGTCGACCAGGACTCCGATGTCGTCGTCGGCCTGGACGTCCACCTTATAGTTCAGGTTTCCCACGGCCACCTCCCGGGTCCCCTCGGCGAGGAGCTGGATCGGAACCGTGATCCCCTTGGCCAGGTAGAGCCCGAACCACGTGACGGAAAAGACGATGATGAGGGTCATGAGGAGAAAGAGGAGGATGTAGGTCCCCTTGATGGGATTCTTGAGCAGCTTGAGCTGCTTGTACTCCTGGAAGGCCTTGGAGATCCCTCGCACCCGGGCCTCAAGGCGCTGAGGGACATGGTAGGCCACGACCACCGCGCCAATAGGCTGGCGATCTCCCTGGGGGGTGAGGACCGGAATGAGCCCTTGAATCAGATCGCCATCTTCGATTTCGGCCACCGTCGAAAATTCCTGCCCGTCCAGAGTCTGACGCACTTGACCCGGGTTCACCGCCTGGGTGGTCACGGCGGCAGGCAGGACTGGATCCTGCACGTGGACCAGCTCCTTCCCGTCAGGCGTGTAGATCGAGATGGCGGCCAGCCCGTACTGCTCCTGGTGATCCAAGAGGAAGTCGATCAGGGCCTCGCGCCGGTCCGGAGAGAGGAGCCCTTCCCGGGAGATGACCCGGGCGACGCGCTCGGCGTGACGCAGGGCGTTGGCCTCCATCGATTCGTAGAAGGTCCGCGCCACCTCCAAGGACTCGTCCAGGGGGCGCTCCACCTGGACCTTGAACCACCCCTCGATGGAGGTGTTGATCAGGTTACTCGCAATCAGAAAGATCAGGATCGACGGGGCCAGGCCCAAAGAAAGGAAGGCTACGACCAGTTTGGTCTTGAAACGAGAGCCCAGGACCCGGTGCCGGCGCTCGAAAGAGAGCTTGATCAGGTTCCGGAAAAGGAGCACCAGCAGGAGGAGAAAGACGACCAGATTGAGGTTGAAGAGGGCGAAGACCACGATGTTGTTGGCAATGGGGAGTTGGGGGGCCTTGATCCCCACCTCCACGACCATGGCCGCCACGATGAGGACGAGGATGACGCCGATCGTAATCAGGTTTCGTTTGCGGCGTTCGCGTTCGTCGGCGGCCATCATCTCACTGACCCCGGCGGATGGTGAGGAGCGGCGATCTCTCCCAGGAAGACTCATCGCGGCCCGACGAGACAAAGGGGAGGAAGCGGACAATGGAGGAATCCTGTGCCGACTGCATCTCCCCCCGGACTCGGACGTAGTAGAGCTCGTCGGGCTTCAGGGTGGTAAACGGAACAAGTCTCGGCTCTCGAAGCATGGTCAGCGCGCGTTGGGCCTCGTTTAAAGTTTTTGTCACTTGGGGCGGGCGTTCGTCACCTTTCACCGCCGTGACCCGATACTCCTTGGTGAGCACATCATATGTGACGGTTCGCTCGATGAGCTTCGTTCCGACGAGCCGGTCGAACCAGAATCGACTATACCGCCAAAGTTCGACCGTGAAACGGACCGTGGCGGGAATTCCAGTCTCCAGGGCCTCCAGCATCTGGGGGGGGATGGGGCCGAGGAGTACGGCGTGAACCCCCAGGCTTTCCTCACTATTCGTGACCATGAGGTCAGCGATCCTGATGCCAGCGGCGTGGGCCGAGAGGACCGCCGCGCTTCCTGGCCCCGCAAACAAGAAGGCCACGAGCACCCACCGCCAGGCTCGACGTCGAACGATAGAAGGACGCACGACCCCCTCCGAATTCCCGCTAAATCAAACATTATACCTCCCGGGAAGCTGCAGTGGGGGAGGAAAAACGGATGGGTTAAAGCGCCGCGAGACCGGGCAGATCCTGAACCGCCTCTGCCTCGGAACGACACGGGACCTCGAGGGATCGGACTGACCGGCGCTGGGGACGAGCCCGCCCATTTTGAGGCAGGCGCTCGGCCAAGGCGCGACGGTGCAGCTCCATCACCAACTGGTGGTTCAACGCGTGCCCCGCATTGCGGGCTACGACGTGACCGATCACCGGACGGCCCAAAATGGCCAGGTCACCGATGAGGTCAAGGATCTTGTGACGGACGAACTCATCCTGGAATCGGAGGTGACCGTTGAGGATACCGTCGGACCCAAGGACAACCGCGTTCTCCAGAGACCCGCCTTTGGCCAAGCCGTTTTCACGCAGCCGCTCCAGGTCGCTGAGAAAACCATAGGTGCGCGCAGAGGCGACCTCCTCGACAAAGACTCGTTCGGTCACGGCGAAAGAGGCCGACTGGGTTCCCACCACCGGGTGATCCAGATCGAGGGTATAGCTGACCCAGAGGTCTTGAGCTGGAACGATCTCGACCCAACGCCCGTCATCGCCAACCCGAATCGGTTCACTGACATGGACCGGGCGCCGTGGGGCCGTTTGAACCCGCCGGCCAGCCGCGTACAAGAGATTGACAAACGGCTTGGCGCTCCCGTCCAGGGCGGGCAGCTCGTTTGCGTCCAGCTCGACCTCAAGGTTATCGATTCCGAGGGCGTGGGTCGCAGAGAGGAGGTGTTCAACCGTTTGGACGCGACAGCCGTTCTCCCCAAGGGTCGTGGCGTAGTGGCTGTCGGCCAAGGAGTCCGGGTGGGCTGCAACGGTCGTCCCACCACGATGCAAGAGGCGGAAATGAATCCCGGCACCCGGGGGGGCGGGCCGAAGGATGAGCCGAACGGGCTGGCCCGAGTGAAGGCCAACCCCTCTGCATTCGACCGGCTTACGGATTGTCTGTTGAAACTCCATCTGTGAGCACGCCAAAACATTTAAGAAGTGAGCAATCCCCATGCCAGCCTTCGTCATTCAGATGGAAACGGAAATTCCTTTAATTTCATCATAACTTCCACGGTCTGTCCCTCGGTCGTGATTGTCGGATTGATGCAGATTGGAGACACGGTACTGCGTCAACGTGGCATCAACCCCACATTCACACATCCAGGACCATTCGGACCGTAACCCGATCGGGGCTTTTGACGACTGAGAGATCGTGGTATGTGGCAGCCTTCACCAAAATCCCCCGGGGGTGACGGGCGGGGTCAAATCGCTCCCCCGTCACATTCGCGGCAAGGCGGGGCGGCACGCACTCCTTGACTTCAGCCCGAGCCAGGAGCCATCCGTCCAAATCATGGAGGTAGAGGAGTTCGTTAATCCAATTGACGAGCAGGGCAGCTTCGTCATGTCCCGCCACCCTCACCTCGCGACCCGCGCGAGGTTCAACTGTCGTGAGAGGGACGATGAGGTTGAAGACCCCTCGGGCCAGCGCGCCCGCCGCTTCGACGAGCGTCACGCCCCATGCGGTCACCCCGACGTCGGCCGCGACGTCGAAGTAATCAAACCCTTGCGTGAGAGCCACGCCCCGCCCCGAGGTCACCGAAACGAAACTGAAGGAGCGTCAGACCGACGAGCGCGGCGGATTCAGTCCGGAGAATCCGTGGCCCGAGCGCGGCGGGAGTAATCCCGTGGGCTTGAATGTCCACCACCTCTTCCCTCGCCCATCCTCCTTCCGGCCCCACCAGGAGAAGGGCGTCGTTCACTGAGTCGCTGGTCCGATCAAACACAGCCTCTACGGACTCCTCCGCCCCTTCCCAGAGGCAGAGGGCCAAATCAACCGGGGGACGAGCCCTCAGGAACTCTGCCAGTGACATTGAGGGTTCGATCCGGGGGATGACCCCCCGCCCTGCCTGTTTGGCGGCCTCCTTCGCCACTCGCTGCCAGCGGCGCAGCTTATGGTTGGCACGAGGAGGGGAGAGATGAACGACGGTGCGTGCTGTCAGAAGTGGCAGGATTCGAGTGACTCCCAGCTCCGTGGCCTTTTGGATCACCCATTCGAATTTCTCCCCCTTGGGGAGAGCCTGGACCAGGGTGCAGGAGAGCGGGGATTCTGTCACGGATTGGGAAGAGGCGAGCACCGCACCTTCCATCCCCTCCGGGGTGACGGCCTCGAGGCGGACTTGATAGTGGTGACCGGCGCCGTCAAAGAGCTCTACAACGTCCCCGGGGCCGAGTCGACGGACTCGACGAATATGGTGACTCTCCTCAGGATCAAGCCTGACCCGGAGTCCCTGGATCGCGTCGGGGCGTACATGAAATCTCGGCATCAGCTCCCTCGGAGGGGGGCACGCCCCCCTTCCGAACCTCCCCCCATATGGTTGCGCGGGCAAAGCCCGCGCTCGGAGCTCTTCGGTCCGAGGCGCGGTGGCCCACCCCAAGGCTAGGTGCCATACTTTAGCATCCCCACTAGCATGCTTGTTCACCCAACATCTGCACGTTTCTGTCCGACCTGAGATCGACGTTTTCTCTGGCGGCAGCCACCGCATCCGGGTCAATGTCAATCGCGAGACACTGCGGGACGCCGAGGGCCACTGCGGCGATCGCGAGGATGCCCGTCCCGGTGCCAATGTCGAGGGCACGGGCAGGGGGCGCGCCCGTCAGGAGGGTGTCGAGGAGCTGAAGACACCCTTGGGTCGTCTCGTGTTGCCCTGTTCCGAACGCCCGCCCAGGGCTGATTTGAATGACGCACTCCCCGACGCCGGCAGAGACGCGCTCCCATGGCGGGACGATCCACACGCGCCCGACTCGAACCGGCCGAAAGTGGACCTGCCAGGCCTTCTCCCAAGCGCTGTCGTTGAGCTTAAGGACTTCAATCGGGCCCAGGGGTCCCTGGCAGTCCGAGCGTTTGGAGAGAGTGGAGGTACGTGACGAGGTGCTGGCAGATGGTCTCGGGGGACCAAACCGCGGGGAAGAACGCCCGCAGCCTTTCCTCTTCCACGACCCCCAGAGCGCCGACCTCCCAGAGGTAGTTAGTCAGGGCTTCGGAGGCCTCCGGGTGACAGGCAAGGCGTAGTTCCCAGTAGTGCTGCTCCACGTTAGCGCGAGGGATGGAATTCATGGCGGGTGGCGCCGGGAATGCCGCACCTTTGCGGGCACCGAGTTCGCCGAAGGCGGCTTGGTCGGGGACCCTCGTCAGGGTGACGCGGACACCGGGCCCAGCCGTAGGCCGGCCTTGGTCGGGCTCGGAGGAGGCGTCCCGGCGACAGGACCCGCCCGAAATCGGAAAGATCCACTGAGGGTCACGAGCCGAAGGCCTTCTTCACCCGCTCAAGAAACTGGCCGATCAGAGGTCCTTCCTGTCCCCGGCTCAGGCGCTCGAACTCTTCCAGGAGCGCCCGCTGCTTGGCCGTCAGCTTGGTTGGAACCTCGACGACCACCTGATAGAGAAGGTCGCCCCGACCGTAACCTCGGAGGTTCGGCATCCCCTTTCCTCTCAATCGGAGCATATCTCCGTTCTGGGTGCCAGCTTGGATGCGGAGCTGGGCCGGACCATCCAGGGTCGGAACCTCCGCTTCACCCCCGAGCGCCGCCTGAGGGAAAGAAAGGGGGAGCTGGCAGAGCAAATCATCGCCGTGTCGCGTAAAGAGGTCGTGCTCTTTGATCGCGATGACGACATAGAGATCGCCCGAGGGCCCACCTCGAACGCCCGCCGCGCCCTCGCCAGCCAATCGGATCTGGGAACCGTGTTCGATCCCTGCCGGGATTTTCACCTTGAGGAGATGCTCGCGCTCGACTCGCCCGTGCCCCCGACACTCCTTGCACGGCGTCTTCACCACCGTTCCTTCTCCGCCGCACTGCGGGCAGGTCCGGGCGACCGTGAGGAACCCCTGGTTGAAACGAACCTGACCCTGCCCGTGACAGGTTTGGCAAGTGTCGCGACGGGTCCCGGGCTCAAGCCCGGACCCCTTACAGACCTGGCATGGTTCCTGACGTGGGATTTGGATCTTTGTCTCGATTCCTGTGGCAGCCTCCTCGAGTGCGATCTCAAGGTCGTAGCGGAGGTCCGCCCCCCGCCGCGCTCGGCTCCCACGGCGGCCGGTGGTCCCTCCGAAGAACCCCTCAAGCAGGTCGCCGAAGAGATCGCCAAATCCCGTGAAGTTGAAGTCACTCATCACGCCATCGACCCGGCCGAATCGGTCATACTGATGGCGTTTCTCGTCGTCCGAGAGAACCGCGTAAGCCTCGCTGATCTCCTTGAATCGCTCCTCGGCCTCTTTGTTATTGGGGTTACGGTCGGGGTGGTGTTGGAGGGCGAGCTGGCGGTAGGCCTTTTTGATTTCGGCCTCGGTGGCGTCACGAGGGACGCCCAACAGTTCGTAGTAGTCGCGGGCCATCTCAGATTGGGGGGCCGAAGACCCCGCCTTCATGATGCAGAATCATCAGGGTTCGGACTCAGAATCCTCCGGGGAGACGGCCACCGTCACTTGAGCCGGCCGGAGTACTCGACCATTCCGAAGGTACCCTCGCCGAGTCTCCTCCAATACGGTCTTGTCAGGAGACTCGGTCGTCTCGACGCGCATCACGGCCTCATGACGCTCGGGATCAAACGTCTCGCCTAGAGACATGAACGGAACAACTCCCGTCTTCTCAAGCACTTTAAGGAGCTGCTGATGGATCAACTCCACCCCCGAAACAAATCTCTCGAAGTGCTGGGGGCTCCTTGGGGCATCGAGGGCCCGCTCAAAGTTATCCAGGACCGAGAGGAGTTCCTGGAGAAGACCCTCTTCAGCGGCGCGGACCAGATCTTCCTTTTCACGTTGGGCCCGCTTCCGGTAGTTTTCCAGGTCGGCCACTGCTCGGAGGTGACGATCCCGAAGGCTCTCGGCCTCACGCACCTTCTCATCGAGGGCGGCTTGAAGACGGCTGAACTCGTCCGCGCGGGTCTCTGTCGGTTCGTCCATGGAGGCTACACCCGAACACGCGACCTTTCGGCCTCATTCAGGCCCCTGAGCCACTGGCCCATCAGGGTCGCGGTCTCTTCCACGAGAGAGACGATCTGGTCATAGGGCATCCGCCGCGGGCCGACCACGCCCAGGATTCCCAGAACCTGGTTCCCGGCCGAATAGGTTGAGGTCACGAGGGAGAAATCTTGCAGTTCTTCATAGGGATTTCCCCGTCCGATCAAGACCTGGACCCCTGGCGAGTCCGCGTGAAGCGTCAAGAGATTCACGAGCCTTCCCTTGGCCTCGAGGGTTCTCAACAGATCCTTCATCGCCTGAATGTCCGAGAACTCGGGCTGATCCAGGATGTTCAGGATCCCGCTAAGGTAGAGATTCCGCTCTCCGACGACGGCCAAGACCTGCCGAGCCAGATCCTCAGCCTGATCAGGATCCTGGGGTCGCTCCCCGGCACGCTCGACCCACTGCTGAATAGATTCAAAGGTCCGCCCCCCAAAGCGGTCCGTCAGGACGCGGGAGAATTCACGGAGCTCTCCTGGAGAGATCGCTGGTTCGAGCGAAAGGACCTTCGTGGTGAGCCATCCCGATTCGGTGACGACAACCGCCAGGACCCGATTCCCTTCCAGCGCGAGGAGTTCAACCCGTTCGAGGATGGTCGTCCTGAGCGGAGGCGCCAGGACCATCCCGGTCAGGCGGGAAGAGACCGAGAGGTGCTGAGAGATCTCCGCCATCAGAGATTCCACCTCGCTGCGAGGCGAGAAGGGAGGGGAGGATCGAGGTCCGCGCTCCCGACCGGTGAGGAGACTGTCTACATAGAACCGGTACGCCTGATCCGTCGGAACCCGGCCCGCGGAGGTGTGCGGTTGCGTGAGGTAGCCGAGCTCCTCCAAATCTGCCATGGTATTCCGGATGGTCGCTGGAGACAGGCCCAAGGGATAACGCTTCGCCACCACCCTTGATCCCACGGGCCCGGCCGTCCTGATATAGTCATCCAGCACGGCCTGGAGCACCTGCCGGCGTCGCTCGGTCAGTTCGGGCTCGACCATCACCGCCTCCTTCGATCCGTTAGCACTCCCCCATTTGGAGTGCTAACAAAGCTAGCAACTGGACGCGAGGCTGTCAAGTTTGCGAGCTAGCAGGCTGTTGAAAAAGGCCCATCGGCGGCGAAGGCGTTCCTCGGAGGGGGCCTCGACGGCCCCCTTCCGAACCTCCCCCAAAAGATTGCGCCGGCAAAGCCGGCGCTCGAATCGCCGCCTTGCATCTAGACCTTTTTGAACAGCCCGCCCTAGCAGGGTGCTTTTTCAACACCCTGCTAAACAAGCTCAGCGAAGAGTGTATCAGAGAGCAGCCGACCCGCCTCCGTGAGGTGGACCCGATCCCCGTCTTCGGCTAGGAGCCCCAGAGCCTGATAGCGCTCCATGAGGGCCTCGAGGCGAAAGGGCATCGCGGCAAAGCGGGTCTCGAGCCAGCTTCTGGGAATTCCTTCCCGGAGGCGAAGGCCGAAGACGATCCGCTCGGCGAGCCGCTCCCGGGGGGAGAGGCACTCCTGCCACTCAACGGGGACACGGCCTGCCAAGACCTCTTTGCGATAGGTGATCTGAGAGCGGAGGTTGGCAAAGCGCACGCCTCCGAGATAGGAATGAGCCCCCGGTCCGAGCCCGAGATATTCTTCGCCGTGCCAGTAGAGCTGATTGTGGACGGAACGAAACCCCGGACGGGCGAGGTTTGAGATTTCATACGGCTCATAGCCAGCGGCGTCGGCGCGTTCCAAGAGGGAATGATATTGAGCCACCTGCTCTTCCTCATCGGGGATGTTCAGCGGTGGGCGGTGGCCGAAAGAAGTGCCGGCTTCAATGGTCAGGGCGTAGGCAGAGAGATGTTCAGGCCTCCAGTCCAACACCTCGTCCAGCGTGGTCTCCCAGCGGGCGAGGGTTTGATTCGGAAGGGCATAGAGTAGATCCACGCTCAGGTTGTCGAAGCCCGCACGCCGGGCCCATCGGTACGCTTGGCGCGCCTCCACCGCCGAGTGCTCCCGACCGAGGCGCTGTAACAGCTCATCATCGAGGCTCTGGACCCCGAGAGAGAGTCGGGTGACGCCGGCGGATCGAAAACCTCTGAGGCGCTCCTCCGTCAACCCCTCAGGGTTTGCTTCGAGCGTGACCTCGGCACTCGAGAGGACCCCGAAGCCTCGGCAAATTGCGCCAAGAAGCTCGGCCACCTCATCGGGCTTGAGGAGGGAAGGTGTTCCGCCTCCCAGGAAGATGCTCGGCACGACCACTGCCCGTGCCCACGGCTGACGGGCGTAGAGTGAAATCTCAGCCTGCAGGGCCTCGAGAAAGGCCGCCAGCCGGTCTGGCCGGTAGATCGCGACATTGAAGTCACAATACGGGCAGCGCCTCCGGCAGAAGAGGCAATGGATATAGATCCCCAGTCGAGGGGCGCGTGGAGCCGGCGGGCCTACGGGATCAGGCGGCCGAGGCGCCACCACCGAAGTCTCCCCTTCTCAGAGTCCCAGGACCAGTAGATCAAGAAGGATTTTCCGCGGATCTTCTCACTCTTGAGAAACCCCCAGAACCGGCTGTCTTGGCTGTTGTCCCGGTTGTCCCCCATGACGAAAAGTGATCCCCGCGGGACCACGACAGGCCCATATTCATATCCTGGGCCGCCGGGGACCCGTGCTTCTGAGTAGATCGCGTAAGGCTCCACGAGGGGCCGGCCGTCCACGAAGACGATCCGGTCTTTCATCGCGACCTCTTCCCCGCCCACGGCGATGACCCGTTTGATGAAGTCCCGGCTCTCATCCCAGGGATACTTGAAGACGATCACATCCCCGCGCTGCGGGTCCCGGAAGTAGTAGATAAACTTGTTGACCAGGATGTGATCCCCCACCTGGAGCGTGGGGATCATGGAGCCCGAGGGGATCTTGAAGGCCTGGACGACAAAGGTCCGGATGAGCAACGCCAGGATGATGGCAATCAGGATCGCTTCAGCGTACTCCCGGAGGACAGACTTCTTCTTGACGCGCGTTTCGGTCTCGACCTTCGCTTGAGAAACACCCTCTCTGACCGGTTCGTTCATTGACACCTCACGGTTCAGGGAGGGGTGAGCCACACTGCTCCCCCTCCAATCTCCCCCATGCGCTCAGCAGTCCACGGGCCTGGATCTTCACTCGCCTTGGCGGCTCAGCTCTTGAGGACGGAGAGGAAGGCCTCCTGCGGCACCTCCACCCGTCCCACCTGTTTCATCCGTTTCTTGCCTTCCCGCTGCCTTTCCAGGAGCTTCCGCTTTCTCGTGATGTCTCCGCCATAACACTTCGCGGTGACGTTCTTCCGGAGGGGACGCACCGTCTCCCGCGAGATCACCCGGCTCCCGATCGCCGCCTGAATCACGACCTCAAAGAGCTGGCGCGGGATCACCGCCTTGAGCTTCTCTGCCAGCGCCTTGCCCCGCTCGTAGGCGTTGTCCCGATGGACGATGGTCGAGAGCGCGTCCACCGGCTCGCCGTTCAGGAGGATGTCCAGTTTCACCAAATCGGACGCCCGAAACTCGCCGAAGTCGTAATCGAACGAGGCGTAGCCCCGGCTCAGGGACTTGAGCTTATCGTAGAAGTCCACGATGATCTCGGAGAGCGGGAAATCGAAGGTGATGTGGACCCGCTTCCCGACATGCTCCACTGACCGGTGCTCTCCGCGCTTCTCCTGAGCCAGCTTGTAGATCGGCCCCATGTATTCCGCAGGGACGATGATGACCCCGCGGACGTACGGCTCCTCGATCGCTTCGATCGTGCCGACGTCCGGGAGCTTGGACGGGTTGTCAATCTCGCCCGTCTCGCCTCGGGTCAGCACGACCCGATAACGGACGCTCGGGGCCGTCGCGATCAGTTGGAGACCGAACTCGCGCTCCAGGCGCTCCTGCACGATCTCCATGTGGAGAAGGCCCAGGTACCCGCAGCGAAAGCCGAAGCCCAGGGCCAGCGAGGTCTCAGGCTCGTAGGTGAAGGCCGAGTCGTTCAGGCGGAGTTTTTCCAGAGCTTCGCGAAGGGCCTCGTACCCTGTGTCCTCCACAGGGTAGAGGCCGGAGAAGACCATAGGCTTGGCCTCCCGGAACCCAGGAAAAGGCTCGGTCGCGGCCGCGCCCGCGTCGGTGATGGTCTCCCCGACCCGGGCGTCAGCGACTCGCTTGATACCGGCGGTGAGGTACCCCACCTGACCGGCTGATAGCTCCTCCACTGGACGCATCTGGGGGGTAAACACGCCAGCCTGGTGGACTTCGTAGACCTTCCCGGTTGACATGAGGAGGATTCTCATCCCCGCTCTGACCCGACCATCCACGAGCCGGACGTAGACCACAGCTCCCTGATAGGAATCGTAGAACGAATCGAACACCAGAGCCCTGAGCGGCGCGTCCGGATTCCCCCGCGGCGGCGGGATCCGCTTGACAATCGCCTCCAGCACCTCGGGGACCCCTCGCCCCTCTTTGGCCGAGATAGGGAGCGCGTCCTCGGGATCGAGTCCTAGAAGTTCTTCGAGTTGCTTTCGCGTTCCCGCCACGTCGGCCTGGGGGAGATCGATCTTATTGATGACAGGGACAATGGCGAGGTTCGATTCGAGGGCGAGATAGAAGTTGGCCAGGGTCTGGGCCTCCACCCCCTGGGCTGCATCCACCACCAGGACCGCCCCTTCGCAGGCGGCCAGTGACCGCGAGACCTCGTAAGAGAAGTCCACGTGCCCTGGGGTGTCAATAAGGTTCAGCGTGTATTCGCGGCCGTCGTCGGCTGGGTAGAGGAGGCGGACCGCGTGGGCCTTGATGGTGATCCCCCGCTCCCGCTCCAGGTCCATCGAGTCCAGCATCTGCTCTACCGCTTTTCGGGGGTCCATCGCCCCGCAACGATCCAGAAAACGATCGGCCAGGGTGGACTTGCCGTGATCAATGTGGGCGATGATGGAGAAGTTGCGGATGAGATCGAGACTCACAATCTGATGAGCGCTCCTTCCCCAGTTGCCTGAAGCAGCCGCTGGATAAGCTGGTTGGTGGCGGCGTGGAGAGTCTCGACTTGGTCCGCGGTTGGCGCCTCGATGTAGACCCGGAGGACCGGCTCCGTCCCCGAGGGACGGATCAAGACCCAGGCCCCGTTCTCGAGCCAAAACTTCCGCCCGTCCAGGTCCTCCATCCTCACGACCCGAAGGCCCGCGAGTCGTTCCGGAGGGGCCTGGGCCAGACGCTCTGACAACCGCTGGCCGAAAGAGGGCCTCAAGAGGTAGTCCCGACGCCGGTAGACTGCGGGGCCGGCGAGGGCCACCAACTCCTCCACGAGCTCCCCGATCCCCTTCCCCTCGGCCACCATCAGCTCCACCAAGAGCAACGCCGAGAGGAGACCATCCCGCTCGGGGAGGTGCCCGCGGATGCCAAACCCTCCGGACTCCTCCCCACCAATCAAGATATCACGGGAAAGCATCAGCTCGGCGATGTATTTGAACCCAATCGGAGTGACATGGAGCGGCAACCCGTAGGCCTCGCAGACCCGATCCACTTGAACCCCAATAGCAAACCCCTTCGCCACCTCCCCCCGCCAACCACGAGTCCGGTACAGGTGGAGGGTCAAAAGCGCAAGAACTTGATGAGGCGAGATGTATTCGCCCTTCGGTCCGACGACCCCGAGGCGATCTCCGTCACCATCCGTGGCGAGGCCGACGTCAGCCCCGAGCATCTTGACGGTCTCGGAGAGCGAATCGAGATGGGGGGGGATGGGCTCGGGGTGGAGCCCGCCAAATCGGGGGTCCAGGGTCGCGTGGAGCGAGTGGACACTGCCCCACGACGGGGGGAGGATCTGAGCGAGGAGATCCATCGAGGTGCCGTAGAGCGCGTCGGAGACCACCAGGAAAGGGCGCGTCGCCCGCCGGTTCAAGTCGACCCTTGAGCTGAGGGCCTCGCGGTAGATTGGCAGGAGGTCCACGTTGATAATCTGACCGCGCGATTCGGCCTCCTCAAGGGGGGCGCGCTGGACCGGCTCTAGGTCTAACGACTGCTCAACGCGGGTGGTGAGGGCCGCCGGGGCCGAGCCTCCAAAGGCAGCCTTGACCTTGATCCCATTGAAGCGGGCAGGATTATGGCTGGCAGTCACCATCACCCCCGCAGTGCAGCCGAAGTGTCGAACGCCGACGGAGGTTGCCGGGGTCGGAACAGGACTTGTGGAGAGAAAGATTTTCCAGTCGTTCCCGGCCAACACCTCCACCACCCGATGGGCAAAGGCCTTCGAGAGAAACCGGCCATCATAGGCCACGAGGATGGAGTGCTTCCCTTCGGCGATCAGGGCTCTCGCGAGCGCCTGGGCCACGCGCTCCACGTTGGCGAACGTGAAATCGTCGGCGATGACGCCCCGCCAGCCGTCTGTCCCAAAGTGGATGGGCTCCACCACTCAAGATCTCCCGCAGGTTGAGCAAAAAGGCAGAAGGGTCTTTTTCAGCAGCCTGCTAGGAAAAACTCGGCCCAACAGTCGTACACGGGTCTTGCCGTGGAGAGAAGCGAGCAGCCCAAGGCCCGAGGGAGAAGCCAACCGGACGACCAAGCCGCCTCCGGCGGTCTCGGTGCCCGCAAAGGTACTGGCGACGACCGAAAACGGACCATTGACCGAAGGCCGTTCCATTACGGGCACCCACGAAGTGGGTCGGGCGACGCTTCTCGCCACGGCACTCTAGGCGCGAGAGTAGGGGGGGACCACCGCCCCGTCCCCCAGCACGACCGGGCCGAGCCAGGCGTGCTCCCCGATGCGACAGCCCTGCCCAAGGAGTGACCCGATGAGGTGGGCGCCCTCGCTGAGCGAGACTCCCTCCCAGCAGATCGTCTCTACCACGACCGCGTCGGCCCCGACCGACGTCCCGGCTCCAAGGACGGTAAATGGGCCAACATGTGCCCGTTCGCCGATCCGGCAGTCCTCGCCGATGACCACCGGCGGGAGAAGCTTGGCGGACTCGGCGATGACCGCTCGATCCCCGACCCATCCCGTGGGCCCGGTGGTCCCCGGGGGGGTCACCGGCAGGCGAACCTCACGGCTCAATAACGCCCGGCTGGCCTGACGGTACTTTTGCGCGGTCCCGATATCAAGCCAGTAGGCGTCTGAGACCCACCCGTAGAAGGGCACCCTTCGTGTCAGAAGATCCGGGAAGAATTGACGCTCCATCGAGTAGGCGGTCCCCGAGGGGATGAGCTCCAAAAGTTCCGCATCAAGGAGGTAGGTCCCGGCGTTGACGGTATCCGTCGTCACCTGGTCGGGACTGGGTTTTTCAAGAAAGCGACGGACACGTCCATCCTCCTCGAGTTCGACCACCCCATAGACCGTCGGGTCCTCTACCCGGGTCAGGCAGATGGTGGCGCGGGCCCCGCGCGCGATATGAAAACGGAGCATCGCGCTGAGGTCGATGTCGGTGAGAATGTCTCCATTGAGGACAACCACTCGCCCATCGACAAGCCCTGCCGCGTTCCGGAATCCGCCTGCAGTTCCGAGCGGCTCTCGCTCCACCACATAGCGGAGCCGCACCCCTTCGGAAGCGCCGTCCCCCATCACTGCCCGAATGGCCTCCGGGAGATGCGACACGCTCAGAATGACATCATGGACGCCATGTGCCCGAAGGAGGGCGAGCTGGTAGCGGAGGAATGGGATCGTGCAAAGAGGGGTAATCGACTTCGGCCGGTTGAGGGTCAAGGGGCGGAGTCGGGTCCCGAACCCCCCTGCTAGGATAACTGCCTGCATTATTTGTCAGGGGGGGAGTCCCACCCACTCCTCGTCACTCGGAGGGGGGCACGCCCCCCTTCCGAACCTCCCCCCGGAGGGTTGCACCGGCAAAGCCGGCGCTCGAAGAGCCTGGACCCCCCCACCTGGGTTGGTCGGTGTGCGCGCTGGCTTCGCTTCACGGGCTCGTCACTCTTCTGTCAGGGGGGGAGTCCCACCCACTCCTCCCCCTGGCCCCCCCCACCTGGGTTGATCATTACGCGAACTCGCTCCGCTCCTGGCTTCGCGCTTCACTGACTCCAGGATTCGGCTTCGCTGATGAGCATCACCGGGATGCCGTCTCGAATTGGGTAGGCCTTTCGGCAGGCCGGGCAGATGATCCGAGTCTCCTCAAAGAGGAGATTCCCCTTGCAGGCCGGACAGGCCAGGATCGCCTTGAGCTCTTCATCAATCACGATATGCTCCTTCGAAAAGACTTCACGGTGAGAGTCAGTCCCTCCTGGAGGGAAACCTGGGGACTCCACCCGAGGTGGCGCTTGGCCCAAGCGACGTCCAGAACGCTCCGCCGCTGCTCCCCGGGCTTGGGCGGTCCGTGGAGTTTCTCAACCTCGCTCCCAGTCAACTCCCTGACGCTGCAGAAGAGGTCATTGATGCTCGTCTCGATGCCTGTTCCGATATTCAATGCTCCGGTGACCTCAGGTCGCTCAAGGGCGCGGAGAACCGCCTCGGCCACGTCGGCGACATAGACGAAGTCCCGAGTCTGCTCCCCATCACCGTTGATCACAGGTTGAATGCGATCAAGCATGCGGCTGGCAAAGATGGCGACGACACCCGCCTCCCCATAGGGATCCTGACGTGGACCATAGACGTTTGCATACCGAAGCGAGATCGCCGTTCCCCCGTGAAGGGACTGCCAGCACGCAAGGTAGTGCTCCACGGCCAACTTGGCGATCCCGTACGGGGAGGCAGGGCGAGGGAGATGATCCTCGGGGGTGGGGAGAACCGCGGTATCACCATAGATGGCCCCTCCCGAAGAGGCAAAGACGATCCGCTCCACTTCGAACCGACGACAGCACTCAAAGAGATGGAGGCTCCCGAGGATATTGACCTGAGCATCAAAGACGGGATCGGCCACCGAGCGTCGAAGGTTGGCCTGGGCCGCCTGGTGGCACACGACCTCGGGGCGCTCGGCCCGAAAGACATCCGCGAGCCGCTGGTCGCGGAGGTCCACACGGTGGACGTGTGCCCGGGAATCGAGGTGTTCCGATCGCCCGGTGGAGAAGTTATCCACGACGGTCACCGTGTGATCAAGGGCCAGCAAACGATCCACAATGTGGGACCCGATGAACCCTGCCCCGCCCGTGACCAGGACGTTTATGATTGTGCCCTCCCGAGGGCCAACCGAAACCACTCGATCGTGCGGCGGAGCCCTTCTTCCAGTTCAACGCGGGGCTCCCAGCCGAGAAGCTGGCGGGCGCGGGTGATGTCGGGCCGGCGCTGCTTGGGGTCGTCCTGGGGAAGCGGGGCAAAGACCATCGTGCTGGACGAACCGGTCAGACGGAGGATTCGCTTGGCGAGCTCCAGGAGTGACATCTCCTCCGGGTTTCCCAGATTGAGCGGGTCGCTCGTCCCAGCCTGCATGAGACGCCAGATTCCGTCGATGAGGTCATCGATATAACAGAAACTGCGCGTCTGAGACCCGTCACCATAGACCGTGATGGGCTCGCCTGTGAGGGCCTGGGCGATGAAGGTCGGGATGGCCCGCCCGTCCCGGCTTCGCATCCTCGATCCATAGGTGTTAAAGATTCGGACGATGCGGGTATCGAGGCCATGGCTTCGATGATAGGCCATGGTCAGGGCCTCGGCGAATCGCTTGGCCTCATCGTAGACCCCGCGCGGCCCGACCGGGTTCACGTTACCCCAGTATTCTTCTCTCTGCGGGTGAACCAAGGGGTCGCCGTAGACCTCGGAGGTCGACGCGAGCAGGAATTTCGCCCCCTTCTCCTTTGCCAGACCCAGCGCCTTGTGAGTTCCCAGGGCCCCCACCTTGAGGGTCTGGATTGGGTGTTCTAGGTAATCAATCGGGGACGCCGGACTGGCGAAGTGAAGGACGTAATCGAGGGGACCGGCCACATAGATGTAATTCGTGACGTCCAGCTTGATGAAGGTGAAGCGATCGGAACGGATATGGGCGATGTTCTCCACCGCCCCGGTGAGAAGATTATCCATGCAGAGGACTTCGTGGCCTCGGGCGAGGAGGAAATCACAGAGGTGGGAGCCGATGAACCCTGCTCCCCCTGTCGCCAGGACACGCATCTTATGACCCGGGATAGACCGGCCGCCGCCCGACCGAGTGGTACTCGAAGCCAAGCTTGCGGAGACGCTCGGGCTCGTAAATGTTGCGACCGTCGAAGAGCAAGGGGCGTCGCATCACCTGCTTGAGGCGCTCGAGGTTCAAGAGCTTGAACTCATTCCATTCGGTCACGATCGCAACGGCGTCGGCCCCCTCTGCGGCCTCGTAAGAGGACTGGCCATACCGAACCTCGGGGGGGAGGAGTTTTCTGGCGTTCTCCGTCGCGGCCGGGTCGTAGGCCTTCACCGCGGCTCCGGCCGCGTGGAGCAGTTGAATGACCTCGATAGATTTAGCCTCCCGCATGTCGTCGGTGTTGGGTTTGAAGGCCAGCCCCAGGACGGCGATGGTGCGACCCTCGAGGGGGCCCAGGACCTTTTGGATCAATTCCACGAATCGCGGGACCCGCTCCCGGTTCGTCTCCATGACGGCCTTGAGGAGCCTAAACTCGCACCCGAAATTCGACGCGCTCTGAATCAAGGAGTCCGAGTCCTTGGGAAAACAGGAGCCCCCGAACCCGAGGCCTGCCTGGAGGAAGCTCGATCCGATCCGGGGGTCGAGCCCCATCCCCTTTACGACATCCGAGACATCCGCCCCCGCGGCCTCGCAAATATTCGCGATCGCATTGATGAACGAGATCTTGGCGGCGAGAAAGGCGTTGGAGGCGTATTTGATCATCTCGGCCGAGTGGACATCCGTGATGATCATCGGCCTCTCGAGGGGGGCGTAGAGCTCTAGCAGGGTCATCGCCACCTGGCGTGTCGGCGCCCCGATCACGATCCGATCCGGACGCAGCGTGTCTTCGATGGCGGACCCCTCCCGGAGAAATTCAGGGTTACTGACCACATCGAAGTTCACCGGCCTGGGCTGGTTCCGCTGGATGATCTCGCGGACCAGGTCCCCTGTCCCAACCGGGACGGTGGACTTATTCACGATGACCCGGTACCGGTCCACGGCCCGAGCGATCCCGAGGGCCACGTCTTCCACAGCCGACAGGTCCGTCTCTCCATTGGCCTTCGGCGGAGTCCCCACGGCAATGAAGATGATCTCCGACCGGCGGGCACCCTCCTCGAGGCTCGTTGTAAAGGCAAGACGACCATCCTCCACGTTGCGGTGAACCATCTCCTCGAGCCCTGGTTCATAGATCGGCATGAGCCCGCGCAGAAGACCTTCGATCTTGGCCCGATCGGAGTCCACGCAGATGACGTCGTTACCGAGGTCGGCGAAGACGGCCCCGGTCACCAACCCGACGTACCCGGTCCCGACGACACAGACGTTCATTCGGTCCTCCTCACGCGGTCACCACCAAAAAACTCACTATAGCAAACGGACCACCCGCTGTCATGTCCGCACCGCTCTCGTTCATCGCATCCCCATGGCGAAATCGAAGGACAGCTCCTCTGCGCCCTCAGGCGAGAGGACCAGAGTGAAGCGACTCACCACGGGATCGAGGCGGGGGAAATAGACGAACCCCTGGACTCGACTTCCCGCCGGGATCGCTCCCCCGGAAAACCCGCGACTCACGATCTCGGGGTACCCGGACGATCCCCCGAACGGGATCCCCGCACCGAGGCCAACACCATAGCCCCCGCTCCCTCCTCCGATGCCAAAGGAGAAGATCGGTCCCGACGTCCCCGGCCGCTTGAAGCCAGGGCGTGGGCCTCGGCAGGACTCAGGGGGCGCCACTGGCGGCGCTCCTGGTCGAGAAGACTGATCCGCTCCAGGGGAAGGCGGACCATCTGCGTCGATCCGTTCACGACCACGAGGCGAAAAGGCGGAAGCGTTCGGCCCAGGTCCCGTGGGTCCCCGGTCCACGCGTCAAGGGTGACGGTGGCCCGAACCCCACCTCGCTCCGCCACGATTTGACGCCCGTCGGCCTCGACCCGGCCAGGACCCAGACCACGAGGCTGGGGGGTCGCGCACCCCCAGAGGGCGAGCGCGAGAACCCCCGTGGCAATTCCTCCTCGCGAACTCACGGAGTTAGTATACACGAAGATGCCCTCTTGCTTTCCCCCTGTGGCCAGGCTAGACTCCCAATGAACGCTCGTTCAGTGCATCGGCCCAAGGAGCCATAGATGGACTTTTCGTTAACCGCTGAGCAGGTTCAGTTCCGTGACGAAGTTCGCGGCTGGCTCAGGGCCAATGTCCCCCCGGACTGGGGGAGTCGCCCCCTCTTTGGCCCGGATAGTCCGATAGAGCTCCATCGTGTTCTCCGCGACTGGCAGCGGAGGCTCTTCGGCGCGCGCTTTCTCGGGCTCACGTGGCCCAAGGAGTACGGAGGGCGCGACCTCTCCTATATGGAGGAACTCATCTTCAACGAGGAGATGGCCGAGGCCAAGGCCCCGCCGATTCTGAACCTCCTCGGCATCTACCTGGCCGGACCAACCATTATTGCCTACGGGACCGACGCGCAGAAGCAGCGCCTCCTTTCCAAGATCCTCTCTGGCGAAGAGATCTGGTGCCAGGGGTACTCCGAGCCCAATGCCGGCTCGGATCTCGCTTCGCTTCAAACCCGAGCGGTCTTGGACGGGGACCACTACGTGGTCAACGGCCAAAAGGTCTGGACGAGTCTTGCCCACGTCGCCGACTGGATCATGCTACTCGCGCGGACCGACCCCAAGGCTCCAAGACATCAGGGAATCACCTACTTCCTCGTGGATATGCACTCCGCCGGGATTACCGTGCGTCCCCTCCGACAGCTCACCGGGGATGCCGAGTTCAACGAGATTTTCTTCGATAACGTGCGGGTCCCGGCCGCCCGTATCCTCGGTGGGGTGGGGAATGGGTGGCAGGTAGGGTTGACCACCCTCATGTATGAACGGATGGCGCTCGGGTTCGGCCTTCAGATCCGTCTTCGCATGGCCCTGGACCGTCTCATCGCCCTGGCTCGGGGAAATGGAGGCGCGGCGGCCCGGAACCCGATCATCCGCCAGAAGCTGGCCCAGCTCTGGATCGAGACTGAAGCCTTCAAGTACACCGGGTATCGGGCTATCACCAAGCTTCTGCGGGGCGAGATCCCCGGGGCCGAGGGCTCGACCGGGAAGATCTTCTGGTCCGAAACCCACCAGCGGCTGCAGGCTCTTGCCATGGAGATCGAGGGGCCATACGCCCAACTCACCAGAGGCTCGCGCTGGGCGATTGAGGGAGGGCTCTGGCAGCATCTATTCCTCCGCTCCCTTGGCAACACCATCGAGGGCGGGACCACGGAGATCCAACGAAACATCGTGGGGGAGCGGGTCCTCGGGCTCCCCAAGGGCTAGCATGCTTGTTCGCCCAACATCTGCACGTTTCTGTCAAACTTTGGGATGTCCTCTCGTGCCGTGGCGAGAAGCGAGCAGATCGAGGCCCGAGGGAGGAGCCGACCGGAGCGTACGACCAAGCCCGCCTGCGGCGGGACTCGGTGCCCGCAAAGGTACTGGCGACGACCGCAAAAATGATTGATTGCCGAAGGCGTTCCGCTGCGGGGTACCCACCGAAGGTGGGTCGTGCGACGCTTATCGACACGGCGCTAGGCGATGGACTTCGGGTTCAGTCCTGAGCAGGAGATGCTGCGGGAGACCGCGAGAAGATTCCTCGCCGAGGAGTCCCCTTCCGCGTTTGTGAGAAAGATGATGGACAACACGGTGGGGATTACCCCGGAGCTGTGGCGGAAGATGGCGGAGCTCGGATGGCTTGGCCTGATTTATCCGGAGGAGTACGGTGGGGCCGGGGGGAGCTTCGTAGACCTCGCGGTTATCCTGGAAGAGATGGGGCGGGTCGTTTTCCCTGGCCCGTACTCTTCCACCCTTCTCCTGGGCGGTCTCGCCATCCTCGAGGGAGGGGACGGCACCCAGAAGAAAGCGTGGCTCCCGCGAATCGCGACAGGGGAGGCCCGGGTCACATTGGCCTGGACCGAGCCTAACGGACGGTGGGATGCCGAGGGAATAACCCTGACGGCGAAGAGGGACCGCGACGCCTTCGTCCTCACGGGGACCAAGCTGTTCGTCCCCGATGCCCATACTGCCGATGCCCTCGTGGTGGCGGCCCGAACGGGGAGCGGGCCGGAGGCGGGGGTCAGTTTGTTCCTCCTCCCCCGTGAGAGCCCGGGCGTTACCGTAACGCTCCTCCCCACCATGGATCACACCCGCAAGCTCTGCGAGGTGACCTTTTCGGTGGCCCGTGTGCCGGCCGATGCGCTCCTCGGCGAGGCGGGCCGCGGATGGCGAATTCTCCAGCGCGTGATCGACCGGGCCACCGTGGGCTTGTGCGCCGAGATGTGTGGGGGAGCCCAGAGGGTTCTCGAGATGTGCACGGACTACGCCAAGGTTCGTCAGGCCTTCGGAAGGCCCATCGGCGCCTATCAGGCGGTCAAGCACAAGTGCGCGGACATGCTCCTCCTCACGGAGAACGCCAAATCCATCTCCTATTACGCCGCCTGGGCCGTCTCAGAGGATGTCCCCGAGGATTCCCTGGCCGCGTCGATGGCCAAGGCCTACACGTCGGACGCGTATCGGAAGGTGGCTCAAGACGGGATCCAGATCCACGGCGGGATCGGCTTCACCTGGGACCACGATCTCCATCTCTACTTCAAGCGGGCCAAGTCTTCTGAGGTCACCTTCGGCGACGCAACGTTTCACCGCGAGCGAGTCGCCCAACTCATCGCTCTCTAAAGTAGCTCGCGTGCTGATCAACCCATGGGGGAGCACGAGGGGGAGCAGTTGGGGCTCTCCCCTCGTGCAATCAGTTGGCGGCCAGGGGGAGGAGTGGCGGGACTCACCCCCTGACAAACACACACTCATGCGCCCTCGAAGCGAAGCCACCGCGCGTATTAATCAACCCAGGTGGGGGGGCCCAGGGGGGCGTTTTGTTCCTTCGAGCGCCGGCTTCGCCCGACCCGCCTCACGGCGGGTGCCCGCCAAGGTACGCTCGCTCCGCTCGCAACTTCCGGGAGGAGGAGCTGGGGGGAGGTTCGGCCATAGGCTGGCCGGTCTAAGGCCAGCCGAGATGAATACTGGGCGTGCCTCCCTCCGAGTGAAGAAGGAGGAGTGGGCGGGACTCCCCCCCCTGACTGAATGATCGTGACAGGCTTCCCCGAAGTCGCGACCCTCAGCGAACACGTCAGTCGGGTCCTCGGACTCAACCCCGGCCTCATGACCGGCCCCGGGACCAATACCTACCTGGTGGGCCGGGACGCCCCGGTCCTTATTGACACGGGGGCCGGTGTGGCTGGCTATCTTCCAAATCTCCTCCGGCACCTGGAGCGCGCTCGTCTCGAAGAGCCCAGCCGGATTCTTCTTACCCATCGCCACGTGGACCACATGGGGGGAGTCACTCAACTCCGCAGGGTGTTCCCGGAGACCCCGGTCGCCAAGCTCATCTTTCGGGATGGGGCTCTCCCCCTTCCCATGGAGTCGCTTCATGACGGACATGTGACGGAAGTGGACGGCCTCCACCTCCATGCCATCCACACCCCCGGTCACGCCTCTGATCATCTTTCCTTCTACCTCCGAGAGGAGCGGGCCCTCTTCACGGGCGATCTGATTCTCGAAGGGACGACCACGGTGATCCCGCCCGGCGACGGCGACATGGCGGCGTATCTCGAATCTCTTCGCCGCCTCCTGGATCTGGACTTGACCCGGATCTACCCGGCCCATGGGCGGGTCATCGAGAGCCCCAAGGAAAAGATCGAGGAGTACATCGCCCACCGCTTTCAAAGGGAAGAGATGATCCTCGAAGCCCTCAGGGCCGGGGACCGCACCATCCCTGAAATCGTGGCGACCGTTTATGTGAATACCCCGTCGGTTCTCCACCCTGTCGCTCAGCTCTCCGTCGAATCCCATTTGATCAAGCTCGAACAGGAGGGGCGAGTCCGGCGAACTGCCGAGGGTCAGTTCATACCGGCATAGCCCCGCCTCGCTCCCGGTTCTTTCTCCGCCAAAGTTGACGCCTCGACCCCTACTGTGCTTCCATGGGACGAACCGAGCAAGAATCGATGACCGTTGATCGCATGTCGCAACCCGCGGGCGACGGACAGCGCATGAGCCGACAGAACGTGATGGGGCGCCACTGGGCCATCGCCGCGGGCCACCCGCTTGCCGCCCAGGCGGGCGTTCGCCTCCTCGAGGCCGGGGGAAATGCTGTGGATGCGGGGGTGGCGGCTGGTCTCGCCCTCGGCGTGGTTCATAACGATATGGTGAGTCTTGCCGGTGTCGCCCCCATTATGATCGCCCTTGCCCAGAGCGGTGAGGTCGCGACGATTGACGGGCTCGGGACCTGGCCCAGCCGGGCCTCGATAGAATTTTTCCGAGAACACTGTAACGGGGACCTTCCTCCCGGCATCCTTCGGACGGTCGTCCCCGCGGCCCCCGACGCCTGGCTCACGGCGCTGGAGCGCTGGGGGACGAGATCCTTCCCCGAAGTCGCGACCCCGGCATTTGAGCTGGCCCGGGATGGCTTCCCCGTGACTCCGTTCACGGCAACGCACATCCAGGAGAATGAGGCCGATTTCGGCCGATGGCCGGAAAACGCCGCCCTCTATCTCCCTGAGGGGCGTCCCCTCAGGGCCGGCCAGGTCCTGAAACAGCCGGATCTCGCGTGGAGCCTGGATGTCATGATCCAGGCCGCGCAGCGAACCGGCGGTGGTCGGAAAGTGGGAATCGCCGCCGCCCGGGACGTCTTCTATCGAGGCGAGATCGCCCGCCGCATTCTCACCTACCACGAAGAGCACGGAGGCCTTCTCGCGGCAGAAGACCTGGCCAATTATCGAGTCCGCATCGAGCCGCCGGTGAGCGTGTCCTTCGGTGACCTCCGGATCTATACTTGCGGCTTCTGGTCTCAGGGACCGGTCCTCGCCCAGGCCCTGAATCTCTTGGCGGGGGAGGATCTGAGGTCCTGCGGCCATAACAGCGCCGCCTACATCCACCGCCTCACCGAGGCGCTGAAGCTCTCCTTTGCTGACCGGGAGCTTTACTACGGTGACCCAGCGATGGTCAAGATCCCGCCACACCTCCTTGACCCGGCCTATGCCCGAGAGCGGCGTGCGTCGATTCAGGAAGGAAAGGCGTGGGCAGGCTTCGTCTCCCGAGAAGACCTCGCGCCAAGGGAGCCTACAGCTCACGACACAAGTTATGTTTGCGTCGTCGATCGGGAGGGCAACTGCTTCTCCGCCACGCCGAGCGATCCCGGATCTGACGGGCCAATTATCCCAGGGTGCGGCTTCGTGGCCTCGCCGCGTGGCTCTCAGTCCTGGCTGGACCCGGCCCACCCAAGCGCCCTGGCCCCAGGGAAGCGTCCGCGCCTTACTCCGAACCCTGCGATCGCGATGAAGAATGGCCGAGGGTTCATGCCCTTCGGCACCCCCGGCGGCGATGTGCAATGTCAGGCAATGCTTCAAGTCTTCCTCAATATCCTGGTCTTCGGGCTTCCGCCTCAGGACGCCGTAGAGGCCCCGCGCTTCGCGACCTACGCCTTCCCTGATTCATTCTGGCCACATCAGAGCTACCCCGGGCGGCTCAATCTCGAATCCCGCATCCCGAGTGCCGTGGGAGAAGAGTTGGTCGCATGGGGGCATAAGGTCGTCTGGTGGGGCGACTGGGCCTGGCGGGCCGGATGTGTGTGCGCCATTACTCTGGACGGGGAGATTCGCCGCGCCGCCGCGGACCCGCGCCGAGGGGCACACGCCCTCGCGTGGTAGCGCGGCAGATCGGCTTTCCCTATCTCCTCTTTCTTGGAATTCTTCTCCCGGCGTGTGCTCGGCCCCTCCCCGTCCCCCCGCCGGTCATCTCTGGATATGGCGACTGGACCGGAGGAACGGGGCTACGTCGCTCCTGGCAGCACTATGGGATCGACATCCGCGCCCCTGTAGGGACTCCCGTCTTGGCCGCAGCAGACGGAACCGTCCTCCGGGTGACCGAAGGGCCGATCTCAGGGAAAATGATCATCCTTGCCCACTCTGAAGACCTCGCGACAAGCTACCACCACTTGAGCGAGATCTCCACCCAGGAGGGAGAATGGATCCAGCGGGGCACGGCTATCGGCCGCTCCGGCATGACCGGGAATGCGACGACTCCTCACCTCCATTTCGGAGTCTGCCGCGTCCGGGGGGGGCGGTGCGGGAATCGACTCGATCAGGGGTGGGACGATCCCGCTCGTTACTGGGTTCCAGGGGATCGCTGCTTTCAGAGCGGGGAAGTCTTCCCCCCGATGCGACTAACCTATCCTCTCCCCTGCCAAACAGGGTAGCTCGCCCTTCTCCATTTGACCCGAACCCTCTTCAAAAATATGCTTTCGATAGTCTGACAGAGGTAGACTAGGGTGCACCTCCACGAAAGGGCCGTCGCGCTATGGGCGTAAGGTTGGACCGAAGACTGGGGGGTTGTGACCTGGTCCTTGAGGGGATCGTGGACGTCTTTGAAGCGAGAGAGCTTCACGCCCTGGCCCTTGCAGCGGTAGATGCGGGGGGCGAGGTCACCGTGAGAATGGAAATGGTGGAGCGACTCGACAGTTCGGCGATCCAGATTCTCTTGGCCCTCGGTCAGACGCTTAAGGCAGTGGGGAGAAGCTATCGTCTGGAGGGGATGTCTTCCGCGATCCAGGAGAGCTGGCGGCTTCTTGGCCTGGGATGACCTTGGGGAGCTGTTCTTCCCCGGCGATGTCCCCCTGTCGTAATCAAGGTCCAGCTTCCGCCCCACGGCTTTCCCACCCGTAACGCACTGTCTCAGGGATCCCCGTCACGAATCCCAGGGGGCCGTCCGCCCGCTGCGAAGTTCCCAAGTCCCTAACGGTTGACGGGGACCCCTCGCCAATTCCCCAACCCCTATCCCAATCTTCCCGCCCCCCCCAGCCAAGATTTGGTCGCCCCTCCCTCCAAGGGGAGGTCTCTGGCAGGGAAGAGGTGATGAGGAACCGTTCAAGTCGGCGGGAGATCGAAACAAATGACTCATGAAATCAGCACGTTCTTGAATAGACCCCGCAACGCATGACCCGCCGAACGAACAGCCCACGGGTCCATTGGTACAATTCCTGCTTACAGCAGGTGTCAAGCAAGCAACTCGATAAGGAGCAGCCGGAGGTAATGGACACTTAGCAGGGAGACCTCTTCCCGACAAAGGCAAACCAGTCGTGAGGCTGGGACGCAAAGCCACGGGTTAGGCGACCTAATCGGGCCTAATAGCCGGGTTACCGAAGAGGAGGAGAGGACAAAGAAAAAATTAAGAGGGGAAAGGAGTCATGATCACGCTTGTCGTCGAGGACTCGGTGTCCATGAGGAAATTGATCAAATTCACTCTGGAGCACGCCGGGCATCAAGTGATCGAAGAAGCGAACGGCAAGGACGGTCTGGCCAGGCTGGACAAGTCGAAGATAGACCTTGTGATCACCGACCTCAACATGCCTGAGATGGACGGAATCAGCCTCATCAGAGCCATCAGGACCCGCCCCAAATTGCGCTTTACCCCGGTCCTGATGCTCACCACCGAATCCCAGGAAACCAAGAAGCGCGACGGGCAGGCGGCCGGAGCCACCGGCTGGATCGTCAAACCGTTTAACCCCGAGCACCTTCTCAAGACCATTGAGAAGTTCGCCCCCCGGTAACCCCGTGGAACAGGACATCCCCGGGCTCCGTCAGACCTTCCTCGATGAGGCTCACGAGCTGATCGAGGAGTTAGAAGGGCGTCTGCTCGCCCTGGAACGGCACCCCGGTGACCGCGGGCTTCTGGATGGTCTCTTCCGCTGTGCCCACTCATTGAAGGGCGGAAGCGCGGCCTTTGGCCTAGCCCGAATGTCCCATTTCACCCATACCCTGGAGGACGTGTTTGAGCGCCTCAGGGATGGCCGCCTCGGCGTTGATAAAGGTCTTCTGAATTACTTGCTGCGATCCGTTGACACCCTGAGGGGGATGATTGCCAGCGCGGGGGAGGGGACGGAGTATCGGGGGGAGGGGGCAAAATATCCCTCAGCGCTCGATCTTTCCCCTCCGCCTCTCGACTTGGAGATCCGCTTCGAGCCCGATCCCCTCCTCTTCCAGCGCGGACTCGATCCGCTTCAGATTCTGAGGGAGGTGGCCAGCGCCGGAGAGTCGGTCGAGGTGACGGCCGATCTCTCGAGCCTTCCCGCCCTTGCAGAGATGGATCCTGAGCGTTGCTACCTGGCCTGGACGATCCGGCTGCAAGGCGCCAACCAGGGAGCGGTCGAAGAGGCCTTCGAATTTGTCCGGGAGGGGAGCGTTGTCCACATCGCTGAGCTCTCGGGCGATCGGGGTCTTCCCCCACCTCAAGTCCCAAAGCCCGAGACGTTGACCCTCCGAGTCGCCACCGACAAGGTGGACAGGCTCTTGAACCTCGTGGGGGAGTTGGTGACCACCCAGTCTATGGTGGCCCAGATCGTCACCCGCTTCACCCCCGACCGCCTCGCCCAGCTCGAGGCGACCGTGGCCCAGATGGACCGCCACACCCGTGACCTTCAGGAGCGCGCGATGGCCGTCCGCATGCTCCCGATTCGTACGGTGTTCAGCCGCTTCCCCCGCCTGGTGCGCGACCTCTGCCATGTCCAGGGGAAGCAAGTGCGCATCGAGACCTCGGGCGAGGCGACCGAGTTGGACAAGGGCGTCATGGAGGCGATGCGTGATCCTCTGATCCACCTGGTGAGGAACGCGGTGGACCACGGCATCGAGCCGCCGGAAATGCGCCGCCAGGCGGGCAAGCCCGAGGTCGGGCGGCTCACACTCCGGGCCTACCAGCAAGGCGGTAGCATCTTCGTCGAAATCGCGGACGACGGCGAGGGGCTGGATCGGGAGAGAATCCTCTCCAGGGTGCGCGAGAACGGCATGGTCTCCTCGGACGACCCTCTGACGGATGCGGAGGTCTTCGCGTTTATCTTTCGGCCGGGTTTCTCAACCGCGGACAAAGTCACCGAGGTCTCCGGACGGGGCGTTGGCCTGGACGTGGTCAAGCGGAGCGTGGAAACCCTCGGCGGCTCGATCACGATTCAGAGCGAGCGGGGTCGCGGCACGACCTTCAGGGTTAAGCTGCCGCTGACCCTGGCCATCCTTGAGGGTCAGTCGGTACAGGTCGGGGGAGAGACATACGTCGTGCCGCTCGCGTCAATCATCGAGTCTCTCCAGCCGAAGCGCGAACTCCTGAACCGGGTACTCGGCGACGCGGAAGCCATCACAATCCGTGGGCGGGTTCTCCCGATGCTCCGGCTCCACCGACTCTTCGGCGTGGCCCCCAGGGCCGAGGATCCGACGCGGGGGTTCGCGGTCATTGTGGAGCACGACGGGGGCAGGGTGGCCCTTCTCGTGGACGAGCTCTTGGACCAGCAGCAGGTCGTGATCAAGAGCCTGGAGACCAACCTGCAGAAAATCAGAGGGGTCGCTGGCGCCACGATCTTGGGCGACGGCCGCGTGGCGCTGATTCTGGACGTGCCGGAGCTGGTGCTGTTGAATCGCACCCCGCGCGCGAGACGAGAGCTGTTGGAGCTGGTGCATTGAGGCGGGGTCGGGTCCCGCGTTAGTGAAACGCCGGGAGGAGACGGTGGGCAAGAGTTTGGTAATGACGACAACGTGGCGACGGGTGCTTCTTGGAAGCGGTCTGGGGCTCTGCGTGGTGGCCCTGACGTTTCTCAGTGGGCTCGTGGCCGAGCAGGTGCGCGGCCGGAAAGCGGCGGCGGTGAACCGGTACGACGATACCGGGCAGAAGGGGCGGGCCGACGGCCCCAGCGGGGAACGGGCGGCCAGGAGCAGAGATCAAACCAACGAGGCCCCATGGACCATCCACATTCGGAAGGCGGAGGAAGCGCTGGCAGAGAAGAATGTCCGTGCCGCCGAACAGTCGTGGCACGAGGCCTACAGGGCGGCGCTCTCGAGCCGGCGCTGGGAAGGCATGGTCGCGGTCGGGGACGTCTCTCGCCGAATCGGAGAGGTCGCGGGGACCCGTGAGGCGTTCGTGGCCAGGGCCCGCCAGGTCTACCTCACCGCCCTTGACCGGGCGCGCCAACAGAGGTCCGTGGAGGGTGTGCTCCGCTCCGCGGAGGCGTTCGACGCCCTCGGGGACCGGGAGGTGGTCAACGAGTGCGTCCGCATCGCCGAGAGCTTGGCGGCGCAATCGGGTGATGCCAATACCCGCGAGCGCGTCCGCGCCTTCCGAGAGCGGTCGGCCGTTCGGTCTCCCCAACTTTTCTTGTCAAGCCTGAGCCCAGGAGGAAGGAACCAATGATCGTCGAGCGGACCACCCGACCGCGGTGCCCGCTCTCGTCGGTGGTCCGAGACCGTGGACCACGTAGTGTAGCGCCCCAGATGGCGGGATCGCCTCGTGAGGTGCCCGCCCAAGAAGGAGGAAGACGATGAAACCCAGAGTGCAGCTCGTGATTCTCAGTGTGATGGCCCTCATCGCCACGACGGCGTACGCAGGCTTCGAGATGACGCCCGCAGTCCAGGCGGAGCTCGACAAGCAGAAAACCGTGATCGCGACTTGGGTTGCAAATCCGGTGATCGTCAACGCAGTGTTGGAGCAGAATCGCAAGGGACCGATCGCCGGGATGGATAACGCCAAGTGGAAGGTGACCCGACGAAGCGACGCGATCGTCACCGGCATGCAGACGAACTCCGCGGGTCAGTTCTTGAAGGGGAAGATAGAGGAGAGCAAAGGCTTATTCAGCGAGGCCTTTTTGAGCGCCGCCCGCGGCGAGAAGGTCGCTTTTTTTGAGAAGACCACCGCCTACATCCATGTGGGGGCGGCCAAGTTTGACGTCCCCTTTAACACGGGGAAGGCCTGGCAGGGGAAGCCCGAGTTCGACGAGTCGGCTCAGACCTATCAGATCCAGATCTCGGTGCCAGTGCTTCATGAAGCCAAGTTTATCGGGGGGCTGGTAGTCGGTGTGAGTCTGACGCAGCTGGAGAAAGTCGCCAAAAAGTAGGAAATTCCAGTTCGCCGCCCGCGCGAATCTCGACGGGCGTGGACAGGGGGGTCACATGGACAGCGGGCTTTTCGCTATGCGTTCGCTCTCGATCCGAACCAGACTCATACTCATGTGCGGAGGGCTGGCTCTCTTCACCGGAATCGTGGGGGGGCTCGGCATCTGGGCATTCTCGAGCCTCAACCAAGCGTTCCAGGTGGCCGTGGACCAGAGCCTCCCCGCTGTGGATGAGCTCCTGCAAACCGAACGGGACATGCAACAGGTAGCGGTTGCGGAGCGGAGCCTGATGTTCATGAACATTACTACTCCAGCAGCCCAGGAACAGCTCAGGATGCACGGCGAGAAACTCAGACACGTCAAGGAGCGGTGGAAGCGATACACCGCCATCCCTGCTGGCGAGTCGGAGAGGAAGCTGTGGCCGGCCTTCGAGACCGCGCGGAGCGAATGGGAAGAAGCGTCACGAGAAGTCGTCAAGACCTTGAACCAGGATTCGCCAGCGGCCCGGCGCGACGCCATCGACCTGTCGATGGGCGACGGTCAAGTCAAATTTGAAACGGTCAGAAAGACCTTGGCGGATCTGTCGGAGATCCGGCTGAGTGAGGCCAAGACTCACGCCTCCGGAGAGGAGGCCCGCGCCGCCCGCATGCAGTGGTGGGTCGTCGTCTCCATCGCCGTGGCGTTTGCCCTCGCGTTAGGGGTGAGCTTCGCCCTGGCCCGCTCGATCGCCAACCCATTGGGAGAGACCGTGGCTCTTCTCAAGGACATTGCTGAGGGGGAAGGGGATTTGACCAGGCGGCTTCAGGTCAATCGGCAGGATGAGGTCGGCGAGCTCGCCCGATGGTTTAACGTGTTTATGGAGAAGATTCACGACATCATCGGCCAGACGAAGGGGACGGCTGTCCACGTGGCCTCCGCCTCCCATCAGCTCTGGGCCGCGACCGAGAAGCTCTCGGGCGGCGCACAGGAGCAGGTCTCGTCGCTTGAAGAGACCGCCGCCTCGCTCGAAGAACTCTCCGGTACGGTCAAGCAGAATGCCGACAACGCCAAGCAGGCCAACCAACTGGCCATGGGGTCGCGGGACACGGCAGAGAAGGGTGGGCAGGTGGTCACGACGGCCGTGGCGGCGATGAGCGAGATCAACCGGTCCTCAAAGAAGATCGCGGAGATCATTACCGTCATCGACGAGATCGCCTTCCAGACGAATCTCCTGGCCCTGAACGCGGCCGTCGAGGCCGCCCGCGCGGGAGACCAGGGGCGGGGATTTGCGGTCGTGGCCGCGGAGGTCAGGAACCTGGCCCAGCGGAGTGCCGCAGCGGCCAAGGAGATCAAGAGCCTCATCCAAGACTCCGTCCAGAAGGTCCAGGATGGCTCCGAATTCGTGAACCAGTCCGGACAAAAGCTCCAGGAGATCGTTGCCTCGGTCAAGCGGGTGGCCGATATCATCGCCGAGATCGCGGCAGCCAGCCAGGAGCAGTCCCAAGGCATCATGCAGGTGAACAAGGCCGTGGCGCAGATGGAGCAGGTCACCCAGGCGAACTCGGCCCAGACCGAAGAACTCTCCTCCACCGCCCAGTCCCTCGCCGCCCAGGCCCAGCAACTGCAGTCGCTGGTCGGGCGGTTCAAGATGCAGGACGCCGAGGCACTGAGTGGAGTGGCTGCCGGCCTCTCGCCGAGCGCTAGACCTCCGAGAAAGGCTGCGGCCATGGCAAAGAAGGCGGAGCCGGTGTTAATCGGCGCCCCCCGGCGTAATGGCCCCGGTGCCGAAGACGATGGCTTCGACGAATTTTGAGAGGGAGAAACCGTGGAACAGCTTGAGACGCTCAGCAGTCAGATCGGCTTTGCCGCGGACGGGAGCCAGTACCTGACCTTCACCCTCGACCAGGAAGAATACGGCGTGGAGATCCTGAAGGTGCAGGAGATCAAGGGGTACTCGGCGATCACCCCAATCCCGAACACCCCGAGCTACATCAGGGGGGTGATGAACCTCCGGGGAACGATCATTCCGGTCGTGGACCTCAGATCGAAGTTCTCGCTGGAGGAGGCAGAGTATAACCGATTCTCCGTGATCATTGTCGTCACGGTAGGGACAAAGGTGATGGGGCTGGTCGTGGACGCGGTCTCCGATGTCCTGAACATTCCTAACGCGGACCTCCAGGCCCCGCCGGACTTTGGGGCCCAGGTGGACATCACGTTCATCAAGGGGATGACGAAGGCGGGGGAGAAGCTCGTCATCCTGTTGGACCTCGACAAGGTGCTCGGAGGCGAAGAGCTGGCCACCCTCGGCAGTCCTAACTGACCGACGCATCGGTCGCTCCATGGAGCCCGTCGGGCCGACAGCCCCGATAGAGACCCCCAACGCTTCCGGCCCATTCGCCATCACCGACCGCGAGTTCCAGCGGTTCAGGGCGCTGATCTACCAGCACACCGGTATCGCCCTGGGCGAGATCAAGCAGCAGATGGTCTGCTCGAGGCTAGGCAAGCGCCTCCGTCACTACGGGTACCGGACCTTCAGTCAGTATTACCAGCACCTGATGGAGCGGGATCCGAAGGGGGAGGAGCTTTTAAGGATGATCAACGCCATCACGACGAATAAGACCGACTTCTTCCGGGAGGCGGACCATTTTCCCTTTCTTGCCTCTGAAATTTTGGCGCCTCTGGTCGCTCAAGCTCACGCCGGCGGCCCCCGGCGCCTCAGGATCTGGAGCGCAGCGTGCTCCAGCGGCGAGGAGCCATATTCCATTGCGCTCACCGTCCTGGAGGGACTTTCCGCCCAGGGGGCCTGGGACGTGAAGATTCTGGCTTCCGACATCGACACCGATATGCTCGCGGAGGCCAAGGAAGGGATCTATCGGGCGGAGCGGGTAGCGAGCCTTCCCCCTCCCCTCCTCAAACGCTATTTCCTCTGCGGAAAAGGGGCCCGAGAGAGCTTGGTGCGGGTGCGCAAGGAGGTGAGGGATCTGGTCGCCTTTCGGCGGATCAACCTGCGAGACGAGGACTGGCCGATCCGTACGATCTTCGACGTGATCTTCTGCCGGAACGTCATCATCTACTTCGACAGACCCACGCAGGAGCGACTCATGGTCCGTCTTGTGAATCTCATCAGGCCTGGCGGATTCCTCTTCCTAGGGCACTCGGAGTCGCTCATCGGAATGCAGGTCGGGCTCAGATCCGTGGGGAAAACCGTGTACCGAAAGGCGGGCGACGAGGAGGAATGGCCCAAGGTCCGGAGGGCTCGTGGTTGAGCAGGCGCGGGTGACCCTTCACATGGGAGGGGTCTACGCCGCCCGCGAACCCACGGTCATCTCCACAGTGCTCGGCTCCTGCATCGCCGTCTGCCTGCGTGAGCCTCGGAAGCGGATCGGGGGGATGAACCACTTCATGCTCCCGACCCGCCTGGACCGAGACTCGGACCAGCGGAGCGCCTGCTACGGCGTCTACGCCATGGATCTCCTCGTCAACGAACTTATGAAACTGGGCGCAGAGCGGGGGCGTCTTCAGGCGAAGGTCTTCGGGGCGGCCCACCTCCTGGGAACGGGCAATGGCCTCCACTCCGTCGCAACCCAGAATGCCGCCTTCATTCTCTCGTACCTCAAGACTGAGGCGATCCCGCTTCTCTCCTACGACCTGGGCGGGGTGCAGCCCCGCACCGTCCATTTCTTCACCGATACAGGCCGAGTGCTCCTCAAGCAGCTCGGCCACCAAAGGCGCAGTCGGATCGTTCTCCAGGAGCGGCGGCACGAGCGAAAGGTCCTTCGGACACTCGAGGGGCCCACCGACATCACCCTTTTTTCAGACCCCGATGGGTCGCCAGCGTGAGCAGGGACAAGTCACATCGATGGCAAAAAAGATTAGGGTCCTGGTCGTGGATGACTCGGCGCTGATGCGCCAGCTCCTGACAGGGATCCTCTCGCGTGACCCGGCGATCGAGGTGGTCGGGACTGCGGCCGACCCCTACTTCGCCCGCGGGAAGATCAAGAGCCTCTCCCCGGACGTTGTCACCTTGGACGTGGAGATGCCGCGGATGGATGGTCTCACGTTTCTCGAGAAGCTCATGCGCGCCCACCCCTTGCCGGTCCTGATGGTCTCGGCCCTGACGGAGCAAGGATGTGAGGCCACCCTCAGGGCTCTGGAGCTGGGGGCAGTTGACTTCGTCACCAAACCAAGACTCGACGTGGCCGAGCGGATGGGCGAGGTCGGGGAGGAGATCATTGAAAAGGTCAAGGCGGCCGCCCAGGCCAAGGTCTTGGCCTCCCGGACCTCTCGACCGCCCCGCATTGAGAGCGCTCGACTGTCGAAAGGCAGTGAGGACGTGGTCGTTGTGGGGGCGTCCACCGGCGGGACCGAGGCCCTCCGGGTCTTCCTGACGGCCCTACCCCCCGATACCCCCGGTATGGTGATTGTTCAGCACATGCCCGAGCTGTTCACCCGGGCGTTTGCCAACCGGCTCGATGGCCTCTGCGCGGTGAGGGTCAGGGAGGCCTCGGATGGTGACCGCGTCCTCCCGGGCCATGTCCTCCTTGCCCCCGGAAACCACCACATCACCCTCACGCGGAGCGGGGCTCACTACGCGGTTGAGCTCGGCAAGGGCCTCCCCGTGAACCACCACCGTCCCTCGGTCGATGTCCTCTTCGAGTCCTGCGCTCGGGTGGTCGGACCCAACGCCGTGGGCATTATCATGACGGGGATGGGAGCGGATGGCGCACGGGGCCTCCTCGAGATGAAGCGCGCCGGGGCGCAGACCCTGGCCCAGGACGAGCAAAGCTCGGTCGTGTTCGGGATGCCAAAGCGGCCATCGAGCTGGGAGCCGTGGATAAGATCCTCCCCCTCTCAGAACTCCCGAGGGCTCTTCTGACCACCCTGGGGGGCGCGCCTGAGTGACAGAGGAACCGAGGTCTAGCAGGATGCTGAAAAACACTCTTCCGAGTGCAGGCTGATCAAAAAGGTCCAGATGCAAGGCGGCGAGTCGAGCGCCGGCTTTGCCCGACCCGCCTCACGGCGGGTGCCCGCAAAGGTACGCTCGCTTCGCTCGCAATCTCCGAGAGGAGAAGTCGGGGGAGGTTCGGCCATAGGCTGGCCGGTCTAAGGCCGGCCGAGATGAATACTGGTCGAGGCCCCCTCCGAGGAAAGCCTTCGCCGCAGATGGACCTTTTTCATCAGACTGCTAACGGAAGACGATCTGGCCGCGTTCGGCGTCCACGGTGATCTGATCCCCCTCGGCGAACTCCCCTTCCAGAATCTTGAGGGCCAAGGGGTCCTGAACCAGCCGCTGGATGGCCCGCTTGAGGGGGCGGGCCCCGAAGACTGGATCGAATCCCTCCTTCGCCAGAAGCTCCTTCGCCGCGTCCGTCAGACGAAGCTCGATCCGCTTCTCCCGGAGGCGTCGCTTGAGGTGTTCGATCTGAATCTCCACGATCTTGGTGATCTCGGCCAGGCCGAGATTATTGAAAACAATAATCTCGTCTATCCGGTTCAGAAGCTCGGGCCTCAGCGCCTGGCGGACTTCCGCAAGGACGAGCTGGCGGATCTCAGCCGGATTCAGGGGCTTCTCTCCCGTCTTCGGAGGGTTGCCGCTCACAGGTATTGCCCCCCTGGTTGCACCCCATCTCGGAAGAAGTGGCTCCCGAGGTTACTGGTCATGATGACCACCGTGTTGCGGAAGTCCACGGTGCGTCCATGGCCATCGGTGAGGCGGCCATCATCGAGGAGCTGGAGGAGGACGTTCCAGACATCGGGGTGGGCCTTTTCCACCTCATCGAAGAGGATGACGGAGTAGGGACGCCGGCGGACTGCCTCGGTGAGCTGCCCGCCTTCTTCGTAGCCGACATAACCAGGCGGGGCGCCGATGAGGCGGGCGACCGTGTGCTTCTCCATGTACTCGGACATGTCAATCCGCACCATCGCCCGCTCATCATCGAAGAGAAACTCGGCCAAGGCGCGGGCCAGCTCGGTCTTCCCGACACCCGTGGGACCCAGGAAGAGGAACGAGCCGATCGGCCGGTTCGGGTCGGCGAGACCGGAGCGGGCGCGACGGACGGCATTCGCCACGGCACGGATCGCCTCGGCCTGCCCGACGACGCGGCGGGCCAACCGCTCCTCCATCTTGACCAGCTTTTGGATCTCCGCTTCCATGAGGCGGAGGACGGGAATCCCGGTCCACTTCGCCACGACCTCCGCCACATCCTCCTCGTCCACTTCTTCCTTGAGCATTTTGCCGCCCTTCTGGATCTCAGCCAGGCGCGTGTTCTCCTTCTCCAGCCGCTTCTCGAGGTCGAGGAGGGTGCCGTAGCGGAGCTCCGCCGCGCGGCTCAGATCCCCGCGGCGCTCGGCATCGGCCATCTGGGTCCGCGCCATCTCCATCTCTTCTTTGATCTTGCGGATCCCCGCGATCGCCGTCTTCTCCTCCTGCCAATGGACCTTCAACCCGGAAGACTTGGTCGTGAGGTCTCCGAGCTCGCGGTCCAGCTTCTCCAAGCGCTCACGGCTCGCCTCATCCGTCTCTTTGGCGAGCGAGACGCGCTCGATCTCGAGCTGCATCACCCGGCGCTCGATCTCGTCGATCTCGGCGGGCATGGAGTCGATCTCGATCCGGAGACGGGAGCTGGCCTCGTCCACGAGGTCAATGGCCTTGTCGGGGAGAAAGCGGTCCGCGATGTAGCGGTCTGAGAGGACCGCGGCGGCCACGAGGGCGGAGTCCTTGATCCTCACACCGTGGTGGACCTCGTACTTCTCCTTGAGCCCGCGGAGGATGGCAATGGTGTCCTCCACACTCGGCTCTTTGACGAGGACCGGCTGGAACCTTCGCTCCAGCGCCGCGTCCTTCTCGACGTGCTTCCGGTACTCGTCGAGCGTCGTGGCCCCGATGCAGCGGAGTTCGCCCCGCGCCAGCGCCGGTTTGAGCATATTCGCGGCGTCCACCGCCCCCTCAGCCGCCCCGGCTCCGACCAGGGTGTGCAACTCGTCGATGAAGCAGATGATCCGGCCTTCCGCCTCGGTGATCTCTCGGAGCACCGCCTTGAGCCGATCCTCGAACTCACCGCGATACTTCGAGCCCGCAATCAGGGCGCCGATGTCCAGGGCCACCACCTGCTTATTCTTCAACCCTTCGGGCACATCCCCCGCCACGATCCGTTGGGCCAGCCCTTCCACGATCGCTGTCTTCCCCACCCCGGGCTCACCGATCAGGACGGGGTTATTCTTGGTCCGGCGGGAGAGGACCTGGATCACCCGGCGGATCTCGTCGTCACGACCGATGACCGGATCGAGCTTCCCCTTCCTTGCCAGCTCCGTCAGGTCTCGGGCATAGCGCTGAAGGGCCTGATACTTCTCCTCCGGGTTCGGGTCCGTGACCCGCTGGCTCCCCCGTACTTCGACCAGGGCCTTGTAGATCGCCTCCGGAGTCACTCCCTCTCGACGGAGCAACTGTCCCGCCGCGCCCTCCTTCTCCTGGGCGATGGCCACCAGGAGGTGCTCGGTGGAGCAGTACTCATCACGAAGACGCTCGGCCTCGGTCCAGGCCTGACCCAGGACCGCCTCGAGACGGGGCGAGACATACTGCCGCCCACCGCCAGACACCTGGGGAAGTCTCCGGATCTCCTCCTGAAGTCGCTCGGCGAAGGCATCGGGCCGCACCCCAAGCTTGGCGAGGAGGGTCTTGACGATCCCCTCCTCTTGGCGGAGAAGGGCCAGAAGGAGATGCTCTGGCTCCATGGCTTGGTGATTGGTCTCACCCGCGATGGCCTGGGCCGCTTGGATGGCCTCCTGCGCCTTCACCGTGAATTTGTCAAACCGGATTGCCACGACGCCTCTTACCGAAGTTCGAGATCTGCGCGGGGATTTTTTCCACTCAACTGCCTGAGCTCCTCGAAGTGCTCCCGCTCCGCCTCCGTCAACGGGGAAGGAAAGACGACGCGAACCTTCACCAACTGATCCCCTGAGCCGCCGCCCCGCACGTGGGGCATGCCGTACCCTGCGAGGCGAAACGTCTTTCCGCTCGATGTCTCGGGCGGGATTTTCATGGAGACCTTCCCCCTGAATGTCGGGACCTCGATCTCCGCGCCTAGTGCCGCCTCGACGACACTGATCGGGATCTCGATGTGAAGATCGTCGTCCTTGCGCTCGAAGAGGGGGTGGGGGCGGATTCGCACGACGAGGTAGAGGTCGCCCTTGAGGCCACCGCCCTGGCCCTCGCTTCCCTCGCCGGCCACGCGCACCCTGGCCCCGTCCCGGATCCCGGGAGGGATCTTCACATCGAGCCGGCGATGCCCGTGGTCGGTCTCCAACTCGATGATGCGCTTGGTCCCCGAGTACGCCTCCTCCAAGCTGATCTCCACCGCGCCCTGGAGGTCCTCGCCGCGGCGGGACCCGGTCCGAACGCCGCCGATGAGGTCCTCGATCCGGCCACTCCGCGAGCGGCCAGATGTTTGAGATCGCACGCCGAGATCGCCGAAGAAGGTCTTGAAGAAGTCGCTGAAGCCACCCAGGTCGAAGCCCCCGGGCCCCGCCCCCTGCCCGAAGTGGACCTGAAAGTCTCCGAAATCCTGGGCACCGGGCCGGAAGCCTTGCTGGGAATATCGGGACCAGTCGGCCCCCAGCATGTCGTAGCGCTTTCGCTTCTCGGGATCGCTCAAGACCTCGTAGGCCTCGTTGATCCCCTTGAAGCGCTCGGCCGCGCCTTTCCCCTTGTTGACGTCCGGGTGGTACTTGCGCGCGAGCCGCCGATAGGCTCGCTTGATCGCCTCGGCGTCTGCGTTCTTGTCGACGCCGAGGATCTGATAGTAGTCCTTGTATTCGACAGGCATGAAGTTGGCCGGCCGCTAGCCCCTCCCGATCGTAAACGCGACAAACAGCGAAGAGCCCGCGCGCTGGAGGGTGAGCATCACACGGTCCCCCGCCTTGAGTCCCTGGATGGCCTTACTGAACTCCGCCACAGTGCGTACCCGTTGACGGTTTACCTCGCGGACCACATCGCCGGGCTGGACGCCGGCCGCCTCGGCCGGGCTCCCGTCATTCACCGAGGCCACCACCGCGCCTTCTGTCGAGCGAAGACCGAGCTGGCGCGCCAGTTCGGGAGTGATCGGCTTGACCTCCAATCCGAGCAGGTCCTTTCCCCGCCCGGCTCTGGCCTGGAGGTCATCGGGCACCTCGGCGATCTTGACCTCGATCGTCTGCTCCCGCTTCTCCCTCAGGAGCTTCACCTTGGCCGCCGCCCCGGGTTGAGTCAGCCCCACGGCCCGCTGGAGGTCCACGGGCGATTCAATCTTTTTGCCGTCGAATTCCAGGATCACATCCCCCGCCTGGAGCCCGCTCGTGGCCGCCGGGCTCCCATCCACGACGTCGGCCACCAGGACACCCTGGCCCGCAGTCGCGTTGAAGCTCTTGGCCAGCTCCTCGGTCAGGTCCTGCACGCTCACGCCGAGCCAGCCTCGGCTGACCTTCCCCTTGGTAGCCAGCTCCGCGTAGATCTTCTTCGCGACATTGATGGGGATGGCAAACCCGATCCCCACATTCCCCCCGCTTCGACTGAGGATCGCGCTGTTGATCCCGATCACCTCTCCGGCCATATTGACCAGAGGGCCACCGGAATTCCCGGGGTTGATCGCGGCGTCCGTCTGGAGGAAATCGTCAAAAGGCCCTTGACGAATGACGCGCCCTTTGGCGCTGATGATCCCGGCAGTGACGGTCTGGAAGAGGCCGAAGGGGGAGCCGATGGCCAGGACCCAGTCCCCGACGCTCACCTGGTCCGAGTTGCCCAGCTTGACTGGCGTAAATCGCCCATTCCCCTGGATCTTGATGACGGCCAGGTCGGTATTCTTATCGGCCCCGACGATCTTGGCCTTGTGCTTCTTCTCGTCAGCGGTTACGACCTCGATCTCGGTGGCCCCCTCCACCACATGGGCATTGGTCAGGGCGGTGCCGGTGTCATCCACGATCACGCCGGAGCCCAGGCTTCGCTGGGTCAGATCTGGGGGCTGGCCGAAGAAGCGACGGAACTCCTCACCGAAGAACTCCTCGAACGGGCCCCGCGGGCCACGGAAGGGATTCCGGACGACCGTTCGCGTGTTGATGTTGATGACCGAGGGCTTGACCGCCGCCGCCACCTGGGCGAAGGTGTTCGACACGCCGTGGAAGGAGGCCGGGATGAGCGGGGCCTCCACTTTTGCGGCCTTGCCCCGCTCGAGAGCCGTCACGGTCCATGACCCCAGGCCGAAGCCAATGGCCACGAGGATCAGGACAGCAAGCCCGATATTTCGACGTCGCAGAGTCACCATGGATTGCTCCCTCCTGAACTCTCTAGGAGTTCCTGTCGTTTCTTCATCAATCGTTATTCTTGCGGTTTGCCGTCACGAGACAGACGCCGCCGATCCCCCCGGCTCTTGCCGACGGCATTCCACTCGTCTATAAAGACGATGCAGGGGGCCTTCTCCTTCGCCGGCTCGATGTCTGCGATCGAGGACTGCGTCTTCTGCCCGGTCTCCTGCTTCATTCATGCGCCTCGGAATAAGTAGGTGTCACTAAAATGCTATCTTACACCCCGACGCCTGTCAAACCGCTGGCCCGATAAGGAAATTTCCCCTTGACAGGGCGTGCGCTATGCCATACAAAGAGGGAAAGGCACCCGCCGATTTTTTTTTGACCTGGCTTTGTGAATTTTTGGAACAAGCTCATCGCCTTCCAAGGGGGCAGACCTGTGCGAGATGAGAAATCCGGGCCCTACCCTGGGAGGCTCTCCTTCCTCTTTCCGCTGGCGTGTTTTCTTGTTCTGGCGGCGGGGGTGGCCTGGGGGCAGGAAGCGAAAGAAGTCGCCTACCGAAGCTTCCCGGCGATCGGCTCCCGCTTGGCTGTGTGGGGAATCGCCCAGCTTCATCTGAACTTCGCCGCCTTCATTCTGGGCGTCCCGATCTTTGCCGTCATCATCGAGATCATGGGATGGCGAACCGGAGAGGCCCGCTATGACTGGCTGGCCCACGAGTTCGTCAAGCTCATCTTTGCCGCCTTCTCCGCCACCGCGCTGCTCGGGGCCCTGCTCCTTTTCCTCTTTATCGGCTACTACCCCAAGTTCTGGGCCTACATGAGCGGGATCTTCTACCCGACCTTTGGGGTCTACGCGGCCCTCTTCTTCCTCGAGACCTTCACCGTCTATCTCTGGTACTACGGCTGGGACTGGCTCTCCGGTTCCCGGAAGTGGATTCACGTCTCCCTGGGGGTCCTCTCCAACCTCTTCGGCACCGCGATCCTCTTCGTCTCGAACGCCTGGGTCACGTTCATGACGTCGCCGGGAGGGATTGATGAGGCGGGGAACCTGAAGTCCCTGTGGGGGGCGATCAACAACTACACGTGGATGCCGCTCAACATTCACCGGCTTCTGGCCAACATCGTCTTCGGGGGCACAATCGCCGCGGCGTATGCCGCCTTTCGCTTCCTCTCAGCCAAGACCGACGAGGAGCGGGCGCGGTACGACTGGATGGGGTATGTCGGGAACTTCGTGGCCATTTCGGCCCTGATGATCCTCCCCTTTGCGGGCTACTATCTCGGGCGCGAGATCTACGCCTTCAACCAGACGATGGGGATCACGATGATGGGCGGGTTCATGTCCTGGCTCTGGGTCGTCCAGGCGATCCTGATTGGCGTCCTCTTCATCGGCTCCAACTACTACCTCTGGCTCGGGATGGAGCGGATCCCGGGTTCGGAGCGGTATCGGAAGTATATCCCCTACCTGATTATAGTCCTCGCCGCCGGGTTCATTGTGTGGGCCACCCCGCGGAGCATCCCGGTCACACTCCAGGAGGCGCGGGCCATGGGGGGCACCCACCATCCGGTCCTTGGGTTCCTCGGCGTCATGTCGGCCAAGAACACGGCCGTGAACCTGATGATCCTGACTACTTTTTTGTCATATCTCCTCTATCGGCGAGCCAACCGCATCTCGGTGAAACCCTGGGCGGGGACCGGGATGGCGGCGCAGTGGATCCTCCTGGTGATCGCCGCTGCCATTGTGACGTTCTATGGCGTCTACGGCTATTTTGTTGAGTCCATCGTCCGGATCGGCTTCTCAGTCTACCAGGTACTCTCGGTGCTCGGGGCCATCGTGCTCATCATGGCGATTGACATTCCGATGTTTCGGGGCGCCCGCTCCACCGGGGCCATCCGCTGGGGCAAGATTGCGCCCCGCTCCCAGTATGTCCTGATCCTCCTGGCCGTCACCTTCGCCTGGCTCATGGGGCTCATGGGGTTCGCCAGGTCGGGGGTCCGCCAGCACTGGCATGTCTACGGTGTCATGCGGGATACCTCGCTTGACGCGGTGACGCCCGCGCTCGGCTATGCGGCCAACGTGATCACCGTGGTGACGGCGGTCTTCTTCGCTTTTGTCCTTTTTATCTTCTGGCTCGGCGGCCTGGGGGAGAAGGGGAAGGCGGAGGCCCATAAGGCCGCGCCGGTGATGGCTGGCGGCTCGGACCACTAGCGCCGTGCCGACAAGCATCGCACGACCCACCTTCGGCGGGTACCCCGCAGGGGAACGCCTCCGGCAATTATCATTTGTTCGGTCGTCGGGCGTACCTTTGCGGGCACCGCGTCCGGCCAAAGGCCGGCGTGGTCGTACACTCCGGTCGGAATCGATCATCTCGGCCTCGCTTACGCCGCTCGGCCTATGGCCTCGGGCCTCGATCTGCTCGCTTCTCGCCACGGCGCGAGTGTGGCCGTCAAAAAGTCTGACAGGAACGTGCAGACTTTGACCGGACAAGCAGGCTAGCGCATGCACGTTCCCGTCCTGGTCAAGGTTTCCATCTTTGCTCTGGCCGTGATGGGCTCTTACACCTACTATGCCAACTCCATCCCCCAGATCCAGTCCAAGCCCCCCGAGGAGCTCTCTCTGGAGGGGGGGAATGTCACCCCCGAGCAGCTGGTCAAGGCTGGCGAGGAGATCTTCAAGGGGAAGGGGACGTGCGAGATCTGCCACCGCATTGGCCAGAAGGGGACCCGGGCTCCGGACCTCGCGGGGGTGGGTGGGACAGCGGCCAAGCGGAAGCCCGGGACCAACGCAAAGGCGTACATCATTGAATCCCTCTTGGACCCGGGGGCCCACCTGGTGGAGGGCTACCCCAACATCATGCCGAAGGTGGATCGGCCTCCGATCGGACTCAACCGTTCGGAGCTCTGGGCACTCACCGCCTTCCTTGAGTCTATGGGCGGGACCGTGGACGTGAAGCTCGACGATATCCCGAAATCCGCCGGCGCTCCGGCGACAGGAGGCGGCGGCGCGGCGGCGCTCAAGCTCCCCGGCGACCCCAAGGCCGGCCAAGCAGTCTTCAGCGGCAAGGGGGGGTGCATCGCCTGCCACAAGGCTGCGGCGATCGGGGCGTCACCGGTCGGGCCGGATCTCTCCCAGATCGCCAAGATCCAGACGCCCGAGTACATCATGGGCAAGATCCTCAGCCCGGGCGCGATGGGGACGGTGTCAGGCTATCCGCCCAATGTGATGCCCCCCACCTTCGGCCAGAGTTTGACCGCCAGGGAGTACGTTGATCTCCTCTCCTTCCTCCTGACCCTCAAGGGCGAGGGCGGCCCCTCGGCGGCGAAGTAGGTGATGGGAGTTCTCCGATCGAAATTCTTCCAGGCCGTGTTCGTTCTCGCGGTTTTGTTCTTGTTCTTCCGGTACGGGATCAGGCCGCCGGCGCCGTGGAGTGTGTTCACCCTTTACATGACCGTGGTTCTCATCGCGGTTCTGGTCTACGTCTCCTCGGACTCGGATTCGTGGCGGGGCTTCGTCGCCCCCATCCGTTCCGCGCTGGTCGACGATTCAAAGCGCCCGATTCGGTTCGTGCTCATGGTCCTCCTCCCGATCCTCATCGGTTACTACGCCTACACCCAGGCCGCGGCGACGATCGAGGCGCCGCCCGAGCTTCGGGCGGTGCACCCTGCCCCGCCCGCCTCCGTCACGTTCAGGGGGAAGCCGCTGGACATCCAAGGCTTGGAGAATCCCCTCAGGAAGGATACGGCCAACTTCAAGAAATATGTGGCTGAAGGGGCCGAGATCTACGTGAAAAACTGCATGTACTGCCATGGGGACAACCTGGACGGCAACGGCCACTTCGCCCGGGCCTTCAATCCGCCGCCGGCCAACTTCCAAGACCCAGGCACCATCGCCATGCTCCAGGAGACCTTCCTCTTCTGGCGGATTGCCAAGGGCGGCCCCGGCTTGCCGAGGGAGTCGACCCCTTGGAACTCGGTCATGCCCGCGTGGGAGGACCGGCTGAGCGAGGAGGAGATCTGGAAGGTCATCTTCTTCCTCTACGACTTCACGGGCTACCAGCCCAGACGTTCGGAGGCCCACGCGTCTTTGTCAGGAGGGGTGAGCCCCAACCGCTCCCCCTCCTGGACCTCCCCCACCTGGGTTGAGTATTCCGCGAGATCGCTCCGTTTTACGCTTCACGCGGAGGCGCAGCAGGCGGGGGACGCCAATGCCGGGCGCGCGGTCTACGAGAAGCGCTGCGCGTGGTGCCACGGGGCCGAAGGGAAAGGCGACGGACCCGGGGCCGGCAATCTCGACCCCAGGCCTCGCGATTTCACCAAGGGTCTCTACAAGATCCGCACGACCGCGTCAGGAAGACCCCCTACGGACGCAGACCTCTTTCGAATCATCAGCGAGGGGATGCCGGGGACATCGATGCCCGCCTGGAAGAGCCTTGGCGAAAAGGATCGCTGGAATCTCGTCAGGTACCTGAAGACTTTCGCCCCGGACAGCTTCAAGGAGACGCCCAAGGCCCTCGATCTCCCCAAGGAGGTCAACTCCTCCAAGGAATCGCTCGCGCGGGGGAAGGAGATGTTCGAGGCGATCGAGTGCAACAAGTGCCACGGGGCCGCAGGGCGGGGAGACGGCCCCTCGGCGCCTGAGCTCAAAGACGACTGGGGGAACCCGGTCCAGCCGGCGAACCTGACCAAGCCGTGGACCTTCCGGGGCGGGGCCAGCCGGAAGGAGATCGCCACGCGGCTGGCGACGGGCCTCATGGGGACGCCCATGCCCACGTTCATCGACAGCGTGGAGAAACCCGAGGACATCTGGCATCTGACTAACTACCTGCAGTCCCTCTCCCCGGGGTCCCCCAACTACGCCACGATTCTCAAGGGACAGCCTACGAGCGCCGAGATTCCAGACGATCCGGCCGCCCCGCTTTGGAACCAATTCCCCCCCTCCAATTTCCCCATGGCCGGCCAGGTGATTGTGGATCCCCGGAACTTCAGCCCTTCCATCGACATGGTGTCCGTGCGCGTCGTGTACAACGCCTCGGAGCTGGGCTTTCACCTGACGTGGGACGACCCGACTCAGTCGACGCCAGACCCGGCCAAGAAATCCTTCGCGGACTCGGTCGCGATTCAGCTTCCGGCGAAGATGCCGTCGGGAGACGAGCGCCCCTACGTCCTCATGGGAGATGGCGGGACTCCGGTGTACCTCCTTCTCTGGCGCTCAGACACTGGCGTGAGCGAGGCGACGGCCACCGGACGAGGCCAGATAAAGCCGCTCCCTGGGGAGCCTCAGGCCAAGGGTAAGGCCGTCGTCTCGAACGGGCAGTATCGTCTGGTCATTAAGCGCGCCCTCACCTCCCAGGACCCGAACCGCCTGCCTTTCCCCGTGGGCACCTTCCTGCCCGTGGCGTTTATGGCCTGGGATGGGGGGCGGGGCGAGACCGGGACGAAGATGTCAATGACTTCGTGGTACTATTTCAGGTTGGAAGAGGCAGCGTCACAGACCAAGTTTGTAATTCCCCCCTTCGTGGCCTTGGTCGTCGCGGCAGCGGAGCTCCTGATCGTCCGCCGCGCCCGCACGAGGCAGAAGGGGGAGACGACATAAGGAGGGCACCCATGCGATCTCTGATTGTGATTGTCACCATCCTGGCCGGGCTTCTCGGCCTCGTCCTGTGGGCTCCGGCCCCGGCCGGGGCCCAGGGCGGCACCCTCGTCGGCGAGGTCAAGTTCGCCGGGACCCCGCCACCCCCCAAGGTCACCAAGGTCAACAAGGACAATGAGGCCTGCGGCGCGGAAAAGAAGTCCGAGGAACTGGTCGTCGGCCCCGCCAAGGGCGTCCGGTGGGCGGTCGTCTCCGTGGCCGGGGCCAAGGGACCGGCCCCGAAGGCAGAGAAGAAGCCCGTCCTCGACCAGAAGACCTGCCAGTTCTCCCCCCATGTGCTGCTGGTCCCGGCCGGCGCCGAGGTGGATATCCTCAACCCGGACGGGGTGCTCCACAACATCCACACCTTCTCCAAGGTGAATCCCTCGATCAACAAGGCCCAGCCGAAGTTCAAGAAGGTGATGACCGAAAAGTTCGAGAAGCCCGAGATCATCAGGGTGCAGTGCGACGCCCATAGCTGGATGGCCGGGTGGGTCGTGGTCCAGGAGCACCCGTACTATGCCGTCACCGATGTCGAGGGTTCCTTCAGGATCACGAACGTGCCGGCCGGAAAGCATAAGGTCGAGGTGTGGCACGAGACCCTGGGGAAGCAGACGAAGGAGGTCGAGGTCAAGGCCGGCGCCGAGACCAAGGTCGCCTTTGAGCTAAAGAAGTAGCTATAATTTCTTGGCGTATCAGCTATCAGCCATCAGCGGTCAGCAAGGCAGGGCTGAAAGCTGACGGCTGAAGGCTAAGGAGCTATTTTCATGAAGTGGTTCTACTGGACGGGATGGCTTCCCGAGAATGTCTCGACCTACGGGCGAGACATCGACTTCGTCTACGAAGTGATCTACTGGATCACGGCGGTGACCTTCATCCTGGTCGCGATCACCATGATCACGTTCATCGTCAAGTACCGCCATCGCGAGGGACGGCGGGCGATCTACTCGCACGGGAACACCACCCTCGAGATCGTCTGGACCATCGTCCCCACGCTGATCCTCGTGGTCCTGACGATCCTGAGCGTGCCTACGTGGGCACGGATCAAGAACCAGATCCCCCAGAGCGATCTCAAGATCAAGGTCATGGGGAAGCAGTTCAACTGGGAGGTGAGCTACTCCGGGCCCGACGGGAAGCTCGGCACGGAGGACGACATCAAGTTCGACAACGAGATCCACGTCCCAGTCGGAAAGCCCGTGGTGCTCGTTCTCACCGCCAAGGACGTCATTCACAGCGTCTTCCTCCCGAACCTCCGCTTCAAGCAGGACGCCGTGCCCGGCCGCGAGATCCTGGGCTGGTTCGAGGCCACGAAGCCGGGCAAGTACGAGATGCCCTGCGCGGAGCTATGCGGGTTCGGGCATTCGGGGATGAAGGGGTGGCTCTATGTCCACACCCCTGAGGAGTACGCGAAGTGGGCCCGGGAGTACCTGGGCTCGGAGGGGACCAAGTCATGAGCCATCCCGGAGCAGTCACACACGAGGCCCACGCGCATCATGAGCTGGGCTTCCTGAGGACCTACGTCTTCTCCACCGATCACAAGATGATCGCCAGACAGTTTCTTTTCCTGGGGCTCTTCATGATGGTCATCGGGGGCATCCTGGCCCTGCTCGTCCGGTGGCAGCTCGCCTGGCCCGAGACCCCGGTCCCGGGGCTCCGCCCCTTCCTGCCGGAGACGGAGGGCGTGATTCCCCCCGAGACCTACAACATGCTCTTCACGATGCACGCCACCATCATGATCTTCTTCGTGATCATGCCGATCCTTGTAGGGTCCTTCGGAAACTTCCTGATCCCGCTGATGCTCGGGGCCCGGGACATGGCCTTCCCCAAGCTGAACATGCTCTCGTTCTGGGTGGGGGCAGTGGCGGGGGCCGTGATGCTGGCCGGCTTCTTCGTTCAGGGCGGGCACGCCGCGGCGGGCTGGACCTCATACGCGCCGCTGGCCGCCGTGCCGTCGTACACCGGGACCAACTGGGGGCAGAATCTCTGGTGTCTCAGTCTCATCATCCTGAGCGCCTCCTCCATGATGGGGGCCATCAACTACATCACCACCGCGATCAACATGCGCGCCCCGGGAATGACCTTCTTCCGGATGCCGCTGGTCGTGTGGTCGCTCTTCATCACGGCGATCCTGGCCCTTCTGGCCCTCCCGATTCTGGGCTCGGCCGCGGCGCTTCTCCTCTTCGACCGCACCCTCGGGACTCACTGGTTCCGCCCAGAGGGCGGCGGAGAGCCGCTCCTCTGGCAGCACCTCTTCTGGTTCTTCGGCCACCCAGAGGTCTATATCCTGATCCTCCCGGCCATGGGGGTCGCCTCCGACGTCCTCTCCACCTTCTCTCGGAAGCCGATCTTCGGCTATCGGGCGATGGTCTACTCGTTGATCGCGATTTGCTTCCTCTCCTGGATCGTCTACGGCCATCATATGTTCGTGAGCGGGATGGATCCGCGGGTCGGCATCGCCTTTACATTGACGACGATGGTCATCGCCGTGCCCTCGGCCATCAAGACGTTCAACTGGCTGGGGACGCTCTGGGGCGGGAACATCCGCTTCACGGTCCCCATGTTGAACGCCCTGGCCTTCGTCGGGATGTTCGTCATCGGCGGCCTCTCGGGAATCTTCATGGCCTCGACCCCGGTGGACATCTTCATCCAGGACACCTACTTCATCGTCGCCCACATCCACTACGTGGTCTTCGGCGGAAGCGTCTTCGGCATCTTTGCCGCCATCTATTACTGGTTCCCGAAGATGTTCGGCCGGAAGATGAACACCTTCCTCGGCCATCTCCATTTCTGGCCGACGTTCGTCTTCTACAACCTCACGTTCTTCCCCATGCACGTCCTGGGCGTCGGCGGGATGATGCGCCGGATCTACAATCCGACGCAGTACGAGTTCCTCCAGCCGCTTCAGCCCATCAACGTGTTCATCACGGTGAGCGCCTTGCTCCTGGCGCTCGCGCAGATCCCGTTCGTCATCAACTTCTTCTGGAGCCTCTTCGCCGGGCCAAAGGCCGAGCCGAACCCCTGGCGGGCCAACACCCTCGAGTGGACCGCCCCCTCGCCGCCGCCGCACCTGAACTGGGGCGCGTCGATTCCCACGGTCTACCGTGGCCCGTACGAGTACAGCTCGCCGGAGGTCCAGGAGGATTTCCTTCCTCAGACACGGCCGCTCGCGGGGGCGCGGGCGGGGACCGGCCATCACTAAGGGCATGGTCTGGTTGCATCGGTTGGCGGTTCTCGTTTCAGCCGCGACCGCGGTCCTGATCCTGTTCGGCGGGCTCGTCACGAACACCGGGGCGGCGCTCGCGGTTCCCGACTGGCCCACGACGTTCGGCCAGAACATGTTTTTCTACCCCTGGTCGCAGATGACGGGGGGAATTTTCTACGAGCACAGTCATCGGCTCATTGGATCAATCGTCGGCTTTCTGACCGTGCTCCTCGCCGTTCTCCTCTGGATCACGGAGTCGCGCGGCTGGCTCCGTCGGCTCGGCCTTCTCGCCGTGGTCTTCGTCGTCGCCCAGGGGCTCGTGGGGGGGCTCCGGGTGGTCCTCCTCGCGGAGAATCTCGCCATCCTTCACGGAGTCCTCGCCCAGGCCTTTTTCGGCCTCACGCTCTGCCTCGTCCTCTTCACCTCCAAGGAGTGGACCGAAGGAGCCCGCAAGCGGGGCGAGGCCGTTCCCACGGCCCAGACACGGCTTGCCCTCTGGACGACGTGCGCGCTATTTCTCCAGATCGTCTTCGGCGCGTTCCTGACCCACTGGGGGCGGCTCGATGCGCACCTTGCGTGGGGTCTTGTCCTCATCATCCTGGTTCCCTTGCTTGGCATCCAAGTGATGCGGAGGCATCCGGAGAATCCGAGTCTACTGGGCCTGGCGATGGGGATGGAAGCGCTCTTCGTGATCCAGCTCCTCCTCGGGACGGGATCCTACGCCGTTCGGTTCACGAGCCTCGCCTTCCCCCTGGCCCCAGTCACCACCATTCTGCTGCCCGTCGCTCATCGGCTGACGGCGGCGCTCCTCTTCGGCCTGAGCCTCGTCATCACCCTCAAACTCTATCGTCTTGGAGCCTCGCGTGAGGGGAGCCCCGCCACCCTTCCGATCGGGATGAAAAGACTGCCCGTATGACGCCTCCGACCCAAACCCTCGAGATGGTCCTTCCCCGGGAACGGAGGCGCGCGGTGGACTTCCTCGTCCTCACGAAGCCCCGCGTCTTGGTCATGGTCCTCCTCACGACCTTTATCGGTTACTACCTTGGCTCGCCGGACGCGCCCGACTATCTCCGGCTCCTCTCGACGCTGGTCGGTACGGGACTCGCCGCTGCCGGCACCCTGGCACTCAACCAGTTTCTCGAGCGGCACGTGGACGCCCAGATGGATCGGACGAAAACCCGCCCCCTTCCGGATGGGCGTCTCTCTCCTTTGGAGGCGCTCCTCTTCGGAACGATCATCACCGCGCTCGGTCTCGGCTACCTTACGCTCGCCGTCAGTCCGCTGGCCGGGCTTGTCACGGCCGTCACGGTGGTGCTCTATCTGTTCGCCTATACCCCTCTCAAGCTCCGGACATCGCTGTGCATGGTGGTCGGGGCGATCCCTGGGGCGCTTCCGCCGGTCACCGGGTGGGTCGCTGCGCGGGGAGAGCTCGGGATCGGCGCTTGGGTGCTCTTCTCGATCCTTTTCCTCTGGCAAATTCCACACACGCTGGCCATCGCTCGGCTCTATCGGGAGGACTACGCCCGCGCGGGGATTCAGGTCCTCCCCGTGGTTGATCCGGACGGGACCAGCACCGAGCGCCAGATCCTCGCCGGCTGCTTCGCCCTCCTCGCCGTGGGTCTCTTGCCGACGCTCGTCGGCCTTGCGGGGCCGCTCTACTTCTTTGGGGCGCTCGGGCTCGGGGGGGCGCTCCTCGCTTGCGGGATTGCACAGGCCTTTTCCCGATCAGCCTCCGCGGCGCGGCGCCTCATGTTTGCGTCGGTCCTCTACCTCCCGGCGCTTCTGGGGCTGATGGCCATAGACAAAGCGGGCTTTTAGGCGTGGACAGGGTCAATCCGAAAGATCTCCAACAACGGAATCGCCGAGTCGCGACCCTTCTTCTCGGATGGATCGTCCTTCTCGTCGTGCTCTCCATGATTGTGATCTGGGTCAGGAACTAATGGCGACCGAAATCCGAACCACCGATCAGGAGAAGGTCATCCATGATCTTCTGGCCGACTTTGGCCGGATCCCGTTGACACCAGGGCCGCCCCCCGACGAGAGCGGGGGGTGGCGTCCGCCTTCGGAGCCCGAGCAGCGACCGCTGATGGAGAACGCCCAGCTCGCGACTCTGATCTTCCTTGGGGCGGAGACCATGTTCTTCGCCGCCTTCATCGGGGCGTATCTCGTCGCGCGCGTGGGGGCGATCGCGTGGCCCCCGCCGTTTCAGCCACGGCTGCCCGTGGAGGTCACCGCGGTCAACACCCTCTTCCTGCTCGCCTCGAGTCTCGCGATGGTGAGGGCGCGGAGGGCGATCCGACGGGGAGACCGGGCGGGGCTCGTGAGGGGCCTTGGCCAGACCGCCCTCCTGGGAACAACGTTCCTTTTCATCCAGGGATACGAATGGATCCGGCTGGTCAGCTTTGGACTGACCGCCTCGTCGGGAATGTATGGCGCCACGTTCTATACCTTGATCGGGATCCACGGGGCGCACGTCCTCGCGGCGGTCATCTGGCTCTCGGTCATTTTCATTGGAGCCACGCGGGAGCGCTACAGCCAAGGGAGTCACCTCAGGGTCACGATCTGCGGAATGTACTGGCACTTCGTCGTGGCAGTCTGGCCGATTCTCTTTGCCCTCGTGTACTTGGTGTAGCGCCGTGGCGACAAGCGTCGCATCTCTTCGTTCTCGGTCGTCGCCGATCCTCACGTACAACCGCGTACGCTCCGGTCGGCTCCTCCCTCGGGCCTCGATCTGCTCGCTTCTCACCACGGCACCAGTGGGTGTCAAAACCGAGGTCGGACAGAAACGCGCAAGTGTGAGGGCGGTGACTCACGCGCTCGGCTGGGCCTTCGCGGGGCTTGGGATCTCCCCGACCGAGGCCTTGGCGTGTCTCGCCTGCATCGGCTGGGGCAAGGATGGCCCCGTCTGGAGCTCAGGCTTTATCTGGAGCACGCTCTTCCTCATGGGGACACCGTTCATCCTGGCGGGCCTCCTCGGGGGCTGGCTCTACCACTTGCATCGACGGGCGGAAAAGTCTCGTCGCGGAGCTGAGATGGCCCCGCGTCTCGTCTTGAACCAAAAGGAGAGTGGACAGTGACCGAGATTGCGCTGAGCCATCCGGCCGCGGAGCCGGCGGAGTCGCCCCTCACCCCCGAGAGCTGGGGGAAGCTAGGGATGTGGATTTTCCTCGCTGGAGACGCCATGGGGTTCGGCACGCTGCTCGCCGGCTATGGGGCCATGCGTTACGGCAGCGCCGACTGGCCGAGCCCGTATGATCGTCTCGGCATCAGCCTCACGGCGTTCATGACCTTCCTCCTCATCTGTAGCTCGGTGACCATGGTCAAGGCCCTCGAGGCCATCAAGGGAGGGAGGCCAGGGCGGGTGAAACTTTTCCTGTGCCTGACCATCCTCGGGGGGGCCATGTTCCTCGGGATGCAGGCCTACGAATGGACGCACCTCATCGAGGGGGGATTGAAGATCTACGGCAATCCCTGGGGGGCGACGCTGTTCGGCACCACGTTTTTCATCATCACCGGATTTCACGGGGCCCATGTCACAGGGGGCGTGATCTATCTCTCCATCATCCTCGCCGTGGTCTCCCGCAGCCGGAACGCCTCGCGGAATTACATGATCACCGAGATCGCCGGGCTCTACTGGCACTTCGTCGATCTGGTCTGGATCATGGTCTTCACCTTCATCTATCTCCTGTAAGGAGAGGCACCTATGGCAGCCACGCACACAAACTACATGGCCATCTTCTGGTGGCTCTCTGCCTTGACCATCGTCGAGATCGGCGTCATCTACCTGCCAATCGCCAAGGTCATCATCGCGATTCTGCTCATTTCCCTCGCGCTCTCCAAGGCCTCGCTGGTCGCGATGTACTTCATGCATCTCCGATTCGAGCGCAGGACCATGGCCCTGATCGCGGTCACGCCGATTTTCCTGGGCACCCTCCTGGTCTTCATCCTCATCCCGGACCACAGCGCCGTCCCGCACCGGACCAGCGAGGCAGTCAAACCTGCCGCGGTCTCGCACTGAGCTCTCCGCGGGCATCCCCCCCCGGGAGCGCCCGGCGTCATCGGGGGGTCAGGCCTGCCCAGGGCCCAGCGAGTCGAGGGAGACGGGATGAAAGACCGAGTCGCGATCGCGTCGATCTCCATCGTCTCGGTCCTTGTGCTCGCGGGTGTTGGAATCGTGTTCTTGGGTCAACGGGGAGCCATCCGAGGGAATCTCGATGTCTCAGCCTTGCCAGCGGTGAACGCGTTCCTGAACGGAACGAGCGCCATGCTCCTCGCGGTTGGATATTTCTTCATTCGGCGAAAATGGGTGACCCCTCACAAAGTCTGTATGCTGACCGCGTTCGGGCTCTCTTCTCTCTTCCTCGTCTCCTATCTGGTCTACCATTCTCAGGTCGGCTCCGTGCCCTTCGGGGGAATCGGTTTCATTCGAATGATTTACTTCCCCCTCCTGATCTCGCATATCGTCCTCGCCGCGTTCGTCGTCCCACTGGCCCTGATCACGATCTATCGGGCTTTGAGCGACCAGTTTGAGAAACACCGGCGGATCGCCCGTCTGACGCTCCCGGTGTGGCTCTACGTCTCGGTCACCGGGGTCATCGTCTACTGGATGCTCTACCGGCTCGCTCCCCGGCCGTGACCACCGTGGAGTTCGGTGCGTCTCCGCCTGCTGTGGAGGTCCAAGGCCTCGGCCACCAGTACGGGGAACGTCGGGCCCTCGTCGGGGTCACCTTCACCGTGGCTCGCGGGGAGATCTTTGGCCTCCTCGGTCCGAACGGGGGGGGAAAGACGACCCTGTTTAAGATCCTCGCGACCCTGATGCGGGCGACCAGCGGGCTCGGTCGGATCTTCGGGAGCAGCCTCGACTCCGAGGCCGCCGCCATCCGGCGGCATCTCGGGGTCGTCTTCCAACATCCGAGTGTCGACCCCAAGCTGACGGTCTTGGAGAACGTCGAGCACCATGGCCATCTCTACGGGTGGTGGGGGCCCGCGCTCCGGAGTCGTGCGCTGGCACTCCTCAAGCGCTTTGGCCTCGATGATCGGATCCGGGATCGTGTCGAGACACTCTCGGGGGGTCTCAGGCGACGGGTCGAACTGGCGAAGGCCATCCTGCCCCGCCCCGCCCTCTTGCTCCTCGATGAACCGAGCACAGGGCTTGACCCCGGGGCGCGGCGTCAGTTCACGGGCTACCTTGAGACGCTCAGGCAGGAGGAAGGGGTCACCGTACTCCTCACGACGCATATCCTGGAAGAGGCGGAGCGGTGCGATCGGGTGGGGATCCTCGACAAGGGAACCCTTGTCGCCCTGGACACCCCCGAGGCATTGAAGGCCCGAGTCGGCGGTGACGTGGTGGTGATCCAGGCCGCGGACCCAGACGGATTGCGCGCGAAGGTGGCCGAGAAGTTTGGGCACGAGCCGCGGATCGTGGATGGGAGCCTCAGGGTGGAGTGCGTGCGGGGCCACGAGTTCGCCCGCGAGGTCATGGAGGCCTTTTCTGATTCCGTGAGCGCCGTAACCTTTGGGAAACCGACCCTTGAAGATGTCTTCATCTCCCTGACGGGCCGCCGCTTGTGGGACGAGCAACGTGAACGCTAAAGTGACTCCCCCCCTGCCAACCAAACACCAGCGATGAGACGTATCGTACTGCCCGTCCTGACCCTCTGGTGGCGGGAGATGCTCCGATTTTGCCGCCAGCGAAGCCGTCTCATCGGGGCCCTGGCCCAGCCTTTGGTCTTTTGGATTCTCCTGGGCAGCGGGTTCAGCGCCTCCTTTCGACCCCCGGGCGCCCCCGGCGGCATGGGGTATGCCGAGTACTTCTACCCCGGCATCATCGCCATGGTCATCCTCTTTACTGCCATCTTTTCGACCATCGCGGTCGTGGAGGATCGGCGCGAGGGTTTCTTACAGGGCGTGCTGGTCGCCCCGATCGGACGCCCCACGATCATCCTCGGTCAGTCCCTGGGTGGGACGACACTGGCCTTGCTTGAGGGGCTCCTCTTCCTGGTTCTGGCTCCTCTGGTCGGCATCACCTTGACGGGGGGCGCCATCGCCCGGGTGGGAGCCGTGGCCTTCCTTGTCGCGTTCGGCTTGGTGAACCTTGGCCTCGTCATCGCCTGGCGGCTAGACTCAACCCAGGGGTTCCACGCCATCATGAACCTGATCCTCCTTCCGATGTGGTTTCTCTCGGGCGCCTTCTTTCCAGCCACCGGCGTCCCCGTCTGGCTCGAATGGGCGATGCGGCTGAACCCGCTCACCTACGGGGTCGCGGCGCTCAGGCACTCCCTGTACTGGGAGAGCCCCGGTGGTGCTGGCCCGATCCCGCCATTCACCTTCTCAATCCTCGTGACCCTCGGGTTCGCAGTGGTCACGTTCGCGGGGGCGACATGGGCAGCCTCTCGAAAGGCGATCTAGCAGGCTGATGAAAAAGGCCCATCTGCGGCGAAGGCTTTCCTCGGAGGGGGCCTCGACGGCCCCCTTCCGAACCTCCCCCCAAGGGGTTGCGCCGGCAAAGCCGGCGCTCGACTCGCCGCCTTGCA
>Ga0184637_10000109_pt1 | contig 55258 bp, 56 predicted proteins | sample PLM3_127_b2_FD_133143 | JGI IMG/M metagenome (GOLD analysis project Ga0184637, IMG submission 133143) | Groundwater sediment microbial communities from an aquifer in East River, Colorado, USA - PLM3_127_b2 | ecosystem: Environmental > Terrestrial > Soil > Riparian zone | place: USA: East River...
AACCGTCACCGCGCGCACGATGCCGCTGCGATCGGCCTCGATCACGTGCTCCATTTTCATCGCCTCGAGCACCAGCAGCGCGCGGCCCGCGGTGACGGCATCGCCCTCCGCCACCGCGACGCTGACGACGGTGCCCGAGAGCGGAGCGCGGACGGCGACCGTCCCGGGCGGCCCGATCGGCTCGCGCGCGTCCGGGGTCGCGGGCGGACGCGCTGCCGGCGCCGCCGCGGCGGCGGACTTCCCGTGTGCGAGCACCGCGAGCGGATCCCCGGCCCGACCCGCGGGCGGTGCGGTGGCCGCCGGCGCGGCCTCCACTGCGTCCAGATACAGTCGCGCGTGCTGCTGCGCCGCCGCCGCCACCAGCTCGGCGGCGTGCTCCTCGACGAAGCGCGTGGTGATCCGGTGCGCCACCAGTGCCGGGTGCTGGAGCACGGCCTGCAAGAGCCCGCGATTGGTCTCGATCCCCTCGATCCGGAACTCGCACAGCGCGCGATAGGCGCGCGCGATCAGGTCCTCGAAGTGCGGTGACGGCGAGTGCACGATCACTTTCGCGAGCAGCGAGTCGAAGCGCGGATTGCTCTGGTAGCCGACGTGACCTGCCGTGTCGGTGCGCACACCCGGGCCGGCCGGTGGCTCGAAGGCGGTGAGTGTCCCCGATGCCGGCAGCGCGAGACCGTCCTTCGCGCGCAGCTTTTCGGTGTTCACGCGCAGCTGGATCGCGTAGCCGCGCGGCGCCGGCACGTCGACCTGCGCGAAGCCCAGCTCCGCCAGCGCGCGACCCTCGGCGAGATCGAGCTGGAGCGCCACGAGGTCGACACCGGTCACCGCCTCGGTGACGGTGTGCTCCACTTGGAGCCGCGCGTTCGCCTCGATGAAGTAGAAGGAGTCGGGCGCGTCGGCGTCGACCAGGAACTCGACCGTGCCGAGGCCCGTGTAGCGCGCGCTGCGCGCCAGCTCGACCGCCGCGGCGAGCAGGCGCTCGCGCAGCGCCGGAGCGAGCCACGGCGCCGGCGCGATCTCGACCAGCTTCTGATGGCGGCGCTGGACGCTGCACTCGCGCTCCGCGAAGTGCACGACGGCGCCGGTCGCGTCACCCGCCACCTGCACCTCGACGTGTCGCGCACGCGGGATCCAGCGCTCCACGTACAGGTCGCCGTTCCCGAACGCCGCGGCGGCCTCGCTGGCGCAGCGCTCGAAGGCCTTCTCGAGCTCTTTCGCTGAGTGCACCGGCCGCACGCCGCGCCCACCGCCGCCGGAGACCGCCTTGATCATCAGCGACGCACCGGCACCCAGCGCAGCGAAGAACGCGCGCGCCGCATCGAGGGAGGTCGGACCGGACGTGCCGTCGAGGATCGGGATGCCGCAGCGCTGGGCCAGCGCGCGCGCCCGGGCCTTGTCGCCGAACAGCGCGAGCGCGTCGGGGCTGGGGCCCACGAACACGAGGCCAGCGTCGCGGCAGCGGCGCGCGAACCCGGCGTTCTCGGACAGGAAGCCGTAGCCCGGGTGCACCGCGTCGCAGCCGGCGGCGCGTGCGGCCGCCAGGATGCCGTCGACGTCGAGGTAGGCGGCGGCGCCCTGACCGCGCAGCGGCTGCGCAGCGTCGGCCTTGCGGGTGTGCAGCGCGCGACCCTCGTCCTCGGAGTAGACCGCGACGCTGCGCAGTCCGCGCGCGGCGGCGGCGCGCATCACGCGGATCGCGATCTCGCCGCGGTTGGCGATCAAGAGGCTCTGGAACGGCATCGGACCCCAAGGGATGCCACATCCGGGCGCTCGGTGGCACTCCCCAATCGGTCGCCAGCTCAATCCCGGTGCCGGAACAGCCGATTGCGGCCCCGAGACCCCTGAACCGGAGCCCGCGCTGGACGAACTCACCACACCGTTCCGCCTGCGCTACGAGCGCAGCTGCGCGCTCGCCCTCCAGGCCCAGATCGAGGAGTGTGCCGACTACCTCCAGAACCCGGAGGTGCTGATCGCGGAGTTTCTCGAGTCCTACTACTGGGTCGAGGGCAAGCTCGACCCCGAGCGCCACGATGCGCTGTTCGAAGCCAGCCAGGCAGAGCTGGTGCTCGAGCCGTTCTTCGACTCACTCGAGCTGCGGATCCGCGCGGGCGCGCAGATCGAGACGGTCCGCTGCGTGGCGGGCGCGTTCGCGCCGCTGCCCGGCGAGCTGCACCCCGCGCTCGAGCAGAAGGGCGTCGATTACGTCGGCGTGCGCGAGGGCTCGCAGCGGATCGTGCTCGGTGTGACCGACACCAACCAGCCATCCACGGCCTTCTCGCTGCTGCTACGCGCGCTGAACTGCCTCGCCGAGCTCGCCCCGCCGTTCCAGATCGCGCGGCTGCGCCGCCACGTGCTGCGCGACCGCGTCGACCCAGAGACCGCGTTCGACCTCCAGATCGGCATCGCGCGGCGCGAGCGCTCTTCGCTGGAGACGTCGCTGGTCGAGCTGACTCGCGACCTCGCGGAGATGTTCAAGACGCGCGTCAGCGCCGAGCCACAGTTCGACGGCGCGATCGGCCGCATCGAGTGCCTCGAGCTCGGCGACGACGCGACGACGGTGCCCGATGGAACGCTGCGGGTGCGCTGGCGGGCGTAGCCCGGAGGAGGCGTTCTTCCGCGACGCGCTGCCCGCGCCGTCGGTCTCGATCACGCAGCCGTACTGGTCGGGCAGCCCGACGCTGCCGTAGTCGGCGATCAGCTTGCCCACCTGGTGGCCGTTCGTGGTGTCGAACACGCCCCATCCCTGGATGAAGCCGTCGCTCTGGTAGGTGTCCTCGCCGACCAGGATATGCTTACCGTCCGGGAACGAGTAGACCTGCGCGTTGATGTCGTAGCCGCGGACCGGGTCGTTGGATTCGTTCTCGATCGCGTTCTGGCGCACCGGCAGCGGCAGCGCGAGATCGTAGACGTCGAGCTTGTTGCCCTGCGGGCTGTACAGGCGCCCGGCGGACGGCTGGACCGCTGCCGGCAGCCGGAACGCGTGGATCGCGCCGGTCGTGCCGAGCGCGTCGTCGAACGCGGCGCGACACGCCTCGAACGCCACTTCCGAGAGCGGGTCGTCGGAGGGCTTCTGGCACGCGTCCGAGGTCGAGGTGCCCGAGCCGATGTAGACGGTGTCGCCGACGATCGCCGGGGCCGAGGAGCCGGGGCCGGCGATCGGCCTGACGAGCAGCGCGGGATTGGCGTTCGGCAGGCCCGGCAGCGGCGGCGCGAGCAGCGCGTCCACGTCGTAGGCGCGCAGCGTGTTGTCGATCGACGCGTGGAATACGAGACCGTTCGCGGTGCCCGAGGCCGCGTAGCCCGGCCCGACCGTGAAGTCCTGCCAGCGCAACGCGCCGTCGATTCCGGTGAACGAGTATGCGCATGACCCGCTCCTTCCACCCTGCGCGCCCGGCGCCGCGCGCCGAGCCAGAAGCCGCGGCAGTGTGACCTGACACCACGTCAGAAAGCAAGCGTGAAGCAGTTAGCCGGCCTAACCCGTGCGGGCGCCTGATTAGTCATTCGCATCCCGAACGATTCGCGTGAGCGCGCTCAGATCGTTCGACACCCTAGCGACCCTGTGCTCTCTACCTCGAGCGGCCAGTTCGCGCCGGCGGCGTGCTCGTGCCGTATCCAGATTTCTCCTCACTGGGTTCGCACTGGCTGAACGGAGGCGCCCGAAACACTTCGACGACCCCGTTGCGATGGAGCACCTCCCCATGAATCGGCATCCCCTGAACCTCACCGCGCGATCGTCCACGATCGCCGAATCCACTCTCCCCGAGCTGCTGCGGCTGCACGGGCCGCAGATGCTGGTCGTCGAGGACGACTGGGATCTGGAGCCGCTCGTGCGCCGCGCGGCAGGTTCGCTCTCCCCGGCCGTCGCGGTCGACTGGTGCACCAGCGCGGAGCACGCGCGGCGGCTGTTGGCCGACCGCTACTACGACGTCGTGCTGGCCGACTACGTACTCGAGGGGGGGAACAGCGGGCTGGCGCTGCGCGCCGACTGCTGGACGTTCCAGCCCCAGGCCATCTTCGCGATGACCTCCTCGTATCCGCTCACCGAATATCTGCACAGCGTCGGGCGGCCCGGGTGTCCATTCCTCGCCAAGCCCTTCGACGTCTGGACCTGCCGCCGGTTCGTGGAATCGCTGCTCGCGCGCGACGGTGGAGCGAACTCATGAATCCCGAGGCTCGCAACGTGATCCGCGTGCTGCTCGTCGAGGACGAGATCGAGGCGGCCCGCCTGGTGACGCGCCGACTGACCTACTACCCGTCGGCGCACTTCGAGGTGACGCACGTCCCGGACCTCAGCTCCGCGTTCGGCCAGCTCGAGAGCGAGGACTTCGACGTCATGGTCCTCGATCTCTGTCTTCCCGACGCCGAGGGCTTCGACACGCTCGCTTCGGCGTGCGGCATCGCGCGGCACGTGCCGATCGTGGTGCTGACCGGCGTGGACGACGACGAGATGGCGCTGCGCGCGATCCGGGCCGGAGCCCAGGACTATCTGATCAAGCCGCTGACCGATGTGCGACCCGTCGCCCGGGCGCTCTTGAACGCCCGGGAACGACACAGGCGACAACACGGCACGTGGAGCCGTAACCAGGAGATCGTGGCATGAGCTCTCTGCACTCCGGCGGGACCCCGTCGCGCCGCGTCGACATCCTGATGATCGAAGACGACATCGAGTACCGGCGTCTGGTGGAGCGCTGGCTCGCGAGCTCGACGGACCCCCGCTTCGGCGTGAGGTTCGCGTCGCGCCTGGACGAGGCCTGGCACCGGATCGGCCGGAGCGACCTGATCGTGCTCGATCTCGGACTGCCCGACGCGGCGGGCATGGAGACACTGGTGGCCGCGCGCGAGCTCGCGGGCGACCTGCCGATCGTCGTGCTGACCGCTAACCAGGACGAGGACATCGGGCGCCGCGCGCTGCGCGCCGGCGCCGATGCGTTCGTACCCAAGCGCTGCGCCGAAGCGCAGACGCTGCACATAGCACTCCGCCGTGCGCTGGCGGCGCGCAGCCCGTTCACCCCACAGGCCCGGCTGCGGCGCGCGGTGCCCGACCGCAGCGCGTCGTTCGGCGATCGCGGGTCGTTCTTGGCGGGCCTGGCGCGCGCCCAGGAGGAGAGCTGGGTGGAGGACTTCTGGATCGACGCGCGCTACGGGTCGATCACGATCCGCACCCGCTAGCTCTGATCTTCGCTCGCCTTTGGCTCGCTGCGCGCGGCAGGAACCGCTTGCACTTCTCTCTGATCTTCGCTCGCCTTCGGCTCGCTGCGCGCGGAAGACCGCTTGCTCAGAGCGGCGCCGGCTCGGCTGGCAGCTGTGCGTCGAGCGTCTGCTCGCGCTGTTTGTCGGCCGCCTCGAACGCGCACAGCTGCTGCGCGTACGGGAAGATCGCCGCGTAGGCCTGCCGGACGTACTGGCGCGACTGCTCCTCGAGCACTTCGTACGGGCCGTAGGAGAGGCCGTTGTACAGCGTCGGAACCTTGTCGGACTTCTTCCCATCCACCGGGCGGTCGTCTTCGCGCTGGAACACGGTCACGCCCGGGTCGTAGCCCTCGTTCATGTTCCGCGCCGAGAGCATCGCGCTGAAGATGTAGCCGTCCCTCCGGGAATTGTCCGAGGCGAGGATCATCAGTGACCAGTACGCCTCCTTGCTGGTCGTGATGCGGGTTCCGAGGCTCTCGAACTCCTGCTCCATCGCGCGCGCGACCCGCGCCGCGACTTCAATCTCCCCGTGTCGGGAGAAGTCGATCATCACGGTCATGAACTCGCACACGACGCGGGGATCGGCATCATCGGGATCGGCGATCACGCGCCGCTCCTTCAGGAACGGCAACGCCGGCGCGTTGGGCACCTTCACGACGAGGGTCTGACCGCAGGCGATCGCCGCGAGCACCGGCACGATCCGCAGCGCCGCGATCCATCGGGTTCCCATGGTCCTCTCCAGTCCCGAAACCGGAGCCGATACGACCCCGATCACCTCGCGAGGGTCCGGGCTCCCGAAGCTTGGGAAACTCTGGTAACTCAGCGGCCGAACGATGCAAGTGCTTGTGGGGTGACTGAGGACCCCGGCGGGCCCATGCCTCGACCGCACGGTCTGCGCGCCCGGCCCGGCGGAGCCCGGCGACGGAGCTTCTCCGTTGCGGCGCCCGGCCGTTGAGACCAGAATGCCCGATATTTTGGGCCTTTCCAGCCGCACGGCTCTGACGCTCGAACGCTGCGCGCGAATTGCTGCCCTGTGCGCGCTGTGGATCGCGGCAAGCCCGGCGGCCGGCGCCGCGCGCCGGCACTACGACGTGGACTACCGGGTGGAGTTCCTGCCGCGCGAAGGGGTGGCCGCGGTCACGATCGCGCTCGAGCCGCACGGCGGTCGCGCCAGCCGGCTGCGCCTGCAGATGGATCCGAAGCGCTATGCCCAGGTGCGCGGAGACGGCCGCGTCGTTCGCGAAGGCGATCGCGTGACCTGGGAGCCGCCGGCTGCGGGCGGCGCGCTGCGCTACCGCTACAAGATCGACCACCAGCGCCGGAGCGGCGGCTTCGACGCGCGGATCACCGCCGATTGGGTGATCGTGCGCGGCGACGACCTGGTGCCGCGCGCCAGCGTACGAGCCACGCGCGGCGCCGACTCGCGCGCGCGGCTGCGCTTCGTGCTGCCGACGGGCTGGCACGTGAACACGCCGCACGCGCTGACGCTCGACCGGCGCGCGCTCGTGGTGGTCGATCCGCGCCGCCGCTTCGACCGCCCGGTGGGCTGGATCATCGCCGGGGCGCTGGGCACGCGCCGGGAGCACATCGGCGACACCTGGCTCAACGTCTCCGGACCCGCGAGCCACGACGTGCGACGCAACGACGTGGTGGCCTTCGCCAACGCCGCCTTTCCGCAGATGAAGCGCGCGTTCGGCGCGCTGCCGCCCAAGCTGCTCGTCGTCAGCGCCGGCGACCCGATGTGGCGCGGCGGCCTGTCGGGCCCGCGCTCACTCTTCTTGCACGCCGGCAGGCCGCTCTTCAGCGAGAACGGCACCAGCAGCCTGATGCACGAGCTCACCCACGTGATCACCCGCATCCGCGGAGCCCCGGGCGACGACTGGATCGCCGAGGGCCTGGCCGAGTACTACGCGATCGAGCTGCCGCGGCGTGCCGGGCTGCTCACCGCGAGGCGCTTCGAGAAGGCGCTGGCCTGGATGCAGCACTTCTCGCAGCGCGTCGACCGCCTGGGCGCCCGCCGCGCGAGCGGCCGGATCACCGCGCGCGCGGTGCTCTTGCTGCACGACCTCGACCGCGAGATCGAAGCGCGCAGCGACGGCGCGCGCGATCTCGACGACGTCACCCGGGCGCTGATCCCGATCCGCCGCGTGTCGCTCGAAGACCTGCGTGCGGTCGCCGAACACTTGACCGGCGCGCCGTCGCAGGTGCTCGCTTCGCCGCTGCTGCAAGCACCCGCAAGTCGCGCGCAGCGAGGCGAAGCCGAGCGAAGGTCGAACGGGCTGGGCCGCGGCGCGGCCCCCGTCAGTCGGTGATCCGCACCGCGCGCTTGCCGTACACCGCCGACTCTTCCTCGATCACCTGCTTGAACGACGGGCGCCCGTGCAGGCGGTCGAGGAACGCGCGCAGGCGCGGCCAGCGCCGGCGCTCGGGCGCAACGCCCGCGTGGCGCAGGTTCACGAACGGGCTGGCCACCGCGATGTCCGCGATCGTGAGCCTCTCGCCGACCAGAAACTCGCGGTCGCCGAGCTCGCGCTCCAGATAGTCCCAGAACTTCGGCAGCTCCTCCGCGACGGTCTTGGCCGCGGCGGCCTCGTCCTCGGGGTCGGCTTCCTGCTTGCCGCCCAGGAGCGGCTTCAGCACCAGCGCGAAAAAGACTTTCGGACCCGAGACCGGGATCATGCCGCTGTCGGCGAACTCCTCGAACCAGACAGCGCGCGCGTACTCGTAGTCGTCCGAAGGGTAGAGCGACGGCTTCGGGAAGCGGCGCTCGAGGTAGGCGCAGATCACCGACGAGTCGTTGATCACGCGCTCGCCGTCCTTGAACGCCGGGATCCTCCCGAGCGGGCTCACGTCGCGCCAGCCGGCGGGCGGAGCGAACGGGTTCACCTGCTCGTGCTGATACTCGAGCCCCTTCTCGGCGAGGGCGACGCGGACCTTGCGGACGAACGGGGAGACGCTTCCCCCTAGTAGCGTGAGTGTCATGGCGGTTCTCCGAGCGCGGGCGCGCGCGACCGGAGAGTAGAGTCATTTGCCGGACCTGGCGAGGCGCTTGCTCTCCGCGGTGATCGGCCGCGCCGCGGCCGTCGCAGCGCGCTCGACCTGCCGCTGACGCGGACCGGGATCGGGTTCGCGGGATAGCCGCGGGTGTCACGGCTCGTAGTGCGCGACCATGATCTGGGCCACGTGCGTGAAATCGCCGTCCAGCGTGACGAGCTCGGCGCCAAGCTCCATCGCGCTTGCCGCGATCCACAAGTCGTTGGTCGGCAGCGGACGGCCTGCCGTGCGTAGCGACGCGTAGATCAGCGCGTAGCGCTCCGCCGTCGCCTCGCCGACGGGTACGAGCCGAACCCGCGCGCTGTCGCAGAACAGGCGAAGGTCCTCCCGGTTCTGCCGCGACCGACTGCCGACCGCAAAGCCTCCCCACAGCTCGCCGAGTACGACGCTCGACAGCAGGATCTCCCGCGCGCGTCGCAGGTGCTCGACCACTTCTGTGTGGCCGCGCTTGAACGCCGAGTAGGCGGACGTGTCGAGCGCGACGCGGTTCACCGCCAGAGCTTCGCGTCGACCTGCCGCTGCGCCCGAAGAGCTCCGTCGAAGCGCGCCGCTTCCGACTTGGACCAGGTGCCAGCCAGCTCGTCGAGGTCATCATGCACCTCGCTCGCGGGTTCTGCGACGAGCCCCAGATTCTCCGCGAGCAGCGCCAGAACGGTCTTGTTGAGGCTCTTCCCGCGCCGCGCCGCCTCCCGCTCGAGTGCGCTCCGCAGGCGCGCCTCGATCCCGCGGATCGTGAGCTGATTGCGTGCAGGCATAAAGAGAATCGTAGTGCCTGCACATTATGCCGTCAATCGCAGGGCGGACCCGCTGCTCGTCCGGGCGCCCGGGCCCGGCTCCGCAGCGCGCTCGACCTGCCGCTGACGCGGACGGGAATCGGGTTCGTGGCGCCTTCCCGAGGCGACTGACTCAACCCTTACGAGCGCGGCCGGCTTCCCAGGATCAGGCCGAGCATGCCCAGACCCAGCAGTGCTGCCGTAGCGGGCTCCGGGACGATCGAGAAGGTCGCGACCGGGTTCGGCGGCGAGCTCTCGGTCGCATTGGTGAGGCCGAAGAATTGGAGGCTCCTGCCGCCATCACTCCAGGTGACATCCACGGTGCCCAACGCATCCGCAAGCAGCGTCACCGTCGCGATCTGCAGCTGATCGACGGAACGCGCGACGGGGTTGACGAAGAGCTGATTGAAAACGTTGGAGAACCCGTCGCCGTTGACCAGAGTGCCTGTGGTCATCTTGAAAATACCGCTGCTGTGCCGGGTCTGGCTGTTCGTCACGAAAGTCGTGAGGGCCGCGCTGTAGTCGAGCGAGCCGAATATGAAGATTGACTTCACGTTATCCGAGTCGCCCGTAACCGTGATCGTGATCGTTTCGCCGATGTTGTACGTCAGCTTGTCGGGTACGACGATCAGCGACAACGCACTCGCCGCCGTCGCGAATCCGACCACGGCTGCCACGATGAACAGAGTCCGCTTCATGGCGGTTTCTCCTCTTTCTTGCACCGTGCGCATCAGGCAAGGCGCAGCATTCCCGCTATCGGGGTTGTTGACAGCAGACTACTCCTCGGACCTCGCGAGCGTCTAGCGCGTGAAATCGATCAGCACTGGCGAGGAGCTGTCTAACGCGTCCGCCGCAGGAAACGGCGGCCGGCGCCGAGCAGCGCGGCGGCCGCCACGAGTCGCAGCCAGAGCGCGCCCGCCGGGATCGGAGGCGGCGTCGAGCCGGGGTCGTTCGGGTCGGATCCGGCGGCGACTTCGACGCCGTCGCCGAAGCCGTCGCCGTCGCTGTCGGCCAGCAGCGGGTCGGTGCCGTGCACGTTCACCTCCGCGCCGTCGCCGAGCCCGTCATCGTCGCTGTCGGCGTCGAACGGGTCGGTTCCGTGGACGTTCACCTCGTCGCTGTCGGAGAGCCCGTCGCCGTCGCTGTCGAGCAGCGTCGCCAGCGCCGCGGCCACGTCGGTGCGGCGGAACGCGAGCGCGTTCCCCGGGTTGGTCACCAGCGGTCCGTGCGCCTTCATCAGGCTGCGCAGCGCTGCCGGCGTGAGGCTCGCGTCCGCCTCGAACAGCACCGCCGCCTCGCCCGCCGCGTACGGACACGCGGCCGAGGTGCCGCCAAAGCCGTGGGTGCCGCCCCCGGCCTGCGGCGCGTCGGTGCGCCAATCGGGCGCCAGCAGGTCGAGCGAGGACCCGCTGTTGGCGTGGCACACGAAGCGATCGGCGCTGGTGGGATTGTCGGTGCACAGGATCGTCGTGCACTGGGCGTTTCCGCACCACGACACCGGGCCGACGTTGGCGTCGTAGACACCGCCGACCGAGATCGCGTTGGCGATGCAGGCGGGGAATGCGATGCCCGCGTCGTAGCCCTCGTTGCCCGAAGCGACGAACACTGCGACGCCGGCCGCCGTGAGCGCCGAGACGGCGCTCGCGGTATTGCTACCGGAGCACGGAAATACCGCAGGGCTCGCGTACTGGCCGCCGTCGCCGAGGCTCATGTTGACGACGCGGATCGCGAGCGCCCCGTGGTTCGCCAGCACCCAATCGAGCGCGGCGTCGATGTCGGAGAAGAGACCGCCGCCGGTGTTCCCGAACACGCGCACCGCGGCGACGCCGGCGTCGGGCGCGATGCCGGGAGCCGCGACGACTCCGCCCGACGTGACGATGCCCGCCACGCTCGTCCCGTGGCCATCGGTCTCCGCGGCGGCGCCCGGACCGGACTGGGTCGCGCCGCCGTTCGGGCAGCAGCCGCGGACCGGCGACGGGTGGTTGTCGCAGAAACACTGCTCCGCGACGAGGTCGTCGGAGAGGTCGGGGTGGGCGGCGTCGATGCCGCTGTCGATCACCGCGACGGTGACGCCCGCGCCGGTGTAGCCCTGGGCGTGGGCATCGTCGCCGCCGACGAGTGCTGTGCCCTGGGCGAGCACTCGTTTCACGCGGCGGTCGAGGTAGACGAGCGCGACCTCCGGGTGATCGGCGAGCACCTCGAGGGCACCGCGCTGAGCCCAGCCGGCGAGGCCCGCGATCTCCGCGTAGCGGTGCTTCAGTCGGAAGCTGCCGGGCGGCAGCGCCGCCAGCACGCGCCCCTGCCTGTCACGGACGGCGGACGCGAGCCGCGGTCCCGGCGCGGGCAGCGCCTCCGGCGCCAGCGCGATCGCCACCGCGAGCCCCTCGCTCGGAAGCGGGCGCGCGAGCGCGCGCGCCACCCCCGCCTCGAGCCGCATCGCGCGCGGCGCGCCGGCGGCTGCCACCGCACCCGCGGCGAGCAGCGTGACCACGCAGCGCAAGAGGGTCCAGATCGATCGCCTGCGCACCGCGCCCTCCCGACGCTAGTCCGGCGCCAAGAGCCGCACCTGCTCGCGCGGGTCGAGCGCCTCCTCGACGAGGCCGAGGATCGCGGTGTCGAGGCCGGCGTCGAAGTACTCCTGGATGCGGGCGCGGCACTCGTCGGGAGAACCGTGGATGTAGAGGCGGTCGCAGGCTTCGTCGGAGAGCGCTGCGCGGGCGCCCTTGATGTCGCCCTCGCCCCAGCGCTTCCACATGCCTTCATAGTAGCGCTCGTTGCCGAGCCACTCCTGGTGCAGGCGATAGGTGGGTACCGAGAGATAGGGCGCCAGCGACCAGCGCGCGACCGCGCGCACCTTCTCGGCGTCGCCGTTCGGGCACACGTACAGGCGCGCCGCGATCTCCCTGCCGTCGCCGAACTTCCGCACGAACGGTGCAGACTTCGCGACGTCTTCCGGTGTCACGTAGTTCAGGATCGCGCCGTCGGCCTCGCGCCCGGCCATCTCGAGCATGCCCTGACGCAGCGCCGCGACCAGGATCGGCGGCTTCACCTCGACCCGCCGGCGCAGCTTGAAGCCGCGCACCGTGAAGGTGTCGTACTCGCGGCTCGCGTTCTCGCCCGAGAGCGCCGCGTTCAGGAAGCGCACCATGTCGCGCGTCGCGTGGAACGGCCTCTCGAACGGGCGCGCGTTCTGGTGCGAGACGATGTACTCCGACGAGCTGCCGAGCCCGATCGCGCAGCGCCCCGGCGCGGCCTCGGCCAGCGCCGCGGCGCTCATCGCCAGCACGGCCGGGCCGCGCGTCTGCACCGGCAGGATCGCGATCCCCAGGCGCAAGGTCGGCGCCCACTGCGAGGCCAGCGCGAGTGGCACGAAGCCGTCGAGGTCCTGGGCCTCACTGGTCCAGACGTCGGAGTAGCCGAGCGACTCGAGCTCGCGCACGAAGCTCGCCTGCGCGGCGAGCTTCTCGCCCTGCAGCGGAAACGAGATCCCGGTGCGCGGCTGGCGCGCCACTACCCGGCCCCCTCGCGGTAGCCGAGCTCGCGGAGCGCAGCGCGGATCTTCGCCGCCGCCGCGTCGAGCGCTTCGGGCTTCGGGTTCGGGTCGGCGTGCGCGAAGTTCAGGTCGCTGATCGCGTCGATCGGGATCAGGTGCACGTGCACGTGCGGAACCTCGATGCCGACGATCGCCTGGCCGACGCGCGCGGGCGCGAACGCGCGCTGGATCGCGCGGCCGACGCCGTGGCATACGCCCATCACGTGCCGCGCGAGGTCGGGCTCGAGGTCGATCCAGTGGTCTACCTCGTCGCGCGTCACCACCAGCGTGTGGCCCGGCTTTACCGGGTTGATGGTCAGGAATGCCACCGCCCGTTCGTCCTTCCAGACGAACCGGGCGGGCAGGTCGCCGCGGATGATCTTCGTGAAGACGCTCGGCATCGATCCCCCGCGCGGATGGGCGCGTCATTCTATCTAGCGCGCGCGGGCACAGCTATGATCGCCCCGTCCGCGCAGGGGCCCGCCTTCGCTCGCTTGCGGCTCGCTGCGCGTCGGCCGACTCTCGAGTCGGCCTCCTTGCTCACGTTGATCGGAGCTCGTTATCCTCCCCCGCCTGTTCGCCGCTCCACGCGCGCTGCCGTCGATCGAGCCGATGCCGCCGCTCGCGCCGGGGCGTTGGCCCTGGGTGGGCTCCGCGCCGGCGCTGCTCCGCCGTCCCACCGCGTACCTCCGGGGCGCGCGCGCGGCGCTCGGCGACACGTTCGTCGCGGACGTGTTCGGCTACCGACTCTTCTTCGTTTTCTCGGCTGAGGGTGTGCGGCGCCTGTACGCCTTCCAGGAGAGCGAGGCGAGCTTCGGGCTCGCGACGTTCACGCTCGTCTTCAAGCACAAGATCCCGCTCGAGCTGGCGATCGGGCGGCGCAACCGACCGCACGATCTGTTCGGCAACCAGGAGGTGGAGGGCTATCTCGAGAACCTCGAGCGCGCGGTCGACCACGAGCTGGCGACACTCGGCGCGGCGGGGACGTTCGAGGCCTTCTCGTGGGCGCGCCGGCTCGGACACCGGCTCGGCCTCGGCTGCTGGGCCGGGGCCGAGGCGGCCTCGCCGCGCCATCTCGACCGCCTGATGCCGCTCTTCGACCGGCTCGACACGTCGGATTCGTTCGTGCGCCCCTGGCGCGCCGTGTTCGCCACCGCCACCGGCAAGCGCATCGAGCGCCGCGCGATGCGCGGGATCGAGGCGGTGATCGGCGAGATCCTCGCCGAACGGGAACGCAGCGGCGCGCGACCGGGCGACTACCTGGAACAGATCTGCGACGCGTGGGCAGACGTGCCGGCGGCGGAGCGCGCGGTGCAGGTGGCGCGCGACGTGATGATCATCCACATGGGGGCTCAATCGAATCTGTATGCGGCGCTGGCTTGGACGCTCGTGAACGTGCTGCTGCGCCCGGCGCTGCTCGAGCGCGTCAGCGCAGGCGACGACGGCCTCTTGGAGCGCTGCGCGAACGAGTCGATCCGGATCGCGCAGAACTCGCTCACACTGCGTCAGGTGCTGCGCCCGGTCGAGGTGCATGACGGGCAGCGCGCCTATCAGATCGCCCCCGGCGCGTTCCTCGCGACGATGCTCTCGGTGAACAACATCACCGCCGCGCCCGGCCTCGACATCTTCGACCCGGACCACTACCAGGGCCGGCGCCTGTCCGGCGACGTCCCGCTGGCGGCCCGCGAGCTCGTCAGCACGTTCGGCCACGGGCGGCACTCGTGTCCCGCGCAGCGTTTTTCGATCTCGGCGATCCGCATAGCACTACGCCGCCTGCTCGAGCGCTACCGTCTCGAGCCGCGCTTCTCGAGCGCCGCGCCGCGCCCGCGCCAGCTCGGCGCCGTGGCGCGCGCGGCGCGCCCGTGCCCCGTGGCGTACCGCGTTCGTGTCGGAGGTGTCTCTTGAAGGGAAGGCGAGCGAAGACGGGCTTCTACAGCTGGCTGGGGCTCGGGGTCGCCCTTTTCGCAGGCGCCGCCCGTGCGCAGCCGTTCACCGTCCACCGCGTCGCGACGGGCTTCGATAGCCCGGTCTTCGCCACCGCGCCGCCGAGAGATGACAGCCGGATCTTCATCGTCGAGCAGGTCACGGGGAGCATCTGGATCCTCCGGCTCGCGGACGAGACGGTGCTCCCCACTCCCTTCCTGACGGTGCCGGGGCTGGTGGCCGGGGGCGAGCAGGGCCTCCTGGGGCTCGCGTTCGATCCGGACTACGCGTGCAACGGCTTCTTCTACGTCTCGTTCACCGATCCGGACAAGAAGGTGGTGCGCTACCACGTCTCCGCCGATCCGAACGTGGCCGACGCCGGCAGCGCCACGCCGGTCCTCGGCTACGTCCAGCCCCAGGTCAACCACAACGGCGGCTGGATCGGCTTCGGCCCCGACGGCCTGCTCTACGTCGCCACCGGCGACGGCGGCGGCGGCAACGACGACGGCTTGGGTCATACGCCGGGAATCGGGAACGCCCAGGACATCACCGATAACTGGCTGGGAAAGATCCTGCGCGTGGCTGTCGGCGGCGACGACTTTCCCGCCGACCCCGATCGCAACTACGCGATCCCGCCCTCCAACCCCTTCGTCGCGATCGAGGGGGACGACGAGATCTGGGCGTACGGCCTGCGCAACCCGTGGCGCCCGAGCTTCGACCGCGCGACGGGCGATCTCTACATCGCCGATGTCGGACAGATTACTTGCGAGGAGATCGACGTGCAGCCCGCGAGCAGTGCAGGCGGCAAGAACTACGGCTGGCGCCTGCGCGAAGGGGTCATCGCCACGCCCACCGGAGGTGTGGGAGGCCCGAAGCCTGCGGGTGCCATCGACCCGATCCTCGACTATCCGCACGCCGGCGGAACCTGCTCCGTCCCCGGACCCGGAGCGGGGTTCGTTGGTGAGGCGGTGACGGGCGGCTACGTGTACCACGGCCCGGTGACTTCGCTTCGCGGCCGCTACTTCTTCGCCGACTTCGTGACGGCCCATCTCTGGTCGCTGGTGTGGGACGGCTCGCTACCGCCGCTCTTCAACGGGACGAACTTCACGGCCCTGACCGATCACTCCACCGATCCGGCTTTCGCGCCGGACGCCGGCAGCATCGACTCGGTCTCGTCGTTCGGCGAGGACGCCGCCGGGAACCTCTACATCCTCGACCTCGACGGCGACGTCTTCCGGCTGCCGGAGCCCGGTGGGATCGCCGGCCAGACCCTGGCTGCGGCGTGGCTGTGGCTGCTCGGTCGGATGCGAGCGCGCCGCGACGAGCGGCGCCGCGCGACGTAGCCCGTGCCGGGGCCCGCCTTCGCTCGCCTGCGGCTCGCTGCGCGTCGGCCGAGTCTCGAGCCCGCCGTCGCGACGCTGATCTGCGCGATCCCGCCGGAACGGCCGCCACTCCGTGACTCCCTCGACGCGCACGACCGCGGCGTCGTCGCCCGCGCCGGTCCGCACCGGCACCGCCCAGCGCAAGAGCTCTGCGCGAACGCCCCTCTTCGTCACCGAATCGGGCACCTCGCCGCCGGCATAAGCGGTCCGCGGGTCGACCCAGCCGTAGCGCGGCACCGAAGAGAAACACTCCCAGTGCGGCGGGGCGTCGGCGCGCGGCTCGAGCGCGAGGCCGGCGCCGCCGCAGGCGCGCCACCTCGGCGAAGGTCGCGCTATGGAGGTTCGCCTCGACGCCGCGAGGTCCGAGCCGCAGGAACGGCTCGCCGTCGCGCCCCAGCACGGTCACCGGCTCTTCGGAGTCGCTCTGGAGAAAGAACGACCCGGCCTGGCCGGGCAGCAGCGAGAGGAACGGGACGCCTCGCTCGTCGAGCACCTCCAGCACGTGCTGCGTCGTGTTCTCGATCACCAGCTGGGTCGCGGCGGTCCGATGCAGCTGGACGCGCCCGCCGGCCAGCTCGGGAGCCAGCGGATCGAGCCGAGCCTCGACCTCGCCTTCGCCGGGAACAGCGGGGCCGTGGGCGCTCACCGGCATCGCTAGCGCCCACGTGCCGACGAGGGACGCGAGCGCTGCTGACACCGTTGCCGAAGCCTTCTCGCGCGCAGCGCCTACAAGAGCCCCTGCCGTACTCCGACGTGCACCTCGCCGCAGTAGCCGTAGTCGACCTCGAGCGCGATCCCGCTGACGAAGCGCGCCGCGTCGCTGTTGAGCAGGATCAGCGGCTCCGCCATCTCCTCGGCGGTGGCGCTGCGGCCGATCGGCGCCAGGAAGAACCGCTCGAGGTTCTGTTTGCCGCCCGCCTGCTCGTAGAATCGGGGCAGCATCGGCGTATCCGTCGGCGACGGCAGCAGGCAGTTCATCCGGATCTCGCGCGCGACGAGCTGCGACGCGCGCAGCTTCGTGTAGACGATCAGCGCCTGCTTCGAACCGAGATAGCCGTTGGCGAGGTCGGGGTTCGCCTGGCACCAGGCGATCGCCGCCTCGAAACTGGGAGTAGCGCACAGATCCTTCAGCCGGTCGAGGTTCTTCGCGAAGCCCACGCCGGCGACGGAGCTGATGATCGCGACGGAGCCGCCCCGGGGAACCCGGGGCAGCAGCGCCTCGGTGATCTGCCGCACGCCGACGAAGTTCACCCGCATCGTCGCCAGGGCGTCCCAGCGCGGCGGACCCGGCACACCCGCGCACACGAATACCTTCGGGATCTCGCCGCCGATCTGCCCGACCGCGGCAGCGATCGACGCGGGGTCGGAGAGGTCGACCCCGATCGCCTGCTTCACCGGTACCGTGATCGGCGCGATGTCCAGCGCGATCACCTCGGCGCCCATCTCCACCAGCGTGCGCGCGCAGGCAAAGCCCATGCCGGTGGCCGCGCCGACGACGACGCAGCGCGTCCCTTCGTAGCCCAGGATGTCCCTCACTCGTCACCTCTTCTGATCGCTTTCGCGCATTACAGCACGGGTGGCGCGGAGTTGACAATCCCGATTATTTCCATAGTAATGGAAATATGGAGAAACAAGTCGCCGTCGCTGCGCTGGCCGCGCTCGCCCAGGAGACCCGGCTCGACGTGTTCCGCCTGCTCGTCCGCTCCGGAGCCGAAGGGCTGGCGGCGGGCGAGATCGGCACCGAGCTCGACATCCCGTCTGCCACCCTCTCCTTCCACCTGAAGGAGCTGAAGAGCGCGGGGCTCCTGGTGTGCGAGCGCGATGGCCGCTCGCGCGTCTACCGGCCCGACTTCGCTGCGATGCGGGAGCTGGTGGGATTCCTGACCGAGAGCTGTTGCCGCGGCAAGCGCCCGAAGGAGATGCAGCGATGACCGAGATCCTCCGCGAGCCCGTCACCACCTCCGCCACCTGGCTCGGCCCCGAGCTCCAAGAGCGGCCCGACGAGTGGATCCATCGGCTCACTCGCGACGAGGTCGCCGACCTCGAGCGCGCGCTCGCGCACGCGCGCGCAACCGGCAAGCCGATGACGCGGTTGGCGCGCGGTGACTTCCCGCTGCCCGTCCTCGAGCCGGTGATCCGCGACTGGCTGCAGACGCTCCAGCACGGGCGCGGCTTTCTCAACGTGAAGGGTGTGCCGGTCGAGCGTCATTCCGGTGAAGACGCCGCGCTGTTCCACTGGGGGCTCGGCCTCCACCTGGGAACCGCCGTCTCGCAGAACGCCGCGGGAGACCTGCTCGGGCACGTGCGCGACACCGGCGCCGACCCGAACGACACCTCCGTGCGTCTCTACAAGACGCGCGTCGAGCTCCTCTTCCACAGCGACGGTTCGGACCTGGTGGGGCTCATGTGCATCCGCCAGGGCAGGAGCGGCGGCGAGAATCGGCTCGTCAGCACGACGGCGCTCTACAACGAGATCCTGCGCCGGCGCCCCGATTGGGTGCCGCTCCTCTACGCACCCTTCCACTGGGACCGCAACGACGAGCAGGCTCCCGGCCAGCCCCCGACCTACGAGCTGCCGATCTGTCGCTACCAGGACGAGAAGCTCTCCTTCTTCTACATCCCCTGGTACATCCGCAAGGCCCAGCGCCACGCTCACGTGCCGCGCCTCACACCGGATCAACACGCGCTGCTCGACCTGATCGACGCGATCGCCGCTGATCCGGCCTTTCACATCGTGATGCGGCTCGAGCCGGGCGAGATCAACTACCTGAAGAACAACGCCGTGCTGCATGCGCGCAGCGAGTTCGTCGACTGGGACGAGCGCGCGCGCAGGCGCCACTTCCTGCGGCTGTGGCTCACCGCTCGCGGCGACTGGGCCGACGGCGACGCGTTCCTGCGTCAGGGCATCCCGATGCGCGAGGGCACGATCTCCGACGCCGAAGCCGTCGCGGCGAACGGGCGCTGATCCACTACTGCAGGCGCCCGCGCCACGTGCGTGCGAGGTCGCGCAACGCCCCCTCCAGCGAGGGGTGGTCGCGGCGGCGCGTCGCGCGGCGGGTGTCGCTGTCCTCGACGACGTAGCGCCGCGCGTCGCGATCGTGGGTGCGGACGCGCACGGTGCGGCCGCGGTTGCGCAGGCGGGCTCCGAATGCGAGCGGTCGAACGGCCATCGGGATCCTCCTCCAAGTGCGCCGCGCGTCGCGGCGGCCGATGGAGACCCTTCGACACGAAGAGCTGAGTTCTTGAGCGGAATCCGTGTCTTGTCCAGAAACCTGCGCGCCCGTGAGGGGTTGGCCCGGGGGCGCGGGCACCCTCCGGAGGCGCGCGCGCACCGCGCTACCCTGGCGCGCCGGTGCCATCAGATAGAGGGGTAGAGCGGTGCACGAATGCGTGATCTCGGGAACGGGGCTGTGGGTTCCGACCGAGCGGATCACCAATGCAGAGCTCGTCGCGTCGCTGACAGCGGCCACCGAGCGCTGGAACCTGGAGCACAAGGCCCTGATCGAAGCGGGCACGTGCGAGGCCCGCGACCTCCCGAGCGAGCGCTTCATCGTGAAGGCGTCGGGGGTCGAGAACCGCTACGTGATCGAGAAGCAGGGCGTGCTGGACCCGGAGCGGCTGCGTCCCCATCTCCGCACGCGCGGCGAAGACGAACCCGGGATCCAGTGCGAGATCTCGGTCGCCGCGGTGCGCGAGGCGCTCGCGCAGGCGGGCCGGCGGCCAGACGAGGTGGATGCCGTGCTGGTCGCCTGCTCGAACCTCCAGCGCGCGTACCCGGCCGTGGCGATCGAAGTGCAAAACGCGCTCGGCGCATCGGGCTGGGCCTACGACCTCAACGTCGCCTGCTCGTCGGCCACGTTCGGCATGCAGGCCGCGGTCGACGCGGTTGCGCGCGGCAACGCGCGCTGCGCCGTGGTCGTGAATCCAGAGCTCACATCCGGCCACACCAACTTCGAGATGCGCGATTACCACTTCATCTTCGGCGACGCGTGTACCGCCACCGTGATCGAACCGGCCCGCACATGCCGCGCGGAGGCCGCGTTCGAGGTGCTCGGCACTCGGCTCGTGACGAAGTTCTCGAATAACATCCGAAACGACTTCGGCTTCCTGAACCGGTGCGAGGACGACGCGCGCGAACCCCACGAGCTCTTGTTCCGGCAGAATGGCCGCAAGGTGTTTCGCGAGGTGTGCCCGATGGTGGCCCTGCTGATCAAAGACCATCTCCGCGATCTCGGCCTCGAGCCGTCGCAGCTGCGGCGCATGTGGCTGCACCAGGCCAACCTCGCGATGAACCAACTGATCGCGAAGACCGTGTTGGGGCGACCGGCACAGTCGGACGAGGCGCCGGTGATCCTGGACGAATTCGCCAACACGAGCTCAGCCGGCTCGGTGATCGCCTTCCACCGCCACCGCGCCGACCTGACGCCCGGCGATCTCGGCGTGATCTGCTCGTTCGGCGCCGGCTACTCGATCGGCAGCGTCGTGGTGCGGCGGCGGTAGCGATCCTCGCGAACACAAACGGCGAGGGCGTTCGCCCCGCCCCGGCCGTTCGTGCTCTGGAGCGCTTGCTAGCGGCGACCCTGAGCCTCATTCACGCGGATGCTGCGACCGCCGAGATCGCTGCCGTCGAGCTTTCGAATCGCCTCGTCGGCGGCGCTCGCTTCGGCCATCTCCACGAATGCGAATCCGCGCGGGCGGCCGGTCTCGCGATCCGTGATCACGGCCACCGAGTCGACGGTGCCGAAGCGACCGAACGTGTCCTGAAGATCTTCTTCGGTGCTCGAAAAGGAAAGATTTCCAATGTACAGCTTCTTGCTCACTCGTTCGTCCTGTTTGCCCGAGTCTCTGCGAGCGCGGGCTCTTCCATCCGGCCCATTGTGGGCCGGATGGGAAAGGCGGGATCACTCAGGGACGAAGGAAGGGCGAGAAAGGTCGCCGTGCGTCGACCCGAAATGGCCTCTCGGCGCGGACGCTAGCGCGGTTCGAGCCGGACCGGCACTGCGTCGCGGCGCCACAGCCAGCCGGAAATCCGGTCGAAGACGCCGTACTTCGAGCGGAACAGTTCGTCCACCCACTCGTGGCTGCTCTCCCCGTTCCACACCATCGCCTGGTAGGCGAAGTCGCGATCGCCGCGGCGCACGACCACCGCGGGGTTCGCGCGCAGCGAGGCGAGCCAGAGCCGGTCCGGTCGCTCGGCGCGGATCCACGCCGCGGGCGGATCGTCGACGATCAACAGGCGCGGATAGTGATCGTGGTTCCCCGACACGTGCAGCGTCGCCACCTCGACGTGGGTCTCGACCCAGTCGAGACCGGCATAAGTGAGTGCCGAGCAGAGCCCGAGACCGAGAATGCTCTTTCGTGAGCCCATCCAGCCACCCCGTGCGGGACGCGCCCGTCTCTCTCGATCGGCACGACGCCGCTCGGGGGTTAGCCGTGGTTGCGCAGCAGGAGCTCGTTCGGGTGGGGCGAAACAAAGGTCTGGCCACAGAGGTAGGCCGCCCGGTGGCGGCGGGCGTGGTGCCGGATCAACGTGATCGGCACGATCAGCGGTACGCGCGCGCGCCGGTAGTCCTCGATCCGCTCCCAGAGCTCGGCGCGCGACGCGGCATCGAGCGCGCGCTCGACGTAGCCCGCGCAGTGATGGAGCACGTTGGTGTTGCGACCGCGGGTGGCGATGCGCGTGAGCGCGGCCATGAAGTCCGCCGCGTAGCGCTCGCGAAACTCCAGCCGCGGCGTGCCCGCGACGCCGGCCACGCGCCGCCCCAGCTCGCGGTACGCCGCCGGTGAATGCGCCATCAGCTGGAGCTCGTGGGCGGTGTGAAACGCGACGACGCTGCCACGGGTCCAGCGCGCGCGGAACAGCGCGCGCAGGCGCGCATACGCAAAGACGCGCTCGATGAAGTTCTCGCGCAGCGCGAGATCGTGGAGACGCCCCTCGTCCTCGACGGGCAGGTTGGGGAAGGCCTCGCGCAGCGCACGGGCGTAGAGCCCCTCGCCCGAACGCTCCGGCCTACCGTGCTCCCCGTACACCTTCACGCGCGCCATGCCACAGCTCGGCGAATCCTTCTTGAGTATGTAGCCGCACAGGTCGAGCGCGCGCAGCGTCCGCAGCCGCGCGGCGGCGTAGCGCTGGAGCGTGCGTGTGTGATCGCGACGGCTCGCGATCTCCACCAGACGCACGGAGTCCCCTTCGCGCACCAGACGCATCGGGGGGCGCGGAACGCCCAGACCGGACTCGAGCTCGGGACACACCGGAACCCACTCCACGGTGCGGCCGAGCACGTCGCGCGTGAAGGGATCGCGCTTGTGCCCGCCGTCGTAGCGCACCGGCTCACCGAGCAGGCACGTGGAGACGCCGAGCCGGATCGGAGGCTCGCTGCGCGAAACACGCCGGCTCAAGCGCCCTTCCCCTCGCTCCAGGCCTCGACCCGGCGCCACAGTTCGCGCCTCTCCTCCTCGCTCTCGCGCGTGAACGGAAGCCAGTGGGTCCCGCGCCGCTCGCGGTCGAAGTAGAAGCCCCCGGTCGACTCTCCCGCCCGCCGCGACGCGGCGAGCCACACGATCGTGTCGGCCCCTTCCGCCGGACTGCGCAGGACCGCACGGGTGAGCCGGTGGAAGGCCGGCAACGACTGCTGCACACCGGGAGTGTCGGCCCAGCCGGGATGCATCGCGTGCACGCGCACTCCGGCGTCGCGGAGCTCCTCCGCCCACAGCCGCGACAGCACCACCTGGGCGCGCTTCGCCTCGGCATAGGAGATCACCCCGTCGAAGTCCCGCTCGGTCCACTGCGGATCCTCGAGCTCGAGGCGGCGCGTGTACATCCCACCCGACGAAACCCAGACGACGCGCGCGTCGTCGGATCGCTCGAGCGCCGGTCGCAGCAGTCGCGTCAGCAGGTGCGGGCCGACCACGTGCGTCGCCAGCGTGCGCTCGAGGCCGTCGGTGGTCGCTTCGCGCTCGGACGCGAGCGAACCCGCGTTGTGCACCAGCACGTCGACGGGCTCCGACGCGAGCTTCGGCGCAAGGTCCCGGACCGCCGCCAGCTCCGACACGTCGAGCACCTCGAGCTCGACGCGGGCGTTGCCGGTCTGCTCGCGAATCCGTTCGCGCGCGGCCTCACCGCGCTCCCGGCTGCGACACAAGAGCACGACGCGCGCGCCGAGGTCGGCGAGAGCGAGCGCGGTCTCGTAGCCGAGGCCCGCGTTGGCGCCCGTCACCAGGCAGCGCCGGCCGGAGAGATCGACGTCGAGATCGTCGGGATCGAAGGAAAGGGAGTGGATGGCGAAGCCGGTGCGGCCGAACGACGCCACTACCGTCGGATCGACGAGGCGCGCCAACACCCGGCCCGCGAGCGCCGCGAGCGGCGACGGCGGCGTGCCCTCCGCCAGCACCGGCGCGTCGGGCGCGAGCGCTTGTAGGATCTCGTCCACCGGCGCGTGGTCTCCCGCTTCGCGGCTCGCGTAGCGATAGGTGAGCGCGCCGCCGGGCCGGATCACGAACGCGCCGCCGAGCTGCCACGCGTCGCCTTGCACCCCCACCTGCCGCGAGCCGGCGCGCAGCGCGCGCAGCGCATGGACCGGCAGGCGCGGCGACAAGAGCTCTACGCGTCCTCGCCGCAGACCCGCCGCGCGGTAGGCGTGCAGCTCTGGATCGCAGAAGAGCGGCCCGTCGAGGCCAAAGTCGGCTCGGAACGCCGTCGCAAAGCTCCGATTGCCGTTCCCAACGATCACCAGCTCAGCGCCGCGTGCGCGAATCTCCCGGATCCGGTCGCGCAACTGCGCGACTTGCTCCCGACAGAAGATTCAGCCGAAGTGGCGGATGAAGACCAGCACGACAGGACGCTCGCGCCAGGTCGTACCGAGCAGCGCGCGCGATCCGTCCCAGCCCTCGAGCTCGATTCCGGCGAGTCTCGTGGCGGTTTTCACGGGGCGATCTCCCTCGGACGCAACCGCACTGTAGCGACCTTCCGAAACTCGGCGATAATGGCGCTCATGACAGAGCTCATCCTCCACCACTACGACATGTCTCCGTACTCCGAGAAGGTCCGGCTGATGTTCGGGCTCAAGGGCCTGGCGTGGCGCTCGGTTCAGATCCCGATCGTGATGCCGAAGCCCGACTACACGGAGCTCACCGGCGGATACCGGCGGGCCCCGACGCTGCAGATCGGCGCGGACGTCTACTGCGACTCGAAGCTATGCGCCCAGGTGCTCGAGCGCCTTCACCCGGAACCGAGCCTGTTCCCCGGCGGCGACGTCGCGACCGTGTGGGGTCTCGCGCGCTGGGCGGAGACCAGCTTCATGATGGCAGTGATGGTCTTCTTCGGCGCCGGCGGCCTGTTCGACGAATCCTTCGTCGCGGACCGCAAGAAGATGGTGCCGGGGCTCGACCTGGAGAGGATGAAGCAGATCGTTCCGGGCAAGCTGATGCAGCTCGCGCAGAACACGGGCCGGCTCGAGCGGCAGCTCTCCGACGGCCGCTCGTTCCTGCTCGGCGCGTCGCCCAGCCTCGCCGATCTGGCCGCGTTCCACGCGCACAACTTCATGAAGGCGCATCCGAAGACCGCCGCGCTAGTGGCGCCGCACGCGCACCTGAACGCCTGGCTGGATCGCGTGGCCGCGATCGGCCACGGCGACCGCAAGGAGCTCGACGCGGCCGACGCGATCGCAATCGCGCACGACGCGACGCCGGCGCCGTTCGACGGCGTCGCCGCGCCGTTGCCCGAAGGGCAGGCCTACGGCGACCGCGTCGTCGTCGTGCCGGAGGAGGTGGGCTCGGGTCCGATACCCGGGGAGCTGGTGCCGTCGGACGTGCACGAGATCGCGATCCGCCGCACCTCGGAGCGCGCCGGCGAGCTCGTCGTGCACTTCCCGCGCGAAGACTATCTCGTGCTGAGAGCGTGAACGGACTTCACGAACGGTAAGAGGCTTGTGATCAACCCGCGTTACCCCGCAGGGGTTGCACATGAGCTCGTTCCGCTGGGGGCTCAGACACCCGACTCGATCGGCCGATGAGGCCGGTATGGTCCGGGTGATCCTGCTGCTCGCCGTCTGCCTGCTCGGCTCGGGCTGTTTCGTGTTCGACGAGATCGACGCCGGTCAGGCGATCATGGAGAAAAACTCACCGAAGAAGCCGGCCGCCGAGGCGGAGGGCGCCAAGCCGGGCGAGGCGGCGAAGCCGACCGGCTCGGCGTGGTGGTCTTCGGCGCGTTCGATCGACACCGGGCCCGCCCACACCGCCGACGCGGGCGACCCGAACGCACCGGTCGCGTGCAAGATCGCGGGCGGGGCGCGCTTCATGCGCCGCGGCGACTGCCTGTCCCAGGGCGGGCAGCCGGGTTCGTAGATCGCCATGGATCGCCGCCGCAGCCCGCGCTTCCGGTCGCGCTTCGACGCGTTGATCTCCGCCGGCGCCCGCGAGGGGGCCGGGGTCTTGACCGACATCTCGTACAGCGGGGCTCGGATCGAGGACAGCTCGCTGCAGCCTCCGGTGGGTACGCAAGTGCGCCTGTACGTGTTCGTGCAGCCCGTGGCTCCGTTCGAGCTCGCGGGCGTGGTGAGCCGCCACGTCGAGAACGGCTTCGCGATCACGTACGAGCTCTTCGATGCCGAGATCCGGCGGCTCGTCGACGACGTCACGGCGCTGGTCTCGGTCGCCTCCACCACCTGAAAGTTCTCGTTGCGCACGGATGGCGACCTGCCCGATGATGCGCATCCGAGGCGTCCCAACCCGCAGCCCCCGCCCCTCCCGAGCTCCGTGCCGAGCCGTCCGATCGGGATCGCCAGTCGACACGTGCGTATGTCAGCGCCGGCCGGGTTCTACTCGGCGAGCGCCGAACCGGAGCCCGATGCGCCGACTGCCCGCGCTGCTGTTGATCGCGCTCGCGCCGGCGCTCACCGCGAGCGCGCCCGACCCCGGCGTACTGCTCGAGGTCGATCTGGCGCGTTTCTCGCTCCACACCCGGGACCTCTCCTCCGCCGTCCCGGGTCCGACGCTGCGCGTCGCGGTCGGGTCGCCCGCGCATCCCACCCCGACCGGCGAGTTCCGCCCGGTGCGCGTCGTGCGCAATCCGAGCTGGGTGCCCGGGGATCACGCGCGACGGCTCGGCGCCCGGGCGCTGCCGCCGTCGGGCGACGGTCTGCTGGGCATCGGAAAGATTCCGCTCGAGTTCGGGGCGATCCAGATCCACGCCGGCGCGGATCCGCTGGAGCTGGGGAAGCCCGTTTCGCTCGGGTGCGTCAGGGTCCAGGACGAGAGCTGGCTCGCGCTGGTCGACTGGCTCCAGTCGAGCGGCAGCCTGCACCCGTGGCGGGCGAATCCGGAGGGAGACATCGTGTCCGGATTCCGCCGACCGATCCGCGTCGTCGTGCACTAGCAAGCGCGGCGGAGCCGCGTTTGCGCTCAGCGCCCCTTCGTCAGGCGGCCGACGTCGATGAAGCGGCGGACCTGGCTCGCCTGCATCGGCGTGCCCGAGCGGTCCCAGAACTCGATGCGATTGCCGGTGCCGGTCTGCACGTTCGCGATCGTGTCGCTGACGATGTGCAGGTCGCGCGGGTTCGGGACGTCGTCCCAGCCCGGGTAGTAGTCGCCCGAGAGTGTTCGATCCTCACTCCAGCGTTGATTGTGCGTGATGATCTTCCACAGCTCGCCCTTCTGGTCGTACGCGAACGAGTACATCGCGGTGAAGGTCTGCTTATCGAGATAGAGGTCTTTGTGGTGATAGGGGTGGTCGGCGTTCTTCGGCCGCATCCGGACCACCACCACGTCGCGGAGCTCCCAGCGATCGCTGGCGTACGAGAGACCATAGGGCCCGAAGTCGTGGCCGTTGTCGTACGGGTAGGCCCGCACCCGCGAGTTGATCGGGGCGATCATCCGGCTCTCGCCGAGGCAGGTCCACTCGTATTGGGGGACGACACCGTTGAAGCTGAACAGATCATCGAGCGTGAAGTCTGTGCCCGAGACGGCGTCGGTGCGCTGGGCAGTCGAGATGCGGCGCACGCGCCGAAGGTTGGGCAGGTACACCCAGGTGTCGTCGTTGCGGGCGTCGGCGCGCGGCAGGTCCGAAGACTTGTAGCGGTAGGTGAGCAGCGTGATGCCGCGCGCGTCGAAGGGCTCGTCCACTGTCGGGCCTCCGGCATTGCGGCGCTTCTCGCCGCGGAAGACGTCGCCGCCGGTGGGTGCGTACTGGGGCTCGGCGCGGCGCGAGAGATTCACGGTCTCGGCGTGGCCCTCGTAGTAGAGCGGCAGGCGCTCGCCGCGATCCCAGTACGAGTAGAGGAAACGCGCGCGGTCGCCGGCGCCGCCCCACTGGTAGCTGAAATTCCACATGACCTTGACGCCCGCGTGCGGATCGCGCTGGCAGTCGATCGCCTCGGGGAACGGCGTGCCGGTGGTGTAGCTCTCGAGACTGTCGTCCGGGCCGATGCGCGCCTGCCCCGCGTATCGCGCGGTGGCCTGCTGCCAGACCGGCGGCGGCGAGTAGTCGGCCATCGTGGGGCCGATCTCGAGTCGCATGCCGTCGTAGAAGAAGAAATCGCGGTGGCGCCAGAGCTCGGGCGGAAGGAATGGGCGCAATTCCGCGATGCGATCGAAGGTGATCACGTCGCCTTCCACGAACGCTGGCTGCGGCGTCCCGCCATTCTCGCCGGCGAGCGCCAGCCCGGAGAACAGGAACAGCAGGACGAGCCAAAACCAGGCGGCGATGGAACGGCGCACGGGGGGACCTCCTCAGGTCGCTCGTACCATTCCATCGGCCGAGAGGGAGCCCCAGAAGAGCGTCCGATTGCGTCGGAATTCGTCGAACTCCGATCGCGCTGGATTGAAACGGTCCAGCGGAGTCGGATCCCGCGGCAGCCTGTCGCTGGATCTAGTCCGTGTAGATCAAACGCGTCAGCGCCTCAGCCACGCAGCCGGGCTTCGCTTCACCCTCGATCTCGATCGTGACCACCTGCTTCATCTGGAGCGTGTTGGGCGCCTTCTGCTCGACCTCGGCGAGCGTCCGGCGCGCGCGCACGCGCGAGCCGACCTTGACCGGGCTCGGGAAGCGCACCTTGTCGAGGCCGTAGTTCACGCCCATCACCAGGCCCTGGTAGGCCTTCGGCTCCACCGGCGGAATCTGGCCGCCCAGGTGCGGCAAGAGCGACAGCGTCAGGAAGCCGTGCGCGATCGTCACCTTGTAGGGCGAGAGCTGGGCCGCCTTCTCCGGGTCGACGTGGATGAACTGGTGGTCGAGGGTGGCGTCGGCGAACGCGTTGACGCGCGACTGGTCCACGGTGAACCACTCCCCGACCCCCTCCTCGGAACCGACGTGCCTCTTCCACAGCTCGAGCGCCGCGGCGGTGTGACTCATCTGCGTTCTCCTTGTGTCTCCGTCCTCGTCTCTCCATTCGAACATCCGAACAGGTCTTCCGGATCGACCGCCCGTTTCAACTCTCCGCGCCACGCCAGCGCCGTCTGCGAAAACACGTCGGACAGGAAGCGCTGCCGCAGCTTGCCGATGCCGTGATGATGCGAGAGCGACCCCCCGCTGCGCAGGATCTCCTCGCGCGCGGCACGCTCGAGCTCTGCATAGACCTCGCTCGGGTTCGCGACGCCGCGGTGGTAGAAGGCGAAGTAGAAGTAGACGCACACCCCGGTGTCGTAGAGCTGGGTCACGCGTGCGCTGATGAAGGGCTTGCCGGGCAGGCCCCGCTTGGCGTGCTCCTGCCACAGGCACTGCTTCACGTTCTGGACCAGCGCCACGCACTGCGTCCAACTGACCGCCGTCTCGAACGACTCTGCGAGCACATGATGGGCCATCATGAAGTCGCGGATGTAGGCGATCGCGAACGTCAGCGCGTAGCCGCGGCGACCGTTCTCGGCGCCGCCCTTCATCCCGCGATGCAACGACGCGAGGCGGTACACCGACTTCTCCTGTGCCGCCACCTCGGCGCGGCTCCCCTCGAAGAGCAGCGTGCAGGCCACCATCCGATCGACGTCGAAGCCCAGGAGACGCGTAACGACCCACTTCTCGAGTCGGCTCTTCTGGGCGGCCAGCCCGGGCTTGCGCGGCTTGAGTGCCTGGCCGAACTGGAACTGGAGGTTGTCCATCAGGCGGATGCTCGCGGGCACCACTCCGGAGCGCTGCACGTCGCGCAGGAACGCGATGCCCGCCTCGAATTCCCGGAAGATGACGGAGCCGTGCTTCTGCACCTGCGGCAGCGGCGACACCTTCACCACCGCGCTGGTCACGATCCCCAGACGCCCTTCGGAGCCGAGCAGCCAGCGCGCGGGGTCGCCGCCAACCGACTCGCGCGGCGGCGCTGCGTCGCGGTGCAGGACGCCGCGGGCCGTCACCGCCGTCACTCCGAGCACGAGATCCTCGATGTTTCCGTAGCGGTTCTTCTTCATGCCGCTGGCGTGGGTCGCTACCCAACCGCCCAGCGTCGAGAACTCGTAGCTGTCGGGCTCGTGGCCGATCGTGAATCCATGGCGCCCGAGCACCTCGGCGATCTCGCGCCCGTTGGCGCCCGCCTCGATGCGCGCCGTGCGGTTCTCCGGGTCGAGCCACAGCACGCGGTTCATGCGCCGCATGTCGACCGACACGATGCTGCGCCGCTCCTCGCGCGGGCAGCGCAGCGCGAGCGAGACGTTGGTTCCGCCGCCGTAGGGGATCAGGCAGGCACCGTGACGTGCAGCGATCGCGACGATCGCCCCCACCTCCGCTTCGCTCTCGGGCCGGACGACCCCATCGGGAACGCGCTCGACGCGACCGTACTTGATCGCCCACATCTCTTCCTGGGTGTGGCCGTGACCGTGGCGGAGCCGGACGCGCGGCTCGGTCTCGATCTGGTCGGGGCGAAGTGTCGCGGCGAGCTCGGTCTCGAACGCGGCGTTCGCCACGCGCTCCGGAACTGGCGTGGGGTAGCCCGACACGTGGACGTCGTCCGGCGCCAGCGGCGCATCGAGGGTCTCGCGCGCCCACGGCAGGAATTCCGCCAGGACCTGACCGGAGATCGGGTAGCGATCCCCGCGGAACGTCACCTCGCCGGCGGCGTTCACCGCGAAGCCGCTGTCTGCGAAGCCCCAGACGTCGAGATGCTCGGCGCCGCGCGGGTCGCGGGACGGCGGCTCCGGCTCGATCCGTTTCGGATCGCCAGACGCCGGGCCCGCCCTTTCCGCGTAGCTCGCCAACGCGGCGGAACGCTCAGGCCACTTCGAACAGCGACGCCAGGCCTTGACCGCCGCCCACGCACATCGTGACGATGCCGTAGCGCTTGCCCTGACGCCGGAGCTCGCGCAACAGCTGCCCGGTCATCCGCGAGCCGGTCATGCCGAACGGATGACCGATCGAGATCGAGCCGCCGAGCGGGTTGAGCTTGTCGTTGTCGATGCCTAGCTCGCGCTGGCAGTAGAGCAGCTGCGACGCGAACGCCTCGTTCAGCTCGATGATGTCGATGTCGTCGATCGTGAGGCCGTGGCGCGCGAGCAGCTTCGGCACCGCGAAGATCGGGCCGATCCCCATCTCTTCCGGCCCGCAGCCGGCGACCGCGGTGCCGCGGTAGATGCCGAGCGGCTCGATGCCGAGCTGCGCGGCCCGCTCGGAGCTCATCAGCAGCGTGGCCGACGCGCCGTCCGACAGCTGCGACGCGTTGCCCGCCGTGACGGTGCCGCCGTCTTCCGGCTTCTTGAACACCGGCTGGAGCTTCGCGAGCCCCTCGAGCGTCGTGTCGGCGCGGTTGCACTCGTCGGCCTCGGCGGTGAAATCCTCTTCGTAGGGTTCCTGGCCCTTCGGGGTGACGCGGCGCCTCACCTTCAGCGGGGCGATGTCCTCGGCGATCTTGCCCTCTTTCACGGCCTTCGCATAACGCTGCTGGCTCTGGAGCGCGTAGCGATCCTGGTCTTCGCGCGAGATCTTGTAGCGCTCGGCCACGATCTCGGCGGTCAGGCCCATCGGATAGTAGAGGCCGGGAAAGCGCTGCTGCGCCGTCTTGTTCACCATGCGGTTCGTATTCGCCGTGCCGTCCTGCATCATCGTGATCGTCTCGACGCCCGCTCCGATCGCGACCTCGGCTCCCTCATGGAGGATCTCGTGGGCGGCCATCGCGATCGCCTGCGAGCCCGAGGAGCAGAAACGGGTGACGGTGGTGGCCGCGACGCTCTTCGGGAAGCCCGCCGCCATCGCGGCGATCCGCCCCATGTTCATGCCCTGACAGCCCTCGGGAATCCCGCAGCCGAGGTTCACGTCTTCGATCTCGGCCGCGTCGAGGTTCTTCTGGCGAGCAACCACCTCGCGCAGCACGTGAGCGGCGTAGTCGACGGGCTCGGTCATGTTGAACGAGCCGCGGTGGGCCTTGGTGAGAGCAGTTCGAACGCTATCGACGATGACGGCTTCTCGGGCCATGGGGGGAACCTCCAGACAAGGGAATCGAGTTTCGATCCGGATCGAGGATGCGCCGGGCGGCGCGGAGTGACAGACTAAGTGGCGCCCGCAGGCCCGACAAGCCCCCAGCGGAGGGGAGGAGCTCCGATGGCAGAGACGATCGAGATCACCCCCGCCATGCAGGCCGTCGTCGGTGTCGACTCGGCGCCCTGGGCTTTCGAGGTCACCACGACCAGCGTGCGCGCGTTCGCGCGCGGCGTCGGCTACACGGACCCGGTGTACTTCGACGAGGCGGCCGCACGGGCCGCGGGCTACCGGTCGCTGCCCTGCCCTCCCACCTATCTGGGCACACCGGTGTTCATCCCCGGCAAGAGCAGCGACACGTTCAGCGCCCCACTAGACACGGGGCCGCGGCTCCGCCACGGCCTCGCGAACGTGCTCGATGGAGGCACGGAAACCGAATACTTCGCCGACGTCTGCGCGGGCGACCGGCTCTCGGTGACGACCCGCGTGTCCGACCTGTCGGTGAAGAAGAGCCGAGCGACGGGTCAGATGCTCGTCGTCACCAACACCACCACCTACACGAATCAGGACGGCGTGGTCGTCGCGGTGCAGCGCGGCCAGGGCCTCTACTACTGAGCCACGCGGAGGCAATCGCGATGCCCCTGACCTGGGATGCGTTCAAGGAAGGCGACGAGCTGCCGGTGCGGCTGAAAGCGCCCGGCGTCACGCAGCTGGTGAAATACGCAGCCGGCAGCGGCGACTTCAATCCGCTGCACCACGACTTCGCGTTTCCCCAGAGCCAGGCGATCGGGTCGATCATCGTACACGGCCGCTTCAAGTACGCCGCACTGGGCGAGCTGGTCTCGAACTGGCTCGACCACGGCGGTCGGATCGTGAAGCTCGCCTGCCAGTACCGCGGCATGGATCTTCCGGATCGCGAGATGACGCTCCGCGGTCGCGTGGTGCGGAAGCTCGAGCAGGGTGGCCGGAGGCAAGCCGTGCTCGAGCTCTCGGTGACGAACGCCGACGGGCAGAACACCACCCCGGGCAGCGCGGTGGTCGAGCTGCGCGGGTAGGAGGCCGTGGGCGCTGCGGCTCAGGCCGGTTCGGGCTTCGGGCGCGCGATCCCCGTCCGCAGCAGCTCCCCGAACTCGTCCGGTGGCAGCGGCGGGCTGAGCAGAAAGCCCTGGAGCAGGGTGCACATCCGCTCGGTGAGGAAGATCCGCTGCTCCTCGGTCTCGACTCCCTCCGCCACGACCCGGAGGCCGAGCTGCCGCGCGATCGAGAGGATGGCCGCCACGATTGCCGCATCGTCGGGATCGAACGGGATGTCGCAGATGAAGGAGCGGTCGATCTTCACCGTGTCCACCGGGAAGCGTTTGAGGTAGCTGAGCGACGAGAAGCCAGTGCCGAAGTCGTCGAGCGAGATCCCGACGCCGATCTGCTTGAGCGCCCGAAAGGTGCGCGCGGCGATCTGCTCATCGCGCATCATCGCGCTCTCCGTCACCTCGAGCTCGAGGTCCGACGGATGGAGGTCCGAGTCCCACAGCGCCTGCGTCACCAGCTGCCGCAGCCGCTCCTCGTCGATCTGGTGCGCCGACAGGTTCACCGTCATGCGCAGCCGGTGACCGTCGCGCTTCCACTGCGCGAGCTGCTCGCAGGCGGTGCGCAGCACCGCCTCGCCGAGTGGGACGATCAGCCCGCTCTCCTCGGCCACCGCGATGAACTCGGTCGGGGAGACGGTTCCCAGCTCCGGATCGGTCCAGCGCAGCAGCGCTTCGGCGGCGACGATCTCGAGCCCTTCCGAGGTGAAGATCGGCTGGTAGACGATCCGCAGGCCACCGCTCCCGAGCGCGCGCCGCAGCGCGTGCTCCAGCGCGTGGCGCTTGCGCGCCGCTTCGTTCAGCGCATCGCTGTAGAAGCGGAACTGCCCGCGGCCGCTGGCCTTGGCTTGATAGAGCGCGAGGTCGGCGTGTCGCACCAGCGTTTCGTGATCCTCGCCGTCGCGAGGAAACACGGCGATCCCGATGCTCGCGCCCACCCAGTATTCGCGCCCGGCGATCGAAAACGGCTGCGCCAGGTTCTCCTGGATCTTCTTCGCCACCGTGGACGGCGCGTATTCGCCGCCGATGTCGGTGAGCAGCAGCAGGAACTCGTCTCCCCCGACGCGCGCCACGACGTCGGCGCGCCGGGTGAAGCGCGCGAGACGCTCCGCCACCTGCGTGAGGACTTCGTCGCCGGCCGCGTGGCCGAGCGTATCGTTGATCGACTTGAAGCGGTCGAGGTCGACATAGAGCAGCGCAGCGCTCGTTCCCTTGCGCAGCGCGTGGGGGATGACCCGCTGCATCTGCTCCTCGAGCAGATATCGATTCGGCAGCCGGGTGAGCAGATCGTGGGTGGCGGCGAACTGCGCGCGATGCCGAGCCTCCTGGAGGCCGGCGATCAGGCGGTGACGCTCGATCGCGTGCCGGATGCAACGGACCAGCCGGCGCGGGCTCTCGCTGTGGATCTCGAAGTAGTCCTGGGCGCCGTTGCGCAGCGCCGCGAGCGCCTCTTCCCGGTCGTCCCGCTCCGACAGGACGATCACCGGCGCGGACGCGCCGGCCCGGCAGAGCGGGTCGAGCCACGCGAGGCGCGCCTCCCCGAGTCCGGCCACATCGAGCAGCACCACCGCGAAGTCGCGTGAGCGCAAGCGCTCGAGGGCGTCCGCCACCCCCTCGACGAGCTCCACCGGGAACGCCTCCTCGATGCCGCTCCGGATCTCGCGCAAGTGGGCCACACGCGCCGCGTCCGCGCTGACCAGCAGCGCCGCACAGCGCACGGGAAGATCGGGCGCATCGCAAGACGGGGCGCTCGGCATCGAAAGTGCTCCGCCGCTCAGCGCAGGGTCAGCTCGACCACGTGCCGCGAGCTGCCCGCCGGGTCGAGATCCTCGACGCACGGAGAGGCCGCGAGCAGGCGCTCGAGGCCCCGGACCTGTCCTAGCGTGAGGCCGACGAAGCGAACACCCACTTCCTCGCCATCCACCCGGACGACCCGGGCGCCGACGAGCACCGGCTCCTCGCGAGATCGGCCGTAGAGCGCGAGGCTCACCTCGCACCAGAGCGGCGGCGGCCGCCGCGGCGAAGCCACGATGCACAATCCCGTGCGCGACAGGTTCTTCCCCAGAACGACATGCGCGCCGGATTCGCGGTGCCAGCGGACCGCCTCGACGCGGCCTCCGTAGTGACGTCGGTGTGCTCGGCGCCGCTCATCGTGAGCGCCCTGCGCGTTCTCGACGGAGTGGCCGGAGCCCAGGACCCAGCCCTCGATGGGGGGCTCGACACCCGCCGCGCTGGGCTCCTCGCACAGCGGCGTCACCTGGGTACCCAGGACGTGTCCCGTGAGCAGGTCATGGAGGCGCGCCATCGTAGCGGCGTCGAGGGACTCGAAGCGGAACACGGTAGTGGGCGACTGCTCCTCGGCCCGATGGGTCGGAGCGGTCGTGCGGATCACATTCCCCGTCAGCTCGAGGTCCGTGTCGCCGGTCAGCTCCGCAGGCAGCCGGAGGGTCACGCGGCGGCCGTCGGGAATCGCCTCGCGGGCGGCGAATACGCAGCTCACACGCGAGAGCTCGACCAGCAGCGCCGTGCGCCGCTCGAAGCCCACGTCGAGATCCACCTCGCAGTGCAGCGGGATCCGCCGGACCTGCCGGCGCTCCTCGCCGCGATACAACAGCTGGCGCAGGAACAGCTCGAACGGGCGGGGTCCGAGATCGCCCGACACCAGATAGTGAATGCCCAGGTCGCGCAGCCGTTCGCGCAATGGGAGGAAGTCCTGATCGTAGATGCACACCCATAGCGGGTGCCCCTCTCCCGACAGCGGCGGCATGCGCATCGCGCGCGGGCCCGAGCTGATGATCAGGTCGTGAGGCTTCTCGAGTGGCGCGTCGATCGTCGGCTCCAGGCAGCGGACCCAGTCGAGCGGCAAGCGCTCGAGGAGCGCCTGCACGCGGTCGAGCTCACCGTCGTCGATGACCAGAATCGAGGGCGCCGTCACTCCGAACACTTCGGCTGGCCCCGCCGCGAGCTTGAAGCGGGCGCTGCGCCCGATAGAGCGTGTGGCGGCGCCCTCCGCGGCCGACCCGGCGCGTCTCGGCGTGGAACCCCACTCGCGCCAGGCGCCGCAGCAGGCCCGGCGCCGGATCCTCCGACCAGATCCCGAGCGCGCCTCCGGGCACCAGCGCGTCCCGGAGCGCCGCCAGCGCCTCGAGGCCCCAGAGCGGGTGGTCCTCCTCGTCGCGGGTGCCGCGCGGGCCCTCGAAGAGGTCGAGAGCGATCGCGTCGAGGCGCGGTCGCCCGCCTCGCGCGGCGGCTCGCACCAGCTCCATCACGTCGGTCGGAATGACCTCCACACGCGGGTCGTTCACCGCCGCTCCGGTGAGCGGCGCCAGCGGTTCGTGACACCACGCCACAACGGCCGGCTCCAGCTCGGCCACGCTCACCGAGGCGCCGCGCGGCAGCGCATCGAGCGCGGCGCGGAGCGTGTAGCCCATGCCGAGTCCGCCGATCAGCACGCGCGGCCGGCCACGGGTGAGGTCTTCACACACCCACTCGGCGAGCGCGGATTCCGAGCGGTGCGCCGCGCTGGTCATCAGCACCCGGCCTGCGATCGTGATCAGGAACTCGCGCTCCCCGCGCCGGCGCAGCTCGAGCTCACCGCCGTGCGAAGCGACGCGATCGAGGGTCGTCCAGGCGCGGGCCATCGCTCGGGTCGGATCGCCCGAGCCTAACGGCCCTTCCAGACGGGATCACGCTTCTCCGCGAAGGCGCGCGGCCCCTCGATGAAATCCTCGCTCTTCACCATCGCGACCACTTGGTCGTAGGAGGACTTGCACGCCTCTTCGAGCGACGCCTTGCCGAGGCCCTGGTAGGCCGCCTGCTTCGACGCGCGCACCGAGAGCGGTGCGCAGGCGAGGATTTGCTCCGCCCAGCGTCGCGCCCCGGCGAGCGCCTCGCCGTCGGGAACCACCTCGTTCACGAAGCCGAGCCGGTAGCCCTCTTCGGCACTCACGCGGCGGCCCGTCAGCAGCATGCCCATCGCGTGCTTCAGCGGGATCGCGCGCGGCAGCCGGTGCATGCCGCCCGCCAGCGCCGCCAAGCCGACGCGCGGTTCGGGCAGCGCGAATACCGCCTTCTCCGAGGCCACGATGATGTCGCAGGCCAGCGCGATCTCGAACCCGCCTCCCATCGCGACGCCGTTCACGGCAGCGATCACCGGCTTCGGATTGTCGTAGCGGGCGGTGAGGCCGGCGAAGCCCTTCGGGTTGATCTCGAGCTTGCCCGCGTGGCGGGCGGTGAACTTGAGATCGTTCCCGGCGCTGAAGGCGCGGTCGCCGGCGCCGGTGATGATCGCGACCCACATTTCCGGATCGGCGGCGAAGGCGTCGAAGACCGCCTGGAGCTCGAAGTTCGCCGGCGGGTGCAGGGAGTTCATCACCTCGGGTCGGTTCATCGTGACGATCGTCAGGCGGCCGTCGCGCTCGACTTCACAGAACTCGGGCATCGGGATCTCCTTCCGCTCGGGGGATTCGCGCCTTCGGCGCGGTGGCGCCTAGAATAGTCGCCGCGTGAGACGACGGACACCGATCCTGCTGGCGCTCGCGGCAGCGTGCGCGAGCGCGCCGCCGATCGCGCCGGACGCGGCGTGCCCGGCGCCGGGCGAGCGTTTCGCAGCGGAGAGACGCCTCGGAGCACCCGGTGACGCGGAGCGCGGCGAGCGCCTGTTCGCCGACTCCTGCCAGGGCTGTCACGCAGGCGAGGCCCCGCTGCGCGCGCCCGGGGCGCCCGCGAACACACCGCGCCTCGACTGCCCGGCGTGGCTCGCGGAGGCTTCCGACGACTATCTCTACGACGCGATCAATCGCGGACCGGGGCGTTACGGTCACGCTGGGGAGCCACCGCTCGGCGAGCAGCTGACCCCGACCGATGTGTCGGACCTCGTCGCCTACCTGCGGAGTCTCGCCATCAATCGGGCAGCGTCGGAGCCCACGAGACACCGTTGATGTGGCCACCGCCGTCGACGAACAGCGTGTTCCCGGTGACGTAGCGCGCATCCTCGGAGGCGAGGAACGCGACCACCGGAGCGATGTCCGTCTCGGGATCTCCCATCCGACCCATCGGGTTCTGCTCCAAGAGCTTCGCCGCGTTCTCGGGGCTCGCGCGCGCAAACGCCTCGTACGAAGCCGAGACCGCCGCCGGGCAGATGATGTTCGCGCAGATACCATGACGAGCCCACTCGCGGGCCGCCGTGCGCGTGAGCGCGCGTAGAGCCTCCTTCGCGGTGTTGTACTCGGCCGTGTACATGTGGGCGTTCACACCGTTGAGCGAGCAGACGTTCACGATCCGGCCCCAGCCGGCATCGCGCATGTGCGGGAAGACGGCCTGCATCGACCAGAACGAGCTCATCACCCCGACCCGCCAGCCGTGCTCCATCGCGGCACTCGTCTTGTGCTCGAGGCGAGCGACGCCGCCACCGCCCCAGGCGTTGTTCACGAGGATGTCGGCGCTGCCCAGCTCGGAAACCGCGCGCTCGACCGCGCCCACCACCTGCTCCTCGACGGCGACATCGGTGGGCACGAAGAGCGAGCGCACACCGAACTCCGCCGACAGCTCGGCTGCGCAGGCGCGGCCACTGTCCTCCGCGAGCTCCGCGACGAGCACGCAAGCACCTTCTCGAGCGAAGCGCCGCGCGATGCCGCGCCCGATGCCCTGCCCGGCGCCGGTGACGATCGCCGCGCGCCCCGAGAGTCGCTGCATGTCAGGCCCTCCGCGCGAGACCGAGCTCGCCGAGCCGCTCTTCGAGCAGCGGAATCCGATCGTGACCCCAGAACAGCTCGCCTCCCAGGCAGAAGATCGGGACGCCGAACACATGATCGGCGTGCGCCTCCTCGACGCAGGCGTCGAGCTGCTTCACGCCGTCGCCCGCCAGGAACTCCCGATACGCCGCAGCGTCGTGGCCCTGCTCGTCGATCAGCGCCGCCACCTGTTCGGGCAGGTCGATCTCGAGGCGGTGATCGAAGAAGCGCCGGAAGACTTCCAGGCTGTAGCTCTCGAAGAAGCCCTCGCGCTGGGCGAACAGCCCGCCGATCAGCGCGGGCGACGAGTCGTAGACTTTGCGCGGCCCGCGGATCGGGAAGCCGCCGCGCCGGTTCGCCCAGCGCCGCGCGTCCAGGTAGGAGTAGCGGGCCTTCCACTCCGAGTAGATGCTGCGCTCGCCCGGGCCCTTGATGCGCAGCGTGAACGGCAGGAAACGCATCGACACGTCGAAGCGCTGCGGCAGAGCGAAGGCCGGCTCCATCGCGAGGTAGGTGAAGGGACTCTTGTAATCGAAGTAGAGCTTGAGCTCCAATGGACCGCGTTCCTCACTTCGGGATGCGCCAGACGAGCGCTGGGCCCACCCGCTCGGGCGCACCGTATTGGCCGCGAAGGTAGCTCGCCAACGCACGTTGGAATGGCGTCTCGCTCGAGAGCGCGATTGCATCGAGGTGGTGTCGCTCGATGATCCGCTCCGCGGCGTCGACAGAATCGGATCGCCGAGCCGCGTGGTGCAGGCTGTACACGGGACGCTCGAGGAACACCGAGTACGGGGCTCCCATGGCCGTGCCCAGTCGTTCGTCCGGCCCCACGGCGCTGGCGATCGCACGGCTGAACTCGACGTACTCGCGATGTTCGCGTTCGATCTCGGTCCAGCTCCGGCGCGGCTCGAAGTCGAGCGCGATCAGCTGCAGCACGATCACCGCTGCCACGAGCTCGCCGGCTCGCGAACCCACGCCGCGAACCGCGAGCTCGCGCAGGATCTCGACCGCTGCCGGTAGGGAGAGGAGATAGACGGGCAGCAGCAATCTGCTGCCGAAGCCGAAGTAGGTGACGATCACGAACAGCGACGCGAGCACGAAGAGCTCCGCCGGCTCCCGGCGTCGCCAGAGCACGACCCACGAGGAGCCGAGCACGCACAGCGCGAACGCAACCTGCGCGGGAGGGAACGCGTCGCGCGGCTCGAAGTTTCCCCGATCGTTCTTCATGCGATCGGCCAGTACTTCCGTGACCTGGCGTACGCGCGTTGGAATCCGCCCGAGGATCTCGGCCGGGCCGAGCAACGGCGAGCCCGGGTCCGCGGGGTCGACGTGCGACATCGCTACGCCGTAGGAGTGAAACAGCGTCTGTTCGGCGGGGTCGCTCGTCGCGTGGAGTCGATCGCGAATCGACCACGGAGCGAGGACCAGCAGCGCAACGGCCGCGAACGGCAGCCACTGGCGCGCAGCGAAGCGCAGCCAGGAGGGGTCCCGCGCGCGGTCGCGCAGCAGCAGGCGCGACAGCGCGATCGCCGGCACCAGTAGAACCAGAGCCGAGCGGACGTAGGTCGAGAGCCCGACACACAGCCCCAACACGACTTCGCGACGCCCGGATGGGGCAGCGCGCGCCCAGCGCTCGACGAGCAGACAGGCCAGCATCAGCGTGGCGCCGGGAACGTCGGACATGACCTGCGTGGTGAGCCGCTGATAGCCGGGGTTCAGCCACACGGCGAGCGCCACGAGCAGAGCGAGCCCGAACCCGAGGCGCGGCCGCTCGAAGAAGAACAGCAGCACGACGCCGGCCGCTCCGCACAGTGCGACGAAGAAATTGAGCGCGAGGAAGTCGGTGCCCACGGTGGCGAGGATCGGAGCGAGCAAGACCGGGAATCCGGGAGGCCGGAGCAGAAACGGCTCACCGAGGTACGCGTAGCCTTCACCCGCAGCGAGCGATCGCGCCGTAATGATGTAGATCGAAGCGTCGACACTCACGTCGAACCACGGGTGCACGATCCACGCGAGGCTCGCGAAGACGGACACGACGAAACCGGCGAAGACGACGCGGTTCGTCTTCGTCCACGTCACAGGCTCGGCCAGACGCCCGTGCATACTCTCAGCGCGCCGATCGGTCAACGAGCCCCCCGGAATCGCGCCGATGTCGAGTACCACGGCGTGGCGCCTGCTGCAACGCAGACGCGCCGTTCCACGCACTCGCGGCCGGTACCCGATGCGAGAGCTTGCGCGCTAGGCTCGGTGGCTCGATGGGCGCTCGGATCCTGCTCGTGCTCGTGCTCTGGGGCTGTGGCTGCGCGGCGCCACCGGACCTCATCCTGGTCGTGATCGACACCCTGCGCGCAGACGCACTCCCGGGATATGGCGCACCGCCAGAGAATGCTCCGAACCTCGCGGAGCTCTCGCGCGAAAGCGTGCTCTTCGAGCGCGTCGTGGCGCCCTCGAGCTGGACCAAGACGTCGATGGCGTCGCTGTTGACGGCGACGGATCCGAGCCGGCACGGTGTGCGCGGAATCCGGCACGTGCTGCCGAGCGAGCTGCCGAACCTGGCCCGGGTGCTGCGCGACGCGGGCTATCGGACGCTGGCCGTGCAGGGCAATCCGTGGCTGCGCCCCGTTTTTGGGTTCGACAACGGCTTCGACCGCTACGAGTTCCAGCGCTTCCGCACCGCCGCGCACGTGAACGCCCGCGCTCTCGAGCTGCTCGAGGAGGCCGGTCGTGAACGGCCCGTCTTCCTGTACCTCCATTACATGGACATCCACGCACCGTACCGGCCCGCACGACGCTGGTTCGACGAGCCACCGCTGGTGCTGCCCGAGCGGGGACCGATCGACGACGGCGAGCTCGAGCGCCGCTACCGCCACCGCGAGCTGCGCGGGCCCGACCTCGATCGCCGGGTGCGCGCCCTCTACGAGGCGGAGCTGCGAGGGCTCGACGACGCTCTCGGTGAGCTGTTCGATGCGCTGCGCGCGCAGGGGCGGCTCGCGCGCGCCGTGCTCGTGGTGACGTCCGACCATGGCGAGGCCTTCGGCGAGCACGATCAGGTCACGCACGGTCGCAGGCTCTACCCGGAGGGCTACGCCGTTCCGCTGCTCGTGCACGCTCCGGGGCGGGTACCGGCCGGCGTTCGGATCGACGCGCAGGTGCGGTCGATCGACGTGGCGCCGACGCTCTTGGCTCTCGCCGGTCTGCCGCGTGAACCGGGCTTCGAGGGCGAAGCGCTCGTTCCGATGGAAGCCGGCGCGATCCGGCCGCGGGTCGCTCGCAGCGCGGTGGGCCTGAACGACGGGGCGCCCGATCAGGACTTCGCGGCCGTGGTGAGCGAAGAGCGGCTCTACATCCTGGAGCGCCGCAGCGGCGCCGTCGAGTTCTACGACCTGCGCGCCGATCCGGGCGCGCGCCGGAACCTCGGGCCGGAGCATCCGGAGGCGGCGCGCTTCGCGGCGCTCGTCGCCGAGAACACACCTGCCGGCGTGTCCAGCTGGATCCAGATCGACGGAGCGCTGCGCGCGGAGCTCGAAGCGCTCGGCTACCTCGACGACGAAGCACCCTGAGCGCCGCTGCTAGCGATCGTCGCGCCCCTCCGGCGGCGCCTCGAGCGCCTCGATCTCGGCGGCGATCGACTCCCAGCCGACGTAGCGCGCGTCGATCGCGGCGCGCACCTCGTCACGCTCCGCGAGCGTCGCGCGCACGAAGTCGCCGTCGCTGTAGACGTCGGGCTCCGCGAGCTGATGCGTGAGCTCCTCGATCCGCTCCTCGTCCTCGAGGATCTCCTGCTCGAGTGCGGCGAGGCGCTTGTGCGCGCGCTCGAGCTGGCGCTCGCGATCCTTGTCCCGCTGGCGGTTCGCGATCCGCTGCTGTTTCGCATCGACGGCCGGGGCCGCGACATCGGCGCTCGCCGTGGGACCGGGAGGCTCCGACTCGAGCGTGCGCTCGCCGGCCCGGCGATAGTCGGAATAGTTGCCCGGATAGGAGCGCAGTGCGCCGCCGCGCACCTCGACGACGCGGGTGGCGAGGGCGTCGATGAAATCGCGATCGTGTGAGATGAACAGCAGCGTTCCGCTGTAGCCGCGCAGCGCGTCCTCGAGCACTTCGCAGGACTCCACGTCGAGATGGTTGGTGGGCTCGTCGAGCACCAGGAAGTTGCGCGGGCGCAGCAACAGCTTGGCGAGGGCGAGCCGCGCCTTCTCGCCGCCCGACAGCACCTCCACCTTCTTCTCGACGTCGTCGCCCGAGAACAAGAATGCACCGAGATGCCCGCGCAGACGCGGCACGTCCTCGGTCAGTGCTTCGGACTCGAGCTCCTCGAGCGCGCTCCGGCGCGGATCGAGCGCTTCCAGCTGGTGTTGGGCGTAGAACGCGAGGTCCACGTGGTGGCCGAGCGTCCGCTCGCCAGCATCCATCGGCAGCACCCCGGCGGCGATCCGCAGCAGCGTCGACTTCCCCGCGCCATTGGGACCCACCAGGACAACACGCTCGCCGCGGCGCAGCGAGAGCACGGCGCCCGCATAGATCACCTGGGCGCCGTAGCGCTTATGGACGTCCCGCAGCACGAGCACGCTGTCGCCGGAGCGCCGCGGCTCCGGAATACGCAGGCGCATCGAGCGCTGCTTCGCTCCCGGCACTTCGATCCGCTCGATCTTGTCCAGCGCCTTGACTCGACTCTGCACCTGACGCGCCTTCGACGCCTTGTAGCGGAAGCGCTCGACGAAGCGTTCGACCTCGGCGATCTCGCGCTGCTGATTGCGCTGTCGCGCGCGGAGCTCTTCCTGCCGCGCCTCGCGCGCCTGCTGGTAGCGGTCGAAACCACCCTCGAACACCACCAGCTCTCCCCGCTCCAGCTCGGCCATGCGGTTGGCGTGGCGCCGGAGGAAAGCCCGGTCGTGGGAGATCACGATCGCGCCGCCGCGGTACTCGGAAAGCGTCTCTTCGAACCACTGGATCGACGGCAGATCGAGATGATTGGTGGGTTCGTCGAGGAGCAGGACGTCGGGCGCTCCGAGCAGCAGCTTCGCGAGCTCCACCCGCATCCGCCAACCGCCGCTGAACGTCCTGAGCGGGCGGTCGAGGTCGCCGGCGCCGAAGCCCAGGCCCGCCAGCACCCGCTCGACGCGCGCTGCGCGCTCGAAGCCTCCGGCGAACTCGAACGCCGCGCGCTCGCGGTCGTAGCGCAGCCCGAGGTCGGCCGGCACCTCGACACCCCCGTCTCCCAGCACCGCCATCTCCCGTTCGAGGCGGCCGAGCTGCTGCTCGAGGGCAACCAGATGCTCTGTCGCGCGGGATGCCTCTTCGCGAACGCTGCGCTCCGCCGCCGGATCGATCTCCTGGCGCAAGAGGCCCACACGCACGTCGCGCGAGCGAAGCACGCGGCCCGCGTCCGCTTCGTCCACACCGGCGGCGATCCGCAGCAGCCTGGTCTTGCCGGCCCCGTTGCGGCCGATCAGACCGATGCGATCGCCGGGCGCGACGTGGAGGTCTACGCCGTGGAACAGCACCCGCGCGCCGAAGCTGCGCGCCACGCCCTCGAGCCGGAGCAGCACGGGCGGGACGGTAGCGTCCGAGCGGACGGTCACGTCCGCGGACGAGGAGTCAACGACCCCAGCTCGGGCCATACATGGCGAGCCAGCCGCCCGCCGACGCCGCGCCGAGCAGGAGGAGCGCCACCCGCGACCGGCGCCCGGCGACGCTCCACAGAGCCACCGCCGATGCGATGACCGCCAGTGTCTCGATCCCCGCGCCGAGCGCGCCGTGGTGCGCCGGGTCCCAGTAGGAGACCGGACTCTGGTAGCGCCAGTTCGAGAGCGGCCACAGGTGGTGATGCCCGTCCTCGCGGTGCAGGAAGGCGTCGCCGAGACAATGCAGCAGCACGCTCGCGCACAGCCACGGGACGCGCGGGCGGCGCAGCGCAAGCGCCAGCAGAGCGAGCGCGGCGAACAGCAGCGCCGAATGGAAGACGTCGAACAGCGTCTGCCAGAACGGCTCGAAGTAGGCCGTGCCCCAGATGTGGGCCTCATCCTGGTCGAGCACGATGCGTTGCCAGACGTAGAAGCCGAGCATCGGAGCGTCCGGCAACAGCGCGCCGCCAGCGATCCAGCGCCCGTTGCGCGGCGACGCAGCGCGCCCCAGCAACGCGAGGTTCACCACGAGATGGGAGGGTGTGTTCATCGGCGCGCTCGAGTCCCAGGCACCGTGAGAGGTTGCACCCTCGGAGCGATCGATGCATGCTCCGGCGCCTCGGAGGGCTGATGCCTCGCGCGCAGCAATCGCCGCGCTACGCATGGATCGAAGAGAACCGGTGCGCGCGCCGCGATTCCTTCGCGCAGGCCGTCGACGACGGACTCGGGAGCGAGCCGCGCTCGCTCCCGTGTCGCTTCTTCTACGACGCGGCGGGATCGAGGCTCTTCGAGGCGATCTGTGAGCTGCCCGAGTACTACCTGACGCGAGCGGAGCACGAGATCCTCACGCGCCACGCAGACGCGATCATCGAACGCTGCCCGACGCCGGTGACGCTCGCCGAGCTGGGCAGCGGCAGCTCGACGAAGACCCGCATGCTGATCGAGGCGCTCCTGCGCGCCCAGGGCAGGCTGCGCTACGTGCCCGTCGACATCTCGCGCAGCATGCTCGACGAGGCCGCCCAGGCGCTGCTCGCGGACTACCGTGGCCTCGAGATCACGGCCATCGCGAGCGAGTACCGCGATGGTTTGCGACACCTCGGCAAGGAGACACGCCTGCCGAAGCTGATCGCCTGGCTCGGATCGAACATCGGAAACTTTTCGCGCGGCGAAGCACACCACTTCGTCGGCGGCATTCGCGATGCGATGGGCGCCGACGATCGACTATTGCTCGGCGTCGACCTGCGCAAGGACGCCCGCGTGCTCGTGAGTGCCTATGACGACGCGCAGGGGGTGACGGCGCGCTTCAACAAGAACCTGCTCGCGCGCATCAACGGCGAGCTGGGTGGCCAATTCGATCTCGCCGACTGGAGCCATCGCGCGCGGGTCGTCGATGACGGGGGTCGCGTCGAGCTCGGCCTCGTCTGCCGGCGGGCGTGCGAAGTGCACGTCGCGGCGCTCGACCGCAGCTTCCGCTTCGATCGCGGCGACTTCATCCACACCGAGGATTCGACCAAGTACTCGGAGCCAGAGGTGGCGTCGCTCGCGGACGCCGCATCGCTGCGGGTGGAGGAGCGCTGGCTCGATTCGGACCGGCGTTTCTGCGTCGCGCTGCTCGCGCCCCACTGAGGCCGCGTGCGCCGCCGGCGCGATCCGGCCAAAGCGATCCCAGAAAGGGAAAGACCCGGAGCTTGGAACCCCGGGCCTCCCTGGGAAGGGGATATTTTGCTGTCTGCCAGGGATGTGGCCGCCCCGCCCGATCGGTGTCGAAAAAATCCGAGGAATTTCTTCGGAGGCCGTGCCCCGAGGGGTCACTCGTCGTAGTCCGGCTCGATCGAGACGGCCAGGTTGCCGTCCTCGAACTCGCCGGCACCGATCACCACCTTGTGGTGGTTCGGGGCGCGGGCATCGAGCTTCACCGCGCCCTCGACGTCCACCGCCATCAGGACACCCCTGTCGTTCTTGTGCATCGGCCGCATCCGGACCTTGCGACCGTCGGGAAGCAAGACCGTGCCTACCTGATCGACGCGCAGGTCGACCCGCTCCTCCTGGATGACGCGCATGCTCTTGTAGCGGAGCTGCTTCTTGAGCTTCGCATCGAGCTCGCGGGCCCGAGGGTCGACGCCGCCCTTGCCGTTCGAGGTATGTACGACGATCACGTTGACGGGCACCCTGTCGTCAGCGGGGGCTGCCTGTGCGCTCGCCGCACCGGGGGCCCCGACACCCACGAGGCCCGCCAGCGAGACGGTCAGCGCGAGGAGGGCTCGGGCGCAGCTAGACCTTCCCACTTCCGCCTCCTCGGCGAGCGCCCTTCCTGGGGGCATCGAACACCCAGATGATCGTAGTATCGGACCCCGCCTCGAGCACCATGACGTCGCGCCCGCCGCTGTCGAGCCAGCGCACGACGCCGTCGGCACGCGGGACCTCGGGCTCGAGCCGGTCGAGGGCGAACACCACCGCGAGCACCGCGGTCGCCACGACCCCGGACCATGCCAGCCAACCAAATCCGTGCGGGCCAGCTCTCGAGGCGATCTCGGCGCGGCGGGCATCGGCGGCGGGCAGACGCAGCGCGATCGCGTCCCACAGGTCGGGGCCCGGTGCCTCGACGTGGCTGTCCCGCACCCATTCGCCGACCCGGTTCAATGCCTCGAGCTCACGGCGCAGCGCGGCAGAGCGGCGCAGCCGGCGCGCGAATCGCCAGCGCGCGAATCCCGAGAGCTCGCCATCGTGATACGCGTGCTGGAGATCCGCGCGCGCGCCGGGCTTCGCCCGCTCCGGTGCCGTGCCGTGGATCGGGTCGCTCATACCCCGTCTCCGGCCGTTTCGACGTCCGGGATGGCCTCGACGGCGCCGGTCGCGATCAGCGTCTCGCGCACGCGCCGGCGCGCGTAATGAAGGCGGCTCATCACCGTTCCCTTCGGAATAGCCAGGGCCTTGGCGATCTCCTGGTAGGACAGACCATCGACCTCGCGCAGCACGAGGGTACGACGCGCGTCCTCGGGCAGGGATTCGATCGCCGCCGCGAGGGCGAGCCGCAACTGGGTGTGGTGGTAGGCGCGCGCCGGATCCGCCAGCTCGGTCCCGGCCGGCAACGAGGCGGCATCGGCGCCGGGGGCGACATCGTGTGGGATCTCGTCGTCCCACTCCACGTGCCGGCCAGAGCGGTCGCGACGCTTCATGTCGATGCATTGATTGAAGACGAGCCGATACAGCCAGGTGTAGAAACCCGAACGGCCCTCGAAGCGATCGAGCCCCGCGTACGCCTTCAAGAACCCTTCCTGCACCGCGTCTCGCGCCCGTTCGGGATCGCGCAGGATGCGCAGGGCCAGACCGTGCACGCGGTCCTGATAGCGTTCCACCAGGATCCGGAACGCCTCGTGGTCGCCCTTGCGAGCGCGCTCGACCACCTCGGCCTCGGAAGGGCCCTCGACCGGCACGCGCAGATCCCCCCGGTCAGTGTGCCTCGCGCCAGTTGCGCCCGACGCCCACGTCCACTTGGAGCGGAACCTCGAGGGGCATCACCCCTTCCATCACCTCGCGCACCCGCGCGACGGCGACCTCGACTTCCCGGACCGGCACCTCGAGCACCAGCTCGTCGTGCACTTGGAGGATCATGCGCGCCCGCGAATCCGCCTCGCGCAGCGCGGTGGCGACCGCCAGCATCGCGCGTTTGATCAGGTCGGCGGCGGTCCCCTGCACGACCGTGTTCACCGCCATGCGCTCTGCCGCCTGTCGCAGCGCGCGATTCCGGGAGTTGAGATCGGGTAGCGGACGGCGGCGGCCCAACAGCGTGCGGACGGCGCCTTCGCGCTTCGCGACCTCGATCGTCTCGTCGATGAAGCGGCGCACGCCCGGGTAGCGCGCGAAGTAGGTGTTGATCGTCTCCTGCGCCTCGGCTGTGGCGATACCGAGCTGGTTCGCCAAGCCGAAGGACGAGAGTCCGTAGATGATCCCGAAGTTGATCGCCTTGGCGCGCGCGCGCAGGTCGGCGGTGACCTGCTCGGGCGCGACCTCCCATACCTCTCCGGCCGTCTGGCGGTGAATGTCGTCGCCGCGGCGAAATGCCTCCGAGAGACCCTCATCCCGCGAGAAGTGCGCGAGAATGCGCAGCTCCACCTGCGAGTAGTCAGCCGACGCCAACACGCATCCCTCGGCGGGCACGAAAGCCTCCCGGATCCGGACACCCTCGGCGGTGCGGATCGGGATGTTCTGCACGTTGGGGTTCGTCGCCGACAAACGACCGGTGGCCGCGCCGAGCTGGTGATAGGTGGGATGAATGCGCCCGGTTCGGGGGTCGACCAGCGGCGGCAGCGCATCGACGTACGTATTCACGAGCTTGGACAGGCGGCGATGGGCGAGGATCCGCTCGGGCAGCTCGTGCTTCGCGGCGAGCTGCTCGAGCACGCCCTCGTCGGTGGAGTAGCCGGTCTTCGTCTTCCTGATGACCGGAAGCTTGAGCTTCTCGAACAGGATCTCCTGGAGCTGCTTCGGCGACGAGATCAGGAACTCCTGTCCGGCCGAGGCGTAGATCTGCTTCTCGATCGCGCCGAGCTGGCCTTTGTACTCGCGGGAGAGATCGGCGAGCACGCCCTCATCGACGCGCACGCCGGCCCGCTCCATGCCCGCGAGCACACCGGTGAGCGGCAGCTCGACGTCCTCGTAGAGCGCCGTGAGCCCGAGACCGTCGAGGCGCTCGTGCAGCGGCACCCGCAATGCGGCCACCGCCGCCACCCGCTCGCAGGCCCAGTGCGCCAGCTCGGCGGCCGGGATGTCGCGAGCGGGAATCGCCTTGGCGCCCCGCCCGGCGAGGTCCTCCCAGGTCGGCACGGCGCGGCCGAGCAGCTGCGCCGCGAGCGCGCTCACACCCTGCGGCCCGGTGGCGTCCAGCAGGGGTCCGGCGAGCTCGACATCGAACCACGGCGCTGGCAGCTCGAGGCCCTGCTCCGCGAACAGCGCCTGGGTGCGTTTCGTATCGGCGCCGATCCAGGCGACGTCGCCCGCGAGCACGGGTCCCAGCGCACGACCCAGCAACTCGAAGCTGATCCCGCCGGTGCCGAGCGGCAGCCACAGAGCGCGCTCGCGGGACGGCGCGAGTGCGACTCCGAGGAGCCGAGCGGAGACGGCGCTGCCGCCATCGTCCACGCACACGAGCGCAACGCTCTGGAGCGTCGAGAGCTCTTTCGCGATCGCGGCGAGACCGTCAGCGTCGACCACCGTGCTGATTTCGGGCGTCTCGGTGGCAGCGCGCGCCGCCTGCGGAGCGGGGCTCTCGGCGTCGAGGCTCTCGAGCAGCCGCACGAAGCCGAGCCGGCGATAGAGCAGGCGCAATCGCTCGCGGTCGGGCGCCTGGCGTCGGTAACGCTCGTAGTCGCCTTCGAGCGGTACGTCGTCGCGCAGCGTCGAGAGCTGTTTCGAGAGCCGTGCATCGTCGGCGTGGGCCGAGAGCGCTTCGCGCGCCCGCTTCGCCTTGATTTCGCTGGTGTGGGCGATCAGTGTCTCGAGATCACCCCACTCGCGGATCAGCTGGGCGGCGCCCTTCTCGCCGATTCCCCTCACCCCGGGAATGTTGTCGCTCTTGTCGCCGACCAGCGCGCGAAGATCGAGCACCTGAGCGGGCGGCACGCCAAAGCGAGCCTCCACCTCGGCAGGGCCGTAACGGCGGTCGCGAATCCCGTCGATCAGCTGCACGCGCTCGTCCACGAGCTGCATCAGATCGCGGTCGGTCGACACGACCGAGACGCGGGCGCCCGCCGGCGCACCTCGGACGAGCGTCGCGATCACGTCGTCGGCCTCGAAATCCGGCACCTCGAGGATCGGGAGTGCTAACGCAGCCACGATCTCGCGCGCGAGCGGAATCTGCACCGACAGGTCCTCGGGCTGCGCATCGCGCCCCGCCTTGTAATCGCGGTAGACCGCGTGGCGGAACGTCTTGCCACGCGCGTCGAACACCACCGCGCAGTAGTCAGGGTCCTCTTCGCGCAGCGTCTTCAGCAACATGTTGGTGAAGACGAGGACGGCCTTGGTCGGCGTACCGTCGGGAGCCCGCAAATCCGTCATCGGCGCGAAGAACGCGCGGTACAGGGCGTTGGTCCCGTCGACGAAAACGACCCGCGGAGCAGATTCCGGCACGCCGGAGACGCTAGCGCTCGGTCGCCTTCGCTCGCCTTCTGCGCGCTGCTTGCGGCGGAGGCGCGGTCAGGCGGCGACGGCGGCCGCGACGTAGCGCTCGACGTCGGCGATCGTGCGCATCGCCTCGACCTCCTCGTCGGGCACCTCGATGTCGAAGGCCTCCTCGAGCGACATCACCAGCTCGACCACGTCGAGGGAATCGGCACCGAGATCGTCGAGAATGCTCGCCTCGGGCCGGACCTCCGACACCTCCAACCCCAGCTGCTCGGCCAGGATCGAACGAACCTGCATCACGATCCCATCACCCATGGGTTCACCCCCTTTGCCCGTGGTACCGAGTGACCGAGAGTCATTCGGCTCCCCGGCCGAGGGTCCCGCAGGTCTCCGAGACTGTCAACCGGCTAGCGACTCGCGCGCGCCGGCGCGAGCCCCGCGAGCACGAGATCGATCGCGCGGACGAACGTCTCCGCGAGCGGGCGCTGGCGGATCCGGCGGCGCGGCGGGCTCGCTTCGCTCTGGATCAGCCCGTTCGCCAGCGTCCACAACACGTTGGCCGCCTCCCACGGCTCGCAAGGCTCGATGCTGCCCTCGTCGATGCCGATCTCCACGATCTCGGCGAGGATCTGCAGACAGCTCTGCCAGAGCCGCGTCACCTCTTCGAGCACACCCTCGGGCAACTCGCCGATCACCGGCTGGTTCTCCAGCGCCCAGAAGATCTGGAAATACTGGCGATTGTGCGTCCAGTGCTCGAGGTAGAAGCGCGCGATCTGTCGGATCCGGTCCGGCGCCGCGAGACTCGCGTCGCTGCCCGCTTGGCGCAGCTTCCGCTCGAACAGCGCTCCGTTGGTCGCGAGCACGGCGACGTACAGCTCGGCCTTGTTCTCGAAGTAGCGATAGAGGGTTCCCTTCGCGACACCGGCCCCCTTCGCCACGTGGTCGAGATTCGCCTCCATGAAGCCGTCGCGGAAGAAGATCTCGCGCGCCGCGTCGAGGATGCGGCTTCGCGACTGCGCCTTCCTCGCCTCGCGTCGCTCTGCCGCGCCGAACCCGGAGTCGCTCATGACGCTTCCTTACGCCGCGCGACCTAACGCTCGAGCACGTCGTCACTCCCCTCGTACCGGTACGGGTCGAAGAGCTTCGTCTGGATGTAGCGCTCGCCGAAGCTCGGGATCACGACGACGATGATGTCGTCGTCCTTTCCCTCGGCAGCCGCATACTCGAGAGCCGCCACCACGGCGGCGCCCGACGAGATTCCACACAGGAGCCCTTCCTCCCTCGCGAGACGCCTCGCCATCTCGAGCGAGGCGTCGCCCGAGACCGCGATCACGCGATCGACGAGCGAGAGGTCGAGGACGTCGGGGATGAAGCCGGCCCCGATCCCCTGGATCGGGTGCAGACCCGGCGGCCCGCCCGACAGAACCGGGCTGCCGGCGGGCTCGACAGCGATCGCCCGAAAACGCGGCTTGCGCGCCTTGATCACCTGCGCGACGCCGGTGATCGTGCCGCCGGTACCCACGCCGCTGACGAGCGCATCGACGCGGCCGTCCGTGTCGGCCCAGATCTCCTCGGCTGTCGTGCGGCGGTGTACCTCGGGGTTGGCCGGGTTGCGGAACTGCTGCGGCATGTAGGCATTGGGCACCTGCTCGCAGATCTCCATCGCCTTCTCGACGGCGGCGGGCATGCCTTTGGTGGGATCCGTGAGGACGAGCTTCGCGCCGAACATGCGCAGCACCGCGCGTCGCTCTGGGCTCATCGACTCGGGCATCGTCAGGATGACGTCGTAACCCTTCACCGCCGCGACGAAGGCGAGCGCGATGCCGGTGTTGCCGCTGGTCGGCTCGACGATGACGCTGACACCCGGCTCGATCAATCCGTCGCGCTCGGCGGCCTCGATCATCGCGAGACCGATGCGGTCCTTCACGCTGTTCGCGGGGTTTCTGCTCTCCAGCTTCGCAACGATGCGCGGCGCCACGCCGGCGACGACACGATTGAGCTGCACCAGCGGCGTGCGGCCGATCAGCTCGGTCGCATCACGGGCGATCTTCACGGGCGTCTCCTGCGAGCGTCGCGCGGAACGCAGGTCAGCATACCCCGCGTCCACTCGGCGTGTCATGGGCCGACGCGTCCTCCACGGGCCCGAACAGCTCCTCCACGACCACGGTTGCGTAGCTTCCCGCCGGCAGCTCGAAGCGGAGCAGCGCGTCCTCGCCAGAGCCCTCGAGCGACGGCGAGCCGGGGCGCACCCGCAGCGAGCGACGGGCGCCCCGCGCGCGCACTCCCGGCAGGCGCAGCGCGTCTGGATCGAGCCCGTGCGCCGACATCACCGCCCGTTCGCGCAGCGCGACCTCGCCACTCGGCCAGGTCATGCGCGGGCCGAACACCGGGCCTGTGGCGCTGATCTCGAACGCCCGCGCGCGATCGCTCTCACGTTCCGGATCGCCCACCAGGAACACCCCGCCCGAATCGTGGCGCATCGCGAGGTCGCCGGCCTCCAGCTCGTCGAGGCGCGCCGTACGCGCGGCCAGCACGGCATTGAACACCTCGGCCTGCCAGGCCGACACGAGGAAGCGTGCGTCGCGGCGATCGCGCACGCGGATCTCGCCGGCACAGAACCGACGCGCCCGCAGGGCATTGTCGCCATCGCGGCCGAAACGCTGGGCGCCGAAGCGATTCGGGAGCCCTCGCGCACAGACCTCGTCGAGGCGCGCGCCGGCGCGCTCGCGGGCCTGCGCGTCGAGCCCGCGCAGCCGCAGCGCGAAGCGATTGCCGCGCAGGTGACCGGTGCGGAGCTTGTGGGGATGGCGGGCCGCCTCCAGCACGCGCGCCCCGGGCAGCTCCAGGTCGAGCGCGGCGCTCGGGTCGAGCGCCGGCACCGAGAACCATTGCGTCGCGACCGCCACGCGATCCTTGCGCCCCGCATAACCTACGTCTTGCGGGCGTGCGCCGGCCGCACGAGCGAGGTCGCGCGCCACCGCCTCGGTGGTCCGCAGACACTTCTCGATCCGGACGAAGGTGTGAGCTCCCACGCCCGTCGGCGGGTAGAGCGACTCCTCGTCGACCCGGAAGTCCTCGGGCGTGGTGCGGATCCGGATCACGCGAACAGCGCGCATCCGTGCAGGGGCCCGCCTTCGCTCGCCTGCGGCTCGCTGCGCGTCGGTCGACTCTCGAGTCGGCCTCCTTGCCGCGCGACGGGAGCGAAGCTGCGCCGATGCGCGGGGCACGGGCCGAGGCGCTCGAGAGCGCGAAGATGCTCGCGCGTGCAGTATCCCTTGTGTTGCGCGAACCCGTAGCCGGGATGACGGGAGTCGAGCTCGCGCATCAGCGCGTCGCGGTACACCTTGGCCACGATCGACGCGGCGGCGATCGAGCCGTCGCGCGCGTCGCCACCGATGAGCGGCGTCTGCGGTGCGTCGATCGCGGGGATCGTGTGCGCGTCGACCAGCACGTGGTCGGGCGGCGTCGAGAGACCGACGACCGCCCGCCGCATCGCCTCGAGGCTCGCGCGCAGGACGTTCATCCGATCCACCTCGACGGAGGTCACCTCCGCGACGCACACCGCCACGGCCTGGCGCCGGATCGCGGCATCGAGCGTCTCGCGCTCCTCGGCGGTGAGCTGCTTGGAGTCGTTCAGGCCGGGCAGCCGCACCCGCGCCGGCAACACGACGGCCGCCGCCACCAACGGGCCGGCGAGCGGACCCACGCCCACCTCGTCCACGCCCGCGACCACCCGCGCACCGGCAGCGAACAGGCGTCGGCGCCGCGCGAACAGCACCGCTACGCGTCGCGTCTCGCGGCGGCGCGCATCTCGGCGGCGCTCGAGGGAGGCGGCCAGCTGGCGCGCCCCGCTGCGCGCATCTGCTTGCAGCACCCGCAGCCAGCGACCCTCGATCCCGGGCACCAGCCCGGTGTCGAGCCGTTCGCGCAGCTCTGCCAGCGACCAGCGGCCCGGATCGAGCCAGTGCAGGGGCCCGCCTTCGCTCGCCTGCGGCTCGCTGCGCGTCGGTCGACTCAAAGTCGGCCTCCTTGCTCGGCACGGCTCACGATTCGTCCGCCTCGCCGCGCGCGCGCTCGAGGGCGCGCACCCGGCGCAAGAGCTCCGGCAGACGAGTGAGCGCCGCCATCTCGCGATGGAAGGTGCGATCCGGGCGCTGGGGCGACCCGAGGATGCGGGTTCCGGGTGGCACGTCCTTGTGTACGCCGGACTGGGGTCCGATGAAGGCGTTGGCGCCGATCCGCCGGTGGCCCGCGATGCCCGCCTGGGCGAGCAGCACCACGCCCTGCTCGAGTGTCGTCGAGCCCGCGATGCCCGCCTGTGACACGACGATGCAGCGCTCGCCGAGCGTGCAGTTGTGTCCGATCTGGACCAGGTTGTCGATCTTGGTGCCGCGACCGATTCGCGTGTCGCCGAGCGTGCCGCGGTCGACGGTCGAATTGGCGCCGATCTCGACGTCGTCCTCGATCCAGACGCGCCCGACGTTGTGGATCCTGGAGAGACCCCCGCCCGGCTGGCCGACGTAGCCGAAGCCGTCGCCGCCGATCACCACACCCGGCTGGAGCACCACGCGGTTGCCCAGCACCGAGGCGGCGGCGACCACGCAGCGCGCGTGCAGCACGCAATCCGCGCCGACGATCACCGCGTCATAGAGGACGACGCCGGGGTGCAGCACCGTCCGCGCGCCGACCTCCACGCGGTGCCCCACCACGCAGCCCGCCGCGATCGAGGCGGACGGATCGACGCGCGCGTCGTCGGCGACGACGGCGGCCGGGTGGACGCCGGCCGGCACTTCGGGCTCGGGCACGAGCAAGCTCGCGGCGCGGTAGAAATCGCGGCTCGGATCATCGGAGCGCAGCACGCTGCGGCTGCCGACCTCGAGACCGACCGGCGCGACGACGGCGCGCGCGGGCGACGACGCGAGCCGGAGCGCGAAGCTCGCCGTCCGCACGAACACCAGCTCGTCGGCGGTCGCGTCGTCGAGCGAGGCCACCCCCGTCACCTCCAGATCGGGATCGCCTTCGAGTTCGAGACCGAGCTGCGACGCGAGATCGCCCAGCCGGACCCGCGCGGAGCTCACGTCAGCGCGCGAGCAGGACCGCGACGGGCGACGTGCGCACGACCGCGGCGGCGTTGCTGCCGAGGAAGTACTCGGTGATGCGGTTGCGGCCGTAGGCACCCATCACGATCACACCCGCCTTCACCTCCCTCGCGGAGTCCACGATCTTCACGTCGGGACGGCCGAGCGTCGACGAGATCTCCCGCACCGGAACGGGCAGCGTTCCGACGATGCCTCGCACCTCGTCGAATCGCGCGACCGCGCGCCCCTTGTCCTTCGAATCGACGAACACGTGAATCGGCTCTCCCAGACGCGTCGCGATCTGCACCGCGAGGCTCGCGCCGACGCGCGAGCCCGGGGAGCCGTCGAAGGCGAGCAGGATCGGCCCCGAGAGCTGCGCCGACGCCGGC
>Ga0184637_10000110_pt1 | contig 55095 bp, 54 predicted proteins | sample PLM3_127_b2_FD_133143 | JGI IMG/M metagenome (GOLD analysis project Ga0184637, IMG submission 133143) | Groundwater sediment microbial communities from an aquifer in East River, Colorado, USA - PLM3_127_b2 | ecosystem: Environmental > Terrestrial > Soil > Riparian zone | place: USA: East River...
CGGCAAGAAGGACCTGTGGTGCGGCGTCGAGCCGGCGTCGGTCTTTAGGAGCCGCGATGGCGGCGATTCCTGGGAGATGGTTCCGGGGATCAGCAACCACGCGCACGCTCGAATGTGGCAACCCGGGAACGGCGGGCTCTGCCTGCACACGATCCTGCGCGACGGGGATCGGGTCCACGTCGGCATCTCGACCGGCGGCCACTACCTGAGCGAGGACGGCGGCGCGAGCTTCACGGCGTCCAACCACGGCGTCGGCGCCGGCTTCGTGCCCGATCCCTACCCCGAGTTCGGCCAGTGCGTCCACAAGATCGCGGGCCACAAGGACGCGCCCGGCCGGCTCTACATGCAGAACCACGGCGGGTGGGACGATCGCCCGGGCATCGGCGTCTTGCGCAGCGACGACCACGGCCGCACGTGGCAATCGATCAGCAAGGGGCTGCCGTCCGACTTCGGCTTCCCGATCGTCGTTCATCCGTACGACGCCGACACGATCTACGTCGTGCCGCTCGAGGCGTCGACGCGCACCTGTCCGGGCGGCGCGCCCGCGGTCTGGCGCAGCGAGGACGGCGGAGGCTCGTGGAGGCGGCGCGCCCGCGGGCTGCCGAAGAAGGAGAGCTTCTTCACGGTCCAGCGAGACGCGATGGACATCGACGAACTCAAGTCGCCCGCGCTCTACTTCGGGACCACCACCGGACAACTCTGGATCGGGCGAGACGGCGGCGAGGAGTGGAGCTGTCTGTTCGACTCGCTGCCGCCGATCCACTGCGTGAAGGTCGCGATGGTGTGAGTCTCACGACGGCGCGCCTGCGCTCATGCGTGTGCCCATGGACATCGGATCGCGCATCGCTTCCACAGGTCTTGGTGTCGGCGTAGGATGCCGGCCGCGATGGGCGTGCACGATGGAGACCTGCTTTCTAACGACCGTTAGACGGCTAAGGGCAATGATGACAATGACCCTCGACACAAACGTGTTTCCAGCAGAGCCCTGACATTCGCGGAGCTTGAAGCGGCGCTCAAGGCCTACATCCGCTTCTACAACCACCACCGCCTGCACTCCGGCATTGACTATCACACGCCAGAAGAGTATGAGAGATTGGTGCCGTGAAGCCGTGTCAACTTCTTCGGGGGAAGATCACGGCGCGCCGAGCGCGCCGCGGCTGATACGCAGCGTTAGCCGCCGACGCGAACTAGCTGGCGAGGTGTCAGTGTCTGGAGAGTTTGCAGCACCACAGGTATCAGAGGTCGGAGGGACTGGATCCGGTTCGTAGGCGCGACGAGAACAACGACCGCAATCGGGAGGGCGCTGAGGTTCTGCTGGTGTTCCAGATTCTGATCGGCCGTCAAGAGGGCGTCGAACTCACCAGCCGCCAGTTGCAGCAGGTCGCTGTTTCTGATACCCGTCCAGCCCATCGCGGCGACGGTGCGGACCTCGTGCTCCGGCAGAAGCCGGGCCAGTGGCCGGGGCAAAGATTCATCGAGCAGGATGCGCACCGGCAGTCAGCAGGTCTCTGGCGAGTTCGAGCGCAGCGACGGCCTGCTCACGCTTCACGGTGGGAAAGTCGTCGAGGAACTGATCCAGACTGTCCCCGGCGGCCAGGTAGTCGAGGAGGTTCTTCACGGGCACGCGGGTTCCGCGGAAGACGGGCGTGCCTCCGAGAATCTCGGGGTCGGTCTGCACGACAGAATCCAACGTCGCCATGTGGCTCATCGTACACCAGAACCTGTGTAGTGTCGAGGACAGGTGGCGGCAACCGGGAAGCGTCTAACTTCAGGCTGGACCCGCCGGCCCGGCGTCTTGCGCAATCGACCCTCTTACACGGTCCGGCCCGCCGGGCCGCGGGTCAGCCTGCGCGTTAGCTGGACAGAAGACTGCGCAAGACACGGCTGTACTTGTTCTGTCTCGCCTCCGGGTGTGTCTTGGCTGGGGTCGCATATGTGCTCGGGCATCGCGCATTGGGCGGGATGATCTGGGGAGGTCTGTTTGCGTCGCCTCTGATCGGGCTGATGATCGGTCTTGCCGCGCGATTAGTCCATGCTCTGTCGACAACCGGGCGCATCGTCGCCTGCTTGGTCAATCTGTACGTTGCCGCGACGATGTTCGGCCTGGCCGTTGGCGTGTTCGACGTATTCACTGGGAGTGTCAGCCGTAATGCAATCGAGGTCGTCCTACAGTCGATCATCGGGGTGCTGTGGGGTGTCACATTCACAGGGTACGTGATCTTCCTGTGGCCTCTCGCGTACTTGAACCATGCGTTGCTGTGGCGGCGGGCTTCCGAGGTCGATGCAGGGCAAGGCTCGGCCGGTCTGTGGAGGTGAGGAACGATGACGGTGCGCGACGCGACGGCGGAAGATCTCCCCAGCATCGTCGAGATCTATAACACGGCCATCCCGGGACGGATGGCAACCGGCGACACGGTGGCGGTAACCACGGAGAGCCGCCGCGCTTGGTTTTATGAGCACGACCCGCAGCGGCGACCGTTGTGGGTATCCGTCGCCGACGATGGATCGATCGTTGGCTGGCTCAGCTTTCAGTCCTTCTACGGCCGCCCGGCATATCATGCGACGGCGGAGCTGAGCGTGTACGTTACCCCGGCGTACCACCGCCGCGGAATCGGTCGAGACCTGTTGAGGCGCGCCATATCGAGAAGCCCTGACCTCGGTCTACGCACCTTGCTAGGCTGCATCTTCGGACACAACGAGCCGAGCTTGCGGTTGTTTGAGAGTCTCGGGTTTCGGCGCTGGGGGTTTCTTCGGAGAGTTGCCGAGCTGGATGGCGTTGAGCGCGACCTGTTCATCGTGGGCCTTCGTGTTGCGGCCCCTCACCCATAGGAGCCCAGGGCATGCTCGGCGATGGTCCGATGTCCGATTGGATTAGGCAGTACGCGCTCAGCCATCAGCATCCGGCCAACCGCTTCTTCCACACCATCGGGATTCCGCTGATCGCGCTCTCCCTGCCGCTCTTCCTCGCCGCCGTATTCGTCCGCGGGCTCTGGCCGGTCCCTGTGGGACTCTTCGTGGTAGGCTGGGTTCTCCAATTCATCGGCCATGGGTTCGAAGGAGAACCCCCGGAGTTCTTCCGAGACTGGCGCTTCGTCTTCGTTGGACTTCGCTGGTGGGCGGCCAAGATCAGGGGGCGGGCATAGGAGATATCGAGGAGAAGGCATGGTTGATTCGCAGGTGATCGCCTTCACGTTGGTCGCCGCCGCACTGACGATCGTCCCGGGGGCTGACACCATGTTGGTGGTGCGAAACGTCCTGCGCGGGGGCCGTCGTGACGGGGTGGTCACCACCTTCGGCATCTGCTCGGGCCTCTTCGTCCACGCGACCCTGTCTGCCTTGGGAGTGTCGATGGTCCTGATGTACTCGGCAACCGCCTTTCACGTGATCAAGCTCGCTGGGGCATGTTACCTGGCGTGGCTGGGCCTACAGTCTCTGAGGAATGCGGTGCGTGGTCCTCATCCGCAAGGGAACCTTGAGGACTTCAAGCCCGCGCGCCCGATAAGGCCTCGGCAGTGCTTCCTGGAGGGTTTTCTGTGTAATGTGCTCAATCCGAAGGTCGCGGTGTTTTATCTCGCCTTTTTGCCGCAGTTCATCGGCCCGAAAGATCCTGTGCTCGTCAAATCCTTGCTCCTGGCAGGGATCCACTACGCCGAGGGGATTCTCTGGCTTGTGGCGCTGTCAATCATGCTTGATCACGCGAGACGGTTTCTCTTGAAGTCCGCGGTGCGTCGCTGGCTTGATGGCCTCTGTGGTGCAGTCTTCGTCGGTCTTGGGGTGCGACTGGCGGCAGAGCAGCGGTAAATCACCGAACACCCCACCGGAGTTGATGATGACCACAGACCTGACAATCCTCCTGAATGAACTTTCGGAGTTTGGGAAGCGAAATGACGCCGGCTCGACCGAGCGGGCGAAGAAGATGCTGAACATCACGCCCGAGACCGGGGAGTTTCTCGAACTGATGGTGAAGACGGCTCGCGCGCGGCGTATTCTGGAAGTGGGCACCTCGAACGGGTACTCCACGATCTGGCTGGCGAAGGCCGCGCGCGCCACGGGCGGGAGGATCACCACGCTTGAGATCGCGCCTTACAAGGTCGCCATGGCGACCGAGAATTTCCGTCGGGCCGGCCTGACCGACCTCATCGACCTCAGGCACACCGACGCCGATAGTTTTCTTCAGGCTGAAACGCAACCGTTCGACGTGATTTTTTTGGACTCCGATCGGCATCAATACGTGGGGTGGTGGCCGCGCCTGTCTACCCTGATTGCGCCCGGCGGTCTTCTCATCGCGGACAACGCGACCTCCCATCCTGCCCAGATGGCAGACTTCATGGCCCTTGTCCGCGCATCAAACGGCTTCATCACCAGCCTGGTGCCGATCGGGAACGGAGAGTTTCTCGCGTACAAGGAGCGTGGAGTCTGACGTCGCGGAACGCGCCAGGTCGCTCGTTGGCTGTGAATCAGATTCTGGTGATCCACCCCGGCGCCCTGGGGGACGTCCTTTTGGCGCTTCCGGCCCTGGCTCGCCTTCGGGCCGCCTTCCCCCGGGCCGAACTTACGCTCGCCGCCGCCACGCCGATTTCCGGCCTCTTTCATGGGACTTCGCTTGTAGACCGGATCGTGTCACTGGAGACACTCCGCCTTCACGAGTGCTTTGCCGACTCGCCCCTCTCTCGGGAGACGACGGAGGGGCTCACTGCCTACGATGTGATCGTCTCCTGGTTTGGAAGTCAGGATCCAACCTACCGACGACAGCTTGACGGGCTCGGGAGGCGGGCCATGGTCGCCCGGGCCACCCCGCCGGCCGGGATCCTGACTCACGCAGCGCGCTGGCTCGTCCGCACCCTTGAGCCCCTGGGGATTTCTTCTTTTCCGGTGTCGCCTCCCCCCCTCCCTGTGGCTCCAGAGGCGACGGAAGATGCGCGGGGATGGGCCGCCGCCCACGGGGTTTCAATGGATCAAGTCGTGGCTGTCCACCCCGGCAGTGGGGCTCACGCAAAGTGCTGGCCCGCCGAACGCTTTGCGGCGCTCGTCGGCTGGATTGAAACCGTGATCGGCGGATCTGTGGTCTTGATCGAGGGCCCGGCCGACGCGGCCTCGGTCTCGTCTGTGCTCTCACGGTTGGAGAGGACGCCGCCGGTCGCCAGAAACTTTCCGCTCCCCCTTCAAGCTGCTTTCTTTGCCGGCGCTTCGCTGTTCATTGGCAATGATTCGGGCCTCACCCATCTTGCCGCGGGGGTCGGTGCTCCCACCGTCGCGCTCTTCGGGCCCACCGATCCCGCGATCTGGGCTCCCCTCGGTCCGCATGTCACTGTCGTGGCGGGGGCAGGCGATCCCGCCGATCCTTGGGGTGGCGTCAGCGTTGAGCGGGTGCAATACGCGATCCAGTCGCGCTGGAAGAACGAGTTGGCGCATCCGGCCGGGGCAACCCCGCGGGGCAGCCGGGGCCGGACGCCCACGAGTTAGCGGCCGGCCCTGAAGGTATGCTAGGCTGAACACATGCCCGAAGTCCGTCACTCGGTCTGTCCCCACGACTGCCCCTCGGCCTGCGCCCTGGTCGCTCATCTCGAGGACGGCGAAATCGTCGACGTCACCGGCGATCCCGAACACCCCTTTACCCAAGGGGTCATCTGCGGAAAGGTCCACGAGTACGCCGAGCGGGTTTACTCCCCCATGCGGGTTTTGACCCCCCTCCGGCGGATCGGAGAGAAGGGAACGGGGGAGTTTGAGCCGATCTCGTGGGACCACGCTCTGGAGGAGATTGAGCACCGCCTGACCCGGACCCTGGCCGTGTGGGGGCCCGAGTCCATTCTTCCGTTCTCCTACGGCGGCACGCTTGGGCTTCTTCAGTATTACGCGGGCCATCCGTTCTTCCACGCCATCGGAGCAAGCCAACTCGACCGGACCATCTGCATCTCCACGGCCTATGCGGGCTGGCGCGCGACGGTGGGCGCCGTCCTCGGGAGCGATGCGGAGGCCATGGCGGATTCAGACCTCATCCTTCTCTGGGGGATCAACGCCGCCTATACCCACATCAACCTCATGACCTTTGTCAAGCGGGCCAAGGACCGGGGGGCCTACGTCGTCGCGATCGATCCCTACCGGACGCGGACGGCCAAGCAGGCGGACGAACACCTCGGGCTTCGCCCGGGGACGGACGGCGCCCTGGCGCTGGGCCTCATGCATGTCCTGATCACCGAGGACTTGCTCGACCACGACTACATTGCGCGGGCCACGCTGGGGGTTGATCAGCTTCGAGACCACATTCGCGATTACCCGCCCGAGCGCGTTGCGGGGGTTACCGGCCTCGAGCCGGAAGCGATCGTTGGACTCGCCCGACGATACGGGGCAACCAAGGCGAGCTTCATCCGCGTGGGAATCGGCGTCTCCCGCCACGAGAACGGTGGGATGGCCTGCCGCTCCATCGCCTGCCTCCCGGCTCTCACCGGGGCATACGCCCACCCGGCCGGCGGCGCGCTCCTCTCGTCGTCCGGCTCCTTCAATCTCAATATGCGGGCGGTCGAGCGGCCTGATCTGCTGCCATCCCCGCCCCCGCGTGCCATCAACATGATCCACCTGGGGCGCGCCCTGACGAATCCCGACCTCAAGCCTCCGATCGCCGTCCTCTTCGTCTACAATTCCAACCCCGCCGCCGTCTGCCCGAATCAAGAGAAGGTCCTCGAAGGGTTGATGCGGGATGATCTGTTCACCGTGGTCCACGAACAGATGCTCACCGACACGACGGACTACGCGGATATCGTCCTCCCGGCGACGACCAGCATGGAGCACCTCGATCTCTACAAATCTTACGGTCACCTCTACCTCCAACTGGCCGAGCCGGTCATCCCGCCGCAAGGGCAGGCCAAGTCGAATCTGGAGGTCTTTCGCCTTCTGACTCGCGCCATGGGTCTCAAGTGTGATCACTACGAGCAGTCGGAGTGGGAGATCATGGCGAGACTCCTCGACACGCCGGCCATGACAGGGGTGACGGCGGACCGGCTCCGCGCCGAGCGCTCGATCCGCGTCCAGCCCACACCCTACCTCCCACTGGCCCACGGCGCTCCGACGCCGTCGGGGAAGATCGAGTTCTACTCAAAGACCTTGGCCGGGCAGGGGCTCCCGCCGCTGCCGAGCCATATCCCCCTCCGCGAAGGCCATGAGAACCCGGAAGCCATGGCTCGCTACCCGCTCCAGCTAATCGTCCCTCCCAACAGGTTTTTTCTCAACTCGAGCTTTTCCCAGTCGGCCCTCTTGAGAAAGCGGCAGGGGGACCCCACGGTGCAGCTCCACCCCGAGGACGCGGCCTCGCGCGGGATCCGTGATGGTGAGCTGGTCCGCGTCTGGAACGACCGCGGCACCGCTCATTTCACCGCGCTGGTGACCGAGGATACCCGTCCGGGCGTGGCCGTCATCGAGGGGATCTGGTGGCACAAGTTCATGCCGCGCGGGCGGGGGGTCAATATCCTGACCAAGGACGACGTCACCGACATGGGCGGAGGCCCGGCGTTCCATTCGAATCTGGTGGAGGTGGCTCGAGAAGAAATCAGCTGGAGCGACGAGTGTCGGTCCGAGGTGACCGAATGACAAGCACCCCGGCAACGAATTGCGTCAGGCCAGAATTGTCGCGTTGCTCCAAGAGAGAGCCCTGTGAGACCCGGTGTCAGAGGCGCGGCCCAGACGCGGACGAGATGAATATCCCCGTTACCAGAAGTGCAGGACTGAGCCTGCCTTCGGTTGGACTCGATATCCGCCAAGGGTATGGCCACGACCGAAAAAGGAGCGTGATATGAGGCGATGCACTGGAGCTCTGACGAGGGCGACTCTCCCCGTTCTCGTCTGCATAGCGGCGTGGTGCGTCCTGCCCGGCACGGTGTGGGCAGGGGCTATCAAGGGGGCCGTCCGGTTGAAAGGCGCAGCCGTCGGACAGAAGAAGCTCCCTGTGACGATCGATCAGTACGTCTGCGGGAAGGAAAAGGACGCCGAAGATCTTGTTGTGTCTCCGGACCGGGGGATCCGAAACGCTGTGGTCTCTCTCCAGCCCCCCCCTCCGGGCGTGAAGTGGGAGGCGACCACATCCCCGGTGAAGATTGATCAGAAGCAGTGCGCCTTCGTGCCACGCGTGACGGTGACCCCGGTCGGCGGGACCGTGGAATTCCTCAGCAGCGACCCCCTGCTGCATAACCTCCATAGCTTCAGCAAGGCGAATCCTAGCTTCAACAGGACTCAACCCAAGGCGCGGACGATTCCCGTCGTGTTCAAGGCGCCAGAGATCATCCGGGTGGATTGCGACCTGCACTCCTGGATGCGCGCCTGGGTGGTGGTGGCCGACCATCCCTTCTACGTGGTCACGGGCGTTGGGGGGGAGTTCGTCCTCGATAACGTTCCTCCGGGGAAGTATACCCTCCAGATCTGGCAGGAACGCCTAGGGACCGTGACGCAGGAGGTCACCGTGGCAGACAAGGGTTTCTCCACCGTGACGGTGGAGATGCGCGGGCAGTGAGAGGGCGCGCGGAGTGTCCTAGGGCACGACGGTGATCCTCTTCGAGGCCTCCCAGGCGGCGGAATGGGTGGGCTCCTCCACGGCGCGGAGCGAACCTCCGTCGTCAAGGGCGATCGTGAAGGTAACCTTGGGGAAGGAATACACCGGATGGAGGTACACCCGGGCGATCTCTACCGTATCCTTGTACAGGGCAATGTACCGGACGAAGTGTTCGCCCAGGGACGGATGATCGCCACCCGCCCCCACGCTCACGGTGACGTCAAACCATTGCCCGCGTTTGACGGAATCCGGCGCCACGATTTTCGGCGAATGCTTCGCGTCGAAGGATCGATGCACCTCCTTGTACTCGGGCGTGAATTGCTCTTCCTGCCCCGCCCAGGCGCGCTGCCCGGTTCCCCATGCGAGGAAAACTGCCAGGGCCAGCCCGGCCGCCACAAGAGTCCCCGCTCCACTTCGTGCGTTGCCACTTCCCATGGTCACCCTCCTCGTGCTGGATATCACCACCGCCGTACTGGCTATGTCGCGACCCACCCGAGGACATCGTAGGCCATCACGCCCTCGTTCTTGCCCTTGACCCGGAGGGCCCCCAAGTCTCTGACTTGCACGGACCCCTTCACGCGCTCGTAGGTGTGACCCGTGATCAGGATCTGTCCGGGCCCGGCGTTGGATTCAAAGCGCTGGGCTACGTTGACCTCGTCGCCGATCACCGTGTAGTCCATCCTTCGCTCAGACCCGATGTTCCCGGCGATGACGATGCCCGTGTTGATTCCGATTCCCGTGTGCAGGCGGAGGTCGGGGAACTTTTGAAACGTGACCCCCTTCAGCCGTTCCTGCATGCGGAGGGCACAGCGGACCGCGCGGGACGGATCGTCCTCGTGCGCGACCGGGGCGCCAAAGAAGGCCATGATCCCGTCCCCTCGGAACTTGTCCAGCGTGCCACCGAACTCGAAGACGGCGTCGACCACATGGGTCAGAAAAACGTTGAGGATGTCAACCGCGTCCTGCGGATCGAGGCTTTCGGCAATGGGGGTGAATCCCCGCAGGTCGCCGAACAGAGTCGTGACCTCTCGCTTTTCCCCGCCGAGCTTGAGGTGCCGGTCCGGGTTAGTGACAATTTCATTGGCCACCTCCTCGGACACGTACCTTCCGAAGAGAGTCCGCAGGAGGCGATTTTTCCCCTCGAGGTCGTCGTGGAGCGTCTTGATCCGCAGGAGCGACTTGACCCGGGTCAGGAGCTCTTCCCGGTTGAAGGGTTTGCTCAGGAAGTCGTCCGCTCCAGCGTCGATCCCGCGGACCCGGTCGGCCACGTCGTTCAGGGCCGTCAGCATCACAACGGGCAAGAGACGGGTCGCCTCGTTAGCCCGGATCCGCTCGCAGACTTCATACCCCGACATCCCGGGCATCATGATATCCAGGAGGACCAGGTCCGGCGAGGCGCTCTCGATCAGGCTCAGGGCGGTGGGCCCGTCTCGCGCCGTGAGCACCTCGTAGTCTGCGGTCGTCAGCGCCTTCTCCACGAGGATCAAGTTCTGTTTGTTGTCATCTACGGCCAGGATGCGGCGGGGTCGCTTCTCCGCGTCCATACTCCCTCCGGGTCTACAGCTCCTTTGGGCGTCAGTCTTCCGGGGCAAACTTTCGAATTATCTGCAACAACTCGCGCGGGCTATACGGCTTTGCCAGATAGCCGGTGGCGCCGGCATCCTTCGCCTTCTGATCGTCGCCGCTCATCGCAAACGATGTGACGGCGATGATCGGAATGTGGGCCGTCTTGGGGTCCGCGCGGAGCTTGCGCGTGGCCTCCAGCCCGGACAATTTGGGCAACTGGATGTCCATGAGAATCAGATCGGGTGTCTCCTCCACGGCCTTGGCCACGCCCTGCTCGCCGTCCGTGGCCTCGATCAGGCGGTAGGATGTGCGGGCCAGGAGATCCCGGACAATCTTTCGGTTGAACTCGTTGTCCTCGACATACAGGATCGTCTTGCTCATGTTCCTTCCCCCATCTCCACGCGCAAGGGGATCGAGAAGAAAAATGTCGAACCCATTCCCAGCTCACTCTCTACCCAGATGCGACCGCCCTGCATCTCCACGAACTTTTTCGTGATGCTGAGGCCCAGACCGGTTCCGCCGAACTCCCTGGTAATGGTCGCGTTTACCTGCCGGAACTCCCCGAACACGTTTTCGAGCTGATCCTTGGGAATTCCGATTCCAGTGTCTTTCACAGCATAGGTCAGCGTCTCTCCTTCGAGCCCGACGGAGATCTCGACCCGCCCCTGCCTGGTGAACTTCAGCGCATTCCCGGCCAGGTTCATGAGACACTGTGCAATGCGTTTCCCGTCCCCGAGGGCCAGGGGAATGTCATCCTGTGCCGCGGCGACGAATCCCAGCCCCTTCTCCACAGCCAGCGACTGAAGTGAGGCCCTGACTGTCTCGACGATATCCTGTACCGAATACTCACCCAGGCTCAGCTCCATGCGCCCCGCCTCGATCTTCGAGAGATCGAGGACGTCGTTGATCAGGCGGAGCAGGTGCTTACCATTTGTCTGAATGTCGGTCAGGGGCTCCTTGAGATGGGCCGGGATGTCGCCATAGACCTCATCGAGGATCATCTCGACAAACCCGAGGATCGCGTTCATCGGTGTGCGGAGCTCGTGGCTCATGTTGGCCAGGAATTCGGATTTTGCCTTGGTGGCCCGTTCGAGCCTCTCATTCAGCGCCTGGAGTTCCTTGGTGGTCTCATGCTCGTGCTCGTAGAGGCGCTTGAGTTCCCGGCTCATCTGATTCATGCGATCGGCCAGGACGCCGAATTCGTCCCGATTGGGGACCGTGATCGTGGTATTGAAGTTTCCTTCCGCAACCTTTTTGAGGAAGCCGTGGGCTTCCCGCACGGGGAGGATAAAGGACCACGAGATGACGAACCCGAGGAGCAGGGCCAGCAGGATCGAGCTTCCGACGAACCCCCCTGTAAGGACCAGGGCCCTGTGGTTTTCGGCAGCGACGCTCAGTCGGAGTTTATTCATCCTGTCCTGTTCGATGCCGACAACCTGATTCACGAGCCCTCGGATTTGCCCGTGGAGGGGTTCCTGTTTGCTGACATGCAACGTCCTCGCTTCGTCGAGCTTTTGATCCCGGACAAGGTTCGCGATGTCGGCGACCGTAACGAGGGCTTCGTTTTGAGCAGCGCGAATCCGCTGGATCAGCTCCCGCTCTTCCAGGGGGGCCGCCTCTTCGATCTTGGCCAGCATGTTGTTGAATTCGTTGTTTTCGCGGAGAATGCTCGCGATAGTGGCCTCGTCCCTGAGGAGCAATGCCATCGCGGTGAAGTGGGTCTGCAGGGCCAAGGCGTGCTGGATCTGACGGGACCAGTCCACACGCTCGTGGCCCTGATCCAGGGACCGGCTCTGCCGGGACATCTTGGCGATGGTCTGAAGGCTCATCGCTCCCATGGCGATGAACAGAAGCGTGACGAGGAGAAAGGCATAGAGAAGTTTCGCGTGGACCGAGACCGGGATGCCCGCGACCCAGCGGACCAAGAGCCCGAGGGGGGTACGGGTGAGAACGAGGCCCGCAAGCCGCTGGCCCCGGCCTGGCGTTTCAGCGATGGCCGAGGCGGCATGAGGGTTAGGCAGTCTCTCTTGCGGCCACATGCATGATCCGGTCGACGCGATCTATGAAACGCTAACAAAGCGAGCCCTTCGCGGTCAAGGAAAAATGCCAGGCGAGGTTGATCGAGGGGGCGCCCGGGGGAACCCGGAGGGCTCGCGCGATCACCGTGGCTGGACGAGGACGTCCAGGAGGGCCGGCAAACCCTCCTCCTTCACGACGCGGAGCGCTCGCTTCAAGGCCGACTGGAGCGCCCCGGGCTCGTCGATCGGCCCTTCGCCGTAAATCCCGAACCCCTGGGCGATCTTCGCGTAGTCCGGGGGTGGATTGTCGATCCGGATGCCGATCGTCTTGTTCTCCACGGGACGTCCTCGCGCCACGGCCATCCGCGCCTGGTGCTCCTCGTCGTTGTAGTAAGAGCGATTGTCACACATGATGATCAGGAGCGGAATCTTGTGGTGGGCCGCCGTGAAGAGCCCACTCGTGACCATGAGGAAGTCCCCTTCAGACTGAAGGTTGACGCACACCTTGCCCGAGCCGCGATGGGCGAGCGCGACCCCAAGGGAGGCGCCAAGGCCGTAGCCGAGCCCGGCCCCGCCGCTGCCGCCGCAGGTGCGCTCGGGCATCCAGTCCCACATCCGGCGCACCCAGCCATTCACGTGCCCGTTGGCGAGAATCCACTCCTCGTCCTTGATGCTCTCCCAGATCTCGGAGACGAGGACCGGGAGCGCGACCGGGCGATCCGCGCGCTTCTGCTCTGCAACCTTCCGCCACTCGTCCTGGAGGGCCTGGTGCCGGGCGCGAAGCCGGCCGGCCCTGTCCTGGCGCGCGGCGGCGCGGGGATCTTTCTTGAGCCGGTCGGCCACGAGGTCCACCAGCACGGGCAGGGCCAGCGCGGCGTCCGCGGCGATGGGCAGGTCCACCGGGACGAGCGCCTGGCCCGTGTGGGCCCAGCTCCGCTGGGCATACTCGTTGAGCGAGATGGCGATGATCTTCACCTTCGGATTGAGGAGCCGGACCTCCCGCGTGGTCGAATCGAGCTGCCCGAGCGGTCCCAGAAGATTCTGGACATCGAGGGCCAGAATGAGGTCGGCCTCGCGGACCAGCTCCTGCCGGGCATCGCTCAGGTGCAGAGGATGGCGGCCCGGCATGCTCGACCGGCCGCCATGCCCGTCGCCCAGATCCACGACCGGAGCGGCGAGCAGCTCGGCCAGACGCGGGAGCGCGGCCCTTGCCTGGGGCGTCCGGCCAAGCGACTCGGCCACGAGCAGGGGGTTCTCCGCCTCCACGAGCTGACGTGCCGCCTCTTCGAGCGCCCGCGGATCAGCCTGAGGAGGCGCCGGTGGGGCGAAGCGGGAGAGATCGGGGAGGGGAACGGGGCGTTCGAGCTTCTGCTCCTGGAGCTCGGCGTCGAGGCAGAGATAGACCGGACCCTGGGGCTCGGTCAAGGCCGTCCGCCAAGCGCGGATGAAGGCTTCGGGGATCGACCCCACGCTGGCCGGCTGATCGTCCCACTTCACGTAGTCGCGGATCTGGTTCCCCTGGACGAGGGCGGTGTGCACCCAGTCAATCCAGGGCCGGCGCTTGGTCGTGTCCATCGGGCCGGTGCCGCCCACGCAGAGGATCGGGGCCCGATCGCAGAACGCGTTGAAAATCGCCATGCTCCCGTGCTGGAGCCCGACGACGTTGTGGAGGGCCGTCGCCATCGGGCGGCCCTTGGCCTTGGCGTAGCCGTGGGCGAGGCTCACCGCGATCTCCTCGTGGCAGCAGAGGATCGTCTCCGGGCTACGGTTTCCGCCGTAGTTCACGAGCGAATCGTGGAGGCCGCGGAAGGTCGCCCCCGGATTGAAGGAGATATACTCGATCCCCGCGGCGCGCATGAGGTCCACGACGACATCGGAACCATACTCGGGTCGAGAAGGCTGGGTCATGGTAGTCTCCTCACTCAGGCGGCTCATTTCGGTTTTGCTGCCTGGAAGCCCGGGACGGGAATACACTATGGGGGGGGACCGGTCCGTGTCAAGACCGGTTCTGAGAGGGGGGTCTCGTGAATATTGAGCGGATTGGCATCTTGAGCATCGGGGAGATGGGGCACGCGTGCGCGCGCGTCTTTCGGGAGCATGGCGCGCGGGTTGTGACGGTCGTGAACGGGCGGAGCGATCGGACCCGCGCCTTGGCGAAGGACGCCGGGGTCGAGATCGTTGAGGACATGAAGACGCTTCTCGACTCGGTAGGCATTCTGCTCTCGCTCGTCACCCCGTCGTCCGCCAGGGCGGTGTGCCGCGCGGTGGCCGAGGCCATGACGGGTCGCCGCGATGCGCCCCTCTTCATCGATGCCAACCCGACGTCTCCGGTGGCCGCCGGGGAGATGGCGAAGGTGATCGCCACGGCGGGAGGACGATTCGTCGATGGCGCGGTGATCGGGAGCGCCGCCCTGGTAGGCCAGTCCACCACGCTCTATCTGTCGGGCCCCGATGCCGATGCCTTACGGGAGATCGAGAAGTACGGGCTCCGTGTGAAGATCGTCGGGGGCAAGGTGGGCCAGGCCTCCGCGCTGAAAATCTTCTACGCGGGGCTCAACAAGGGGATCGCCGCGCTCCTGATCGAGTTTCTTCTGGGGGCGCGCCGCGCCGGCATTCTCGACGATGTGGTGGAGCTTTACAATAGCGGCTTCCGCGATCTCGTCAAGCGGGCCGACGGCACCCTCGCCAGCATGGCGCTCCACGCCCGGAGGCGGAGCGAGGAGATGGTCGAGCTGGGCGAGGCGCTCCGGCACTGGGGGATGGAGCCGATCATGACGGATGCCGTCAGGGAACTGCTCTCGCGCGTGGGCGCGCTCGGTCTGGCGCCCATTGAGCCCGCGCCCGGCGCCTACCGCGCCCTGCTGGAGACGCTGGTGGATAATGGGTTCCTGGCCCGGAGCTAGGGCGGGAGGTTCGCATTGACACTTGGGGCTTCGACTGCTAGCTCCGGGTACCTTGAGGGAGTGATGCCCCAAAGTAGGGGCTTCGCGCACGGAGCACTGACTCGGTCTCATGATTGAACTGGCCGGGGCGCTCGTCTCTGGCCTCTTGATGGTCTTCACCTGGTCGACCATCACACTCATGCTCACGGGTGTGGCGCTCGGCTTCATGGTGGGGATTCTCCCCGGGCTCGGCGGCCCCACGACGCTGGCCCTGATGCTTCCGTTCATCTTCAAGATGAGCCCGGTCGAGGCGTTCGCCTTCCTCCTGGGGATGGCCTCGGTGACCGCGACGACCGGCGACATCACGTCCGTCCTCTTCGGCGTGCCGGGCGAGCCCACGACGGCCTCGACGATTCTGGACGGCCACCCGATGGCGAAGAAGGGCGAGGCGGGCAGGGCGCTGGGGGCGGCGCTCATGAGCTCGCTGGTGGGGGCGATCTTCGGCGCGTTCGCCCTGGCGGCGGCGATCCCCTTCGTCCGACCCCTGGTGCTGGCTTTCGGGTCCCCGGAGTTTTTCATGCTGGCCCTGTTAGGGACCACGTTCGTGGCCGCGCTGAGCGGCGGGGTTTTGCTCAAAGGCTTGGTCTCGGCGGGACTCGGGTTCTTCCTGGCGACGATCGGCCTCGATCCGATCTCGGGGATCCAGCGATACACCTTCGGCCAGCTCTTCCTGTGGGATGGGATCGGGCTCGTGCCGGTGACCATCGGATTCTTTGCGATCCCCGAGGTCATGGACCTCGCCCTTCAAGGATCGAGCATCGCCCGGCAGGAGGTCGGCAAACTCGGCGGCGTGATGGAAGGCGTCAAGGACACCTTCCGCCACTTCTGGCTGGTGATTCGCTGTAGCGCCCTCGGAGCCTATATCGGGGTGATCCCGGGTATGGGGGCTGCCGTGTCCCAGTGGCTGAGCTATGCCCATGCCGTCCAGAGCTCTCGCGACCCGGAGCGGTTCGGAAAGGGGGCCGTGGAGGGGGTCCTCGGGCCCGGGGCGGCGAACAACTCCGCCCTCGGAGGGGGGCTGATTCCCACGATCGCCTTCGGCGTGCCCGGCAGCGTGACCACTGCGATCTTGCTTGGCGCGTTCATCATCCAGGGAATCACCCCCGGCCCCCACATGCTCATCCCCGAGCCCAGGGGGCGGCTCGGACTGACCTTCTCGTTTGTGTGGGTGATCGTGCTCTCGAACCTGATCACGGTGGCGATTTGTTTTCTCTTCCTGAATCAGCTTGTCAAGGTGACGCGCGTCAGGATCAGCGTCCTGACGCCGCTCATTCTCCTGTTGATCTACCTCGGCGCGTTCGCGGAAAAGAATACCTTTGCAGATCTCGGGATTGTGTTGCTTGCGGGCGCCCTCGGCTGGATCATGACCCAGTTGAACTGGCCGCGTCCTCCCCTCCTCTTGGGCCTCGTGCTGGGCCCACTCATGGAGAACCGGCTCTTTCTCTCCACCGGCAACTACGGCGCGGCATGGCTCTGGCGCCCGGGCGTCCTCGCCATCTTCGCCCTGATGTTTGCCGGCATCCTTTACCCGATCTGGAAGCGGGGACGGTCGTCAACGCCCTCGAGCGGAGATCCACCGGCAACGGCCAGTGGGAACGGCCGATCCGCCACCGCCCGCTGGGAAGCCCTCTTCACGGCGGCGATCGTCCTCGCCATCGGCTCGGCGCTCTGGGCGAGCCGAGACTTTGGCTACCGCGCCGGTCTTTTTCCCTGGGCGATCGGATTTCCTCTTCTCGCCCTGGCGCTCACCCAACTGGGTCTGAGTCTCGCGGGGAGGGGAGGCAACCCCGGTCCAGAGCAGGTGGCGGGGCTCGACCAGGAGATCCCGAAGAGGCTGGTCTATCGGCGCACGGCCGCGATCGTCGGATGGATCATCGGGTTCTTTATCCTGATCTGGCTCCTCGGGTTCTCTGTCGCGGTACCGCTGGCGACCGTTCTCTACCTCAAGGCAGCGGGCGAGAAGTGGCCGATCACCATCGTGGTCACGGCTTTCGCCTGGGGTTTTTTCGACCTGCTCTTCAACCGGGCTCTCAGCGTACCCTTCCCCGACGCCCAACTCTTTCTCTGGCTAAAATAGCGCCGCGGGCTTGTACGGAACTCGGCGCCCAGCGGCCACCTCAGAATGTGGCAGGGAGTAAATTACTTCAGGATCTCTTGAGCCCTCTGGATCAGGGCCGAATCCAGACTAAAGACCTCCCTCACATTCCGCTCCAGCTCGGCGCCGTCCAGCGGGTCGATATCCAACTTGGCCTTGGTGGCTTCAGCCAGGAACTCCGGATCTTTCATGGTCTCCATGAACGCCTTCCGCAGGATCATCACCCGGTCCTTGGGCGTGCCCGGGGGAAGAACATACGGACGCTGTATCGGTCCCACGCTGTGAACAAGCGCCCGTATCAACTTCTTGGCCTCGTCGGTCTTGGCGTAGTTGATGGCCAGGGGAACCTTGGGAAGGTCCGGGTGGGACTTCGGCGTGTTCTGCAGGACGATGACAAGGTTGCCCGAGTCCAGCTCGCTGCGCCATGTCGATTTGAAGGACTGCCAAGCATTACAGACCCCCTGAACTTCGCCGCTGTTAAAAGCCAGCCTGATGTCGGCGGTCCCCTTGTACCCCGTGACCACCTGGGCGGGAAGTCCGATCGTGGCCATCAGAACCTTCGGAATATCGTCGGTGCCCGAGCCGACGCCGACCCCTCCAAGCTTGACCACGGTCTTGGAAGACAGCCACTGCTCCATGCTCGTAATCCCGGTCGACTTAGAAACCCCAAAGGCGTAATTGTCCTGGCCCGGGGCACCGACGTACTCAAACTTGAGCGAAAAAAACTCGATTCCCGGCTTACCCAAGAGCTGCTGCAGGAAAAGGCCTCCGATGAAGTGGCCGATCGTCAAGCCATCCGGTTTGGCGATCCTGTACATATAATTGGCCGAAATGAGAAACCCGGCCCCCGGCATGTTTTCCACGATGAACGTGGGATTGCCGGGGATGTGCTTTCCGATGTGCCGGGCGATGGTCCGGGAATACGTGTCGTACCCGCCGCCGGCCGAGGCGCCCACGATGATCCTGACGGTCTTCCCTTTATAGAAATCCTGCCCCCAAACAGGCGTGAGCGACAAATGCACCACGAGAGAACAAACGCCCCATAGCCAAAGCAGATGTCTCAGCATATCCTCCTCCTGTGCGGGTGGATCGCGGATAAGGGATAGGTTAGGGTGACGATACGGAGCGGACACAGAGGCTGTCAAGTGGAAAGTTGAGGCAGCCGCTCGCTGAGCCAACCTTCAGCCATGGATTGATCCTCCGGTTGTGCCTACACTACGAGCGAGACAAGTATGTGTCAAATGAAGTTCAAGCGCTTTATAATGGACGCCCAGGTAGAGGCTCTATCCTGCTTACCGTTCTGAGTCGCGAAAGGAGGCTGTGGATGACCGCCCCAAAACCTGATCCTCGTCGCGCAGAGATTATCGAGGCGTACAACCGCGAGCGCGACGCGTTGCTCGCACTCGTCGAGCGAATCGACGCCCCTGTCTGGGATAAGCCGACCCCGTGCCCTGGCTGGTCGGCCCGAGACCTGATTGCTCACCTGGCGACCTCGGCCACCAGGCTCTCCACGGCCGTGAAGATGATGCTCCAAGGGCAGCCGCCCAACCCGACCAGGGCGGACCTTGACGCCCGGAACGAGGCGGGAGTGCAAGAGCGTCGGAGCCGATCGCTGAAGGAATTGATAGATGAGATCCAGACCTCGCACCAGCGCAACATTGATCTCTTCCTCTCGCTCACCGATGAGCAACTGGCCGTGACCGGAGCGTTATCGTCGGGTGACGTGATCACGGTGATCGAACGGTTCCGCCGGGCGGGGAAACACTATCGAGAGCACGGCGGGATGTTGGCGCAAGTGGCCGGCCTGGGCGGCTAGCGGCATCACTTAGTCCTTCGCCGGGGAAGGTCAGCAAGCGCGGCGCGGGCGGCGTTACGGCCGCCCGCTCCCAAGACGCCGCCGCCTGGATGGGCGCCCGCGCCGCAGAGATAGAGATTCTCCACCGGCGTCCGATAGCGAGACCAGCCCGGGGCCGGGCGAAACCAGAAGAGCTGGTCCAGCCTCATTGCGCCGTGAAAGATGTTGCCGCCGGTCAGACCGAAGATTCGCTCGAGATCGATGGGGCTCAGAACGTCACGGGCGAGCACCGAGGTCGTGAAGCCAGGCGCGGATTCCTCAATCACTTGGAAGACGCGGTCGGCGAAGGCGTCCTTGATCCCGGAATCGTCCCACGTCCCCCGAGCAAGAGCGTAGGGAGTGTACTGGACAAAGAGCGACATCACGTGCTTCCCAGGCGGGGCCACGGTCGGGTCCAGAGCCGAGGGGAGCGTCATCTCGATGACCGGGCGGGCCGACGGCTGCCCCGCAAGCGCGTCGCGGTAGGCCGCCTCGATCTCTTCCATGGTGGAGACGAGGTGGATCGTCCCGCAGTGCTGGGGACCCACGGCGTGGCCTGGGCGAGCGGTGAAGCTCGGGAGCCGGTCGAGCGCCACGTTGATCTTGGTCACGCTGGTAGAGAAGTCGATGGTCGAGATGCGGTGACGGAAGTCGTCGGGAAGGCTTCCGTGCGGAAGGAGTTTGAGGAACGTGGCTTTCGGATCGGCGTTCGAAAGGATCAGCCGGGCCCGGATCTTCGTTCCGTCCTCAAGGACGACACCCGTGGCCTGGCCGCCTTCGACCGAGATCCGGGCGACCGGACAGCCTGTCAAGATGGTCGCCCCGTGAGCGCGCGCCGCCGCGGCGATGGCCTCAGAGAGCGACCCCATCCCGCCGCGAACGTAACCCCACACGCCACGGACGCCGTCGGTCTGTCCCATCACGTGGTGGAAGAGCACGTATCCGCTTCCCGGGGTTGAGGGGCTGGCCATGGCACCGATGATGGCGTCGGTGGCCAGGGTGGATTTGAGGGGCTCAGACTCGAACCAGCGCTCGAGGATCAGCGATGCGGGAGCCGTGATCAGTTCGAGGAAGACAGGGAGGTCCCTGCCGAGCCTAATCGCCCGCCACCCGAGCCGCGCCAGGTCGCGGATCGTCTCCAAGCGATGCCGCCACCCCTTCGCGGCAAGGTCCGGCGGGGCCATGTCGAGTAAAGGCTCGATGAAGCGGGCGGCCCGCTCGAGCATCGCCTCGTAGCCCGGGAAGGTCTCCGCGTCACGCGCCGAGAACTTCTTGATCTCCTGGTAGTTCATCGCCGGGTCCGGACCGAGCATGAGCGACCGGCCGTCGGGGAGCGGGGTGAAGGACGACGGGCTGCGAGCGATCACAGAGAAGCCGTAGTCCGCGAGACGCAGCTCCCGGACGATCTCGGGCCTGAAGAGGCTCTGGACGTACGCTGCGCGGGAGAACCTGAAGCCGGGCACGATCTCCTCCGTGACGACCGCGCCCCCCACGATCTCCCGGCGCTCGAGGACCAGGATGCTCAGGCCGGCCCTGGCCAGATAGGCCGCGGCGACCAAGCCGTTGTGGCCCGCGCCGATCACAATGGCGTCAAAGAATCTTCGACCTGCCCCAGTCGTCATAGGTACAAGAGAGCCGCCCCGCTTGGCGTCCGCTTGGAGCATACCATGGACCTCTTCATGTCTGGCAGACCACTGAATTCTTCGCCCCCGCCCCGCCATTGACATTCGGTCGTGCCGTGGTGAGAAGCGAGCAGCCCAAGGCCCGAGGGCGGAGCCAACCGGAGCGTACGGGGTGTGTACGTGAGGATTGGCGACAACCGAGAACGCCGGGATGCGATGCTTGTCGCCACGGCACTCTAGACACGGGGCTTCCTCCGGCTTACCATAGGTGCCGTTGCCCTGGCCGCTGTGCCCATCCACGAACCGGAGAGTTGAAGAGATGCCGTCGCGAAGCGTAGACGAGGCAAGAGCCCGCGCGCGGGTTGGGAACGAATCTCATCCCTCTGATCGGCCGCTGAGGCAGCTCGGGCTCTTCGATGCGGTCTGCATCATGGTCGGCATCGTAATCGGAGTCGGCATCTACGAATCCCCCCCGAGGGTCGCGGCGAATGTCTCGGGTCCGAGCGCACTCCTCCTCGTCTGGGCGCTGGGCGGCGCCCTGGCGTTTATCGGCGCCCTTTGTTACGCGGAGCTGGCCACCGCGTATCCGCGCTCGGGCGGAGACTATGTTTACCTGACCCGGGCGTACGGCTCCTGGGTCGGCTTCCTCTACGGATGGGCCGAGCTCTTGGTGATCCGGACGGGATCGATTGCCGCGATGGCCTTCGTGTTCTCCGACTACATGACGCGTCTGGCGCCCCTCGGGCCGCGCTCCCCGGTCGTCTATGCGGCCATCATCGTCGCCCTGCTCTCGCTGGTGAATGTGCTTGGGGTGCGCGAGGGGAAGTGGACCCAGAACGCCCTAACGGTGAGCAAGGTGCTCGGGCTCTCCGTGATCGCGCTCATCGGTCTTCTGTCGCCATTCGACGGGGGCGCGCGGCCGGCGTCCCCCGTCTCCTCCGGCTCGTTCGCGCTGGCGATGATCTTCGTTCTCTGGACCTATGGTGGATGGAATGAGAACGCTTACGTGGCCGCGGAGGTGAAGGAGCCCGAGCCGAACATCCCGCGTTCGCTGCTCCTGGGCACGGGCCTGGTGACCCTCATGTACCTCGGCATCAACTGGGTCTTTCTGTACGGCCTCGGCTTCGACAAGCTGAGGTCGTCCCAGGCTGCGGCGGCCGATCTCCTGGCGGCAACCTTCGGCAACGCTGGCGTCCGGCTGATCGTGGTTCTCGTCGCGGTCTCCGCGCTCGGCGCAGTGAACGGCCAGATCTTCACGGGCGCGCGCATCGGCTACGCCCTCGGGCAGGATCACCCCGTGCTATCCCGGCTCGGGGTATGGAGCCCGCGCTTCGGGACGCCCGCCTGGGCCCTCATCGTCCAGGCGCTCGTGACCCTCACCTTGATCATCGCGTTCGGGTCACGGGACGGCTTCGAGACGCTCGTGAAGTACACGGCGGCCGTCTTCTGGTTCTTCTTCCTCCTGACCGGGGTCTCCTTGTTCGTGCTGCGGTGGAAGGACCGGGACCGGACCCGACCGTACTCGGTCATCGGGTACCCCCTGATTCCCCTCGTCTTTTGCCTGTCCTCCGCGTACATGCTCTACGGCTCCCTCTCCTATGCGCCCCGGGAATCCCTGTGGGGAGGCGCGATCGTGCTCAGTGGACTTCCGCTTTACTGGCTCTCGTCGAGAGGCGCCAGGGAACGGAAAACGTGATGAAGCATCGTCTCGGGGCGTCGCGCGTGATCATCCCGCTCGTCATCTCGGTGCTGTTGCTCCCGTCGGCCGTCTGGTTCGGGACTCCGTCCGGACCGAAGGCCCAAGTCAAAGAGGAGCTCGCGCCCTTCGTGCCTTCACCCCAGAGCGTGGTGGACACGATGCTGAGGCTGGCCGAGGTCAAGAAGGATGACGTTCTCTACGACCTCGGCTCCGGCGACGGCCGAATCGTCATCACGGCCGCGAAGAAGTACGGCGCGAGGGCGGTGGGGTTTGAGATTGATGCAAGCCTGATCGCCGAGTCGCGGGATACCGCCCGCAAGGAAGGGGTGGCCCATCTCGTTGAATTCCGCAAGCAGGACGCGATGACCGTGAATCTCGCGCCGGCCACAGTGGTCACGTTGTATCTTCTGCCGGAGTCGAACATCGCACTCAGGCCGCGCATCCTCTCCCAGCTTCGTCCGGGCGCCCGGGTCGTCTCACACGACTACCACATGGGTGACTGGCCGCCCGTGAAAGTGGAGGAGGTGCGGGAGCCGGATGGGATCCACCAGGTCCACACGATCTATATGTGGCGCATCGGCGCCACCCGCCCGCCGCAGTAAATAGCTGATGTCCCGCTACGACAGCAGCGCGACCTTGCGGCTCAAATGCCGAGCAAGGCAGCTGGATTCCGACGCGTCATCTGATCCAGGTCGGCATCGGTCACCCCGAGCTGCTGCAGCCGCTTGACAAACGCGGCGAAGCCGTCGGCCGGTTTCTCCATAGGGGCGGATCCCAGATCGCTGGCCAGGATGGAGCTTTGGGCACCCACGGCCTTGATGGCCGCCGCCATCTGCTCCACGGTCGCGCCGCGCCACGCTCGGAAGCGGGGCGCCGGCGAGTTCGGCCCCAGGAACACGCCGATGTACGCGTGCTCCATGAAGGCGCCCAGGCGCGCCGCCTCGCGCTGCTCGTCGATCGACATATTGATCGGATCGTAGTCAACGTGGGTGCACACGATCTTTTTCACGCCCGCCGCGCGCGCCTCGCGGATCACGGCGAGCGCCTCTTGAGGCGAGAGGTGGCAGGTTTCCAGCACGAGGTCGTGCTTGGCGCAGAGCGCGAGCACTTCGTGCATGGCCGGCACCAACGTGGTCCCGTCGAAGACCTCCACCGGCGGTGCCGGGATGTTGAATCGCTGGTGGTGATTGCGCGAGTTCAGGCTCGGCAGCCAGACCACCCGGCCGAGTTTTTCAGACCCACCGCCGCGAAAACTCACCATGGCCTCGACCGCGGCGGGGTTGATCCCACCGCTGGGCCAGTTCATGACAACGCCGCCAAACACCTGGATGTCCGGCACCTCGGCTCCGGCCTGGGCCGCCCGGGTGACCGTCTCGAACGCGCCCCCCTTCAGCACGATAGCCCGGAGCCCTCTCGCGCGGGCCATCTGCGCGGCCTCCACCCCGCTGACGGTCCGATCGAAGTTGTCGGGGTGGGTATGGACATGGAAGTCAATCATGCCTGCGGTGAGCTGCGTCTCAGGAGCCATGGTCTGGCCCTCCGCGGTGTGGCGCTTGCATTCTCCTCCTTCTAGCCCATGCGCCCCCCCCCTGTCAAGGCACGGTTCATGAGGTGATCCATCCGGGGACTCTGTTGACACCGGGAAGCGGGCTATGCCACAATCCGGCTGCCACGTGCTCCGTGACACCCTTCACTCCACGGGAGGAAGTGCGCTATGAGTCTCGTCCTCCGATCCCTGGCCGTCCTGCTCGCCGGTTCGCTCTTGTTCCTGGCCCTGCCGAGTTTACCTGCCGGCGCGGCGCCCTCCGGACCGCCGATCCGGATCGGCGGGACGCTCGCACTGACGGGGCCCCTGGGGACCACGGCAATCGCCCACAAGATCGCAGCCGATATCTGGGTCGAGCAGACCAACAGGAAGAACGGGCTCCTCGGCCGCCCGGTGGAGTACGTCGTGCTCGACGACCAGTCCAAGTCCGATTTGACGCGCTCGCTCTACGAGCGGCTGATCACCGTGGACAAGGTGGATCTGGTCATGGGGGCACACGCGACCGCGGGGAACCTTGCGGCCTTGTCCGTGGCGCAGCGGTACGGGAAGATCTTCCTCGCGAGCACGATGCTCAGCCCGCAGACCCCGGACTACAACATGTACTTCCCGGCAGCCAATGCCATAGGCCCGGCGCCCGAGAAAAGCTTTGCCAACAAGGTCCTTGACGCGCTGGCCTCCACCGGCCGGCCGCCCAAGACGATCGCCCTCTTGGCGAGCAAGTTCCCGTCGGTTCACTTCATCTCGGTCGGGGCCAGGGAGGTGATGAAGCAGCGGGGCGTCAACATCGTCCTCGACCTGGAGTACGAGTTCGGCACCCGGGACTTCGGGCCCATCGCCGCGCGAGTGAAGGCAGCCAACCCCGACTTCCTCTGGATCGGCGCCGTCGGGGTCGACGGGGTCCTGCTCCTGGAGGCGCTGAGGAAACTCGACTACACGCCGAAGGGGCATTTCGTCATCTTCCCCGCGCCGGCCCCGATGGCGCAGTCGCCGGATACGAAGTACGGCTTGGCCATGTCCCTCTTCGAGCCGCACCCGCCCTTCACCGATAACCCCGTGGCGGCCGAGTTCGTGAAGCTCTACACCGAGCGGGCGACCAAGGCCGGCCTCCCTTATCCCGTGGCGGATCACCAGGCAGCCCTCGGCTACACGTCGTGGCAGGTGCTCGAGGCGGCGATCACCGGGACCAAGAGCCTCGATGACAAGGTTCTTGCGCAGTGGCTCAAGGCGAACCCCGTGAACACCATCATCGGCAAGCTGCGATACGATTGCTCGAGCCCGACCCATGCCTGTGATGACCTCTATCGGATCAAGCAGGTCCAGGGGGGCCGCTGGGTGAGCGTATGGCCCAAGGAGTGGGCGGCTCCCGGAGCCAAGCTGATCTACCCCGCCCCGTGAGCTGATACCCGGCAGCAACATGAAGGCACTCATTCTAAGCGGCGGAGGAGCGTTAGGAGCGTTTCAGGTCGGTGCAGAGAAGTATGCGCGTGAAGTCAAGGGTTACCGCTGGGATTTGATCGCCGGCGTCTCCGTCGGCGCGCTCAATGGTGCGATGCTGGCCCAGGGCAAAGACCAGCGCCTCTACGAGATTTGGTCGGCGGAAATATCCAACAGACGCCTGTATGGTCCGTTAGGGCGCAAGCTGACGTCCGTGCTTTGGGTGTGTGGGGCACTAGTGCGATTTCACCTCCCCCGTTCACTGTATCCACTCAAGCCGATCCGCCGCCTGGTCCAGCGCGAGCTGGGTCAGGGGACGTTTCAGGTCCCGCTCAAAGTCGGGACTGTGAGCCTGATCACCGGCAAGTACGAGCCATTCACCGACAAGCACCCGAACATCCTGGAAGCGGTGGTGGCCTCGTCATGCATGCCCATCGCGCGCCCCCTCGTGAATGTGGGACCGGATTTCCCCTGGATGACCGACGGTGGCGTGAGGAACACGAGCCCGATCGGCGACGTCTTGGCGGACGTCCTGGCCGCCGATCCCGAGGATCCCGGCGAGCTCGTGATCATTAACTGCCTGCCGACGGATCTGGCCCCTCTCGAGAAGCTTCCGAAGTCGTTGGTGGGCGTCGCCATGCGCTCATTTGACCTGTTGCTCAACGAAATTTTTCAGGATGACCTCAAAGAGTTCTTGTCGATCAACGCGCTTGTGAAGGAGGCGGAAGATAGCAGGATTGTTCTCCACCACCCCGGTAATCCGCTCACAGAGATTGAAGAAGGAAACGCGCCAGCCACACCGAATCGACCTCGACGGCGTTTACGGTATGTGCCGTACCGACTCATCCAGCCCCAAACTTCGCTCGGTGATGCTCAGGACTTTTCAGGAGAGCAGGCACTGCGACTTCTGGACGCGGGGAGACGGATGGCACAGAAGGTGTTGGGTTGATCTTTCCTCCTTGACAGGCTCGTTGCCCGTTCGTATCCTCGGGGCAAAAAAACAGGAGGCCGGAGCATGGGCGAGATCGTGGCGGGCTTTGGCGTGCCCCATACACCGATGTTCCCGGCCATGGTGTCCCGCGAGGGACCGCAGTGCGAGACGGCGCAGCTCTTCCGTACGGTGGCCGAGCACCTGGACGCCATCAAGCCGGACGCGCTCGTGGTGTTCGACTCCGATCACCTGAACACGTTCTTTCTGAACAACTATCCAAACCTGTCGGTGGGCGTCACCGACCAGACCAGCGGTCCGAACGACGGTACACCGGGCCTGCCGCACTATATCGTGCCGGTCAGCGAGCAATTGGCGGGCCATCTCTACGCCTTCGGGTTGGAGAGCGGCTTCGACTGGTCGCTCAGCGAGGAGTTCGACCTGGATCACTCCGTCCTGGTGCCGCTCCACTTCCTCACGCCTGAGATGCACCTGCCGATCGTGCCGGTGTTCATCAACGGCGTGGTCCATCCCCTGCCGGCCGCCAGGCGCTGCTTCGCGCTGGGCCAGATGGTCCGCGAGGCTGTCGAGGCGCTGCCAGCCGAGAGCAAGGTGGCGGTGCTGGCCAGCGGCAGCTTTTCGCTGGACGTGGGCGGCCATCTCTCACCGCCGGGCCAGTACTCCGGCGCCCCGGATGCCGGCTGGGTGAACACCATCCTCGGCCACTTGCGGAACGCCGAGACCGACGATCTCTTGAACGAAGCCACCAGCGATCGGATGGCCCGCGCCGGCAATGTCGCCGGCGAGCTCCTCAACTGGATCGCCATGCTGGGCGTCATCGGTGACCGCCGGCCGCGCTTCCTCGAGCCGCAAATGGAGAGGGGGCACGCCTACGGTGTGTGGCGCTGGGACTAGGTTGCTTGTTCACCCAACGTCTGCACGTCCTGTCAGACTTTGGTCTTGACACCCACCTGTGCCGTGGCGAGGAGCAGATCGAGGCCCGAGGGAGGAGGGCACCGGAGTGTACGTGGTTGGTACATGAGGATGTCCGACGACTGAGAACGAAGAGATGCGACGCTTATCGCCACGGCGCTAGCCGATGAGCATCTACTCCATCCACAAAATCGCCCATCAGGTGCAGAAGAACCCCGAGTTCCGGGAGCGCATGAAGCGTGATCCCGCGGACGCCATCGCCGGCTACCGGCTCACGGACGAAGAGCGCCGCGCGCTCTTGGCGGGGGACGTGGGCCGGCTGGCTCAGATGGGCGCACACGGCTATCTGTTGGGCTGGCTCGCGCAGAATGAGGTGCTGGGTTTGAACATGAAGAACTACATCCAGCGCATTCATGAGCCCGGGTCCACAGCCTAAGTGCCGTGGCGATAAGCGTCGCACGACCCACCTTCGGTGGGTACCCCGCAGTGGAACGCCTCCGGCAACTATTGTTTCAGTCGTCGCCGTACCTTTACGGGCACCGAGTCCCGCCGCAGGCGGGCTTGGTCGCGCTCCGGTTGGCTCCTCTCTCGGGCCTTGGGCTACTCGCTTCTCGCCACGGCAGGCGTCCAGATCGCACGGAAGCGAGTTTTTTCAGAAGCAGCAGTCAATCCTGAACAAGGAGCGGAAATATGCGTTGGGGCATTCACACCATCGAGGATTACCACGAGGCAACTCACGGGCCGCTGCCGGTGTACTACGACAAGCTGATCGGACGGGCCGTGCTGGCCGAGGAGCTGGGCTACGAGAGCTTCTGGATCACGGAGCACCACTTCCACTGGTTCGGCGGCGCCCACGCCAACCCCCTCGTGGCGCTCTCCGCCATCGCCGCCCGCACCAAGAAGCTCAGACTGGGCACGGCGGTCACACTTCTGCCCTACCGCAATCCGCTGCTGGTGGCGGAAGAGTTCGCCTGCCTGGACAACTTGAGCCACGGCCGCGTGGATCTCGGCGTCGGCCGCGGGTTCTTCAAGATCGAGTACGACGGGCTGGGCATCTCCATGGCCGAAAGCCGGCCGCGCTTCAACGAGGCCCTGGAGGTCATCCGCCGCGCCTGGACGGAGCACGAGCTGACCCACAAAGGGCAGTTCTTCCAGTTCGAGGACGTGGAGCTGGTGCCGAAGCCGGTGCAGAAGCCGCACCCGCCGATCTGGATGGCGGCGACTGTCACACCAGAGAGCTTTGTCAACATCGGCAGGATGGGTTTGCCCATCATGATCGTGCCCTACATCGCCCCCAGCGTGGACGACCTCAAGCAGAAGGTGCAGCTCTACTTCAACGCCTTCCGTGACGCCGGCCATAGTCACAAACCGGAGGTCCTGGGCTTCTTCATGCTCTACATCACCGACGACGTGAGCGACCTGCGGGCCCAGATCGCCGACCGGATCCGGGCCTATGGCGTGGTCAACGAGGAGCCGGAACGGAAGATGCGTGGCGACCGCGATCCAAGCCAGTACGCCTATTTCGCGAACCTGATAGAGAAGATGCAGTACTTCCACTACGACAGCCTGCACGGGGGTGACAAGGCGCTCTTCGGCACCCCCCAGCACTGCGCCGAGATCGTCCAGCTATGGCAGCGCGACGTCGGGGTCACGTACACGACCGTCATGCCCAGTTGGGGCGGTCTGCCCGAGGAGACCGTCCGCGCGAATATGCGCCGCTTCGCCAAGGAGGTCATTCCGCTCGTGGAGAAGTCGCCGGTCCCGACGTAGTTAATAGGGCAGGCTGTTCAAGAAAGGTCCAGGTGCGAGGCGGCGGTTCGAGCGCCGGCTTCGCCGGCGCAACCTCTGGGGGGAGGTTCGGAAGGGGGCCGTCGAAGCCCCCTCCGAGGAAAGGGCGTCAGGATTTGGACCTGGGCTTTCTCTTGCCTCCCTCTTCGAGGAGTTCCTCCTGCCTAGTCTTCATGCGCTTGACCAGCTCACCGTAGGAGGAGGTCTGGATGATGCGGTTGAACTGGTTCCGGTAATTGTTGACGAGACTCACCCCTTCGATGATGACGTCGTAGACGAGCCAGCGCCCGCCCGATTTCAGCATCCGGTATTCCACCGGGACCTCTTGCTTACTCTTGGTGAGAATCTTCGTCTTCACGGTGGCGATGTCCCCGTCCACGACCTCGTTGGCATATGTCACGTTCTCGCCGCCATACTGCTCGATCTTCCCCATATAGGAGCGCTCGAGGAGGTCGGCGAAGAGACCGACGAATTCCTCCTGCTCCTGGGGAGTCCGCCCGTCCCAATGGCGGGCCAGGGCCCGCTTCGCCGTCTCTTTATAGTCGAAGATGGCCTCCGCCGTTTTTCGAAGTTGAGCCCGGCGTTCCTTGGTATTCTCGGGCTTCTTGAGCGTGGGATCCTCGAGGGTCTTGATGGCCTGGTCAACTGCGGTCTTGAGCTGGTCAGTGGCTTCGCCGGCGTGAGCCCACGAGGCCAGGGCGACCACCAGCAAGAGGGCGGGCACTCCCATCATTGAGCGGGTCGGCATCAACATCCTCCTTCTCCTCCACGAGAATGCCACTCCCACGAGATCGCGGCCAACCGCGTGCTCCATACCTCGATCGTACCACGGGGCCGACAAAGATGTAGCGGAGGGACTCATGCGCACGCCGGACGCGCGGTCTACTGCTCCACCTGGCCGAAGATATACTTGCCGATCAGCTCTTCAAGGTCCACGGGCGGCTCGACCTCGCGGATCTTTCCCCCCGACTGGATGACGCGATCGGAGCCGCCCGGACTCAGCCGCACGTACTTCTCGCCAATCAGCCCCTTGGTCTTGATCGAGGCGATCGTGTCCTCCTGAAGTTTGACCCCCTCATGGATGCGAAAGGTGACCCGGGCCTCGTAGTTGGCGAGCCTGATGGACTCGACCCGTCCAACCTCCACCCCGGCGATCTCCACGGACGAGCCGGACTTGAGGCCGCCCACGGTCGGGAAGTCGGCAAAGACCGTGTATCCCCGCTTCCCCAACAGTTCCACCCGCCCCAGGTTAACGGAGAGGTAACCCAGGGCCAGAATCCCGATCAGAACAAACCCCCCGACCGTCAACTCGAGATTCGTTCGCTTCATCGCATCATTCCTTCTCACGTCACCTGGATGGGGCCTTCGGTCTCCCCCTGAATGAACTGGCGGACCACAGGGTTCGCCGAGGCCTGGAGGACCTCCGGGCTCGCCGCCTCCACGATCACCCCGTCGTGGAGCATGGCGACCCGATGGGCGATCTCGAAGATGTCCGGGATCTCATGGCTGGCCATCACCGCCGTAAAGTGAAGTTTCCGATGAAGGTCGCGGATGAGGTGGTGGATGGTGGTGCACAAGATCGGGTCGAGGCCAGTGGTCGGCTCGTCCAGGAAGACGATCTCCGGCTCCGTCACCAGGGCCCGGGCAATGGCGACCCGCTTGCGCATGCCGCCCGAGATCTCCGCTGGGAACTTGTGCCAGGCCCCCGCCAGCCCCACCTGCTCCAGTCTTTCCTCAACCCGCGCGTGGATGACGTCGGGAGCCAGCCTGGTTTTCTCCCGAAGGGGGAAGGCAACATTGTCAAAGACCGACACCGAGTCAAAGAGGGCGTTCCCTTGGAAGACCACTCCGAACTTTCCCCGAAGATCGTCCAGGGCCCGTCCCCGAAGCCCGGGGAGATCCACCCCGTTGATGAGGACCTGGCCCGAATCTGGCCTGAAAAGGCCGATGAGGTGCTTGAGCAACACGCTCTTTCCCCCGCCGCTCCGCCCGATGATGACGAGGAGCTCCCCGGCCGCGACATTCAAGGTGAGCCCTTTGAGGACGGGCTGGCCGTTGAAGCTCTTGCAGAGATCGATGACTTCGATCACGGCAGGACCGACCCCATGAAGTAGTCCCAGACCAGGATCAGGACCGAGGAGAGGACGACCGCTTCGGTGGTCGCGCGGGAGACACCCACGGTCCCCTGCGCGGTATAGTAGCCCTTGTAGGTGCACACCCAGGTGACGACCACGCCGAAGGCGAAGGATTTCCAGAGGCCCGTGGTGATGTCGTGGAGCGAAACGAAGGTGCGCATCTCGCCGAAGTAGGTCCCCGAGGAGAGTCCCATGATCTGGACCCCGACGAGGTATCCCCCGAAGATTCCTACCACGTCGAAGATCGCTGTCAGGAGGGGAAACGTCGCCACTCCCGCCAGGAGGATCGGGACGATCAGGTAGCGCATGGGGTTGAGACCCATGACCTGGATCGCGTCAATCTGCTCCGTGATCCGCATGATCGCGATCTCCGCCGTGAGCGCCGACCCTGTCCGTCCCGTCACCATCAAGGCGGTGAAGACCGGGCCCATCTCCCGGATCAGGGAGAGGGCCACGGCCGGTCCCAGGAGGGCCTCGGAGCCGAAGCGGCTCAACGTGACGAACGTTTGAAGGCCGAGGACCATCCCGGTGAAGGCGCCCGTGAGGAGAATCACGGAGAGGGAGCGCACGCCGATGAAGTGCACCCGGCGGTAGAACTGGCTCACCTTGAGGGGCGGGATGAAGGTCCACACCACCGCCTCGCCCAGAAAGAGGGCAAAGCGTCCCATCGCCTCGAGACTTTCCACGCCCCAGCGACCCAGGGATTGGACTGGGCGAAGAGGCGTGGAGCGGACCACTCTCATGAGCGGAACGCCTGGCGCGCCGCCCCCAGCGCCCAGAGGGGGAAGTATTTGGCGTAGAGGTGGTACTTGAGATAGAAGACCCGGGGGAAGCCGGTCCCGTTCCACCAGAGGTCGGTCCACACACCGCCAGAATCCTGAGTCTCCAGGAGGTAGACGAGGCCGCGCCCCACCGCCGGAGAATTGACCTCGCCCGCGGCGAGGAGGGCAAGCAGGGCCCACGCAGTCTGACTCGGCGTGGAATTTCCGGTTCCGGCCAGCGCCGGGTCGTCGTAGCTCTGAAGCGCCTCGCCCCAGCCGCCGTCACTGTTCTGCCGGGACTCGAGCCAGCGGACGGCGCGTCGGATGCGTTCCGCCCGAAGATCAGTCCCGATCGCGTGGAGCCCACGGAGGACCGACCAGGTCCCGTAGATGTAGTTCACTCCCCAGCGACCGTGCCAGCACCCTTCGGGACGCTGGGTGCGCCAGATGAACGAGCGGGCCCGCTTCACTGGCTCAAACTCCGGGCCGTACCCGAGGGTTCCGAGGAGCTCGAGGCCCCGGCCGGTGAGATCCTCCGTGGAGGGGTCGAGGAGGGCGCCGTGGTCGGCAAAGGGGATGTGATTGAGGAGAAGATGGTTGTTATCCGCGTCGAAGGAGGCCCACCCGCCGTCCTGCCCTTGCATCCCGAGAAACCAGCGGAGCCCGCGCTCCATAGACTCGCGCTTCCTCTCAGCATCAGGATGGCGAATCTGGTGAAGGGCCATGAGGACCATGGCGGTGTCGTCCAGGTCCGGGTAGTAGTGATTGGCGTACTGGAACGGCCAACCTCCGGAAGTAAGCCCCGGGCGTTTCATCTGCCAGTCCCCGGGTCTCAGGATCTGCTTTTCCAGCAGCCACTCCGCGGCCCGCAGGAGGGCGGGATGATCGGGCCTCGTACCGCTGGCCAGAAGGGCGTTGGCGGCCAGGGCCGTATCCCAGACTGGCGAGACGCACGGTTGATAATGTAGTGAGTCCGAATCTTCCACCGCCAGCGCCTCAATCTCTTGTATCTGGCCCGTGATCAGGGGATGGTCATCGGGGTAACCCAGGCAGCGGAGGGCGAGAATCGCGTTGGCCATGGCGGGAAAGATCCCGCCATGGCCGCCCGGGACGGAAAGGCGCTCCACGAGCCAGGCCTCGGCCCTTCGGAGCGCGCCTTGACGGAACGGTCTCGGGCCCCATGCTTCGTAGCCTCGCAAGAAGCGGTCCACATCAATGAAGAAGTTCTTCCATGGCCAGCGCTCCTGATCCCTTGGAAAGGCGAGGTCTGCCTCCGCGCGCGGGACAGGCCAGCACTCGTCGATTGAGAGATGTCGCGGGAGCGCGTGGACCGGGCGGTGTTCCATGATGATCAGGAGCGGGACGATCACCGTCCGCGACCAATATGAGACCTCGGCGAGGTTGAAGTAGAACCAGCGGGGCAAGAGCATGATCTCGATCGGCATGGCCGGGACGCCCCGCCAGTCGTACTCGCCGAAGAGGGCCAGGGCGATCTTCGTAAAGACGTTGGCCTTCGTCGGGCCGCCGGCTTCCCGGATAAGATTGCGCGCGGCGCGCATGAAGTCCGCCTCGGGGTCCGCGCCGGCGAGCTTGAGCGCGAGGTAGGCTTTCAGGGTGGTGGAGAGGTTGGCCGGGCCGCCAGGGTAGAGGGTGAAGCCGCCATCGTTCCGCTGCTGGCCCAAGAGATACCTCACGGCCTTCGGTTCCCGGGCGCGGTCCACCCGGCCCTGGAGATGCCGGAGCATAATCCACTCGGATGTGATGCTGGTGTCGGCCTCCAGCTCGCCGACCCAGTGGCCGTCAGGGGCCTGGAGGGCCAGAAGCCCGTCACGCGCCCGGGCCAGGGCCTGGTCGATCTTGTGCGCAGCGACAACTGAGGGAAACGACATGACACGTTTCGACTGTGAACGGCGTCAGAGTCTCAGCGCAAAATTAAGGTTAGTCTACCATGTCCGCCGAGAGGGGACAAACGTCCCCGACGTTCACTCACTGATACATTGGGTCATCCGTCCAGCGCCCGAGCTTTTCCAGGACCTTATTCGCGATGCTGAGGTCCACCAACTGGTCGTAGGCCGGTTTCTTCTCGGCGGGAACGCGGCCGAAGCGCACGAGGTTGTCGATCGTGAACTCGACGGACTTCCTCGGCAGGCCGTCATTGACGCTCCAGACCCGCCCCTTGATCAGTTGGTCGTAGGCCGGCTCCAGTTCCTCGGGAGTGTAGCCGGTGATCTCCGCCGCCGCGTCCAGGGTCCCCTTCTTGTTTTTGTAGATGTAGCGGTTGGCCTTGATCACGGCCCGGATGAACCCCTCCAGCAGCTCCGGCTTTTCCTTAATCGTCTTCTCCTGCGCGGCGATGACGTTGTAGAGCGCGTCGGGGAAGATCTCCCAGAAGTTGACGAGGTTCCGGAGGCTCGGGTTGCGCTTGATCGCGCGGGCCGCCTGCTCGACGTGCATCACCCCGGTGTCCACCTGGCCGGTGATGAGGGCGGGGACGCGGCCTGCCGTGGATGTGCTGATAATCTGAACCTCCTCCGGTTTGATCCCGGCTCGGCCCAAGAGCCGGCGGGTGAAGAGATCGGAAAAGCCGCCCGGCTCCTGGATGCCGATCTTCTTCCCTTTGAGATCCTTCACTTCCTTGATACCTCCCTGGACGGTCATCACCGCCTCGAGACGAGGGGAGGTGGAGTAGATCATCTTGAGCGGCGCACCCTGGACCCGCGCAAGGATCGGCGGATCGCCGCTGGTCAAGGCCAGGTCCACCGACCCAGCCACCACGGTTCGGAGGGAGCCGACGCCGCCTTCAAAGGAGACGATCTCCACATCGAGCCCTTCCTCCTTGAAGTAGCCGAGATCCTTGGCCAGGTAGGGCGGGATGTGGACCAGGTTGGGCGGGGTGACGGCCATGGCCAGGGTCAGCTTCTTTGGTGTCTGGGGTGCCTGGGCGTGAAGCGACGCGGCGACGGCCACAACTATCGCCATGGCGCAGAGACACAGGATCATTCGTTTCATGGCGTTCCTCCTGTTTTCTGGAACCGTCCTCTTCGGATTAGAGCGGTCGATGACCACATCATCCCTGATCGCCTTCTGTTTTCCGCCATGGGGCGATCTTTCGCTCCACGACTCTGGTCAACCCGATCAGGACCACACCCAGTGCCATCACGACGACGATCGGGACGAAGAGCTTGGCGGTCTCGAAGGAATTGGCGTATTGCACGATCATGTAGCCGAGGCCGGCCACAGAGGTAAAGAACTCGGCCACAATCATCCCGACGAGGCCCCGTCCAATCGCCAGATTGATTCCCGCTGCGATGAAGGGGAGCGCCGACGGGATGATGAGGTCCCCCCAGAGCTGACGCTCCGTCGAGCAGAAGGAGCGCGCGACTTCCAGAAGCCCCCGGTCGAGATTTCTGACCCCCTGCTGGGTGTTGATGAGGATCGGGAAGACCATGAACAGAAAGACGACCACCACCTTCGCCGGCACCCGAAACCCGAACCACAGAACGATCAGCGGGATGAACGCCACCGCCGGGGTGGAATAGATGGCGTTGAGATAGGGCATCAAGGCAACGTTCAGCGTGGAGGATCGCGCCAGGAGGACGCCGAGCGGGATCCCGACGAGAAGGGCGAAGCCACAGCCGTACATCAGGACTTCGAGGCTCTGAAGGAGGTAGCGCTGGAGCTCTCCCTTCGACGTGAGCTCGACGAACGCGCGGGCGATCGCGGTGGGATACGTGAAGAGAATGGGGTTCACCGATCGCCCATAGACTTCCCAGGCGAAGAAAACGACCAGGAACGCCACGACCCTGATCAGGAGGGGACGCTTCATCGGATCCCCTCCAGCTTGAGCTGATCCCAGATGTAGTTTCTGAGATGGATGTAGGTGTCGTGGCCCCGGACGTCAGAGATCCTCCGCGGGCGGGGGAGCTTCACCTCGAGGACCTCTTGGACCCGACTCGGCCGCTTCCCCATGATGAGCACGCGATCCCCGAGGAGGATGGCCTCGTCGATGGAGTGGGTGACAAAGACCATCGTCTTCCTCTCTCCCTCCCAGATCCTCATCAACTCTTCCTGGAGGATCTCGCGGGTTTGGGCGTCCACGGAGCCGAACGGTTCGTCCAGCAACATGACCTTGGGATTGACCGCCAGGGCTCGGGCCAACCCGGCCCGCTGCTGCATTCCACCGGAGAGTTGGTAGGGGAACCTCCGCTCAAACCCTTCGAGCCCGACGAGCCTGACGTACCGGGACACTCTCTCGGTGATCTCGCGCGGCGGGACTCCCCGAAGCCTGAGCCCATACGCCACGTTCTGATCGAGCCGCTTCCAGGGAAAGAGTCCAAAGTGCTGAAAGACCATCGCCACGTCGGGGCGGGGCGCAATCACGAGTTCGCCGTCAATACGGATCTCCCCGCCATCAGAGGGGATCAGGCCGTCCATGAGGCGGAGGAGAGTGGTCTTGCCGCAGCCTGAGGGTCCCAGGATGCACAGAAACTCGTCCTCGTAGACCTCCAGGCTCAAGTGCTCGAAGACGACGAGCCCGTCGGCGTAACGCTTGGTCAGTTCTTTGGCCCAGATCTTCGTTGCCGGGATGATCTAATTCTCCTTCGCGACATGGTCTTTGAGACACATGGGCGGAAGCATAATATCATATCCGCGGCCCGGGCAGGGGATGCCCGAAGGCTCCGCGGAGGCAGTCGCCAAGGGCAACGGGATAATCCCTGAGCGAGGGAATCTCAAAGGGTGTGGGCCCTGTCAGGCGGATCTGGCGCGACGGGCGCGTGATCGGTATCCTAGACGGTACCCCTGAGACATGCGGAATCTCGTCACCCGAGGACTCTTACGCAAGGAGCACCCATGAGCTCGCACCAGGATCGGATTCTCGACCAGTTCAGCCGGCAGGCCGCGCCCTTCGCCACCGCCCCCGGTATCCGCGCGGAGGAGGCGCTACGCCTTGTGGCGGAGCTGACCGGCGCCGGCCCCGGCGACACGTCGCTCGACGTGGCCTGCGGGCCGGGCCTGCTGGTCTGCGCGTTCGCGAAGGTCGTGCGCCACGCGACCGGCATCGACCTCACGCCCACGATGCTTGACCGCGCCCGGGAGGAGGCGCACGGCCAGGGGCTGTCGAACGTCACCTGGGACCAGGGCGACGTGACGACGCTGCCGTACCGAGACGGGAGCTTCACGATCGTGACCTCGCGCTTCGCCTTCCACCACCTGCTCCACCCGCTGACGGTCCTCAGGGAGATGCACCGCGTCTGCGTGCCCGGGGGCCGCATCGCGGTGATCGACAGCGCGCCGTCGCCCGACAAGGCCGACGCCTTCAACCACATGGAGAAGCTGCGCGACCCCTCGCACGTGCGCGCCATGCCGATGGGGGAGCTCCAGGAGGTCTTCCGGGCGGTAGGGCTGCCCGCTCCGCGCACCGCGACGTACCGGCTGGAGGGCGACCTCGACGGGCTGCTCGCGCGCTCGTTCCCCAATCCCGGCGACGACGTGAAGATCCGCCGGCTCTTTGAGGCCTCGCTCACCGACGACCGGCTCGGCATCTCCCCGCGGCGCGACGAAGACCTGATCCGGTACGCCTACCCAGTGGCCGTGCTCGTCTCGACGAAATAGCCCGGCGGCCGGCCGGCCCGGCTGACTTTCTGGTTGCTTACCGGATAGACCTCATGTTTAATGTTTGCGAACCCTGACGTTTGAGGATGCCGATGCACACTTCGCCGGCGATCGAGGATTACCTGGCAGCCATCTACGACCTGATCTCGAGCGGGCGGACCGTCATCGGGGCCAGGCTGGCCCGGCACATGAAGGTCTCGGCTCCCTCGGTGACGGAGGCCGTCTCCCGGATGGCCCGGGATGGCTACGTCAGGATCGGGGCCCGAAAGGCAGTGGCCCTCACGAAAAAAGGAAAGGCCCTGGCGGAGGTGATGGCCCGTCGCCATCGGCTCCTCGAACGGTGGCTGACCGACATCCTCGGGCTCGACTGGACCGAAGCCCACGAGGAGGCCCACCGGTTAGAGCACGCGCTTTCCCCCAAGGTGGAAGACCGACTCGCCGCGATGCTGGGAATGCCCAGCACCTGCCCTCATGGGAACCCGATCCCCGGCATGGCCCGTCCGTCCCAGTCGCACCCCTTCCCGCTTGACCAGGCGAAAGAGGGAGTCACCGTCGTCGTGGAACGGATCACCGAGGAGGCTGAGGCGGATCGGAAGCTGATGGAGCACCTCTGGCAGAACGGAGTCCGCCCCGGCACGACCCTCAAGATCCTTGAGGTTGCGCCCTGGGCCGGGACGATCACCACCGGGAGCGACGGGAAGACGATCGTCCTGGGGCTGCCGGCGGCGGGGAAGATCTGGGTCTACCGCCCTAAATAGGGGCGGCCGGCTCTTCGGACGTCCTACTTTTTGCTCGGCCCCAACAGCTCAACCACGTTTCCGTCCGGATCCTCAAGTCCCTGGCCTTGCTCAGGTCCGTCACCGAGATGTTCGCGTGCGCGAAGGCTTGAAGATGAAGCACGGCTCCACCTAGCGACGCTGATTCAGCTTCCGGAGGAGATACCCCCAGCGGTCGGCGGTCGAGCCCGGATTGCGGATCCGCTCCCGCTTCGCGAGGGCGTCCTCATCCGAGCTCCAGTGGCGGGGCACCCCGCCGGGGACCAGGAGCTGGTCTCGGGCCGCCTTGTTCAGGACCAGCGCGTTGACTGCGGCCTCCTCAATGGAGGCCCCCACCGTGACGATCCCGTGGGCTACGAGGAAGAGGACCGGGCGGTTCCCCAGCGCGCGGGCAACGGCTTTGCCCCGTTCCGGGGTGACGATGAGGTCGGTGGTCTCATCAAAGCGGGGGACGTCGGGCGGGACAAAATGGGCGGCCTCATGGGTGATCGGTCGGAGCGGCACGCCCAGCGAGGCGAAGACGGTCGCGGGGACCGCGTGGGTATGGACCACCGCGCAGACGTCCGGTCGGGCCCGGTAGATCTCGCTATGAATGAAGACCTCACTGTGGCGGGGGCGCTTGCCGCGGACGACCTGGCCATCCAGATCGATGAGGAGCATGTCCTCCGGCTTGACCTCCTCGAGGCCGAGCTTATGGGGCTTCATCCAGAAGGTGTCGGCCCCCGGGCGACGAACCGATGCGTGCCCCCATATGTCATCCGCCTGCCCTCCCATGGCCAGGATGAGGCAGGCGTCGGCCAACTGCCGCTTGAGGTGCGCATCACTGAGGGCACCGTCCGCGCGTGACCTAATCTTCCCCTTTTTCATGCGATCCCCCCGCGCCGTTTGGCGGCCCGCCTCATCCTACCACATCCGACGTTGAGACCGGTCGGGCAGGCGGCGATGAATCCTACGTCGTCTTCCTCAATCGGGCCTTGCCCGCTTTGAGCAGATCGCCGCGGAGGCTCCCCACCCCGATCCCGACCGCAACGAGAATGGCCCCCGCGAAAAGATAGGGCGTCAACGGCTCGCCGAGAATCCACCAGCTCAAGAGCACTCCGAAAATCGGAGTGCTCAAAAAGAACGGCGCCAGCGCGCTCGGCTGGTACTGCTTGAGCAACCAGAGGTTGACGATGAAGTTGAAGCCCGAGCTGAGAATGCCTTGATACAGGAGGGACAGTCCCAGGCGGCCGGTGTAGTGGGTGGGGATGTGGCCCTCGGTGAGGAGATCGAGGAGGAAAAACGCGGGAACCCCGAGCACGACCTGGTCAAGGAGCAGCTTTGTTTGATTCACGCGCCTCAAGGCCCGATTCAAGATGATCGTTCGGACGGCCAGGACCACGCCGGAGGCCGAGATGATCAGATCGCCCAGGAGCGTCGCTCGGATTCCGTGCACCTGAGGCACGAACACCAGGACGGCGCCCGCGTATGCGGCCAGCACGGCGAAAAACTTCCGGGCCGTCAGGCGATCGTCCGGGACGAAGAAGTGGGCGAGCACGATCACGTGAACCGGGTAGACGTTGAGCAGCACCCCGACGTGGCCCGCCGTCGTCAGGTAGGTTCCCCAATTGAACATCGCGATCTGGATCACGAAGAGGACCCCGATGACGGCGAGAATGTACCGTTCCCCTCGTTCGACTCGAAGGGGGGCCTTGCTGATTCTGGCCCAGACGAAGACACTCCCGCCGGCCAGCAGAAAGCGCATCCAGGCCAACCGCATCGGGGGGGCATCCTCGAGTCCGAGTTTGACGGCGATCGTGTTGCCGCCCCAGATCGAAGACATGAAGAGGGTCAGGGCGATCGCGCCGAGGTCGAGATATCTCTTTGGGGGGGGCGCGGGAAGGCCGTTACGCATGCCCGCGTCTCGAGGCGTGCCCATTCCGGCGCGATTGTGAGGTGGGAATGCGCTCGGCAGAACCGCGTTACGGGATCAGGAGCACTTTGCCCGTGGTCTTGCGCCCCTCCAGGTCGCGGTGCGCTTGGGCGGCGTCTTTGAGGGGGAACGTGGCGCCGATTCGAAGCTTGAGTTGTCCGGACGCGATCCACCCGAGCACGTCATCGGCGCGCTTGAGGAGTTCCGCCCGCGTCGCCGTATAATGGAACAGGGTAGGACGCGTGAGGAAGAGCGAGCCCTTGGCATTCAGCATTTGGGGATCGAGGGGCGCGACCGGGCCGCTCGACTGGCCGAAGAGGATCATGTAGCCACGCTGGGCGAGGCAGTTGAACCCCTTGTCAAACGTATCCTTCCCCACGGAGTCATAGACCACTTCGACCCCCCGACCGTTCGTCAGTCGCTTGACTTCCGCCTCGAAATCCTGCCGCGTGTAAAGGATCACGTCGTCGGCCCCGGCCTCTCTCGCCAGCTTCGCCTTCTCTTCGTTGGAAACCGTCCCGATCACCCGCGCGCCGATTCGCTTTGCCATCTGGCAGAGGAGGAGCCCCACCCCCCCGGCTGCGGCGTGGACCAGGCACGTCTCTCCCTTCTTGAGCGGATAGGAGGAGTAGAGGAGGTAGTGGGCCGTCATTCCCTGAAGCATGGCGGCAGCGCCGAGCCGCGCCTCCAGACCAGGAGGGAGCTTGACCAGCCGCTCCGCGGGAGCGAGGACGTGGTCCGCATAGGAGCCGGGCACGCCGGCATAGGCGACGTGGTCCCCCGTGCCGAGGTCTGTCACGTCGGGCCCGACCGTCTCGACGACACCTGCCCCCTCCGACCCCAGGGGGAAAGGGAGTTGACCTTTGTAGAGACCCTTCCGCTGGTAGACGTCGAGATAGTTCACCCCGACAGCCTCCAGCTTGACCAGCACCTGTCCCGGTCCGGGCTTGGGCAGAGGGAGGTCCTCGATCTGTAGCACCTCGGGGCCCCCGTACTCGTGCACGCGAATGGCCTTCATGGGCAGTCTCGCCTCCTTGGGAAAGATGTCAGCCCCTCTCTTATACCACGGGTCCCTTGATCCGGCACCGGCGGATCGCTTAGGATGAACGCATGTCGCGCGCCATCGGCCATCGGCTCCCCGATCGGCTCTTCGCCCTGCTCGACGGGCGGGCCCTCCACGAGCGGCTCGGGAAGGCGTTCCTGGTGACGACGACGGACCCGGAAGGCCGCCCTCATCCCGCGATGCTCTCCTACGGAGAGCTTCTGGCCGTGGACCCTTCCCGCCTCAGGCTTGCGATGTACGAGAAGAGCCGTACCGTGGGCCACCTCAAGGCGAACGGGCTCTTCACGCTCTCGTTGGTTGAACCCGGGCTCGCCTACTACATCAAAGGCAAGGCGACGCCGCTCCCTCCCATGGTGAAATACCCGCGCCTCGTCCGCTTCGAGATCATGATCGAGGAGATCCTCGAGGATCAGGCCGAGGAGGACGAGGCGGGCGCCCGGATCACGGGAGGGATCACGTTCGAGCCCGGCCCTGACCAGTCTGATTTGCTCCGGAGCTGGGAGGAGATGATCGCGGCGCTGCGCGCCTAGCGCGGATCGGATCGTTCCTTCGAGAGAAATACCAGCGACGTCCTGATGGTCTCCTCCGAACCCCTCCTCCATGCGGTTCGCTGATGACCTCCACCGACGAGATCGAGTTCTCGGTGCTCCTGCCGCTCCAGGAAGCGCGAGCGACGGGCGACGAGTGCGTGGAAGCGTGGGTCGGCGCTCAGACCTTCCCTCGTCAGCGCTACGAGGTTGTGTTCCTCGCGCCCGGGGTCGATGGCGGGCTCGAGCGGCGTGTGAGGGCCCGGCTCGGTCTCTACGACCGCTGGGTCGAGCATCCGATGCGGAACGAGTATGAGCTCTTCAACGTCGGGGCGAAGCACGCCCGAGGGAGGTTCCTCATCTTCACGGAGGCTCACTGCGTCCCCGACCCCGAGTGCCTGGCAGCCATGCACGACTACCTCCGGGCGACGGGGCAGGTTGGCGCACGGGGCCGCACGATCGGCGAGGCCGCGAATCCCCTCGGCGTGCTCGAGCACACGGTGTACGACGAGGGGCTGCGGATCGGTGAGGAGCTCGGGCACTGGGACAAGGTCCTTATCCACAGTCTCGCGATCCGCTCGGACGTGTTCCACGAGGTCGGCGGGTTCGAGCCGGGCTACGGCGACTTCTCCCCCCAGGCGCTCTCCATCGCGCTCTGGCAGCGCGGGTATCGCCTCGGCTTCACGCCGGCCTCGGCCGTGCGGCATACGTACACGGGGGAGCTGGGCATCCTGGTCCAGCACCTGCGCGATTACGGACGGGGCGAGATGGCGTTCCGAGCCCAGGAGGGTGCCACGGTCGCCGCGCGCTACCTCGAGGAAGCGTGGGAGTGGACCGATCGCTGGGCTCACACCAGGTCTGGGGCCCGAGCCGGACTCCGTGCGGCGGCGGCGTCACCCAGGCTCGAGCTGGGTTGGCTCAGGGTCGTCCTCGGCTACGCGGCCATGCGCGCGCTCGGGCCGCGGGCACGCCTCTGGATGTCCGTCCTGAGGCTCGGTCTCGCCAGGCTTGGGGTCAAGCTCAACCGTGCCCCGGCCCGGCGACTCCGTCGCTACCGCTTGTTGTGGGACACTGCGGCGCAACACGGCCGGATCGAGTGGCTGGCCGCTCATCCTCCGGCTGACCCTCCGCCGCTCCCCAACCGACTCACCTATGACCTCACCACGGCCGATGCTCCCCATCTCATAGGGTTCGGCATCCGCGAGCACTGGGAGGGGCGCCCCTTCCGCTGGAGCGGCCCGGTCGGTCTGATCGCCGTGTCGCTGCCTCCGGGAGCCAACCTCGAGGCTCGGCTCGCGACACTCCCCATCCGGCCGTCCGACCCGCCGCTCGACCTGCGGATCGCGGTGGATGGAGTTCTGATCCCGCCCGATTCATACCGCATCGAGCCGGAGGCGGTGTTCTTCCGGGTCCTCGGCGCCGGCGCGCAGTGGCTGTCGTTCGCCTGCGCTTCGCTCCGGCCCCGCAGGAGGGGGCCGGGCGACTCGCGCCACCTGGGGTTGCCCGTCCGCACGCTCGAGTTCCGCCCCGCATGATGACGGCCGGTCGCGAGGATGTCTTGCCGGGTGAGGCCCCGCTCCAGTGCCCGCAAAGGTCCTCCCAAACGCGACCCGCGGGCTTACCGGTAGAGCTGGTCAATAAAGCCTTCCTGGTCCAGCTTTCTCAGGATCGAGGCGTCCACCAGTTGCTCCGGCTTGAGCGGGGCGATCTTCGGATTGGTCTCCCCGAGGACCTGCATCATCGCGGCCATCGCCTCTAGATTGGGGTACGGCTTGCGCTCGACCTTCGGCAGAAGGTCGCGGTACGCCCGGTCGGCCTTCTCGGAGTCCAGGCGGAGGTTCTTGGCGAGGATCTCTGTCACGGTCTTGCGATTTGCAGGATTCAAGATATAAGCGTTCCCTTCAACAATCGCTTTAACGACGCTTTCCGCGGTTTTCGGTTGCTCCTTGAGGTACTTTCGCGTGCTCACCATCGTGTTATTGATGAACGGGATGCCGAGCTTCTCCATGTTGCCGAGGAAGGAGAACCCCCTGTCTCGAACCGGTCCGGCCACGGAGGGGTCAATGACCGTGACGTCGATTCTCCCTCCGAGAAGCGCCTGAGCCCTCAGGCCCTCGTCGCCCACTGCAATGAACGTGACGCGATCCTTGACTGGATCGAGGCCGTAGTGTCGGAGCAGGATGAAGGCGGCAGCGTGAGAGGTGGCGCCGAGGCCGCTGACGCCGAACACCTTCCCCTTGAAGTCGGCGGGCGCCTTGATCTCCGGCTTGGCCCAGACGTCGAACGTGATCTTATTGGTGATCCCGAGAATGATCACGGCATCTCCGCCAGCCGCCACCGCCGAGGCGACGGTCGGGATCCCCGTAGAGCCGATGGGGATCGAGCCGGAGAGGATCGCCTGCGTCATCTGCCTGCCGCCCTCGACGAGGACAGCCGTGACGTCGAGCCCGTACTTGGCGAAGATCCCGACCTCCTTGGGCACCCACAAGGCGGCGATGTCGTTCCTGAAGTTCGAGTGCCCGATGTCGACCTTGGTCAGGGCCGGCTGGCCCCACGCCAGCATCCAGATAGTGAGAGTCAGGAGTGTGAGAACGCCGGTCCACCTTTTGTGAGTTCTCATGGATGGTTCCTCCTCGGTTACGCGGGTGGGGACACGCCGAGTATACTGATTCTTTCTCCATTTGGAAATAGCGAGCCGTGGTCATGGCGTCTCGCTTTGGCTTGTTGCAGGGACCAATCCCTCTCGGATATCCTCAAGTCCATGGCTCGACCAACGTCGCAACTCCAGACCTCCCCCGCAACCTGGCCCCCGCGGTACGACGACGACTACCGGCCCCAGCCCGATTCCCCCTACTGGTATTCCTCTCTTGTGGTTACGTCCAGCGGGCCCGGACGCGCTCCTCGGCCAGCCGAACGAGGCTGTTGACCAGGGCCGCAATGGTGATCACCAATGCAACCCCTGAATAGAGTCCCTCCGTATCAAAGATGAAATAACGCCACGAGACCATCCGGCCGAGCCCCCCGGAAAAGAGGAGGAATTCGACCGCAATCACTCCAATAAACGTGTAAGTAAAGCCCATCCGGATCCCTGAGAAGATCGTCGGGGTGGCGGCGGGCAACATGATCTTCCAGAAGAGCTGCCACGGAGTGACCTTGAGGCTCTTCCCGAGCTTGACGAAGATCCTCTCCACGCCCATCAGACCGGCGCTCACGTTCACCACGATCGGGATCGTGCCCGTGACGACAGCGATGGCCACCACGGTCGCGCTCCCGAGGCCAAACAGGGTGAGGAAAACCGGGTAGAGGAGGATGCTGGGAGCTGCAAAGAAGGCCAGCAGCAGGGGCTCGACCGCTCCTCCGATCAGGCGGAAGCGAAAGAAGAGGACTCCGAACCCGATGCCCAGGGTGAGGGCAATGAGAAACGCGATCGAGAACTCGACCGCGGTCACGCCGAGGTGGGCGAGCAGCTCACCGCTCCTGACGTCGTCCCACGCCTTCACTGCCACCCGGGTGGGGGGACTCAGGATCAGCTTCGAGACGAGGCCGGCCCTGACGACCGCCTCGAGGCCCACGAGAGTGAGGAGGATCACGGCGATCCGACTGAGCCGGATAATGAGCCTATTGCCCATGGCGCTCGGCCAAACCCTTCAAGGCTTCGACCTTCAGGATGTCCCAGATGTGGTGCTCGATCTCCTTGCAGGCATCGGTCGTGAGCGTCTCGATCGTCCGGGGGCGGGGAAGCGGGATCGGGATCTCCTCTTTGACGACGCTCGGGCGCATCGAGAGGACCAGGACGCGGTCCGAGAGCTGGATCGCCTCGGCGATCGAGTGGGTGATGAAGAGGATGGTCTTCCGCGTCGCCTCCCAGATCCTGAGAAGCTCGAGCCCCATCAGGAAGCGCGTCTGCTCGTCCAGCGCGCCGAACGGCTCGTCCATGAGGAGGATGTCGGGGTCGAGCGCGAGCGCGCGGGCGATCGCGAGCCGCTGGTTCATCCCGCCCGAGAGCTGGGAGGGGTACTTGTACTCGAACCCCTGGAGGCCAACTAGATGCAGCACCTCCAGGGCTTTGTTTCGCCTGGTCCTTGAATCTACCTTTCTGAGTTCCAGGCCGAATTCCACGTTTGTGAGCGCGGTCCGCCACGGGAAGACGGACATCGTCTGGAAGACCATGGCCGCCTTCGGATGCGGGCTCTCGACCCGCTCTCCTTCGAGGATGACCTCGCCGCCCGTGGGCCTCTCGAGCCCGCCGATGATGTCCAGGAGCGTCGTCTTGCCACACCCGGAGGGGCCGACGAGGCTCACGAACTCCCCCCGACGGACCTCGAAGTCGATCATGCGGATCGCTTCCACCGAGCCCCCGGTGTTGCCACTCAAGTCCTCGAAGGTCTTCGACACCTTGCGGACCTGGATCAGAACGTCCACACGACCCTCCAGCGGGAGAGCGAATTTTCGGTCCGCTTCATCCCAGCGTTCACGGACATCGTGAGGATGAAGACGAAGAGAATCACCGCCAGCATCTTCGGGATCTGGGCTGTGTTGTAGAAGTGGGTCACGAGGAAGCCTAGTCCCATTTTGGATTCGAACAGCTCGGCCAGGAGGGCCCCCAGGAAGGCCAGGCCCACCGCGATCCGGAATCCGGTGAAGACGGGAAGGACCATGGACGGGAAGATGATCTTCTGGAAGGTCTGCCACCGCGTCGCCTTCATGGAGCGCCCGAGCTTGAGGAGTACCCGGTTGACCTCGCGGACCCCCACAACGGTGTTCAAGATTACGGGAAAGATCCCATGGATCGCCGCGTTGGCGACCTTGGCCTCAAGGCCCACGCCAAAGATCGTGAGGAGGAGGGGGAGGAGGATGATCTTCGGCACGGCGTAGGCGGAGAGGATCAAGGGCTCGAAGATCTCGCCGACGGTGCGGTTCGTCGCGAGCGCCATGCCGATTGCGACGCCGAAGACGATCGAGAGCGCAAAGCCGAAGCCGGTCTCGTAGAGGGTGATCCCCAGGTGGGGATAGATCTCGCCGGTCGTGAGAAAGGTCACCGTGGTCCCGAGCACCTTCGCCGGCGAGGGAAAGAATGGAAAGGCCGCGCTCAGCCCCATGAAGGCGACGAAGAGGGCCCCGAGGAAGCCGAGCTGCAGCACCCGGGTAAGGTAGAGGGTCATCGATCAGTCAGTCTTTGATAGCCCACGGGTCCTGTCGCCGGGGCGCCTCCTGCGAGCCGCGCTACGTCACCCTGACGAGGGTCCCCGACCAAGCCCGCCTTTCGGCGGGACTCGGTGCCCGCAGAGGTACATCCCCGCGCCACCCGTGGGCCTACCGGTAGCCTAGTTGGGGAGGAATCTGGGATCGATGAGCTTCTTGAAGTCCACGGGCTCCTTGATGGCCCCGGACTCCATCACCTCCTGGAGCGCGCCTTTCATATTGCTTTCTTTCGGCGCTCCAACCTCGAAGTACTCGAATTTGAGGTCTTTATAGGCCAGGCGAATTGCCTCTACCGGGATCCCGAGCTCTTCCGCCCAGATCGCGATGGTCCCCTCAGGGTTCTCCTTTATGAACCTCACGGCCTTGGCCCGGGCCTTGAGAAAGTTCCTGATCATTTCGGGGTCCTTCTTGATGGTATCCTCCATGACCGTGACCACGGTTTGCTGATACTCTTTGAGGTAGTCAGAGGCCTGGATGAGAATCCGAGCTTCCTTTTTCAGAATGAGGTCGTACACCACAGGTGAGACATGCCAGCCGGCGTCTATGATGTTGCTCTTTAGGGCCACCCAGCTATCCCCGGGCGCCCCCACCCGAACGAGCTGCACGTCTCTCTCCAGCCCCTCTTTCCGAAGAATGGTCTGAATCACCGTATGGGTCAGACTGCCCGGGGAGCTGAAGCCGACCCTTTTCCCCTTGAGATCTTTAACCGACTTGATGGGAGAATCCACGGGGACGATCCAGAAGACCTCAAAGAGGGGGGCGAGGGAGCCCGAAACGATCTTGATCGGTTCTCCTTTGGCGAAGGCAATCAGGACGGCCGAGGCGGCGGGTGTGGCGCCAATGTCCACCGAGCGGGTGCTGATGGCTCTGACGACTTCGCCCCCTCCCCGGAAGTAGGAAATATCCAGCTTCTGGCCCACCTCCTCAAAAAACCCCATCTTCACCCCGACGAAGAGGGGGAGATTGTCCACAACGACTTTGCTCGTGGCGGCGACCTTAACCGTGCGCTGCTGCGCCTGGCCAGTCCAGGCCGAAGCCAAAAGCCCAATGACAAGACCCAGGGTTACGATTCTCGTGCGTCTGCTCATGCCACACCCCCTTGTTAGACATATGGCCGGACGCCAGGCCAGAACTCGCGACGCCCGGTGGCGGCCTGCCAATACCCATCGAAGCTGAAGATATAGGCGGAGTAGGCGTCGCGCGCGACCCGGCGGAGCTTTGGCAGCAGGGCTGGGTCCTTCTCCACATACTTGACAACGACCGCCTCTTCATTCAGTCCGTGCTGCACGTCGTGTACAGCGTGGACCTCGTAGGTTGCCAGCGCCGCTTCGTCAATTCCATAGATGTCCCGGTATGCCTTGTAAAGCGCGCCGGCGATGGGTGGATATTCCGGCTCCCCGATCCAGAGCGCCGCGACTCCTTCGACGAACGAACGCCCGGCCGTGATCCCTTCCAAAATCTCGTGCCATGCCACAAGCCCCGGAGTCGGCTCGATCTCTTCGATTCGTGCGATCGGCACCTTCAGGGCATCAAGCAGTCGCACGATCAAAGTGGCGTGGTCGTCATCTCCCGTGGCCTCTTCCATCCAGTTCTCCGCCATCCACTTCCGGGCCTGCATATCGTCGCGGCAGTTCTTCACGGTGTTGAGGACGAACGTCGAAAAATACTTCGCTTCGTAGTAGTGCTGAAGCTCGATCGCGCGAAGCTGATCGAGCGTGAAATCGCCTCTCAGCCGCGCCTGGACCACGGGGTGCTGCATCAGGGGAGCCGGGTCCACAACCTCCCGGCGAATCGCTTGCAGGGCTTCTCGAACTGAAGCGTTGGTCTGCATGGGTCGTCTCGCTCCTTTCCTACGCCCGCCCCGGAAATGGCGCGACGGGTTCCGGTTGAACAGGCGGAGGCCCGATTTCCCCCCGACCGATGGCCGCGAGGCTCTCTTCCGACAGCGGGAACCCGTAGATCTCATTGCGGACGCGGAGGTGCTGGGCCATGACGGCCGTCAGGGCCTCCTCAGCCCGGTCGAGATCAGCTTCACTGTGAACATGCCGTTCGACAAACTCATCGAGGTGCTCCGGACCGTGGCGCATCTCGTCCACCACGATCTCACCCATGGCGGCCGCGAACCGCCGATGGAACTCGCCACCCTGCACCCGGCTCCCTTCCACGAACGCGCCACCGCCGCCCCCCTCCGAGAGCTGAACGATTCCCTTCCAGAAGGGCCGCTCGTACTCGGTGAGGAGTCGGCGCGTCACCTCGACCATCTCCGTCGCCTCAGGCAGCAAGGGATGGTTCAGATAATGTTCCGGGACTTCGGGATCCCAGAACGCATTGACCTCGTACCGGCGCAACTCCTCGGCGGACAGCTTCCGTCCGGCCAGCCACTCTGCGAGATCCGCCAGGAGGGCATAGTGCTTGATCTCATCCGCCATCTGGTGGAGCGCTTCGTAGAGCTCCCAACGTCCGACGCCCTGCTCGAGCTTCTCGCCCATCGGCCCCGCCTTGGGCAACCAATGGGCGATCTGGACCTCCCGCCCAATCTGCCGAAGGACCATCTCCAGGTAGTCCTTCTCACTCCGGGGCTCGGAGAAGAAGACCCGAACGACCTCGGCCTCCCCCGCCGTGTATCGATCAATGATCGAGCGGAGCAGTCTCTTGGCGCGCGCTTTCAGCGATTCGGTCGTCATCTTCTGCTCCTCCCTTAGAGAAACTTCCGGTTGGCCTTCTCGTCGGGGACGCTGAGCCCGAGGCTCTCGATGAGGGGCACGACCTCTCCGATGAAGGCCAGACGGGCCTCTTCATTGGTGCGCCGCTTGAGCCCGAACTCGATGTACCGGAGACTCCGCTTCGAGGCGGAGCTGCCAAACATGTCCAGGGCGACGGGGTACCACTCGCCCAGAATCCTCTGCGCCTCGGCGTGACCTGCTTCGGTTTGGCAGATCTTCTGGAGGTTCCGATACCCCTGGTCGCCATGACCAGTCTCATCCTTGACAACGGCCGGCGCCACCCGGGCGAGAGGGAGGTAACTCGAATCAATCCATTCCTCTGCCTGAAAGCGCCCCGCGCGGTCGGCCAAGAAATTGAAGATGGCGAACTCGGTCCACGACTCCAGCCACTTCTCGAACACATAAAGCTCCCGCGGCCCCTCAAAGTCCGCCTCCGTGACCTCGACCCCCAAGTCTTTCAAGAGTCGGTAAAAGATATGCCCGTGCCGGCACTCCTCGGCCAGGTAGTGAGCCACGCTGGCCCGGTCTTCCATCGTCGGCGCCAGGTCGGCGATGTGGGCGTACTGCGCCCACCCCTTGGGGGCGAGAATGTAGGTCTCCGTGTCCGCCTGGATCCAAAGCAGACGTGTCAGAAGGTCTCTGTACTCGTCCGGTATCGGATCGCTAGGCTCGTACCGCTTCACCACCATGCGTTTCCTCCCGCTCTTGGGAACGCGGGCGGCTGGCGCACCACTCCGCCTCGAGAGAAACTTAGTGGTCGTTAAACTAGCCGAACCGCAGGCTGTTGTCAAGGACGTTCCCCCCGTCCCCGGGCTTGAGACGCCGAGCCTGCCGGGTTGATCTCCTTGCAGCGACTGCTGGCTCTCGGCTATCCTCAGTCCATGGCTCGACCAAGGTCGCGACTCCAGACCTCCCCACGGGGCGGGGCGCCGTTTTCTCCAGGCGCCGTGACGACCTGGCCGCCGCGCTACGACGACGACTACCGGCCGCCGCCCGATTCCCCCTACTGGCTCGAGGCGCGGGAACGCCAGGACCCGGAGGCCCGCGACCGCGAGATCCTTCAAAAGATCCAGGCGACGATGAGCTGGGCCTGGGAGCGGTCCCCCTTCTACCGGAGGAAGTGGAAGGCGGCCGGCATCGAGCCCGGGGACATCAAGCGCCTGGAGGACTTCAGAAGGGTGCCCCTTCTTACCAAGCACGAGCTGCGTGAGGATCAGGTTGCCCACCCCCCCTTTGGCTCGTATCTCTGTATCGAGCCGGGGGAGATCTTTCACGTCCACGGCACCTCGGGGACCACGGGGAAGCCAACAACCTTCGCCGTCGGCCGCGACGACTGGCATCGCATCGCGAACGCCCATGCGCGGGTCATGTGGGGGTTTGGCCTCCGCCCCGGAGACACGGTCTTCTTCGGCTCCTTCTTCTCCCTCTACATGGGGGGCTGGGGCGCCATGGCCGGGGCCGAGCGGCTCGGCTGCGTTGCGTTCCCCTTCGGCGCCGGCGTGCCAGGGCAGACCCTCCAGGCTATCCGCTGGCTCCGCGAGATCAAACCCACCGCGTTCTACGGCACGCCCTCCTACGGTCTCTACGTCGCCGAGAAGGCGCGCCAGGAGGGGATCGATCCGAAGGAGTTCGGCATCCGGATCCTCTTCTTCTCCGGGGAGCCCGGAGCCTCGATTCCCGCGACGAAGCGCCGGATCGAGGAGGCCTACGGCGGGATCTGCGTGGATACGGGCTCCACTGCAGAGATGACCCCCTGGATGACGAACGGCGAGTGCGCGTTCCGCGCGGGCATGCACCTCTGGCAGGACATCGTCTACACCGAGCTGCTCCACCCGGAGACGAAGGCACCCGTGCCGTTCGGCGGGGAGGGGGTGCTGGTCTACACCCACCTGGAGCGGACGTCGCAGCCGATGATCCGCTTCTGGTCCGGCGACCTCGCGAGCTGGACGGATGAGCCGTGCGAATGCGGCCGGACGTACCCGCGCCTGCCCCGAGGGATCTACGGCCGCGTGGATGACATGTTCATCGTGCGCGGAGAGAACATCTACCCGAGCGCCATCGAGGAGGTGCTGCGCGCCACGCCGGGGTTCGGCGAGGAGTTTAGGATCATCATCTCGCGGGAGGAGGCGATGGACGAGCTGCTGGTCCAGGCTGAGTACACGCGCGAGGTCGCGGCTCGGGCGGAGCGTACCCCGGAACTGCTGGAAAGCTTGGGGAAGGAAATCGCCGAGCGCCTCCGCGCGACGATCGGAGTCTGGGCGAAGGTTCGGCTCATGCCCCCGGACGCCCTCCCCCGAACCGAGTTCAAGGCCCGCCGCGTCATCGACAACCGCGATCTCTTCCGGGAGCTGAGATCCAAGGAGTGAGAGGCATGTTCGATTCAGAGCGCCAAAAATCATTCACCACCCTCTCGGGACGGGAGATCCGTCGGCTCTACACCCCGGCCGATCTCGAGGACTTCGAGTACGAGCGGGATGTCGGCTTCCCCGGGCAGTTTCCGTTCACCCGTGGTCCCTATGCCACCATGTACCGGGCGCGGCCCTGGACGATGCGGCAGATCGCCGGGTTCGGCACGGCCCGCGACACCAACGCCCGCTGCAAGTACTTGATCGCCCAGGGGCAGACCGGCCTCAGCGTCGACTTCGATATGCCCACGCTGATGGGCTACGATTCCGACGACCCGCGAGCCTTCGGCGAGGTGGGGCGGGAGGGGGTTGCGGTGGACACGCTCGCGGACATGGAAGAGCTGTTCGACGAGATCGACCTCGCTGCCATCAGCGTCTCGATGACGATCAACCCCACGGCCTGGATCCTCCTGGCCATGTACGTGGCCCTGGCCGAGAAGTGGGGGATCGCGCAGGAGAAGCTCTCGGGGACCGTTCAAAACGACATCATCAAGGAATTCTCGGCGCAGAAGGAGTGGATCTATCCGGTCAAGCCGTCCATCCGGATCGTGCGCGACTCCATCATCTACTCGGTCCAGCATCTCCCCCACTACAACCCCGTCAACATCTCCGGGTATCACATTCGGGAGGCCGGGGCCACGGCCGTCCAGGAGGCGGCCTTCACCCTCGCCGCCGGCATCGCCTACGTCGAGGAAGTCAGGAAGACCGGGCTCGACGTGGACGCCTTCGCGCCGCGCCTCTCCTTCTACTTCATCTCCCACTCCGACTTCTTCGAGGAGATCGCGAAGTTCCGCGCGGCGCGGCGCTCCTGGGCCCGGATCATGAAGGAGCGCTTCGGGGCTCAGCGGCCGGAGTCCATGCGCCTGCGCTTCCACTGCCAGACCGCGGGCTCCTCGCTGACCGCCGTCCAGCCCTTGAATAACGTTGCGAGGACCGCCTACCAGGCCCTCGCTGCCGTGCTCGGGGGATGCCAGTCGCTCCACACCAATGGCATGGACGAAGCCCTGGCCATCCCCTCGGAAGAGGCGATGAAGCTTGCGCTTCGCACCCAGCAGATTCTCCTGGAGGAGACCGGCGTCGCAAACTCGATTGACCCGCTCGGCGGCTCCTATCTGGTGGAGGCATTGACCGACCAGACGGAGCGGGAAATCGAGGTGTACCTCGACCGGATCGACCAGATGGGGGGGACGGTGGCAGCGCTCGAGCGGAACTTCTTCCAGCGGGAGATCGCAGACGCGGCTTACGCCTACCAGCGGGCCAAGGAGCGGGGGGAGAAGGTCGTCGTCGGCGTCAACAAGTACCGCGAGCCTGAGCCTGAGGAGCCCTCGATCCCGCTCCTCTCCCTCGACCCGCGCACCGAGGAGATTCAAAAAGAGCGGCTCGCCCGGATCAAGCGCGAGCGCGACAACGCCCGCGTCCAGAAACTCCTCCATGAGCTCCAGGACGTGGCCCGGACCGACGAGAACCTGATGCCGGTCACTATTCAATGCGTCAAGGCCCACGCCACCCTGGGGGAGATCGTCAACGCGCTGAAAGAGGTCTTCGGCCTCTACCGCGAGCCCATCGTCTTTTAGACCTGGCACTATTTGTCGGCAACGGCTGCCGATGGAACATTGACGGGGCCTTGGAAAGACGGGAGAATCCTAAGACTTGTTGAACGTTTTGCGAACCGGGATAGGTGGGCCAAGCTAATCGTATTTAGCCAGACGGGAAGAGACACAAATGGCGGTCCCATCGACTTCGGCTACGCGCCCATTCACCGACGCGTATCTGCTGACGTACTCGGCTGAGCACGTAGCTTACGAGTTTGACATGTTCTTGTGGGTGGCGGCAGTGTGCAGCAACCCGTCGACTAGATTTGGGGCACCTACGGCGCCGGACGCCGGCTGCCTCAACAATGTCATGATCGAGGCTTTTGCTGTGCACCTTCGCAATGTCATAGACTTCCTTTACCTGGACAGCCCGAAGCAGACGGACGTAGTGGCGGCAGATTTCTTTGCTCCCAACGCCTGGGACACTTTGAGGCCTTCCATCACGACCACTTTGGAAATTGCAAGGGTACGTGCCAACAAGGAAGTCGCCCATCTCACGACAGACCGGATTGCGGGCAGTCCACCCGTCAAGGGATGGGACTTTCAGAGACTAGCTGCTGAGATCAGGCCCCTACTGCGTCTTGTCGCCGACAATGCCTTGGCGACGCGGCTGTCGCCCAACGTCGGCGCCGTGCTTAGATGACCCGCTTGTTGCAACCGTTGCGAAACCTAGGCGGTGCGGTCGAGCGGCAAAAGCCTAATGTCGGCCGGCTAACACGCCTGCACCCGACGTCGGGCCGCTTAAGTCGCGAGGTCCATTAGGCCATCAGGGGCGAAGATGGGGGCGAGCGATCTCGCTGACCACTTCCTTCGGAGGCTCTCCGAGTTGGCGGAAGAGACCGGCTACAGTAAGATGCATAGCCTCAGTGAACTGGCGGGTGAGATTGGAATCCGGGATCGAGACAAGATTTTCAACGTCGCTAAGTCACTTGAGGCGCGCGGCCTGATTCAGGCCACATATACCTTCAGAGGCTCGCACGCTTGCATCACCGGGGAGGGAGCGCTCCTCGCCGAGGGTCAGCTCGGGCAGTTTGGGTCGTCGGGCACGGCAGCGGGGCCGGACGCGACAGGACATCAGATGGCCGACGAGATGCCACCAACCTTTGTGGCGTACGCCGCCGAGATTCTCGCGGATACCGATCGAGGACTTAGTGGCCCCCAGTTCGTCAAGGCCACTTTAGCCTACTCAGTTCAGTGGGACGTGCCGATTCCTCATCCTACTTACCCCTTCGGGGCCAACGTCCCCAACAAGCGCACGGCCCTGTACGAGAACCTGATGGTTTTTCCCCCGGCTCAGCGGTATCGAATCATCCGTGAACTATGCTATATCGGACCCGGTTTCTTTGGACACTGATTTGACTATCATGTTGGTAACCAAGGAGGCCGGGACATGGGGACGAAACGAGGAAAGCCGACACCATTAGCGGAAGAGCGGCGAGGGCAAA
>Ga0184637_10000111_pt1 | contig 54035 bp, 56 predicted proteins | sample PLM3_127_b2_FD_133143 | JGI IMG/M metagenome (GOLD analysis project Ga0184637, IMG submission 133143) | Groundwater sediment microbial communities from an aquifer in East River, Colorado, USA - PLM3_127_b2 | ecosystem: Environmental > Terrestrial > Soil > Riparian zone | place: USA: East River...
ATGAAAAAGGCCCATCTGCGGCGAAGGCTTTCCTCGGAGGGGGCCTCGACGGCCCCCTTCCGAACCTCCCCCAAGATTGCGCCGGCGAAGCCGGCGCTCGACTCGCCGCCTTGCATCTGGACCTTTTTGATCAGCCTGCACTCGGAACGGCGTTTTTCAGCACCCTGCTAGGGTCCGGGGTTCGGTGACTGACTCAACGGATCCTTCAACCCCAGGGGCGACGCCGTCGGCAACCCCGGCGGAACATAAGGCCCATGCCCCCAAAGCCGTCCCCTGTTTTGTCCTCACGATCTCGGATTCCAAGACCGAGGCGACCGACACGAGCGGAGCGTTGATCCGGGAGCTCCTGACCAAGGCGGGCCACCCGGTCGTGGGACATCGGATCGTCAAGGACGAGCCGAGCGAAGTACAGCGCGTGATCGAGGCCTGCTGCTCGGATCCTCGAACCCAGGCCATCATCATGACGGGCGGGACCGGCATCACCTTGCGTGACACCACCTTTGAGGCCGTGGAGTCCCTGCTTGAGAAGCGATTGCCCGGCTTCGGCGAGCTCTTCCGAATGCTTTCCTACGAAGAGATCGGCGCGGCCGCCATGCTCTCCCGAGCCCAGGCCGGGGTGCGGCAAGGGCGGATCATCTTCTCCCTCCCGGGCTCGCCCAACGCCTGCCGTCTCGCTCTGGAAAAACTGATCCTTCCTGAGCTGGGACACCTGGTCCGCGAAGTCAGCCGCTAGCAGGCTGTTGAAAAAGGCCCATCTGCGGCGAAGGCTTTCCTCAGACGGGACCGGTCGAGCCGCCTCAAGAGTTTTATGGTAGAGTGAGGACGTAGCGACAAGGAGGTTCGAAGATGATCCGGCGACCGTGGCGTTGGCTGGGATTGGGGACGATCGTGTTTATTCTCGCGGCGTCGGGTGGCGCCCTTCCTCAGGGATCAGATCAGGCCCCGGCCGTCTTCTGGCAGGAGGGGAAGGGCGCGGAGGTGGCGCCCGAGCTGGCCCGAATCAATCAGGCTCTCACCGACTTAGCGGAGCGGCTCAAGCCGGGATTGGTTCAGATTCGGGTTCGGCGGAGTCAGGCGGAGCCCAGCAGCTCCGACGATCCAAGCCCTCGGCGCTCCCTCGGCTCAGGGTTCATCGTCAGCCCGGATGGCTATGTGGTCACCAACGCCCACGTCGTCGGGGACGCCACCGACGAGGTGAACGTCACGCTGGCGAATGGGAAGCGCGTCAAGGGGAAGGTCGTCGGTCGAGATCGGCGCGTGGACCTGGCCCTCATCAAGCTGGAGAACGTGTCGGACCTCCCGGTCCTCCCCCTGGGCGACTCAGAGGCGATTCGCGTCGGGGAACTGGTCCTGGCCTTGGGCCACCCGTTTGGCCTCGAGCAGACGGTCTCCTTCGGGATCGTGATGCGGAAGGGGGCGCCCCTCCGGACCGCCTCACCGGGCTTTGAATTCATCCAGACCGACGCGACCGTCAACCCGGGAAATTCCGGCGGCCCGCTGACCAACATGGCGGGGCAGGTCATCGGGGTGAACACCATGGCGAGCCAGGGCGGAACAATCGGCTTTGCCATCCCGACCAGCCTGGTCAAGGGCCTCCTGCCCCAGCTTCTGGCCAAAGGAAAAGTAGAGTGGGGATGGCTCGGCATCGCCATCGATGAGGTGACGGAAGAAACCGCCGAGGAGATGAAGCTTTCTGCCGCCAAGGGAGTCCTGGTCCGGAACGTGATGCCAGGTCAGCCAGCCGAGAAGGGCGGGATCAAGCAGAAGGACGTCATCCTTTCGATCGACGGAACCCCAGTGAACAGCCCCCGGGAGCTTCAGCGAATCGTCTCGACGACGCCGGTTGGGAAAGAGATCCCGGTGCTCCTGCTCCGTGAGGGGAAAGAGGAGTCGGTGAAAGTGGTCGTGGGCCTCTACCAGGAGCCCTCTCCGCAGCCTGCCCAGCCTCAGCCGCCCCAACGCCCCCCGCAGCCTTGAGGTGACGCGCCGAGCGGGATGGGGCTTTCGCCCCGCGGTCTTCGAGGGGCTGGCCCGGGCCGCCCTTCTTCTCCTTACCGGATTGACCTCGGGGTGCGCCGTCAACCCGGTCACTGGCCAGTCCGAGTTGATGCTCGTCTCCGAGGAGCAGGAACTGATCCTCGGGCGCCAGGCCTATCCCTCACTGGTCTGGCAGGATGGCGGGCCGTACCGGGATCCCCAGCTCCACGGCTATCTCTCGGGGATCGTCCGTCGCCTGCACGCGGTTTCGCATCGGCCGAACCTCCCCGTGGACTTCACGATCGAAAATTCGTCAGTACCCAACGCCTGGGCGATCCCCGGGCACACCGCGATCAACCGTGGACTCCTCGTGGCCGTCGAGAACGAGGCGCAGTTCGCTTTTGTGATGGGACACGAGATGGGACACGTGACGTCCCGCCACTCGGCCCAACGCCAGACCTACGGAACGCTCGCGGGCCTTGGGGCGCTCATGGCGCAGGTCGCCGTGGGAACCCAGAGAGACCCGAGGGCCCGGCAAACGGGGGAGGTCCTGGTCGGGCTGGGAATGATCGGGACCAGCTTGGTGCTCCTGAAATATGACCGGGGGCAGGAGACGCAAGCTGATCACCTCGGCGTCCTCTATATGGCCCGAGCCGGCTATGACCCCCGGGAGGCTGTCGCGGCCCACCAAAGCCTCCAACGCGCCGTCGAGGACTTCCTCGGGGCTCGTGGCGAGAAGCCGGGCAGCGGATCGTTCCTCGACGACCTCCTCTCCACCCACCCACGCAGCGAGGTGCGCATCCAGGACGTGGCCCAAGTTACGAAGGAACTCGCGTCGGACATCAGGATGGAAGGGGACGGGAAGTTCCGCGACCGCTGGCTTCTGCAGACTGCGGAGATCCGTCAGGCCCAGCAAGCCTACCTGGCCTTTGATCAAGCCCAGACCGCCTATCTCAAGAACGATCTCCTTGGCGCCGAACGTCACCTGACGGCCGCGCTCCAGCGCGACGACCGCCAGCCGCCGTTTTATGCCCTGCGCGGCGCGATCCATCTGAGACAGGACCGGGTGGAGGAGTCTCTGGGATCGTTCCAGCGCGCCGTAAGCCTCGACCCCGACTTCCAACCCGCGATTCACGGCCTCGGCGCCGTTCTCTTCGTCCGTCAGGACTACCGAGGCGCAATCCCCTCTCTCCACCGGAGTCTGGAGATCTTCCCTGACTTTGTTCCGTCCCACTATCTCCTCGGCCTCACCTACTCCCGCCTGGGCCAGTACCGCCAGGCCCTGCCCCACTTGAAGGTCGTCACCGAGGCATCGCCCAAGCACCCGATGATCTACGGACTCCTGGCCGAGGCGCTCGAGCGGAGCGGCGACGTTCGCGGAGCCTACGCGGCCTACCAGGCTCAGCTCCAAGTGGCGCCGAATTCCGAGTGGGGCCAGCGCGCCCGCGAGCGCGTCGGGACGCTGCGAGCCTCCCTGAGCACGCCGTATTCGAGCCGCTCCATGCGGCTCCACCTCACCCTTCCAGGGGGGTGGAGTCTTGCCGACGAGCGCGAGGGACGGAGAGGTGGCGAGACCCTTTTCCAGCGGGAAACCCCCAGGGTCCTTCTGCGCGTGGCCTCCACCGACTTCGACGCGCCTCAGAGTGTGGAGCAGCGCCTGGACGAGTGGATCGACCGCGCGATGCGGGGCGAGGGTTATCGGGTCACCGGCGTCGAGCGGAACCTGAGCGTGGCGGGCCAGCGCGGGATTGCCAAGGAAGTGGAGTACCGGAGTCGCGGCGAGACGATCGAGCGGACGTTTATCGCCTTCGCCCGCGGCGGCCGGGTCTACTGGCTCGACATCGCGGCGGCCCGCGACGCGAGGCGCGACCGCGAAGTGCGCCAGGAGCTAAACGCGATCCTTCGAAGCCTGAACTTTTAGTCAGGGGGGGAGTCCCACCCACTCCTCCCTCTTTCGCTCGGAGGGGGGCACGCCCCCCTTCCGAACCTCCCCCGAGGGTTGCGCCGGCAAAGCCGGCGCTCGAAGGACCTGGCCCCCCCACCTGGGTTGATCGATGCGCGCAGTGGCTTCGCCTTCTCCGATCAGCGCTCAGAGACGCGCTACTTCCGGGTCCACTGGCCGTCCGGCCCCTGAACCCAGCTCCCCGCTGCGGCCTTGTCCCGGTTCACCTTGGCGAAGCCCCGCTTGATCCGCTCGATGTCGCCGGGCGGCATGTTGTTCTGCTGTCTGAGCGTCTCGTAGATGTACATCCGGTCCCGGTTCTCATCCGACGCGAGCCTTCCCACCGCTCCGTCATCGCATCCTTGGCCGGGGCGGGCCTCCAGGAGCCCCTGGTTGTTTTCTCCGAGGCACCCCCTGGTCATCCATTGCTGAATCTGCGGAAACCGATTCCGACGGGAGTCGATGGCGCGCAGGATCTCGGGGGTCTGAACTTTGAGGTCCGGCACCACATCGACATCCCGACCCTGCCCGAAAGCCTCGCCAACGAACCAGTGAGAGAGGCCGGCCACAGAGGCGGGCGCGACCCCCGACCCTTTCTTGGGCTCCGGCGGCTGAGGGGCGGACGGAGCGCCCTCCGGCGTTCGAACCATATCCTCGATCTTTGTCGCCGCGCCCTCGATCTTCTGTTGGGGGAAGTTCACATTGATCGTCACAGGAACGCAGGCCGCCGCGACCACGAACGACATGACCACGAGGTTCGCCACGCCCCACATTCGAATCCGTTCGATGAGAGTCATTATTCCCTCCGTCACCCTTGAGAGAAGGTCCTGACCAGAAAGTCCAACGGGAGGTTCTTAATATTGATCTCCCTGACCTTGGGCGGAAGAAGTCCGAAGAAACTCCCCTTCCCCACGAGCTTGAGGTCTAATCGTGTCACCCCTCCGACCGTCCGCACATCCAAATCGAGAGTCCGGTACGGGAACTCGGAGAGATTTGCCAGGGTCTGGCGGAGAATTCCTGTGGGATCCGCCTCGGCATAGCCCAGTAGACGACGGAGGAAGGAGATGCTGACCGTCCCGCCAGGCTCGCCTGCTGCCATCGTCCCTCCCACTTCGGCTCCTTGAGCTGGCGAGTAACGAAACCCGATGGTATACCGAAGGCGCCCGGTGATGGTCCCTCCCTGGATCGGATACTCCCGAACCAACCGATCCAGGTCCACCTGCTCCCCTTCGAGGCGCGTCCGGAGCGTGACCGCATTTCCCAGGCTCGCCTCAATCCACCCCGACCCCTTCCCCCCATAGAGATCATAACGGAGATCGCTCAGGTTCACCATGCCCGCGACCACTCGAGCCGGAGAGCGCACGGCGCGAAGCGTCACGCCGTACAGGCTCACGACGTCGGCCGTCATCTCGCCCGACTCTCCTGTTGTCATGTCCGCTTCTCCTTTGACGGGCAGCTCCGCCCGGAGATTCTGGACCGTGAGGGACCCTTGGAGAAACTCCCCTCGCATGATGCGGAGAGTCAGTTCCCCCTCGTGCCCAATGGGCTCTTGGGCAGAGGACTTCCAGAGGCGAAAGCGGGCATTCGCGCTCCCCTCCAAGCGCTGGCTCAAATCCGACAGATGTCCCTGGATCAGAGAGAGGTCAGGGAGTTCCACCGCGACGGCCACAGCCAGAAACGGCCGACCGGAGCGGGGCGCCCAGGGACGCGCCGTGAGCCGGAGGAGCGGGCGTCGAGCCTCGTTGAAGACTTCGATCAGCCCGTCTGAAATCTCGACCGGCCCCGGATTTCTCTCAAGCGCTGCACGGAGGCTGACGCGTCCCGAGATCTGGGCCAGTTCCCCTCGAAGCCCCGCGAGTCCCCGGACGCCCGCGATGGAGAACGTCCCGGTCACGCTCCTGAGTGGCTCTCTTCCGGCGGACGCCGCTCCGAGATTCGCCTTCACATTGAAGCGCTCGACCTTGAGCGGGGGGCTCCCGCCTGGTCTTCCGTGCTCAACCGGCCCCCCCTCAAAGCGGACCGCCGCCTCCCGAAACGAGAAGCTTCCGGGTGAATCGAGAGAGGCCTCCAGAGTTCCTGAGAGGGAGGCGATTCGCATCGGGGAGCGGGAGTCCCATGGAAGATCCTTGAGGCCAGCACCCTCTGCCCACCGAGAAAGGTCCACAGACCGCCCATCAACTCGCGCGGAGATTTTTCGGCCACCTCCCTCGAAGACGACCGCAGCCGTCACTGGGGCCCCCCAGAGGTGGCCCGAGAGCGGGCGCGTCTCTCCGGAGAGCAGAGTCCCCGTCCTGTCCAGGCGCACGACGTAGGGGACGCGAGCCCTCTCGATGGTCAGGGGGCCCGCCGCGAGAGAGTCCGCGCGGAGGAGGCCTCGGGCGACGATCGTTCCCGCTCCGGACTCCCGCTCGAGGGAGAGATCGAGGTCCACGCGCGCACCGCTCACCGGATACCCGGGGGACGCCAGGAGGGCCGGAAGCTTGAGCCGTCCACGCATGCGGGAGAATGGGATTGGGTCCGTTCCGTCCATTCGAGCCGAGAGGGTGAGATCCGGGATCTCGATGATGCCTGAGAACCCCGGGGCCGATGGAAGGAAGGCCCGTACGAGAGACCCGTCAATCCGATTCTGACGAAATGTGACCATCACCTCGCGACGCTGAGAGCCGCTCAGGGTCCCTTCTGCCGTGATGTGGGTGTCGGATCCCGCGTCCAGGGTCAGGCGCCGGATTTCCAGGCGCTCCCCTTCGGCTCGATAGGTGGCCACAAGCTCCATCTGAACAGAGCGTGTCAGGGGCCGGTCGCCGATGCTCAGCGGTCCGGCAGACAGCTGCCCGGCAATCTCCACGGTGGCCGCTCTCGGGAGCCGAAGGGCCGTTTCCGCTGAGAGGCGCGTGTCCGGTGTGGCGCGAACGGGACCGAGGCCAGGAAGAAGGATCGGAGCCGGACTTCCTTCCACACCGATCCGCATCAGCAGTGTGTCATCAGCGTGGGTGAGCGATGACGCAATCGACAGCGGAACGCTCCCCGAAGCTCCGTTGCCGATCTGGAGTGTGAGCGTCGCCTTGGGCTGGCTCTGCTCTTTTGCGAACTGAAGAGAAAATGACGTGCGCTCGCCGCCACGGCGGAGGATGCCATCAGTGGCCTTGAGGGAAAGACCAAAGGGCTCGCTGAGGAACTGCCGGGCCGTCTCCCGAATAGTCGCGAGGGTCTCCGGAGGGATGCCGAGAGGGAGCAGAACGGGAGGCACGCCTGGTTCCGAGGAAGGGAGGGTCATCGAGAGCCCGATCGCGGTCAGGCTCAACTCCCCCGATCGATGGGTCAGAAGGGAGAGAAGCGGACCCTCCACCCTCACTTCCGGGGCGCGGAGGTCAAGGGAGGTCCCCGGGACGGAGACGCCCTTGAGAACGAGTCTGTCAGGACCTGCCGTGACGACTCGCTCGATGTGGATCTCGAGACCGAGGGCCTCTCGAAGGGTATAGGAGAGAAGTTGGCCGGAGCGCCGCTGATCCGAAAGGACATAGAGAGCCAAACCGCCGCCCGCCAATCCGACCACGAGCAGAAACGCGATGAGGCATGATGCGACCGGGTGTGAGCGAATCCAGCCCCTCAGGCCCATGGACTTCCCGTGTCTTCATTCTACCCGGAGACGGACGAGGGGAACAAGGAGACGCCGCCAGGAGCCGTCCTCAGGGGAGGATCTTCTTTGAGTGAACCTGGAGGGAAAAGCCGGAAAATGTCACCCGCCCGACTTCGGGGCGGGCATGGTCGGGGAGGGGTCGGATGAGCCGTTACCGGAGCTCGAAACCCCGCAGGAGCCGGTAGACGAGTCCTCCGGAATCGCCCCCCCCCCGTGGATCGAGAGGTCGGTAATCGTGGGGGCCGCGCCGCAGAGGGGACAGTTCGGATCACGCTTCAGCCTGACTTCCCGAAAGCGCATCTCCAGCGCGTCGTACGTGAGGAGACGGCCGACGAGCGAACTGCCAATATTCAGGAGGAGCTTAATCGTCTCGGTGGCCTGAACCGCGCCGACTGTGCCTGGGAGCACGCCCAGGACCCCCGCCTCGCTTCAGGAGGGGACGAGGCCCGCCGGCGGCGGGATGGGATACAAGCAACGGTAGCAGGGCCCCCGGTCGGGGTCAAAGATCGTGACCATCCCCTCGAACTGAAAGATCGAGCCGTGGACATTGGGCTTCTTTAGCAAATAGCAGGCGTCGTTGACCAGGTAGCGGGTGTCAAAGTTATCAGACCCATCCACAATGACATCGTAGTTCCTTAGAATTTCGACGATATTCTCGACCGTGAGACGAACAGGGTACGGGACGATCTTGACGTCAGGGTTCAGGGCCTCGAGGGTGTCGCGGGCGGAGTCCACCTTGGGCCGCCCGACATCTTGTGTCTTGTGGAGGATCTGGCGCTGGAGGTTTGACAGGTCGACGCGGTCTGAGTCAATGATCCCAAGCGTCCCGACCCCTGCAGCGGCTAAATAAAACGCCGTGGGGGAGCCCAGGCCGCCTACCCCGATGCAGAGGACCTTTGATCGGAGAAGCTGCCTCTGCCCGCGCTCTCCGACTTGAGGAAGCATGAAGTGGCGGCTGTAGCGCTCGACCTGCTCAGTGGTCAGGGCGGTTTCCTTGACCAGGGGGTAATCCAAGGTCTTCCAGCGCTGCAGACCCCCCGCGAGGGAGGTCACGTTCTCGTACCCAAGTTCCTTGAGGGCCGTGGCCGCGAGAAGGGAGCGCAACCCCGAGAGGCAGTAGAGAACCAGCGGGGTCTCGGGATTGGGCACGGTCTGGGGGATTTTAAACTCCAGGAATCCCCGACTGATCGGGATGGCGGTGGGGATCAACCCTTCTGCCCGCCACTCATCAGGGTCGCGGACATCGATGAGGAGAAACTCTTCGCGGGCATCAAGCTTTTTCCTGAGATCTTCGCTCGTGATCTCCGGAATCTGCTTGCGGGCTTCCGTCAGTAACTCGCGGTACGTCTTCGCCACGGGCGCATAATACCACAGGTTCCGATCAAGTGCTATACTGCCTACGCGCTGTGCGTGTGGGGATCGACGCTCGTCTTCTGGGGGATTTGCGGAGCGGCATCGGCCGCTATACGAGCTACCTTGTTGAGGAGCTGGGGGCACTTCCGGGGCCGGAAGAATACATTCTCTTCTTGGACCAGCCCCCACGAAACTCGCTCGGGAGCCCGCGATTGGTTCCCTCAGTCATCAAAAACCGTCACCGCCTCCTCTGGAGCTTCCACTCCCTCCCCCTTCGACTCCGGCGGCTCAAGCTGGACTGCTATCACTCGACCACAGGCTACGAGCTTCCCTTCGTCAAGCGTTCACCTTACGTCATCACGGTTCATGACCTGATCCCGCTCCGCTTCCCGGACCTTACCCCCTGGCGATACCGGTCCGTTTTTCGCGTTCTGATGCAGCGCGCCATTCGGGTGGCAGACCGGATTATTGCCGTCTCAGAATCCACCCGACGCGATCTGATCGAGCTGCTTCATGCCCCGCCGGAGCGGATCACGGTTGTGCCCGAGGCCGCCGATGGCAGATTCCAGCCGCCGCACGATCAGGAGGCCCTGGCTCATGTCCGCCTCCGTTACGCGCTCCCCCGCCGCTTTCTCCTCTTCGTAGGACTCCTGGAACCAAAGAAGAACGTGAGTGGCCTGCTCAAGGCGGTCGCCTGTCTGAGACAACGGGGTCGGTGGCCGTCTGACCTGCGGCTCGTGGTGGTGGGAGACCAGGGATGGGCTGTGGGCAGCCTGCCTGAGCTCGCCGAAGCCTTGGGCCTCGCGGGGGTCGTGCATTTTCTCGGCTATGTCCCCGACAGTGACCTTCCCTTGCTGTACGGCGCCGCCGAGGTCTTCGTCTTCCCCTCCCTTCACGAGGGGTTCGGGCTCCCTCTACTTGAGGCCATGGCCTGCGGCACGCCGGTCGTCGCCTCGACGCGCGGCGCCCTCCCCGAGGTGGCGGGGGACGCGGCCCTTTTGGTGGAGCCTGATCCGCCCGAGGCGCTGGCCGAGGGGATCTACCGTCTCATTACTGACGCAGCCCTCCGCGGGGAGTATCGGCAGCGCGGGCTTCAACGCGCGCAGGCCTTTTCCTGGCGGCGCACCGCTGAAGCGACCCTGGCTGTATATCGCCAAGCCGCGAGGATGGCCTGATGAACCGAACGGCCCTTCTTCGGAGCACGGCGAAGAACGTCCTCGCCAAGGCCGGCGCGGAGATCGGGAGCCGCTTTCTCGGCGTCCTCTTCGTCCTGCTGGCGGCCCGGGCCCTCGGACCCGAGGGGTTTGGAAAGTTCACCTTCGCCGCGGCCCTGGCTGCCCTCCTTTCCGCCGCCCTCGAGTTCGGCCTCCGACCGATCGTGATTCGGCAGGTCGCTCGGGCGCCCGAGACTGCCGAGCGCGCCTGGCGGATCGTCAGTGGGCTGACCCTCGCCCTCGGAGGATGCCTCTTCCCCTTGCTTCTTTTGATTGCCCTGGGCCTCAACCGCCCCGTCGACACCATCTGGGCCGTCGGCCTCATGGGGATGTTCGGGCTCGTCTCCGCCTTTCACGAACTGGGCATCGCGCTCTTCACCGCCATGCGAGTCCAAGAATATGAGCTGATGGTCAGGCTCTTCACCAAACTGTTCCTGGTCCTGCTCGCCCTGTCTGCCGTCTCGGCCGGGGGCGGGCTCGTGGCGATAACGGCCGCCTATCCCCTCTCCGCCCTGATGTCGCTTCCGCTCGTACTGTGGCTCGTTCATCGCTTCAGCCCAAAGCTGCGCCCCCTGTGGAATCGGGGCGAGAGTCTCCGTCTCTGGCGCGAGGCTTGGCCTTTGGCAGCCGGGACCCTGTTTCACTTCGCCTCCTATCGTTTCCCCCCGCTTCTCCTCGCCGTCCTCCGGGATGATGTGGAGGTCGGCTACTTCGGCGCTGCCTTTCGCCTGATCGAGGCCCTTGGGTTTGTCCCGGCGATCTTCGTCTCAGCAGTTTTCCCGATCCTTTCGGCGAGCTACGGCCGAGATGAGGGACGCCTCCGCGCCGCCACTCAGAAAACCTTCCAGGTGCTTCTCCTCCTGGCCTGCCCGCTGGGCGTGGGGACGATGTTCGTCGGGCGGCCCCTCCTCGGGTTGCTTTACGGGGCCACGTTCGAGCCGGCGACCGCAATCCTGTCCGTATTGATCTGGACGAGCGCGTTCAACTTTCTCAACTTCCTCTTCTTCTTCGTCTTCATCTCGCTGAATCATCAAGAGGAAGTGACCCGGATCGCGGCCCTGGCACTCGCGCTGAATCTCCTCCTTACGCCTCCCCTGATCCTCTGGGCTGGCGGCGCGGGGGCGGGACTGGGACTGGCGGCAGCCGAGGCGAGCCTGACCCTCCTCGCCAGTCTCCGGCTCCGCCGGCTGCTTCCGGGGCTCGGCCTCTGGACCATCGCGCCGAAGATCGTCGCGGCCTCTGGCCTGATGGCCCTCGGACTCTGGGGCGCGGGGTCAAGTCCCCTTGGCCTTCAACTCCTGATCGCCGTGTTCATCTATGCGGGAAGCTTGACACTCTTCCGCACCGTCCCCCGAGACCAGCTCTCCCTTTATTGCCGTGCCTTGGTTCGTCGCGAAGGCGTATAAGCGCGACCCCTTCTCGTATGCACGTCACGATTGACGCCCGCTACATTGCCTCCACCCAATCCGGCGTGGGGATGTACACGGCCAATCTCGTCCAGGCCCTCGCCGCCCTCGATCCCCACAATCAATACACGTACATCACTCGAGAAGGCCAACCGGAGCTTCACGTGGGGCCAAACTTCCGACCGTGGAGCACTCGCATCTCGTTTGAAAACCACTGGGTCGGGGATCTGTGGCAAAATCTCTACCTCCCTCTCCGCCTCCGGGCCCGCCAGGTGGACCTCTTCCATGGCCCGGCGGTCTTTCTTCCACTGGTCAAGTTGGGGTTCCGCACGGTGGTCACCATCCACGACCTCGTCGCGTTCCGTTTCCCCGAGACCATCCCGATGAAGTACGGGTTGTACATGCGGCTGATGATTCGCTTGGCCGTTCGGTCAGCCGACCGGGTGATTGCCGCCTCGCTGCAAACTCGTCATGACTTGGTCAGTCGTCTCCATGTGCCCTCCGAAAAGATCGCCGTCATCCACGAGGGATTGGACCCGAGATTCGAGCCAGTCCGGGATCCTCTCCGCCTGGCTGAAGTCCGTCGTCGCTACGGACTCCGGGAGCCTTACATCCTCTTCGTTGGCAACCTGGAGCCGCGAAAGAACCTCGTCCGGCTCATCCAGGCCTTCGGTCGGCTCAAGGCCCGCGAAGCCTTTCCCCATCAATTGGTCCTCGCGGGGAAGCGTGGGTGGCTCTTTCGCCCGATTTTCGAGAGCGTGGAGCGTCTCGGGCTCGGACAGGAGGTCGTGTTCACCGGCTATGTCCCCCCCGAGGATCTTCCAGCGCTCTACGCCTCGGCGGATGTCTTTGCGTTTCCCTCCCTGTACGAGGGATTCGGTCTGCCAGTCCTCGAGGCCATGGCGTGCGGGACCCCGGTCATCACCGCCCGCACCGGTTCCCTTCCTGAGGTCGCCGGCGAGGCGGCGTGGTACGTGGACCCCTGGGACGTCGAGGCCCTTGCGGACGGATTGGCCCAACTCCTCAAGGACTGGGAGACCCGAACCGAGCTCGTGGCGCGAGGGGCCCTTCAGGCCAAGCGCTTCTCCTGGGCCAAGACCGCGGACGCCACCCTCGGGATCTACCGGCAGACGTTGGGCCGCGAGGTTGGATCGTTGTGAGGATTGGAGTTGACGGGCGCAAACTCCACGATTTCGGCATCGGGACGTACATCCAAGGGCTCCTCGACGGATTTCGCGAGATGGCCTTTCCGCACCACTTCGTCGTGTTTTTTTCGGATGAGGCCGCTCGATCCCAGTCCCCGCTCGCCCAGGACCGTCGGTTCACCCTGGCGATGGACCGCTCGTCCCCATACTCCCTCCGCGAGCTTGTCACGTTGCCCCGCCAGATGCGCCGTCACCATCTCGACCTCTTCCACGCAACACACTACGTCCTTCCGCCGCTCCGTCCCTGTCCGGCCGTCGTCACCATTCATGATCTGATCCACCTTCTCTTCCCGGCCCAACTTCCCTCGCGCACGGCCTGGGTGTACGCCCAGATCATGCTCCGCTGGGCGGCCCGCTCAGCGAGGCGGGTGATCACGGTTTCAGAGGCGACCCGCCGCGATCTGGCGACTCGTCTTGGAGTCCCGGCCGAAAAGGTTCGGGTCATCCCGAACGGCGTCTCCTCTCTCTTCTGCCCCGCCGAAGATGAAGAGGCGATGGTCCAGAGCCTGGCTCGTCTGGGCGTCCCGCGGCCATACCTCCTCTTCGTGGGAAACCCCAAACCGCACAAGAACCTCCCGTTTCTCCTCGATGTCTTCGCCAAGCTCGCCCCCAGCATCCCGTCGCTTTCCTTCGTCGTCGTGGGGGTCAAGGCCCCGTCGCTCCGGACCCAGTTGGACGGCCGAATCGCTCGGTCCGGGCTCACGGGGCGGGTGCTTCTCCTCCCCTATCTCCGTCCCGACCAACTCCTGGTTCTCTACCAGGGGGCGCTCGGACTCGTCCTGCCCTCTCGGCACGAAGGATTCGGACTTCCGGCCCTGGAGGCGATGGCCTGTGGCACTCCCGTCGTGGCATCGAACGCCGGCGCGCTTCCGGAAGTGGTGGGAGAGGCCGGCTGGCTTCTCCCGCCGGATGACCACAACGCCTGGCTCACCGTCCTCCGAGAGCTTTGGCGCGACACCGCCCTCCATGACAAATTCCGGGTCGCGGGGCAAGAGCGGGCGAAAACCTTCACCTGGCAACGCGCTGCGGCGGCCACCGTGAGCGTGTACGACGAGGTGGTTGGCAGAGGACCTGAGGTATAATGGAGCGTTCCATGCGCGTCGCCATCGTCCATGACTGGCTCAACGGCATGCGTGGCGGGGAACGGGTCCTCGAAGCCCTTCTCGATCAGTTCCCCCAGGCCGCGCTCTACACGCTTCTCCACACACCCGGCCGGGTCTCACCGGCCATCGAGGCATGCCCCATCCGGACCTCCTTCATCCAGCGCCTCCCGATGGCCCATCGCCACTACCGCCACTACCTCCCTCTCTTCCCCATGGCGGTGGAGCGATTTGACCTCTCGGCATTCGACCTCGTCCTCTCGACCAGCCACTGCGTGGCCCTGGGCGCGCTCACGCCTGCGGCGACCTGCCACATCGGCTACTGCTTCACCCCCATGCGCTACGCCTGGGACATGACGGCGGAGTACCTGGCCTCCTCCCAGCTCGGCCCGGTTGGAAGGCTTGTCTTCCCGCCGCTCTTGACATGGCTCCGGACGTGGGACCGGAGCGCCGCCCAGCGTCCTGATTTTCTCGCGTGCATCTCCCATCACGTCGCGCGACGGGTCGCGAAGCACTATGGCCGGACGGCACGCGTGATCTACCCTCCGGTCGAGACGGACTTCTACGTGCCGGACGGTCGGTCCGCCGAAGACTGGTATCTGGTCGTCTCTTCCTTCGCCCCCTACAAACGGATTGATCTCGCGATCGAGGCATTCAGCCAAATGGGGAAGCGTCTGGTCGTCATCGGAACTGGGCAGGAGGAGCGGCGACTTCGAGCCATCGCGGGCCCCTCGATTACCTTTCTTGGATGGCAACCGGACACGGTGCTGCGCGAGCACTATTCCCGGTGTCGCGCCCTGGTCTTTCCGGGGGAGGAGGACTTCGGAATCGTCCCGTTGGAGGCGATGGCCTGCGGCCGCCCCGTGATCGCCTTCGGAAAAGGCGGGGCGACCGAAACCGGCATTGACGGGGTCACGGGGCTCTTCTTCCACGAGCAGACCCCGGAGGCCCTCAGGGCGGCAGTGACCCGTTTCGAACAGATGATGTTTGACCCGGCCACCATCCGCGCCCACGCTGAGCGCTTTGCCCGGCCGCGCTTTCTCGATGAGATGGCCGCGTTCGTCGAGGAGTGCCTCGACATCCACCGGCGGAACCAGAAGGGCGCGGCGTGACCGCTTGAAGCGGAGCTACCGCATGTATCGATCAACTCAGGTCGGCGGGCCCAGCTCCTTCGAGCGCCGGCTTTGCCGGCGCAACCCTTGGGGGAGGTTTGGAAGGGGGGCGTGCCCCCCTCCGAGAATCACATGCTGAGGGAGCGCCAACAATTCCTTCTGCTCGCCCTCCTCGCCGCCGATACCCTCGCGGCCACCTCCGCGTTTCTCGGCGCCTTTAGCCTTCGCTTCCATACGCCGTTCCTCCCGACGCCCCTGGAGTACCCTCCGCTCGGTCGCTACCTCCCGCTACTCTTGGCCGCCCTCCCGTTCCAGGCCTTCGCCTTCCAACTGGTGGGTCTCTATCGGATCCGCCGGGAACGCTCCAAGGCGGATGAGGCCTTCGCTCAGGCCCAAGGCGTTACCCTGACCACTATCCTTCTGGTGGCCACGACCTTCTTCATCCGGAGCGAGTCCTACTCCCGCCTCGTCATGGTCATCTTCTGGGGGCTCGACCTCGTCTTTGTCTTCGGGGTCCGGTTGGGAATCCGTGAAATTCTCCGACACCTCCGCCGGCGGGGGCGCTTCCTCCGTCACGTCTTGATCGTCGGGGCAGGGGCGCTGGGACGAGAGGTGGCCCAGACCCTCCGGGGCCACCCGGAATTGGGACTGCGGGTCACGGGCTTTCTCGACGATCAACTCCCGGTTGGGGAACGGATCGAAGGGCGGGAAGTCCTGGGTGGCTACGAAGCCGTACGGTCGGTTGTCCAGTCGCATCGCGTGAGCCAGATCTTCATCGCGTTGCCACTGGAGGCCCACCAAGAACTCATGAAGATCCTCAACAGTCTGGAAGGGGAGCTGATAGACATCAAGGTGGTCCCCGATATTTTGCAGTTCATCACTCTTCACTCCGCCGTCGAGGAGCTTGACGGACTTCCCATTATTGGGCTTTCCGAATCCCCTATCACGGGCTGGCCCCGCCTGCTGAAGCGCTTCCTCGACCTCTCCTGCGCCGCTCTGGGGCTCCTTCTCCTCTCGCCCCCCCTGGCCCTCATCGCCCTCGCTATCAAGCTCTCCTCCCACGGGCCTATCCTCTACGGGCAGGAACGGATGGGACTGGACGGGCGGCGATTTGTCATGTACAAGTTTCGGACGATGCTCGCGGGGGCCGAGGACGAGATCGGCCCGGTGTGGGCCGCGCCCGACGACACCCGCAGAACGTGGGTGGGACCTTTCCTCCGCCGCCTGAGCCTCGATGAGCTCCCTCAGCTCTGGAATGTGATCGCGGGGGAGATGAGCTTGGTTGGCCCCCGCCCTGAACGGCCGTATTTCGTCGAACAGTTCAAGGCCCGGGTCCCCCAGTATATGCTCCGCCACAAGGTGAAATCGGGCATGACCGGGTGGGCGCAGATCAATGGCTGGCGCGGCCAATCGTCTATCGAAAGGCGGATTGAATACGACCTCTACTACATCGAGAACTGGTCACTCGCCTTCGACCTCAAGATCCTGATCCTGACTCTGTGGAGGGGATGGCGCGACCGCCATGCGTATTAGTAACGTCACGGCTCCGCTTGGGGCGAAGCCACCGCGCGTAGCGATCAACCCAGGTGGGACGCTCAGGTCCTTCGAGCGCCGGCTTTGCCGGCGCAACCCTCGGGGGAGGTTCGGAAGGGGGGCGTGCCCCCCTCCGAGTGAAAGATGAAAGGGCTTATTCTCAGCGGGGGGCTTGGGACCCGACTCCGTCCCCTCACATACACATCCGCCAAGCAGCTCGTCCCCGTCGCCAATCGACCCATCCTCTTCTACGGGATCGAGGCCGTCGTCGCTTCGGGGATCAGCGAGGTCGGGATCATCGTGGGGGAGACCAAGCGGGAGATTATGGAGGCGGTGGGGGACGGCCATCGCTGGGGGGCCAAGGTGACCTACATCGAGCAGGACGCCCCCCTCGGGCTCGCCCATGCGGTCTTGATCGCTCGGGATTTCCTCAAGGACGATCCGTTCGTCATGTACCTCGGCGATAACCTCGTCAAGGACGGCATCACCCCCTTCGTGGAGGCCTTCCGCCGGGAACGCCCCACCTGCCAGATCCTCCTGGCCCGGGTCCCCAATCCGCAGCAGTTCGGGGTGGCCGAGCTCCGGGACGGCCGGGTCGTGCGTCTCGTGGAAAAGCCGCAGCACCCACCCTCGGACCTGGCTCTCGTCGGGGTGTACATGTTTGACGCCAGTGTTCATGAAGCGGTTCGCGCCATTCGCCCCTCGGCCCGAGGCGAGCTGGAGATTACCGACGCCATTCAATGGTTGATTGACACAGGAAAGGTTGTCCGTCCCACCGTTATTGAGGGATGGTGGAAGGATACCGGCAAGCTGGAAGACATTCTGGAGGCGAACCGGATCATTCTCGATACCCTCCAGGCCCGCACCGAGGGGGAGGTGGTGGCCTCGGAGCTTCATGGGAAGGTGGTCATCGAAAGGGAGGCCAAGATCATCCGGAGTGTGATCCGAGGCCCGGCGATCATCGGCCGAGGGGCCCTCATCGAGGACAGCTACATTGGCCCATTCACGTCAATCGGCGACGGGGTGGTGATCCGGGAGAGCGAGGTGGAGCATTCCATCATCCTGGAGGGGGCCAGTGTGACGGAGATCGGCGGCCGGATTGAAAACAGTCTCATCGGGAAGAACGTGCGGGTCTATCGCTCAGGAGGGAAGCCGCGAGCATATAATCTGATGCTCGGCGACCGGAGTGAAATCGGTCTCGTGTAAGAAGGCAGCATGAAGCGTGGGCCAGTGTAAGCAACTCGCGTTTCGATCGACCCATGGGGGAGCACGAGGGGAGCAGTTGGGGCTCGCCCCTCGTTCAATCAATTGGGACTCCCCCCCTGATAAGGATAGCGGATGGAGTTGAGGGACGACGCGAAGCGTCTTTTCGGGACTCAAGACTACGCCCCGGCCCCAAAGATCCAGGGGGTGGAGATCCTGGATCTCAAGTGGCACGCTGACGACGGTGGGGCCTTGACCGAACTGGGTCGGTTCACGGCCGGGGTCCACGATGCCTTCCCCGGATTCACCCTTGCCCAGGTGAATTACAGCGAAATCGAGGCCGGGGTGATCAAGGCGTTTCATCTTCACCGCCGACAGACCGATATCTGGTACGTTCCGCCTGATGATAAGCTCTTGCTGGTCCTGGTCGATGTCCGCGCCGAGTCTCCGACGGAGGGGATCACGATGCGGCTCATCCTGGGTGGGGGGAACTCCCGGCTCGTCAGGATCCCACCCGGGGTCGCTCACGGAGTGCGAAACCTCGCCCTCGGCAAGGGACACATCATCTACTTCGTGGACGTGAAGTTTTCCCCTGACCCCGCCTCGTGCGACGAGGGCCGGTTGCCATGGGACTATGCCGGGCCTGACATCTGGGACGTCTCCCGAGGATAATCGGGAAGCCTCCGGCGGGATGCCGGGATGAAGATCCTGGTCACGGGTGGCGCTGGCTTCATCGGCTCGAACTTCATCCGCTATCTCCTTGAGAGACACCCTCACGACTCCATCATCAACCTCGACAAGCTCACCTACGCCGGTAACTTGGAAAATCTTCGAGATGTGGAGTCGAATCCCCGCTATGCCTTCATCCATGGCGACATCGCCGACGCGAAGCTGATCCGCGAGGTGGCGCCCGGGGTGGACGCCATCGCGAATTTCGCTGCAGAGAGCCACGTTGATCGGTCGATCCTGGATGCCGGGAGCTTCATCCACACTGACGTCTACGGCACCTTTGTCCTCTTGGAGGCGGTTCGGGAGCTTCGGATCCCCCGGATGGTTCAGATCAGCACCGACGAGGTGTATGGGTCGATCGAGACCGGGGCCTTTCGCGAGAGTGACCCGCTCAACCCCTCGAACCCCTACTCGGCCTCCAAGGCCGGTGGGGACCTCATGGTCCTCGCCTACTGGAAAACGCGTCGCCTCCCGGTCCTGATCACCCGAAGCTCGAACAACTTCGGCCCCTTCCAATATCCCGAGAAGGTGATCCCGCTCTTCATCACGAACGCCCTCAGTGACCTGCCGCTCCCGCTCTACGGCGACGGCCGGAATATCCGGGATTGGCTCTATGTCCAGGACAACTGCGCCGCCATTGATCTGGTCCTGAGAATGGGCCAGGACGGGGAGATCTACAACATCGGGGGCGGGGCCGAGGTCGAGAACCTCGAGCTGACGCGGGAGATCCTGGCCCTCTTGGGGAAGCCCGAGTCGCTCATCGAGTTTGTGACAGACCGGCCGGGCCATGACCGCCGCTACGCGCTCGACTGCGAAAAGATCCGCGCCCTCGGGTGGCGACCTGCCCACACCTTCGACGCTGCCCTCGAAGAGACGGTCCGCTGGTATCAGGAGCACGAGGCCTGGTGGCGCGCACTCAAGTCCGGTGAGTTCTCGGACTACTACCGTCGGCAGTACGGTGTGAAGGGGGACTCCCCCCCTGACAAGCCAAAGCTCGACGCATGAGACATCAGGTGCGCGTACCGGTCAACCCAGGTGGGGGGGCGAGGGGGAGGAGTGGTTGGGACTCCCCCCCTCACAAAGGAGAGCGTCGGTGAAGGTCCTGATCACCGGGGCGGGGGGGATGCTCGGACAGGCCCTGGTCCAGGCGCTTCACAATCAGGAGTTGATTCCCCTGTCACACCAGGTCCTGGATGTGACCGACGGAAGCGCGGTTCGGAGGGCGATCCAGAAGGCCGCCCCCGATGCGGTGGTGCATGCCGCCGCCTGGACCAACGTGGACGGCTGTGAAGGTGATCCTGATCGGGCGTTTGGCATCAATGCGGTTGGGACCCGCAATGTGGCGCTGATCTGCCAGGCGACAGGCACCGCCTGCTGTTACATCTCGACGGATTACGTTTTTGACGGAACAAAGGCGAATCCTTATCTGGAGTGGGATCGGCCCAGTCCCGTGAGCGTCTATGGCGCCTCCAAACTCGCCGGCGAGCAGGAGATTCGTTCCCATCTGGACCGTTTTTGGATCGTCCGCACCTCGTGGCTCTATGGCCCTGGAGGGAGACACTTCGTGGGGGCCATCCTGGACAAGGCGAAGGCGGGGGAACCCCTCAAGGTTGTCGATGACCAGATCGGCTCCCCGACCTTAGCGAGCGATCTGGCGCGCGCCCTGGCGAGGCTGATTCGTACCCAGGCCTATGGCACCTATCACCTGACAAACGCCGGCGCCTGCTCCTGGCACGACTTCGCCCTGAAAATCCTCCAGATTGCGGGGTTGGGAACCATTCCCGTGAAAGCGATCAGTTCGGAGGACCTCGCCCGCCCCGCCCGGCGCCCGCAAAACTCCCGTCTCAGGAACTTCTGCTGGGAGGCCCTCGGCTATCCCCCTCTTCGCGCGTGGGAAGCGGCGCTCGAGGACTATCTCCGGGCCCCGTCAAGGCGCTGACCCTTCCTCCCCGGGGCGCCCCGTGCTAAGCTCGTCCCATGAAAGGTGACCGCGTGCCGGCCGGGCGAGGACTCATCGCTGATCCGGTCCACCACTATATCCTCTACACCCGTCCTGAGGGCGGGCTCTCTGGCGAGGCAACCGAGCAAGACCTGATTGACACCCCCTGGGTCCAGCGCCTCCGGCGGATTCCCCAACTGCAATCCGCCCGTTGGGTCTTCCCCGCCGCCGAGCACAGCCGCTTTCAGCATGCCCTGGGGGCGATGCACGTCGCCGGTCGCTTTGCCCAGCATCTCTACCCTTCTCTCAGGGCCGTCTTCCCCGACTGCCCCTCGCCCGCGCTCATTGAGGAACTGCTCCGTATCGCGGGACTCCTTCACGATGTCGGACATGGGCCGTTCGGCCACTTCTTCGACGATAACTTCCTCGTGGATTACGACCTGACCCACGAGCTCCTCGGTCAGCGCATCATTCGGGAAGAGCTGGGAGAGGTCATCCGCGGCGTACGCCGGAGCCCCTCCGACGCCTTCGCGCCGGGGGAGGTGATCGATCCCAACTGGGTCTGCTATCTGATGGGGAAGACCCACAGCCGCGCCGAAGAGGGAGATCCCAGGTGGCTTTCCTTCCTCAAGCCGCTCCTGTCAGGGATCTACACCGCGGACAACCTCGACTACGTTCTCCGCGACTCCTACATGTGCGGCGTGGCGGTGGGGCCCGTGGACCTGGATCGGATCATCTACTACACCTTCTTTACGGAAGAGGGGTTCACGCTGGATCGGGGCGGGACCCAGGCGTTGATCATGTTTCTCACGGCCCGCTTCTACATGTACACCAATGTCTACTATCACCGGACGACGCGAGCGATTGACCTCCATCTGAAGGAGATCTTCCGCCCCACGCTCGAGATCCTCTTCCCGTGGGATCCCCGCAAGGATCTTCACCCCTACCTCCACCTGACGGAGTGGACCCTGCTCGAAGAGGTCGGGCGGTGGCACGACGCCGAGGAGCCAGAGAAGCGCGACCTCGGGCGCGAGTGGCGGCAGATCCTGGACCGGAAGCTCAAGTGGCGGATGGTCCACGAGGAAGTCGTGGATGACGAGAAAATCCCGCTCCTGAAGAAGATGCCCCCGGAGCCGGTCGAGGCGCTGGTGCGCGAGCAGCTCCCCCGTCCTCTGCGCGCGGTCCCGTTCAAGATTGACATGGCATTCCAGGATCCCCGCCCCCTGAACCCCCTGGCCATGGGGGACCGACAGATCTATATCTATGACGCCGCCACCCACCGGGTCTCCAAAGAGCCGCTGACGGACCTCTTCAAGTACCTTCCCTCCCAGGTGGCCCAGTGCCGCATCTTCGCTCTCGACCATCGCCATGATCGGGAGCTGGCCGAAGCCCTCCGCCGCGTGCTCAAAGAAGATCGCCCGGCGATTATCACCAACGTCTGATCCGTCTTCTCGTGCCCGGAGTGGCCGAGTCCCCGCACCGGCGCCCCCCCAGCGAGCCGGCCCCGTGATATCCTGAGCCCTAGGAGAATCTCGCGCGCGACGCCTCGAGGCGAGAGGAGGTCCTCCAGATGGATTTCGGGCTATCTGAAGAGCTACAGGCTGTCCGGGAGATGGCGCGAGATTTCGCCGCGCAGAAGATCGCCCCGTTTGCCGATAAATGGGACCGGGAGCACTACTTCCCCTACCACGAAGCCATCAAGCCGATGGCAGAGCTGGGTTTTTTCGGGACGGTCATTCCAGAACAATACGGCGGGAACAACATGGGCTGGCTCGCGGCCATGATCCTGACCGAGGAAATCGCCCGAGTCTCCAGCTCCCTCCGCGTCCAGTTCAACCTGCTGACGATCGGCTGCGCGTTCCCCATTCTTCGCTACGGGACCGCGGAGCTGAAGCAACGGTACATCCCCAAGCTGGTGAAGGCCGATTACCTGGGCGGATTCGCCATCACGGAACCCAGCGCGGGCTCAGACGTCATGAGCATGAAATCCGTGGCGGAAGACAAGGGCGACCACTGGCTCCTGAACGGATCCAAGACGTGGATCTCGAACGCCAGCGTCGCGGACGTCATCATCTACTATGCTTACACCGACCAGTCAGCGGCGGGGAAGGGGCTCTCGGCGTTCCTGGTGGAGCCGAAGAATTTCAACGGGGTCGCCACGACTGAGCTGGGAAAGCTCGGTTCCCACTCATCTCCCACGGGAGAGATCACGCTCCAGAACACTCGCGTGCCCAAGGAGAACATCCTGGGGAAGCCCGGGGATGGGGCCTTCATCCTCTTCGGCTCTCTGAATCAGACCCGTCTTTCAGCGGCCGCCGGAGGGGTGGGTGTGGCCCAGGCCTGCCTGGACGCAGTGACGAAGTATGGCAACGAGCGGAGGCAGTTTGGCCAACTGATCGGCCAGTACCAGATGAACCAGGACATGATCGCGCAAATGGCCACCGAGATCGAAGCGGCCCGGCTGATGGTCTACAAGGCAGCCTGGCAGAAGGACCACGGCAACCTGGGAAACACGCTTGAAGTCGTCCACGCCAAGTACCTGGCAGGCGAGGTGGCGGTTAAATCGGCCAACTACGCCATGCGCATCCTCGGCGCTTATGGCTATTCCACCGAGTACCCTGTAGCTCGCTACTATCGGGACGCGCCGACCTACGTGATGGTCGAGGGCTCAGCCAACATCTGTAAGTGGATCATCGCCATGGATCAGCTCGGGTACCGCAAGGCCAATCGATAACGCGCGAGGAACACACGTCATGCGACCGTACTTTCAGAAGATGGATGACCTCGGCAAGCCCCTCAAACCGTTCCAGATCGACGCCATGGCCGAGAACCGCGCCCAGATCGAGGAGGTCGTCAAGACCCTCGAAGCCGAGATCGCGCGGGTCAAGAACGCCGGGCTGCCGGCGGAGAAGATTCGCGAGCGCGGCGAGATGACGGTCTGGGATCGGATCGACTACCTGGTCGATCCCGGGACGTTTTGCCCGCTCCATACCCTCTACAACCCTCGAAGTAACGAGGAAGGCACGACCGGGGTGGTGGACGGGCTGGCACGGATCAGCGGCCGATGGTGCGTTGTGATCGGGTTCGATAACAAGGTCCTCGCCGGGGCCTGGATTGCCGGGCAGCCCGAGAACCAACAGCGGGTGACCGATCTCGCCAAGCGGCTCAATATCCCGCTCGTCTGGCTGGTCAACTGCTCGGGGGTGAAGCTCACCGAGCAGGAAGAGGTGTACCCCGACCGCCGGGGCGGCGGAACCACATTCTTCCGACATGCCGAGCTGGAGAAACTCGGGGTCCCGGTGTTGGCGGGGATCTACGGGACGAACCCGGCGGGCGGGGGGTATCAGTCCATCAGCCCGACCATCCTCGTCGCCCACAAGAACGCCAACATGGCCGTGGGCGGCGGGGGTATCGTCAGCGGCATGAGCCCTAAAGGGTCTTTCGACGAGGCCGGGGCTGAGCAGATCATCGAGGCGACACGCCGATTCAAGGAGGCGCCACCGGGGACCGTCAAGATCCACCACGACGCCACGGGGTTCTTCCGGGCCGTCTTCGAAAAGGAGACCGAGGTCCTGGATGCCCTCAGGGAGCTCGTAGCGGGGGTGCCGGCGTACGACCCCAAGTTCTATCGCGTGAGCGAACCCGCGGACCCCAGGTATCCCCCCTCGGATCTCGCCTCGATCGTCCCCATGAACCAGAAGGCGGTCTACGACTTCGAGAACGTTCTGGCCCGCCTTGTGGATGGAAGCGAGCACCTCGAGTTCCGCCCGGGCTTCGGCCCGGAGGTCTACACCGGGCTCGTGAAGGTGGATGGCTTTCTCGTCGGCGTGATCGGCAACCGGCAAGGGCCCCTGGGGCGCGATTACCCCGAGTACACCACCGACTCCCTCGGCATCGGCGGGAAGCTCTACCGGCAGGGCCTGATCAAGATGAGCGAGTTCGTGACCCACTGCGGCCGGGACCGGATCCCCATCGTCTGGTTCCAGGACACGACCGGCATCGACGTGGGAGACGCCGCGGAGAAGGCCGAACTGCTGGCTCTGGGCCAGTCGCTCATCTACTCCATCGAGCAAACCGATCTTCCGATGATGCTGGTCGTCCTGAGGAAGGGAACCGCCGCCGCCCACTACATCATGGGCGGGCCCGTCGCCAATAACCACAATGCCTTCACGCTGGGCACACCCACCACTGAGATTTACGTGATGCACGGTGAGACCGCCGCCGTGGCCTCGTTCGCCCGGCGGCTGGTGAAGGAAAAGGACGCCGGACAGCCTTTGGGGCCGGTGATTGACCGAATGAATGCTCTGGCGAACCAGTATCATGAGCAGTCGCGGCCCATTTACTGCGCCAAGCGAGGATTCGTGGACGAAGTCGTCCGCTTCGAGAGCCTTCGCAAGTACATGGTGGCCTTCACGCGCTCCGTCTACCAGAATCCCAGGTCGATCTGCCCTCACCACCATATGCTCCTTCCCCGCCTGATCCGGTCTCAGATCGTCAAGGGGTTGGACCGGCCCAAGAAGGAGGGTTAGGTCGAGAGCGCCAAGGTGAACGAATCTCGCCAGCGGTGGTGGAGTCTCGGCATCGCGGCCCTGACCCTCGCCGCCCAGAACGGCGTCCTGATGGCCTTCGGCGCCCTCTATCTCCCGCTGCTCGCCGCTTTCCCTCAGGGGCGGGGCCGGGTCGCCGGCGTCCAGTCGATCCTGAGCCTGCTCGGCGGCCTCGGCAGTCCGCTGGTCGGACTCTTCCTCGATCGCCTCGGCCCCCGGCGTCTCTTTCAGGGCGGCGCGATCCTTGCGGCGCTCGGCCTCGCGAGCGCGAGCCAGGTTCAGAGCCTCCCGGCCCTCTTCTTCACGTACGGACTCGTGGCCGGGCTCGGCCTGGCCGCGCTCGGCAGCCCGCCCAATATGGTCGTGGCGGCGCAGTGGTTTCCGGGAGGGCGGGGACGGGCAATTGCCCTGGCCGATCTTGGCACCGCGCTCGGTGCCTTTCTCCTCGTTCCCTTTACCCAGATCCTGATCGACGGCTTCGGGTGGCGCGGCGCGCTCCTCGTCCTGGGAGGGCTCGTGCTGCTTCTGGTCGTACCCGCGAACGCCTTCCAGCGACTCCCGCTCGCGAGCGGTGATGCCGCCCGACTCCCCGCGGCCCGCGGGTCACTCCGCGAGGCCGCGCGCACACCGGCCTTCTGGTGGCTCGTCCTCCTCCGCTTCGTCTCGGGGATCGGATTCCACCTGGTCAATGTCCACGTCATCGCCTTCGCCGTCGGCACGGGGATCCCCGCGCTCCAGGCCGCGGCCGCGCTCGGCGCCGTGAGCCTCGTCAGCGTCGCGGGACGGATGACCGTCGGATGGCTTGCGGACCGGATCGGCCGTGAGGTCACGCTGAGTCTCAGCTACTCCAGCGCGCTCCTCGGAATCGGATGTCTCTACCTGCTTCACGCCACGGGCTGGTCCGGATGGCTGACGGCCTTTGTCCTCGCCTATGGCCTGGCCCAGGGAAGTGCCGGGATCGTCAGCGCGGCCAAAGCGGCAGACCTCTTCTCCGGGCCGCGGTTCGGAACGGTATTCGGTTGGATCGCCCTCGCGAGTGGCCCAGGTGAGGCGGTGGGAGTCTGGGCCGGCGGAGCCATCTTTGACCTCACCGGAGGTTACCTCCCTGCCCTTGGGCTTTCCGCTCTTTCTCTGGGCGCCGGCGTCCTGGTAATCTGGATGGTGAGGAGCACCGGGTTGGCGCCGGTGCGGGGGTAAGTCGACCGGATTGGATTGATAAAGCCGAAACGGTTCGTCTATCATCGAACCATGGATGCTGAGCCCGACGTCGCCCGCATGGCTAAGACGGCCCTCCGGCGCGAGCTGGGGCGGCGGGACCGCGTCGGGGCGGCGGCGAGCTACACCTGGGATCGGCTGGCTCCCAGCTTCGAGCCCGTGCTCGGGCGCGGGGCCGACGGCGGGGCGTGACCCGGCCCGGCCTCGTGCTGGCGCTCTGCCTCGTTGCGCGGCTCGGCGCACTCGTCCTCGTCTATGCCGATCCGGGCCGCCACATGGCGCCCGACTCGCTGGGCTACGAATCGGCGGCGCTCGCTCTGGCCCGGACGGACCGCTTCGGGAGCGTGGACGACCCAGCGCGGGTGGAGAGCGTCCGGACGCCGGGCTATCCTGCCTTCGTCGCTGCAGTCTACCGGCTCGTCGGGGAGTCCCACGTGGCAGTCCTTGTCGTCCAGATCGCGGTGAGCGTCGCGACCGTGGCGCTCGTCCACACGCTCGCGCGGCGGCTCTGGGGGCACGGCCCCGCACTTGCGAGCGCCCTGGTCCTAGCCCTCGATCCCGTGTCGTTCCACTTTGCCCAGCTCTTCCTCACGGACACGCTCTTCGCGTTTTGCCTGATGGCCGCGGTGGGCGCGGGGGTCGCCCTCGCGCTCGGCGCCGGCGGCGCAGGTAGGTGGGCGTTCGGGCTCGGCGTCGCCCTGGCCGCGGCTACGCTGGTCCGGCCTCTGGCCTACTACCTGGTTTTCCCGGTCGTGCTCGGTCTCGTCGCGTGCCGCCGGGCGCTTGGGTGGACGGGGAAGGAGACCCTCCGGGCCGTCGTGCTCGTCGGTCTGCCCTGGCTCGTCCTGGTGGGCGGCTGGCAGGCGCGGAACTGCGTCTTCGCCGGGACCTGCCAGGTTAGCACCAGCCAGAACCGGAACCTCCTCTGGTACCGGGCGGCCGCCGTCGTCGCGGAGCGGGATCACGTTGACCTGGTCGAGGCGCGCAAGCGGATCCGGCAAGCGCTTCCGGATCGCTCGGGGCTCGCGCCAGGCGAGGTGAGCGCCCTCTACGGCCGGACGGCTTGGTCGCTCATCCGCGAGCACCCGGGGCTCTTTGGGCTGGTGACCCTGCGGGGTTTGGTGTGGGTACTGGCCGACCCCGGCGACCCCCGGCCAATGCTCAAATCGCTCGGCCTCGACGCGTCGTCGTCGATCCGAACCGTCGGCACCGCAGTGCTCGTAAGCGCGGCGTTCGCGCTCCCCGCGCTGTACCTCCTGGTCGTCTACGCGGGTGCGGCCCGCGGAGCCTGGCGGGGGCGCCGGGACGCCGGGCGGCGACGCGTGATCCACCTGTTCGTGGGAGGTGTCGGCCTCTATCTGGCGCTCGCTACGGCCGGGCCGGAGGGTTATGCGCGCTTCCGGATCCCTCTCATGCCGCTCCTCGCCCTCTACGCGGGGCGTGGCCTTACACAGGAGGCGTCGAACGTCAGAGCCCCGAGAGGATCTGGCGCGTCTGAGGGGCTGCGGGGGTGAGACAACCGCTGTGATATCCTTGAGAATTGTCGGGGCGTAGCGCAGCCTGGTAGCGCGCCTGCCTTGGGAGCAGGAGGTCGGCCGTTCAAGTCGGCTCGCCCCGACCATTTTCTTTGCGCGCCTGTAGCTCAGTGGACAGAGCAACGGCCTTCTAGGCCGTGGGGAGAATCAAGACCCCTCGGTAAGTTACCGATTTACTGAGGGTTTTTTCTTGCCTCATTCGCCGAGGGACACCGATGACTAAGCAGGAACTTTTGACGAGGGTTGTGGTTTTATTAGTAGCAGCTTTCGGTGGCGCGATCATTTCGGGGCCGGTAGTCGTGTCTACATCCCCGCCTATCTCACTAAAACGGCTACTACCGCAAAGGTGGAAGATGCACCTCAACAATGTGCTCCATAGGCACGCAGTCGCTGCGATCTTCGAGGTCTTGCTAGTTGACGCCGGTTACCAGGTCATTCCGCTAGGGGTCGAACGGACCATTCGGGAACTCCGTGCGGTGGGCCAAGAGATATTCCTTAAACTCACGCACCCCCGGCTCCGCTCTATGCCCGACTTCTTCGTTCTCGACCTCGCCGAAGAGAAGAGCTGGCTCACCGAGGTCAAATATCGACCGTATCTTCACCACCGCCTGATCGAGGACCTGGAGGTCATTCAGCGCGAGTGGGCACCCTTCACCTTAATCCTCGCCGTCCGGCAAATTCCCGACGAGTGGGAGGGTACCATTCGGCACATCCGGGTCTTCAAGATCGAACCGGAAACTCAACTCAACCTTAGTTTCTTCAAGGAGAGAGGCGAGCAACTTCAGGACGTGTTTAGCCGCCTCGGTGACCGGTGGGAAGAGGGGACGATCGGGCGCGCCCAGGAGGCCATCCTCCGCATCACAGCAAGGGTGTGAGTCTGACCGTGCTTTCTACGAAAAGCGGGAGTCTCTGGCCGAGGACGCTTGCTTTCGGGCGCAATCGCCCCCGCTTCGCTTGACACCCCTTCGCAAGTCAGCGACTATAAAAGTGCGCGCCTGTAGCTCAGTGGATAGAGCAACGGCCTTCTAAGCCGTTGGCCGGGGGTTCGAATCCCTCCAGGCGCGCCACCCTCGATTGACACACCGCCGGGAATCCCCTAAGATAATCCGGCTTGACGGCAAGAGACGGTGAGCGTAGCTCAATTGGTCAGAGCACTGGACTGTGGCTCCAGGGGTTGAGGGTTCGATTCCCTTCGCTCACCCCATGTGCGCCCGTAGCTCAGTTGGACAGAGCGACGGACTTCGAATCCGTAGGTCGAAGGTTCGAGCCCTTCCGGGCGTACCAACGCGCCTGTAGCTCAGTGGATAGAGCGTCGGACTCCGGATCCGAAGGTCGGAGGTTCGAGTCCTCTCAGGCGCGCCAAAATGTCCGCCCCGCGGGGCCGGGCCATCGCGGGGTTTTTTCGACGCACGGATTGGTGGGCCGTTAGCTCAACTGGCAGAGCAACTGACTCTTAATCAGTAGGTTGGAGGTTCGATTCCTCCACGGCTCACCAATATTTCCAGACACTTCCGAGGGGGCTTCAGCCGCCTCAGCCGTTTTTGCTACCACTTTGCTACCACTTGCCGTGTCCAACGCATCCACCGCCGCTTTGTTGCCCATCGGGAGCCAGCGTCCGTAGGTGTCCACGGTGAGCTGAATACTGGCGTGACCAAGCTGTCGCTGAGCGTAGACCGGGCTCACCCCGTGTTGAAGGAGCTGGCTCGCAAACGTATGACGCAAGCAGTGAGGGCTGAAGTGGAACGGGAGCCCGGCGGCCTTGAGGATTCGCTTGAACGCCTTTTCGACGTTCGCCATGTTAAGCGGCGTTCCCGCTTCTGAGCAGAAGACCCACGCAGGCATCTCTTGCCATCCCCGCTTCATTTTCTCTTCCTTCCGCTCAATCTGAAGCCGGAGGAGCGTTCGAGCTAGCTCTTTGGACATGTCCACGGTTCGCCCGTGCCCGCTCTTCGGCGTCTCGATCCGACCTGCAGAGAGCGCTCGCGCCACCCGGATTTCTCGCTCCGCGAAGTTCAGGTCCTCCCATTGAAGGGCAAACGCTTCCCCGAGCCGGAGACCCGTCCGGGCCATGAGAAGGAAGAGGGCCGTATGCCGCCGGTCCTTCTCCGACGCGCCGGTGAGAAAGGCCGAAAGCTGGTCCCGCGTCAGGGCCTTGATCTCTTCCTGCCGCTCAGTCGCACGTTGAACAAGGCGGAGTTGGCGGCCGAGCTTGTCAGCGGGATTGGCAAGGATCAGACCATCATCTATCGCGCAATTCAGCATTGCCCGGAGCGTGGCGTGGATGATCCGCACGGAGTTGCGCGACAGCCCGGAGGCGAGCTTGTCAGCCAGGAAGGCTTTGACTCGCCCCTTCTGGAGTTGGCGCACCTTGGCGACGCCGAAGGCCGGGAGAAGGTGGAGCCGAAGGGTCTTCTCGTAGCTCTCCAGGGTGCGGGGTTTAATACTCGCCGTGATGAGATGGAGCCACCGTTCCGCGTAAGCAGCCACAGTGACATTTAGGTCCACAGCCGGACGAATCGGCTGGCGAGACTCCCGGAGTTTTTCTTCTAGGACCGTCTCCGCCTCCCGCCGCGTCTCGCACGTCACCCACCGCCGAATGCTCGCTGAGTCCCTGAAATCTACCACCCACTTCCCGCGCCGCTTCCGGATACACGCCATGCCTAGCGCCCTCCCCGGCGTTTACGCCTTTTCGGCTCCGTCTTCGCCAGCAGCCGAATGAGCCGAGCCACTGGTTCTGAAATCGCCCGCTCGTCCCGTTCCCACCGGGCGACGCTGTTGGAGGCCACGCCGACCCTTTGGGCGAACTGGGCTTGAGTCAGTCCGAGTCTTTGCCGGAACTGCCGTAGCTCTTCGCCTGTCACTGTGAGCACTATACCGACGGTATAACACCCTGTCAAGCCCTTTATTTTCATGCCTTGCCCACCACTCCTGGAGCGACGCCAGGCGCACCCGGACATACTTTCCGAAGCGAACCGTGGGGATCTCGCCCCGGCGGGCGAGGTCATAGGCATGGCCCTTCGCGATCCTGAGGAGATCCGCCACCTCGGGAACTGTCAAGAGCCGGTCACGTTCTACCGACTCCTGGGCGGGACTGGCGCCGTTCGCCAAGCTCATGATCCTGACCAAAAGCGTAGTCTGGAGGCCAGCGACTTTGGCCAACAGGTCTAGCGTGGCCCTGGGCGGAAGCTCCTGTGCTCGCTCGGGCTGGGCGGCCAGCTCATCGAGGGTGAAAGCGGGCTCGGCCCTCACGCCCGCCGCACCTCCACCACGGTCCCGCCAAACGCCAGCTTCATCAACAGGTCGGTTAGGTGACACATCAATCGTCTCGTAGCGGATCGGCTGGGGCCTTGCGGAGTGCGGGGCCGCCGGGCCCTAGCATGATCGGCCCGCGCCCTCGCTCGTGGCCATCGAGCAGCACCCCATTTCTCCGCGGCCGGCTGTCCACGTCTGGCTTGCCTGGGTTCGGATGTAAGTGGAAGTGGAAGGTGATTGACGCGGGCTCGGTCTCGTCGCGGTGAAGGCTTCGCGGGGTGAGGTACTGCTTGAGCCGGAGCGCCGTCTCGAGGTAACGGTGGCGACCGTCCCAATCCGGCACCGCCCGCTCGACTGCGCTCCCATTCTGGAGGGCGATCTTGACCGTGGTGGCATCCAGCCCCTCTCGGAGCCGCTCCAGCAACTTCTCATCGGTGATCCCGGCCCGATCCATGGCCTCGCCGAGGGCCGCGAGGAACGCCGGTCGTTTAATGAGCTTGTAGATGGCCGTGGGAATCACGGAGTCGGCATAGCCCGCCTCGCGGGCGGCCTGGGCCACGGGCTTGCCATCGAGCATGCCCTTGATGAGCTTGCGCTGCCGCGTGGTGGGCTTCCGGCGGGAGGGCTTGGACACGGTAACTTTCCGGGAAGTCCTCTGGCGGGCCGATCTGCCTCCGTGGGCACCGTCCGTCATGGCGACCGGTCTCATTAGCGGGTCCACATCTCAGTTGAGCCCGCTCACCGCCGCCCCCGCGGCCTCCACAACCAGCGGATGGACCCGCAAGACGGAGGAATCAAATCGGAGCGTCACCGTCCGTGGGGCGGGCCCCGACCGGTTCTTGAGCACCCGGACCTTGAACTCGCCGCGGACTTTCCCGCGCTCCTCCTTCGACAGGCGGCTGCTCAGCTCTGGCCGCCAGATCCCCAAGAGGTAGTCGGCCGTCTCCTCCACGACGCCCGAATCCCGCGCCATCTGGATCGTCACCGGCTCCCCGCCCTCCTCTCCGTCTCGCCCGATCTGGCAGAGCGAGACCACTGCGACCTGATGGGTCTTGGCCAGATGCTTCAGGGCCTTCGCCGCCTCCGAGGTGTGCTCATACGCCGAGGTCGCCCGGCGAGGGACGATCAGACCGAGGTAGTCCACCACGACCACGCGGAGCCGGTCGGCCCAGAGCGCCCCGGCCTGGGCCTCGGTGAGGAGGTGATCGAGCTTCTCGATCGAGCACGGACGATCCACCACCACGACGTGATGCCACTGCTGGCAGACTTCCACCAGCCGGCACGTGATGACGGGGTCTTCAATCCGCGTGCGCTCCTCGATCTCACGGCCCGCGTACCCCAGCGTCATGCTGGCCATCCGCTCAAAGAGTTCCGGGCCGGGCTGTTCCAGCGAGAAAATCAGGGTGGGGAGCTGGCCTGTGGCCGTCATGCGCTCGACGAGATTCAGCGCGAACGCGGTCTTCCCCACACCGGAGCGTCCGAGAATTTGCAGGACCTCGCCGGGCGCCACCCCCCGCAGCACCGCATCCAGGTCGGCATACCCCGTGGTAATCCGGTGGTGGGGCTGAAGGACTCGCAACAAGTAGATGTCGGCGAGATCTGAGACCCGAAGAAACACGGGGCGGTCCTGGCCGATCCCCGCCAGGGCGACCATTGGCAACTGCCGGAAGGCTTCGGGCCCGGGCGCCACGAGGTAATCATCCAAGCCGACCTTGTCCCCTCGAGGGCCATCGGGCAACCGAAGCACGTACACCATGGCTCCCCGGTGGCGAAGCTCGCGGCACAGCGCGTGCTCCGCCCAGGCCACCGCTGGCTTGTCAGCCAGGTCGGAATCAAACACGACGATGACCATACGGTTCGTCCAGGTCACGCGGTCGAGATCGGGAATCGGCAACGAGTGGCCGTGGAGCCGCGTCTTCCACGACCACACCCCCGGCAAGGCCACGCACGGGAACCCCTCTTGGCAGGCCTTCAGGGCCTTGAGTTCGCCCTCGGTCACGTAGAGGGGCGTGGCGGGATCCTTGAGGAGCACAGGATCGAGCAGGCGGGGAACGTACAGGTGGTTGCCCTTCCCCTTCGGGCTCCGGTATCGCTTCCCATCTGGACCCGGGTGGTCAATGCGGACCCGGGCATAATCATCGGTGTAGGGAATCACCAGGCCTGGCCCCGCGCCCCCGTACCCGAGAACGTCTTTGACCTCGGCTTCGCTCCCGCTGTGGAGGCCGGCCCGCTGCCAGGTCTCCAGCGTCAGCCCACAGCCTTGGAGCTTGTGTCGGTGGGGGTCAACGAGCGTCGTCATACGCAGGCTCACAGACGCGGTCCTAGATCACGAGCTGCACGTCCTAATCCTCGGTCGGTTTCATGGCGATAGTCGAGATGGGTCATGGGGTCCTCCGGTTGTTGATTGGCGTTGGCTTTGGGACGAGGCGAGCGTTCGCGCGACACTCCCACTCCAACACGTCCCGGTTGAGCCGAATACACAGCTCGACCGCACAGGCGGGGTGAAACCAGATCGCGCCAGTGGCGCCGTGCCAGGTAATCGCTGGATCGCTCGTGGGCTGATCGCAGTAGAAGCAGGTTTCCCCCAGCGCGGTGACGACCACTTCGCCGTGGGTCGGGTCCGATCCGGTGAGGCTCACAACCCTTCGTCCTCGTCGTCGGGCGAAGCATCCCGATACTTCCCTTCCGCGACCTTCACGACGTTCTCCGTGCCGTCCTTGCCCGCCGTGAGGAGCCAGTCGAGGTCGGCCCTGAAATGCTCGTGACCCGGGCGGGGACGGCGCCCCCGTAGCAGGGCGGAACGGCCGATCTCGGCGAAGACCGTCTCCCAAAACTCTCGGGAGGAGAACTGACGGAGGGCGCGACGCGCTTTCTCCTGACGGCGCTCGGAGAGCACTCGCACCCGGGGGTGGCTCTGGGGAACGCTGGCGTTGTAGAGCGCGACCAGCGCCTCCGGGGACGGCCAGGGATGGTGACCGTTCGGGGAGGAGGGCAACAGGAGGCTCGGGGCGTCGGTTCCGACCCGAGATGTATTCTTTTTTCCCTTCTTTCCTTTATTGATAGTGGCGGGTGGATGCTGGTTGGATGCTGGTTCGAAGCTGGGTGGGATGCTGGAGTCGATGCTGGATGAGAGGCCAAGGACCCCCTGGCCGTCGCCTTGATACAGCCCGTAGTTGCACAGGGTTATGAGCGTATAGCCGGTGTCGGTGGCCTTGCTGGTTTCGATGGCGATCATGTTGGCGGAGTTTAGAAGGCGCAAGAACGTGCGGACCGTTTCGCGATTCCAGCACCAATGGTGGGCCAAGGCCACCTGGGAGGTCAGGACTTGGCCCCGTCGCACCGAAATGGACCGTCCTCCCTGGAGGGCGAGATGATCCGTGTATGAGGCACGGAGGATCAGATCCACCCAGGCCTGGCCCCGCGTGTACCGCTCCCCGGTCCAGAGGGCGTGGTGGAGGAGCGAGCGATGGATCTGTACCCAGCCCGCGTCCATCACCGCACCCCTTGGACGAGCAGGCCTCGGAGGTTCCGGAGGGCATCCAGGAGGGCCCGGGCGGAGACCGCGTCATCGCCACCATAAAACGACGAGATCGCGTCGAGCGGAATGTCCTGGAAGACGAAGTCCCGTTTGCCTGGCGGGCCCTCCACACCAACGACTTGGAACCCTCGCGCGAGCAGGAAAGACGCCAGATGGAGATCTGAAATCTTGATCGGGGCTGGGGCGCTGGTCGATTTCATCTTTTCATCCGATCCGGTCCGCACGGGAGTTAGGCCTCGAACTCGGCCTCGCCTGCCTTTCTCGCCATGGCCGCCCCAAGCCCCTTCTCGACCGCGTGCATGGCTTGGGTGCCGGCTTCGGCGGCCAGGGCGAGGGACAGCCCTCTCGGGGTCTTGGACGAGCCGCTCGGCGCAGTTGCCCCGCTTTCCTGCTGGACCTGGACGAGTTTGTCGGCGTCGGTCTTCCAGCCCTCCAGGACGATCTCGATGGCCCGGTAGGACGCAGGATTCTTCAGGGCCACCCCAGAAATGGCGTCGAGCGCGGCGGCCTTGGCCGCGTCATGCCCAGGATCTGGGTCCTGCGTTCGGATGGCCGAATAGACCGAGATGGCCGTGGTCTGGGCGGTTTGGGCGCCCACGTCCCCCAGGGCCTCGATCGCGCCCATCAGCACCGTGGCGGCATCTTTGGAGTTTCCCATCTTCGCGAGGCCCTTGGCGTAGTCCACCATGGCGACCGTCACCGCCTCTTCGCCCCCACCCCCTGAGACGGCTTGGCTCATGGCCGCGAGGGCTTGGTCCACCAGGGCTTGGCCTTCCCCGCCGGCAAAAATCTGAATCGCGTTGGCGACAGCTAGGGCCATCTGGCGCTCAGCGTCATACCGCTCGCGTTGCGCTTGCTGCCTAGCGCTCGGATCGACAAAGCGGTGATATTCCAGGGGACTGGGCGGGCGAATGGAAATCGGCACCTTACTTCCCTCCCGTCACGACCGCCGCGATGCGCGTGACCTTCCGGTCCACGGCCTTGAGCGCGGCGTGTTGGAGCCCGAGGTAGTCCAAGACGTTCACGCGCACGCCGTCGTCACTGATCTCCGGCGGAGCCAGTTCGAGGATGGGGCCGATGTGGGGCGGGCCCGCGTCTTTCTCCCACTTGTACCGATAGCGGACAATGGGCGTGGCGCGGACGCGCTTGAGCGCGGCCTCGTATTCGTCAGGATCGAGTGGGCGGATGGCGCGTTTGGCTTTGGCCGTGGACACCGCCGCGACCGGCGCGAAGTACCACATGGCGGCCAAGGCCGCCGCTGTCGTGAGGGACGAGCCGATGGCCGGCCCGTATTGTTGGAGGAACGAGGGCCCCCCTGGGCCCCCGCCTCCATACAGGCTGGCCATCGCCTGCATCTCGCCGCGGCGCCGTGCCTCGCTGATATCGAACGCCTTGAGCCCCAGGTTGGCCCGGAACTCGGCATCGTTCCTGGCCCCGGTCAAGACCCCGCCGACATCACCGAGCAATTGCCGGTTCGAGATCGACGGACTCCCAAGGGCGGTGGTGGTGCCGGTGAGTTGCTTGGCCAGCATGGACCCCTCGGTAATTTCTCCGTGGCGAGCGGCTTCGCGCGCGATGTCCGCGCCTTCACGGGTGCGCCCCAAGAGTTGAATCCCGGCGGAGGACGTTTCCCCGGTCGGCCCGAGGTTCCGGGCCACCGTCTCTTTCGCCAAGGATTCACGCTGAGCCAGATCGCGCTCCAGGGCCGGGCTCACGGGTAACTCCCCCTTCAGGGCCTTGATGAGGCGCTCGGCCTGGAGCTTCCCAGCTTCGCCGAGGAGGGCAATATTTTCCGCTTCCCACTCCTCGAACGGCCGGCCGATTCGGGCCTCAATCGCCGCCCGGCGCCGCTTCGTCCCCTCGATCTGGTCCTTGAGGATTTCAAGCTGGAGATCAAATAGCTCGTTCTGGCGTGAATCCCCCCCGAGCAGTTGATTGAACAGATCCTCCAGGTCACTCGCCGGATCGTCCCCACCCCCGGAGCTTCGCAGGCGCTCCAACTCCTCGGGCGAGAGCATCCCATCATCTTTAAACCCGCCCGTCGAGGTCCGCCGCATGATCGCCCCGGTCTCGGTATCGACAAACCGCTCCACGCGGGCGTCAGGACTCCGAAACGGGCTGTCGGGGTTGAACACATCGCCTTCAATGCCTGCGAGAGGGACAATGGGCATGGCTTACACCTGTCCGATGGATGGGGCCGCGGGCCCCGAATCCGGATACAGCCGCTCGCGAATCAGGGCGACGAGTTCGGGTGTGTACCTCCGATGTCCGTGGAGGTCGCGAGGGGCGAGGGGAATGGTTCCAGCTCGTTCGAGCTTACGGAGCCAGTCAGACGAAACGCCAACTTCTCGAGAGACTTCTTTGATCCGCATTCCCACCCTCCCCACTCATGGACTCTTTAGCATTCACTATGAGCACGGGAGAGAAAGATGTCACGAAAGAATGCGGAGATTTAGAGGTTTACTTTTTCCCCCCGATCTTCTTCCGCTTCAGGTAGGTGTCGATAGTCGCCCCGGTGACTCCAAATTGAAGGGCAAAGATCCAGTTAGCCAGAGATGACGGGGCTCGCTTTCCAATCACAGGACTTGTCCGAACCCTCTCGAGAAGATCGCGCAAGGTTTCCTCGTGAAGGGGGAGTATATGGCCATGATCTTGATTCCATCGATGCGAAAACTCGGCCAAGTCCGGCCTTTCTCCAGTCCCGCGCCAGGGGTCCTCCTCCTGCTTGAGGGCTTTGGAGAGCAGTCGACAGGATCTCAGCACCGAGGGGTACATGTTGCGAATCACCTGGATCTGGCTTGTCGTTATAAGTTTCGGACGACGACTCTTCCGCGGGAAAATGGCACGATGTGCCTTCTGGACGCTGTCGAAAATCTGTGCCTCTTCGTCCTCAGGGATATCTCCAACCGTCTGGCACCACCGTCTGAGCCGAGCGATGATTTCCTCCAGCTGGAGGAGACCCTGATGCCCTGCGGCAGTTTTGACAGGGCGTCCTGTCAGGTCTAAGGCACCGGCTCGAAGCCTCGCGTAGTCACTTCGCACCAGCCGCGCGGGGTCTTCCCCAAACACGGTTGTAAACGCAGCTTGTTCTTGGGCGGAGAGCTTAAGAAATGCCTGACGCCGGTTGGCACCGCAACGAATAGCAAAATCAAGTTTTTGCTTAACCTCCCACGCCCTCTTCAGGTCGTTTTCATCGAAGGCAGACAGTGTAGCGCCTTTGACGGATGGCGTCGGACGGACCGAGGTCACCTGGGGCTTCTTGGAGTTTTGATTGGTTGGCACGATCCCTCCTGCCGCGAGCGCCTGCGGGTGACTCGGCCCACCTTCAGGTTGCTTCATGTGCCGTGTCGTCCCGCAGTACCAGCCCTCGCCCTTTGCGGCGCCCGCCCGTGGCGGTCACTTCAGCGGCACACTTCCTCCCACTGTCGGAGCAGGGCGTTGTAGCGCGTCGTGCATCGGACGGGCGGCTGAAATGCCGGAGGCGGTCGCGTGATGGTCCGCTCCCACTCTCGCAGCAACGGGTTGTACTGCTCCGTCGCCCGGGTGCCATCGTCGCAGCGGGTCTCGTACTGGCGAATGAGGGCGTTCCACTGCGTCGTGCAGCGTGTTTGGGCCCAGACCGGGGTGGTCGTTGCGGTCAGCAGGACGATCGAGCACAGGATGCTGAACCTGACGCGGCTCATAGGCGATCTCCCTTCTTCCCGAATCCGATCAAGAGGAGGTTGCCGAAGAACGTGACCAGGATTCACCTCATGGTGTATTTCCTGGTGCGGTCGTCGGGTCATCGGTTTCTAATCGACATTCCAGAGCGGTGACAAAGATTAGGTCGGAGTCGTAGTAGGAGCGCATGACGATGTTGTCTTGGTAGACTTCGACACCCCAGGGGTGGCGGTTTTCTCGGTCTGGGCCGACTTCTCGCCGGATCTGTGTTTCACAGGCTTCTTTGCTGGGGAATCTGCCAATCGCCAATCTCCACGTATCCCCAGGGGGTTTTTGTCCCGACAGACTCGCTTTCAGCCACTCCAGATCGAACGTGTGAGCCCACGCCACCCACGAAAGGGGCCGTGGGGATTGCTGGTCTCGTAACTCGCCCCCTCTCTTCTGTTCGAACTCCCATCCCCGCGCTTCCATACAGAGGCGCCACCACCCGAGCATCACTTGGTTCCATCCCCGTCCTTGGGGCACATGCCGGTGGGCCTCCTGGGCCTCTTTGAGGCAGGCGTACCGATCCCGCCGAAGCATCTCATCGGTCTGCCCCGGTTTCCAGACCAGGCGGAAATCAGGGATATAGGGCCGGGACGCGCAGGCGGGCAGGCCGAGGAGCAGGACAAACACCGCGGTGAGTCGAACGATCATTCCGGCGCCCGCTCATAGCCTTGGCGCTGGTAGTCTTGGACACACTGGATTTCCCGCTCGGCGGCCGCGCGCGAGTGCATGCCGGAATAGTAGTACCGGCCACACTGGACCGTCTGCCCCGTTTGCGTGTGTCGAAGCAGCACTGGTGCCGTGCAGGCCGCCAACATGAGACCCAGCGCGACGAGAAGTACGATCTTCATCTTCAGAGATCCTCTTTGCGGTGGATCTCGACCGTCACCCCTCTGCTACTCGCTCTTGCCGCGAGAGCCACAGGGATAGTTCGTGGATTACCGTTCCCCCATGAGAGCAACCTGCTCGACCATCCTCTCCGCCGAGCGCCTCCACTTGCGCTGATCCGAGTCCGTGATGAGCTGCTCCGCCTTCGCGACCTCGAGGAGCGTTTGCCAGGTCAGTTTGCGCCTGGCGACGAGGGCGTTGAGGAGTATCGGGAGTTCGCCCCGGCTGATCTGAAGCAGATCGCGCCGGGCCTGCCGTTCCTGGGCCTCCAGCCGGTGGCGCTCCCGCATCGCCTGTTGCCTGGCCTTGCGCGTCGGATCGTGAACCGCGCACAGCTCTGAACCCTCCCCGGGAGCGTTCGCGCATCGGCTGAGTGAGTTGGCCGTGAAAGCTGAACAGCCAGCCATGAATAGGACCCTCCTCCTGGTTCGATTTCCTTCAGACCCCACTGAGTTCTGCATCCGGGGTGCCCTCGACCGCGAGCTGGCGGCGCACCGACCGCTCCCATTCGGCGAAGGGCCGGCGGGGGAACGTCACGGGGGAGGGGTGACTCACAGGGTCCGGCATCGGCGGAACGGGCTCGCGAATCACCACCCCGCGAGAGGGAGAGAACGGGCCGCCCCTCTGGGTTCGCCAGTCCAGCCAGTGGACCGGATCGCTCGGCTCGGGATCCGGCGGGTGGGCCCCGGCGGGCAAGGGATCGTAGGGGTCGTGGTCGAAGCTCGCCACGGTCTCCGCCCCCGGCCAATGAGGGAACGCCGCCGCGAGCGCCTGGATCGCGTCGTCCTTCGTCGCGAAGGCGGCCTCAGACCGGACCAGGACCTCCCACTCGCCATCCAGCCAGACCACCGCGGCGACCCACCCGCGGTCGGCGCTGGAGAACACCTCGAATCGCTGAGAGACAAAGTAGGGCGCCGGCGTTTCGCTCATCGGGACCCTCCTACTTGGTCGGCTTGCGGCGACTCCACCGGGCCAGGGCCGCCTTGCGGGCGATCTGTTGCCGGACTTCAGGGGTCAGTTTCAAGCTCCGGCGCTTGGCCAACGCGACGGCAGCAGGGTTCTTGCGACGAGTCTTCCGCTGGGCCATGGTCATAAATTACCCGCTCGGCCATGCGTGCGCAAGCAAAAAAGAATCTGCTTGACACGATGCTTGCGCTAGCATACGCTCTGCGATAGAAAACCGGTTGTGCAGAAAGGAGGAAGACACACCATGGCTCTTCTATCTCCTCGTCAGGTTGCTGAACATTTGGGTGTCTCGCTCTCGTATATTCGAAAATTGATTCAATCCCGCAAGCTCGAAGTGATCCGCATCGGCCATCGTACGGTGCGCGTGGAACTGGCCGAAGTGGAACGCTACCTCGCCGCGCGCCGGGTCCAGGTGTTTGTGTCGCCTCTTGAACTCCGGTTTATGTCGCCTCTTGAACGCCGGCGCGCACTGACGATGAATAAGACCGTGCGGTGAAGGGACTGAAGCCGCAGCCGAGATCCTTCGTTCAGGCTTCCGGGACGGAGTCGGGACCTACCTCACAGACTCCGAGCATCGGGGCGATGCGTGGATGGAGCGAATCTTAGCTCGGAAGTAAAACGCCCCCGCGCCGCTGACACGGCCGGGGGCTTGGCCCACAACCCCACACCGAGAAGGAGGAGGAAGATGAGCACACCGAGTCTAGCACAGCCCCCCGTCAAGGCTGATACCTCGCTTCACCCCGAGGATGTGATTTCTCAGGCCGCCGCGAAGACGCGAATACTCTGGCTCGCAATGCAGGGCCTCTACTCTCACGACTATGAGGCAGTCGAAACTCTGGATTTAGTCGCGATTCACCGAACCGCCGCCGACCTCGACGACCTGTTGACGGATGCGAAGCTGCAGCTGGACGGGCTGGAGGAAGGAGGAAGGCAATGAGCAAGGCGGGTGTCGCACGTCACCACACGAATGGGAAGCTCCCGCCGTCCCTCACGCTGGCCGACATTACCGTCGTTCAGCCGAGAGGCGACGACGTGGAAAAGACGACGGGGGCGGAACTCCTTCGGCTCATGGATCTCATTCAGGGGGTGTGTCCCAATTGGCGTGCCGCCTTGACGAGCATGGATGGCATTGTGTTCGAGATGAAGCAGTTCAGCCGGCTCATATCTCTCGCCAGCGAAAACGAGGATCAGTCGGACGCGGAGAATGCCCTTAGCGCGATCTCACAGGCTCTCCATTGGTTTGCCGCTCGAATCGAGGGCGCGCAGGGATCCGATGACGATCTCATGCAGGCGGCTCGAAGATACGGGATCGAAATCGCGCCACAGAGAGGAAGGAACAAGACATGATCGCCGCCATCTCCGCTCGAAAATCCACTGCACAGGCCGGGAAAGCGATGTCTGTGGTGGCCCTCGGCTACGTGCGCCGCTCCAAGGAGTCGAGCGAACGGACCGTCAGCCTCGAGGATCAGCGAGTGCGGATCACCGAGTATTGCGAAGCCCAGGGGTGGCCGCTCGCTGAGGTCGTCATCGACGATGGGGTGAGTGGCGGCCGGCGGGAACGGCTGGACCGGCTCACCGAGCGGGTGCGGGTGACCGGGGCCCGGGCGCTCGTGGTCTACCACCTGGACCGGTTCGCCCGGGACCTAGCCGCCACGCTGGACTACCTGAGACAGTTCTCTCGTCGCGGGGTGGAACTACACGTCGTCGGCCGGGGGCGGATCGAGGCCGACAGCGCGACCGGGTTCATCGTGACGGCCGTCGAGGGGCTGGCCGCGGAGCACTACCGCCGGGTGATCTCGGAGAAGACCCGGGACGCCCTGGCGCGGCTGCGGAGTCAGGGGCGGCGAGTGTCCCGGTGGGCCCCATACGGCTGGCGGCTCGCCCCCGGTGGGCGGTTACGGCCCGACCCGAAGGAGCAGGTAATCCTCGGGCGGATCGCAGCCTTGCACGCCTCCAGGCTGTCTCTGCGGGGCATCTCGCGGGCGCTCGCCGCTCAGGGGATCCGGGCACGGAGCGGCCAGCCGTTCGCCCCCAAGGTCCTGAGGACCCTTGTTACCAACAGACCGGTTAGTGACGGTTTTATCGGCCGTGAGAATCAGGAAGAAAAACCTCCTACGATCTTATCAACCCAACCTTCTTCCACCCAGGCCTCAAAGCCGTTCGCACACATGTGAATTCGGCTTGGACGCAGAGCCTCCTGCAGGCGCTGCATGACCCTTGTTCGCCGCTGTCCTGGGCTGAGATCCACGATGTGAGCGACGTCAAGCTGGCGCGCATCACGCAGGCGATGCCACATTGCATGTTCGATGAGCCGGACAATGTCCCCGTCCGTCCTGGCCAGCCCAACGCCAATGACAACCACCGTATGGCATTTCTGCAAGGTTGTGTCAAGTCGCCTGCGGGAGTTCCAGAGATACCAGTGGTTGGAGCTCTTCGCCAACCCCGGGAATACCATCAGGGGACGCGGGCCCGGTCTATCAGCCCAGACATAGCTTCGGCCGTCGCCTTTCCCGAGCTTGAGTAGGTCCTTCCACCTGTTATCTTGTTGAAGTTTTGCGATAAGGCTTACCGATCCATGGGGTTTGATCACCGGCAGGCTATCTAGCGACGCTCCGGCGCTCAGTCCTTCTCTCGGAAACCAATCAACTCCTTCTCTCTTCAGAGCGTCCTCTAATAGCTCGTCCCAGTTCAGGTTGACAACTAACCACCGCTTCTTCTTCGCGCTGATTTGCTTGAGCCCTTTCGCAAGCTCACGGTACGGGCCCGGGGCGCCACGCAACGAGGAGCTGCGCTTGTTTATCAACCACCAGATTCCCATTCGAAGGTCATGAAGAGTTCGAAGATCAGGAGGAGCGTTCGGCACCGCTTGGCGTGAGTAAACGTGATTCTCAAGCCTAATTAGGGCGGACTCCGCGTCCCCCGTGCGGCCGATGATCGCGGGAAGCCGATTGAGGGCAGCCAAGACCTTCTCTTTTGTACGGCTGTCGATCTTTTGGTGGCGAAACGCCTCTGCCCGAAGTTCATCAAGGAGGTTGCTGAATCTCGGCATGCTCGAGTCATGCGCCGACGAGGCCCCGGACCCAATCAAGAAGAGGATGTCAGGATCGTGGGCGACATCGCGTCTCATACCTCGCAAAGGGTCGCGGCCTCGACGTTCTTCCCGGGACGTTCCTTGCTCATGCCGTTTACGATTTCGTCGTCGGTGTAAAGTCGCCCGTCTGACTTTGACCCGGGCAGCAGCGTTCCCAAGGTCATCAGCCATGGCCTTGGGAGAACCATGAAGAGCCTAGCACCATTGGTTACGCGCTAACAAGACGTCCTGACGCCGTGCGTTCGACGCTCGTGTGAGCCCTCGGATGAGCCGTGCAAGGGTCTGAGGAGCGAATGGCCGACCATTCCGCGCCAGGGACCTCTGGCCGGCCAGGACCCGCGACATGGCCCGGAGGGACAGCCCTGACCCCGATGTGTCTCATACTCCAAACCACTGGGCCCGCGCGGCGCGTGGCGGCAGACCGAATCGGGACCGCCTTCGGCCGAGCCCTCCTATGCTTTTTTGCCATGTATCGTAGTCTTCACCCGATCTCGATGCGGCCGGTTACAAACTCTCTCTGCTCGGTATGGGTCACAAGAGACTCCTTCCCGTGAGCGAGTTGCGCAACGGACGTGCCAGGGCCGAAGCATCAAAAAATCAAGAGGTTAGGAATCACAGGCCAGAGAGGTGATGCGGTGGTGGTGGAAACTTGAGCAGTACAGCAGTACCTACAGGCGCGCCTGGCGCTTCGTCGGCAGCCGCAACCGAGCTTGGCCCGGCCGAAACAAGTCCCCTGGTTCACATCGGAGCGCCCGACAGAGTTGAGCGAGCGTCCGCAAGGTCACATTCTGCGTGGCACTCTCCAGCCGATTGAGCGTCGGCTGGCTAATCCCGAGGGCTCGCGCCATCTCGGTCTGTGTCAGGCCTGCCTCTTGTCGAAGTCGGTGAAGGGACTCGGCCAGTAATCGCGCAAGGTCCACGACGGACAGTCTTGCGCGTTAGCCTATTCACATGAGAATATTCCAGACAGAGCGAAGGCTGGTATGCGTCGTTGGGACCTCCCCGTGTCAGGGCGGCGACCGCCAACGTTAAGGCAACTCCTTTGGAGAGCTGAGGCGACCGCACTTTGCGTGACGATTTTCACGTCCGTGCTCGGACCTTCTCTATCTTCAGCGATCGAGCACCTACTGCCTCCGCTGGAGGAGATCCTGTGTGAAAACGCTCAGCCTTGGCCGTTCCTAAAGCTCACTCCAGGACTTTCAGGGATCGAGCACGTCCGGCGTCTCCTTGGAGATCCTGACAAGATTTCCCCGCGTGTATTGGGGGAGTGGGAGGTCTGGAACTATCGCCATCGGTTTACATGCACAGGGACGGTGCAGGTATGGTTCAATGGCCGCGGGCGGGTTGATTGGGTCGACGCCCGACTGGACGTGATGGTGGATAGAGGGACGGTTCTTAAACTGTTCGGAGAGCCCACATGGCGGGAAGATCATGCGTGGGGATATGTTTCCCATAATGGTGTCCAAAGCCTGATCATCGAGTGCAACAATCTCGATACGTGTGCGGAGGGGAGGTTTAGTGGTCTGGTCTGGGGTCGGTGTATCCATGAGTCACGTTACCGAGGCTGGCAACACTGTCGCCCCACGCCTAGGTTTTGACGTGGCCAGCCGGTTGAGAGGTCTTAGGGGAGCAGAAAACGAAGGAGATCGAGCAGTGACGGTCCGGGTGGTTCAGCGCTCGCGGGATGCACGACGACTCCCGTCCTACTTCGCCGTCTCCGGATCTGACACACCGTGCGTGGCGGACCCTACCCGACTGGCGGACACTGGACCTGCCCCGCCCCGCCGCACGCGGCCCGATGCATTGACGATTACCAGCGCCAGGGCTACGTAGCGAGTGCCAGCGTGGTAGCAGAATCCATGCGGTGCATCCGGGTCCGTTGGAACCAAGCCGGAACCAATCACTCGTTACGAAATAGGCCACACGATTCGCCCTTGGAGGCCTGTCGGCTCGATCAGCACCACGGCTTTCTTGGCAGAGCCGTTAGCTCAGATGGTAGAGCTCCTGCCTTCTAAGCCCTGAAGGAAAATGAGACCCCTCGGTAAGTCGCGGATTTGCCGAGGGGTTTTTCTTTTCTACGTTGGCTGGCGTGGGGCGGTTTTGGGTGGTTTCTAGGTGTTCGCGGGCACATTCCCGGGCACATCAGAGCGATATCCGGCCCCGGCCAGGCGAGCTCACCTGCCCGCGCTGTCGCGGCCGCATGCGTCTCATCGCGACCATTGAGGATCCTCGTGTGGTCCGCCGGATCCTCGCCCATCTCGGACTCCCGACCGAGCCTTCCGACCCTTGCCCCTCCCGGCCGCCTCATGGCCGCACCGGAGACCTCTTCGCCGACCTCTCAATCTAACCCCCGTGCTTGCCGCAATCACGCTCATGGCGCCCCGACCGACGGCATCGGCTCCACCCAACGCGGCCACATGCCCCTTTCGCTCCCCAGGGTTTCGTCTTGACAGGGTGTTGATCCTCGCTGTAGCGTAGGCCTCGGATCTGGCGCCCCCCGCGCCGGGCCGTTTGAGAATGGGGTTTATGTTGCTTAGCCTCGCCCGCCCGGTGATCCGCAGCGACGCGGCGCGGAAGGGCCAGTTCGAGGCCACGAGAGCGGGTGCTTTTCAGGCCCCGGATCATCCAGTGAGGGAGGTAGCCGGGTGAGGTGGGCTCCGTGAGGTGGCGGGCGACAGGCACACTGTGGCTGTGGATACCCTCCTTGAACTTCCAGCCCGTGTTCACATAGAGTTGGCCGCGATGGGTCGTCTGAGTTTCCGCAATCCCCCTGTCCACGAGGTGATCCTCACCCTCCAGTTCCAGGCGCGCGCGGATCTCAAAGAGTTGGAGGGCGCCGCCAAGCTCCTTTCCGAGCCGTTCCTTGCGCCTGAACGGGTGGAGAGCCACCAGGTCGAGCTAGTAGGCACACCAACCGGTGAAGCCGGCGCACGAGTCCGCAGAGAGGTCATCGGCTGGGCCTTCAAGACCCAGGGGCCGACGAAGGTTATCCAGACGACGCGAGATGCTCTCTCGATCCATGCTATCCGCCCAGGGGCGTGGCCCGTGGGGCCATATCCCGGTTGGGATGTGAACGGACCGTGGGCCTTGGGGGTCTTCCGTGAGCTCGCGCCGATCTACTCCGCGCTTGGTCCCCGCCGTGCCGCGCTCCGCTATCTCAACCGGATAGCAATCCCGAATCGCGCGGATCTGGGGGACTGGTTCACGATCGTCCCTCCAGCCCCGCAGGGGCTATCCGAGGTGGACGTCTTCCAATTTGGGCAAACCTGGGAGCGCGTGCAGGACCATGATGACCTCAGCGCGACTGTTAGGCTCGTCAAGATCGCGATCGAAGACTCCCATCTCCAAAAGGACCATCAAGGGGCATTGTTGGACATTGAAGTCTTCACGCGTCGAGGCGAGAAGGCCCCCTCGTTTGATGCTCTTCCCCAATGGTTCAACGAAGCCCACGCCGTTGAGAACGCTATTTTTGAAAGCTGCATTACCCGCAGACTCGGCGACAGCTTTGGGAGGGACTAGGATTATGGAGACGTCCACACTGCTCGATCCGACCGGTCTCACGTGGGAAATCGTCCCTCTCGCTCGCGTGCCCTACACCGGGTGCTTGTCTATCGGAGTTGTTGGCCACGCGATTGTCTGTGCCATGCCACAGTTCTTCGAGCTCGACGAGATCGCGCGACCACTGTCTCCTGCGTCGGTAGTCGAGTTCACGTGGTTTGATGCCCGTGATGAAATCAACCCTATAGACTTCGAGCCACCACTGCTTGCCGCTGGCCACTTCACCACGGTCGCGCGTCGAGGCACTCTTCCGCCTCTGGAGTGGGACCACTGACAACTCGCGGCATGACTTGTGACGCCCAACACCTACGAACACTGGTACGAGACTCCGGTCGGATCGGAACTACGTCAGGGCGACATCTTCCGTAGCCTTCTCGTCATGTGGTTTCCGCAGGATCTGCAGGGTGCCACGAGTGAACCAAGCGACGCCGACGAACTGACTGTTAAGCCAGAGTGGGCGGTGGGCGATTGGATCGTGATGAGTGCCTCGTGTGATGTCGATCGTGACTCGAAGAGCTACCCCCAAGCGCTCCTCGGCCGCGTCTTGCCAGCCACGTGGGAGGCATTCGGAGTGAAGACGGCGAGAGAGTTCAACGAGAGGGCTGAAGTTGTGAGGAAAGGTCTCGAGCCGACCAAATTCCTGCTACCGGAACACCCACAAACACGCCCTCCGTTTCCGCTTTCGATCGCACAGTACCGGATCCACGTCACGATGCCAGCGGACTATCTGCGGCGTAACTGCGACGGGCGGAGATTGCGCCTCAAGCATCCGTTCCGAGAGAGTTTCGGGGCATGGGTAGCCGGTAACATCGGACGAGTCGGACCCGAGACATCGACACTGATCGACGAGTTCACCAAGACGTTTCCTCCGCATATCCTGAAGGCCAACGAATAGCAAGCCCCGAGCGGTGACGAGCTGACGTCTAACAACCGGCCTACAGCCGCCCGCGGGGCGGCCGGTGTCGGCGGTCTAGGCACATCGGCTGTTCTGTCCGGCGCGGCTGAGGCCGAGCGTTAGGCCGCTCAAGCGCAGAGGCTCTCAATTACGCGAAGCAAACTATGGTTGGGCTAGAGGTCGTTGAGAAGCTCTTCTGGACTGCATTCGATTTTTTGGCTCTGCGGCCGAAAAAGTTCCGTGCCGCGTTGGAGGCAAACCCAAATCGCTACTTGGACCCGGTCACATTCGCCGTTGCGACCTTTGTCCTCTATCAAGTCTCACTTGTTGCTGTCGTTCGAACCATTTCGCCACTGGTGGACTGGGACAGAGTACTCGGGTTAGCGATGAAGCTTCCAGCAGTACGGGACGCTACTACGCTGCTTGCTGTATCTGCGTCCTATGCCATCTTCTCCTACTTGGCGTTTGCCTTTGTTATGGTGATCGGTGCGCGCTTGACTGGTCGAAGACTAAGGATGCGTGATGCCCTAATAGGGATGTGTTACGCGTGCGCGACGTTCTTGCCAATTGTTGCGTATATGGGAGTTGCGGCCTTCATTGTGGTAGTCGAGGGTTCCCTGGGGTTCGATCCTACGAGCAAAGCACGACTCATGCATGTGGGCTTTTATCTTCTTAACGTCTTCCTGCTTGCGTACTTCATCGGTGGTGCCAGTGCTTTCGGCAACATCAGCTTTCTCCGACTCCTTCTTGGCTGTTTCTTTGCTATGGTCCTGATGTTCTTGGTCCTCATCGCATTGAAAGTCACCGTTGGCCCATTCTTACGTTAGCTACGTCTTGAGATGTCGCCTGCGAAGAGCGTCGGGAAAGCGCCAGGAGGGCCGCCGTCGCTAGGTGGAGTCGCCGAAAACGCGCCAAGTGAGAGGGCCCCAGATGAGCGAACCCCCTGCGCCGGACTTCACCTCCCGGCGGTTTGGGCCAAAGCTCCGCAGGAAACATCAAAAGCCGGGACCGCCAGCGTTTCGAGCGAGGAACTCATGTTCGCAGGCCCGCCTTTGCCGCCGTAAGAGTATAGTTTCGCTTCGCCACGGATTTCCGCGGTCCGTCACGGAGCCATGGCGTCAGGACGCGGCCGGGCTGTTACCAACCGGTCGGTTAGTGACAGGGAACCCGGATAACCTCGACTGCACTGCGTCGGCTGCATGCCGAAGTTGGCCAGCTCATCTGGTACCGCCGTCGGGCGACGAGCTCTGCTCACCCTCGGCAAAGAGCTCCGGATGCTCAGCACGAAACTGAGACACGAGTCCATAGTGCCAGGTCGGAAAGATCGTGGCTGACGCATTTTGTATGAGAGAGGAGAGGTAATCGAGGAACATGAGGAGAGCAACGGCGCCTTTCGCCGAGCCGCCGCCGCCAGCGTAGATAGCGTGGCGCAAGACAAGAACTGACCCGACGCGGCTTGCGTGCTCGCGGACGGTATCCACATCGCTCCATCCCTCGAACCCGACGCAAATGAACGGGATCCCGCCACTCTTCTCTTTCACGGGGTCAACTGGTGAGACCAGAGGGACCACTTGGCGCGAGTGCTTCCGCTCAAGAACCTTGAGCTTATGCACGGCGTTCGCCTTTGCGACGACATCGTCCCACTGGGAGGAAAGGTTTGACTTTACTTCGATTACCGCGGCAACCCCCTCAGCAAGATAAAGGCGAGGGCCACCAATGATAGCGGGGAAGCTGAAGAGGGTGGGGGCCTCGACAATGATGTCTACCTGTCCCGAACTGGCTTGATAAACGTCCGTGATGTCTCCGGACGCGAACCGTACCGAAGGCGGGAAGACCTGAGCGAGAAAGCTCGAAACGAACAGCTCGCGCTCGGCACCTCGACTGGCGGAGCTCATTGTTGCACCTGCATCAAAGAGCGCCATCAGAGCGCGCTGGAGGCTCGTAAGACGTCCCGCGATGAGCGGGTGGCAACGATGTTCGGGTTGAGTCACAAGATCCTCTCAGCGGCAGGTCTGGCTAACTATGAGTAGGCTGATCAACCTATCTCGCTGGTGAAACCTTCAATGATTGCGGCGATTCTCTCGTCGTTCCAAGGACTTGTCAAGGGTCTCCATTCCCAGCCGTGGCCGACATAGGGGCGGCCGTCCAGCCCCCTTTCTATTTCAGTAGAGCGAGTGCCATCTCCAAAAGGCGGCGGATCTGCCGATCTCGCTCCGCCTGGGCCTCGGCCTGCTTCCGCCGGCTCACGGCCGCCCGGCACTTCCCGGAGCACGTCTTCTGCCGACGGTGAAGGGGCCCGCCACAACCCGGGCAGACCCCAGGGGAGTCTAGCAGATTGGCCCCCACAGCCGCACGTGCGGTTTCTGGCGAGTCTTCAGGGGGCGGGGAAGGAAAGCGGACATGGTAAGCTAGTCCGAGGAACCCCTGACGGGCCAAGACGACCCGAGGATGGGTCGAGAAATGGCACGGGGGCGCGCTTCCTCGACTCGCCGGCGAGTGCGGAGGCGACCTGCACTGGACAGCATCCTAGACCGTTACCTCGACATTGAACTCAAGGCTCCGGTTTGCCCGCAATCCAAAGCGCCCCCGCGATAGGAACCCGCGACTACATGGTTCAGGGCGGAGCCGGCGCTCAAACGTTGAGAGATCGTAACCCCGTTCAATGCCGGTAGCAAGGTGGTAGCAGTGACACGTAACCCATTGATTCTACAAGTGCTCCTCAAGCTCATCTGATAGAGAATCAGCGGGTTGAGCTTTCATCGTATGGAGGCTTGACAGGGGTGAGGCGGCAGTGCTATAAAACTGTCGAAGGGAGAAGCAATGGTCAAGAGCAAGAGCGACAAGTCGGGTTGACCTAGCCCCCCACAATCACTGCTGTAAAGGTAAGCGGCGAAGTTCCTGGACCCTGTGGGTCAAATTCCCACACGCAGGTATGGTAATCCTCGCCCGGTCCCGCCAGGTGAACCTCCGACCGTTTCTTCTTTGTTTTTCCTAGTTCGTCAATTACGTTCACCTGACCTATCCGCTTGGAAACTCTGATTGTAAGGGAGGCTTCGCGAATCCCGTTTTCGTGCTCGACTTCAAAACCCACCTCGTCACGTTCGCCACGCGCGAACCGCCGAAACGCCTGCGGAGTCCGTAGGCGGATCGTGATCTCACGGGCCTCGCCGGGAGAAATTGGCGGGATGAACCACAGAGCGTACCATTTGCTCAAGCTTGTGTTCTTTAAAGGGAGCGTGACCACCTCGAATGGGGGCTGATGGGTGACATCGATCGCAAGGTCACGGAAGCTCACCGGCACCTCGTAGTCATACTCGAAGATGCGGCGGACCAGAGTGATCGGATCAGTTCCGTCATTGCGGAGGCGAAACTTGACTTCCTCAATACCGTCGCCACCATCCTCGATGACATAGATCTGGTGGTAATAGTCGTACGAACGGACCTTTGGGGTCGTATCCGTCCTGTCGATAACTTTTTGGATTGCCGCAGCCGTCTGCTCCAAAATTAGCGCGGCTTGTGAATCTCGGAAGGCTATTGGCGCCGGGCCGCGGACGCGGCTCCAATCGAATGAGGCAACCGCGTCGCGACCGCGGGCGAAAAGGAGCTGCTGGTCACGATCTTCAATTCCGAAGTTGGTACCCTCCACGAAGTTCGCATCGATCACGATCTCCCCAAGATCGGGAGGGACCCCGCGACCTACCTCGTCGTGAGCCTCAAGCATGGTCCTCAAGAGCGAGATTAGGTAGTCCACGAAGCCTGAAGCCGGCGTTGCGCCCCGCCATGCAGGAGCGAGAAGTTTGAGACCCAGAGTCGGCAACGGGCTGTCCTGGAACAGCCACAACGGATAGTTGCTAAGCAGGCCGCCGTCCACGAACAGGCGCTGACCATCCACGTACGGTGTGAAATACAATGGAATACTGAGTGACCTCAGGACAGCCGACGCGACGTGTTCGCCAGGCTCCTTTTCAGAAAATATGCGGTAGACGCGATCCGTGATGTTCGCCGCGAGAATCCGGCATGGCCGCTTCAAGTCGCCGAAGGTCCGTACGCCCTTCTGGTCAAGCAGACGTTCGATCCAGCTATAAATTCGGCTAGTGGAGTAAATCCCTTTGTGTCTCCACAGGCGCCAAACCGCCCCAAGCGGGGTTGGAGACCCTCCGGGTAGGAGGGAGGCGACTGAGGTCTTCTCAAGCTCATCCTTTAGTTCTTGCGCCGTGTATCCGGCAGCATAGAGTGCCGCGGTAATCGCTCCAACACTCACGCCGCCGACACCCTCGACCTTAACCTTCCCCCGTAAGTGCGGGGTGTTTTCGACGGCGTCGAGCGCCCCTGCGAACGCGATCCCCTTAACCCCGCCCCCCTGAAAGATCAGGTTGACCCGTAGCACCTCTAACATTCCTTCGTCAACGTGGGCATTGAAATCGGCTCAATATACCATATGGTGATCGGCCGGGGTACCGTGACGCCCTGACCGTCCTGCTCTGTTCACGCTGCGGTACGACTTCCTATCTAAGAGCCGCTCCCGCGCGGCGTCCTCTGGAAATAGGCACCTTGGCAGCACGAGGTAGCACTTTGCGTGCTACCACGCTGCTACCAGTCCACCCCGTACCAGGAGAATCCAGGCGCACCATCCTCTACTCCGGTTCTCTGGATTGTCGCGGGGATAGATCGTCTTGGGTATGCTCAGGTGGGGTCGGGAGGGGACTCTTAATCAGTAGGTTGGAGGTTCGATTCCTCCACGGCTCACCAATAAAATCAAAGGCTTTCCAGAACCCCCCCTTCTTTGGTGCCAAAATCTGGTGCCAAATTGGGGGGGATTTCTGTCTTCAGTGCGCGGGCGATCCAGCTTTCATAGTTTAATCAGGTTCAGCGTCGGCAGCGGGCCACCGGGAAACTGTTGCAGCCTTCCGCCGCTCGCCAATCCGCCGAGATCGATCACGGCGAATCCCGCCTTCTCGAGAATGCCGCTCACATCCGCCTTGGCGGCGGCATCATCTCCGGACATGAACAGCACGCGATGCCCTCCGGCCTCCCTCGGATCGGCCGCCAGCATGGCGCGTACCAAGGTATTGGCCGCCTTGACCACTCGCGCGCCCGGGGCCAGCGACGCGACAATTTCACTCGATGTGCTGCCACTCAGTTCAGCAAGCCGAAAACCCGGCTCGAGGACCGGATTGGTGGCATCGATCAGGATGCGGCCGCTCCATACGGGCAAGCCGGACAGCGCCGCGCGCACCTGCGGCCAGTGCACGGCAAGCACGACGACGTCCGCCTGCGCGGCTTCCTGGCGTGTGCCGGCTTTGGCGCGCGGGCCGAGCCGGCTTACCACCTCCGCCAGCGATTCGGGACCGCGGCTGTTACTCACGATGACCTCGTAGCCGGCTTTCGCCACGTGACCTGCGAATGCCTGGCCGATGCCGCCTGCGCCGATGATGCCGATATTCACAAGGGCTCCTCGAGCTTAGGGATGCTTTTTGACCCCAGCGACCTTCTTGGCCGCAGGAGGTGTGTTGAGCAGCTGCTGCTCCCACAGAAAGCTGGTGCCTATGGCGCCGGAATGCACCGCAAGCATTTCAGCGTAGCCGGGGAGGGTTTTCGTACGGGCCCAGTCGCGCTGGAGCTCCGCGCCAAGGACCATCCACGTGATCGGCATGGCGCCCGCCTGAACCATCCGCTGGATTGCGACCTCGTGCGCTTCGATGGTGACACCGCCCGAGGCATCGGTGACGGGATAGACCTCATAACCTTCGCCGATAGCCTGGATCACCGGCATCGCGAGGCAGATCTCGGTAAACAGCCCGGCCATGACGACTTTCCTCTTGCGGGTCCTTTTGACCCAGTCGGTGACGCGGGTGTCCTCCCAAGCATTGATGAACGTGCGATCAATGGGCTTCTGCTCGGGGAAAACCTCCTGCAGTTCCCTGATGAGGACCCCGCCCTGCCTCTCCAACACGGTGGTCAGCAGTGTGGGCACGCCGAAGGCCTTCGCGGACTTCGCCAGTCCCACGGTATTGTTGATGATCGTCTGGGCGTCGTGACTGCGCAGCCCGGTGAACTGGAACGGCTGATGGTCGATCAGGATCAGCACGCAGTTGTCTGGCGTGAGCAGTGCGCCAAGTCCTACTTTTCCATTTGACTGATTTGTCATGTGACTCCTCCCTCTAGCCATTCGCGGATGTGAGTGTAGACGACATAAGGGTATAGGCGGTATAAACGGCCTTTTCCGGCTCCCACCCGGGGCGGCGCCTGTCCCTCCCCCCTCCTCTCTCCCCGTCTTGCGGGGAGTCGGGAGCATGGCCGATGCTACAGCGCGGATGAAGCGCCGGTCAAGGGGAGCGTTGACACCAGGCGGGCCATCAGGGGGCGTGCGGAAGGCATGGCCGCAGAGCGCGGCGTAGAGAGATGCATACCGGCAGGGGAGTGATCAGGCGTGGATGTCGGAGAGAAGGTTAGCGGCGCGAGCTGCCGAGGGCCGGGGGGGGGGGGGGGGCGTTG
>Ga0184637_10000113_pt1 | contig 53415 bp, 50 predicted proteins | sample PLM3_127_b2_FD_133143 | JGI IMG/M metagenome (GOLD analysis project Ga0184637, IMG submission 133143) | Groundwater sediment microbial communities from an aquifer in East River, Colorado, USA - PLM3_127_b2 | ecosystem: Environmental > Terrestrial > Soil > Riparian zone | place: USA: East River...
CGCCCACTTGGCCATCGACTGGATCGCCGTGTAGCCGATCACCAGGTCGATCATGATGATGACCGAGCCAAGCGACTTGGCGAACTCGGCGCGCTCGTACATCTCCTCCATCGTGCCGGCGGTGACGTTCAGGTAGTGGCCCTTGACCTCGCCGGTGGCGGCGCTGGCCTTGTTGACCGCATCCATCACGTAAAGGAAGCGGTCGCGCCAGTGCATGAAGGGCTGCGAGTTGATGTTCTCGTCATCCTTCATGAAGTCCAGCCCGCCCTTCAGGCCTTCGTAGACCACGCGGCCGTAGTTGCGGCCCGACAGGCCCAGCTTCGGCTTGGTGGTCGCGCCGAGCAGCGGGCGGCCGAACTTGTCGAGCCGCTCGCGTTCGACGACGAGCCCGGTCGGCGGCCCCTTGAAGGTCTTGACATAGGCGACCGGGATGCGGATGTCCTCGAGCCGCGCCGCCTTCAGCGGCTTGAAGCTGAACACGTTGCCGATGAGGCTCGCCGTCATGTTGGCGATCGAGCCTTCCTCGAACAGGATCAGGTCGTAGGCCACCCAAGCGAAGTACTGTCCCGGGATTCCAGGCACCGGCTCGACCTTGTAGGCCTTGGCGCGGTAGGTGTCGCAAGCGGTCAGGCGGTCGGTCCAGACCACGGTCCAGGTCGCGGTGCTCGATTCACCGGCGACCGCGGCCGCGGCCTCTACCGGATCGACGCCTTCTTGCGGCGTGATGCGGAACAGGCAGAGGGTGTCGGTGTCCTTCGGCACGTAGTCGGGCATCCAGTAGCCCATCTGGCGGTACTTCAGGACGCCGGCGGCATAGCGCGTCCTGGCGTCGGTGATGAGTCCTTCCTCAACGAGCTTGTTCACGGGCAACTCCTGGATTGCGATGCGATGACGATGTCGATGACTGGACTCTAGGCAGGCCATGCGCTAAGGTAAATTCAGATTTGATTGGCTTTCGATTAAGAAAGGCTGAATGAAAAGCGTCACCTTTCGCCAGCTGCGGGTCTTCACCGAAGTGGCCCGCCAACTCAGCTTCGTTCGCGCCGCGGAAGCGCTGCACCTGACGCCGCCGGCGGTGACGATGCAGGTCAAGGAACTGGAGAACGCCGTCGGGCTGCCGCTATTCGATCGGAAGGGCAGGACGGTCTCGCTGACGACGACCGGTGAGTACTTCGTCGTCTATGCCAAGCGTCTGCTGGCGACACTCAAGGACGCCGAAGACGCGATGGCGCGCTTCAAGCACGTCGAGGCGGGTCTGCTGAACGTGGGCCTGGTGAGCACGGCCAAGTACTTCGTGCCCCGCTTGCTGGTGCGATTCAGGGATGAGCATCCGGGCGTCGACGTGCGCCTGCACGTCTGCAGCAACCGGGAGCAACTGGTCGCGCTGCTGCACGCCAACGAGGTGGACCTGGCGATCATGGGCCGCCCGCCGAAGGAACTGGCCACGCGCGCCGAGCCGTTTGCCGCGCACCCGCTGGTGTTCGTCGGCCCGCCCGAGCACCCTGTGGCGAGGGTCGGTCACGCGCCGCTGTCGGCCTTGCAGAACGAGTCGTTCATCGTGCGCGAAGCCGGGTCGGGGACACGCGGCGCGATGGAAGGCTTCTTCAGGGAGCGGCGCTTCGAGCCGTACGGCACGATAGAAATGTCGAGCAACGAGACCATCAAGCAGGCGGTCATGGCGGGCATGGGCGTGAGCTTCCTGTCGCTCCACACCATCGGCCTCGAGCTGCGCAGCGGTCTGATCTGCATCTTGCCCATCGACGGCACGCCGGTGATGCGCACGTGGAACGTCGTGCATCTGTCATCGAGGATCTTGTCGCCGGCCGCGGAGGCGTTTCGCTATTACGTGCTGGAGGAAGGCGAGAGCCATCTGATGGCCCATGACCAGCCCCTGTTGACTCCCCAGGCGTCAGGCCAGTCAGTTTGAAGCGTGGCAGTCATGCGCTGTCGAGCGACGCCGCGTGCCCCGCGCAAGAGGCCCTGTGCAAGGTGCCGGATTCCTGCACGATCGGGCCAATGGTGATTCAATCCAAATGAAATCTACGGAGACTCCACTGGACACACGCGCCCACATCGGCAGCCCGCTGTACCTGCTCGAACGATCCGACGTCGGCGTCGTGCATCTCGACCGCGACCTGAGGGTCATGGCAATGAACAGCTTCGCGCGGCGTGTCCTGCCGGTGGAGGAAAAGCAGCCGTTCGAGAAGATGGTGCTGTCGTTCCACCCCGAGCGCTCGCAGCCGAAGGTCAAGTTCCTGCTCGACCAGGCGGAGTGTCCGGTCAGCAACCCGCCGCCGATGACGATGATCATCAACATCCCCGAGCGGGTGCTGCTGATCAAGGTCACGAAGCTGTCCGACATGCGCAGCGACACCACCGGCCACATCCTGATCTTCTACGACATCACCGACATCGTCAGCCGCGACGAGCCGGGGGCACAGCAGCCGCAGGCCAAGCGTCAACTGCAAAAGATCCCGACCGTTTCGCAGAACCGCATCGTGCTGGTCGATGCCGACGCCGTCATCTATGTTCGCGCCGAAGGCCACTACACCTGGGTCCACACCGCCGACGGGTCGAGCTTCTGCAACCTGACCATCAGCGACCTGGCCGAGCGCCTAGACAGCGTCCGGTTCATGCGCATCCACCGCAGCTACCTGGCCAACCTCGACTACGCGGAACAGATCCTGCGCGACGACGGCAAGATCAGCCTCAAGCTGCGCGGTGACATCGCCGCGTTGCCGGTCGGCCGCACCAGCGTTCCACTGCTCCTCGAGCACCTCGGACTGACCGAGGCCTCTGCGACGCGTTGAACCCTCGGGGTTAACCCGTTTCACGGAACCGGCGGCCGCGCTTCGTGCCGCAAGCCTGCCATTTCGTGCGCGCCAAACGTCGTTCGTGCGCGGCCATGCCCCCGACCCCCGGGCGGCCCTAATGTGTGCGCACATGCCGAGCGACGAGCACGGCCGCGCAACCATCGACGCAAGGAGACGAGCACGATGATCCCACCCGCATTCGACTATCACGCGCCGCGTTCGGTTGCGGACGCCATCAAGCTGCTCGGCGATCTCGGCGGCGACGCCAAGCTGCTCGCCGGCGGCCACAGCCTGCTGCCGATGATGAAGCTGCGCTTCGCGCAGCCGGCGCACCTGATCGACCTGAATCGCATCGACTCGCTGCGCGGCATCCGCGAAGAGGGCGGCACGGTCGTGATCGGCGCGATGACGGTCGAGAACGACCTCATCGCCTCCAGCGTCCTCCAGGCCAAGGTACCGCTGCTGCCGGAAGCGGCGAAGCTGATTTCCGATCCGCAGGTACGCAATCGCGGCACCATCGGCGGCGACATCGCCCACGGTGACCCGGGCAACGACCACCCGGCGATCTCGATCGCGCTCGACGCGACGTTCGTGCTCGAAGGGCCCAAGGGCCGGCGGCAGGTGAGGGCCGACGGCTTCTTCGTCGGCACCTACATGACCAAGATGGCCGAAGACGAGATCCTGGTCGAGATCCGCGTGCCGGCCTTCGCCCCGAAGACAGGCTACGCCTACGAGAAGCTCAAGCGTAAGACCGGCGACTGGGCGACCGCCGGCGCGGCGGTGGTGATGCGCATGGATGGCGGTTCGGTCAGCCAGGTCCGCATCGCGCTGACCAACGTGGCGCCGACCGCGCTGCGTGCCGCCGACGCCGAAGCCGCGCTGCTTGGCAAACCCCTGACCGACACCACGATCGCCGACGCGGCCGCCAAGGCCATGGCGATCTCCGACCCGGCCGAGGACCTGCGCGGCGACCGGGACTACAAGACCGCGATGGCGGGCCAGATGGTCAAGCGCGCGATCGCCAAGGCCGCAGCGCGCTGCAACTGAAACCGGATCGGAGACCGACCCCATGGGCAAGACACTCATCACCGTCAAGGTCAACGGTCGCGCCGTCGAGAAGGCGGTCGAGCCGCGCATGCTGCTCGTGCACTTCCTGCGCGAGGAATGCAACCTCACCGGCGCGCACATCGGCTGCGAGACCAGCCACTGCGGTGCCTGCACCGTCGACATCGACGGCCGCTCCGTGAAGAGCTGCACCCACCTCGCCGTGCAGTGCGACGGCTCCGACGTGCTGACCGTGGAAGGGCTGGCCAAGGGCAGCGTGCTGCACGCGGTGCAGGAGGGCTTCTACAAGGAGCACGGCCTGCAATGCGGCTTCTGCACACCCGGCATGCTGGTGCGCGCCTACCGCTTCCTGCAGGAGAACCCGAATCCGAGCGAGGAGGAGGTGCGCATGGGCATGAGCGGAAACCTGTGCCGCTGCACTGGCTACCAGAACATCGTCAAGGCCGTGCTGTACGCCGCGGCCAAGCTGCGCGAAAGCCAGGGCCAGGCTGTTGCCGCCTGAACCTGCACCCGATACCAGGAGACCAACGCATGAACGCACCCATGGACCCCGCGCTGCTGGAGCGCAGCTCGGCACTGGCCGGCATCGGCGAATCGCGGCTTCGCAAGGAAGACGCCCGCTTCATCCAGGGCAAGGGCAACTATGTCGACGACATCAAGCTGCCCGGCATGCTGCACATGGACATCGTGCGCGCGCCGGTGGCCCATGCCCGCATCAAGAAGATCGACAAGAGCGCTGCGCTGGCGATCCCCGGCGTGCACGCCGTGTTGACCGCCGACGACCTGAAGCCGCTCAAGCTCCACTGGATGCCGACGCTGGCCGGCGACGTGGCTGCGGTGCTCGCTGACGAGAAGGTGCACTTCCAGATGCAGGAGGTCGCGATCGTCGTCGCCGACGACCGCTACATCGCCGCCGATGCGGTGGAGGCGGTGCAGGTCGAATACGACGAACTGCCGGTGGTGATCGACCCTTATGCGGCGCTCGAGCCGGGCGCGCCGGTGGTGCGCGAGGACCTTGCCGGCAAGACCGAGGGCGCGCACGGCAAGCGCGATCACCACAACCACATCTTCACGTGGGAGGCCGGCGACAAGGCGGCGGCCGACAAGGCATTCGCCGCCGCGCCGGTGACAGTGAAGGAACACCTGCACTACCCGCGCGTGCACCCGTGCCCGCTCGAGACCTGCGGCTGCGTCGCCTCGTTCGACCCGGTGCGCGGCGAGCTCACGACCTTCATCACCTCGCAGGCGCCGCATGTCGTGCGCACCGTGGTGTCGCTGCTATCGGGCATTCCGGAATCGAAGGTGCGCATCGTCTCGCCCGACATCGGTGGCGGCTTCGGCAACAAGGTGCCGATCTACCCGGGCTACGTGTGCGCGATCGTCGCATCGATCGTGCTCGGCAAGCCGGTCAAGTGGGTCGAGGACCGCATCGAGAACATCTCGAGCACCGGCTTCGCCCGCGACTACCACATGGACGGCGAACTCGCCGCGACGAGCGACGGCCGCATCACCGGCTTGCGCGTCAACGTGATCGCCGATCATGGCGCGTTCGACGCTTGCGCCGACCCGACGAAGTTTCCGGCCGGCATGTTCCACATCTGCTCGGGCTCGTACGACATTCCCGCGGCCCACGCGAGCGTGAAGGGCGTCTACACCAACAAGGCGCCCGGTGGCGTGGCGTACCGCTGCTCGTTCCGCGTCACCGAGGCGGTGTACCTGATCGAGCGCATGGTCGACGTGCTGGCGCAAAAGCTCGGCATGGACAAGGCCGAGATCCGCGCGAAGAACTTCATCCGCAAGGAGCAGTTTCCCTACAAGTCCGCGTTCGGCTTCGAGTACGACTCGGGCGACTACGACACCGCGCTAAAAAAGGTGCTGGATGCGGTGGACTACAAAGCCTTGCGTGCCGAGCAGGCGGCCAAGCGCGCCGACCCGAACAGCCCCACGCTGATGGGCATCGGCCTGGTCACCTTCACGGAAGTGGTCGGCGCGGGGCCGAGCAAGATGTGCGACATCCTCGGCGTCGGCATGTTCGACTCCTGCGAAATCCGCGTGCATCCGACCGGCAGCGCGATCGCGCGCATGGGCACGATCACGCAGGGCCAGGGCCACCAGACCACCTACGCGCAGATCATCGCCACCGAACTCGGCCTGCCATCCGAAGTGATCCAGGTCGAGGAGGGCGACACCTCGACAGCGCCCTACGGCCTCGGCACCTACGGCTCGCGCTCGACGCCTGTGGCCGGCGCGGCGATCGCGATGGCGGCGCGGAAGATCCACGCCAAGGCGCGCAAGATCGCGGCCCACCTGCTCGAGGTCGGTGCGGGCGACCTCGACTGGGAGATCGACCGCTTCAAGCTGAAAGGCGACGACAGCAAGTTCAAGACAATGAAGGACATCTGCTGGGCGGCCTACAACCAGCCGATGCCCGGCCTCGAGCCGGGGCTCGAAGCGGTGCACTACTACGACCCGCCGAACTTCACCTTCCCGTTCGGGGTCTACCTGTGCGTGGTCGACATCGACCGCGCCACCGGCGAAACGAAAGTGCGACGCTTCTATGCACTCGACGACTGCGGCACGCGCATCAACCCGATGATCATCGAGGGCCAGATCCACGGCGGCCTGACCGAGGGTTATGCGGTCGCGATGGGCCAGCAGATGCCGTTCGACGCGCAGGGCAACCTGCTCGGCAACACGCTGATGGACTATTTCCTGCCCACCGCGGTGGAAACGCCGAAGTGGGAAACCGACCACACGGTCACGCCGTCGCCGCACCATCCGATCGGTGCCAAGGGTGTCGCCGAGTCACCGCATGTCGGGTCGATCCCGACCTTCACGTCGGCGGTCGTCGATGCCTTCGCGCATCTCGGCGTCACGCACATGACGATGCCGCACAACGCGTTCCGCGTCTGGCAGCAGTTGAAGCAGAGCGGGGTCGCACTCTGATCCTCTGGAGAACGATATGGAAGTCAAGCTGGACAAACGCTACCCGATCGACGTCGACGCCGCGCGCGCGTGGCTCGTGCTGCGCGACGTGCGCGCAGTGGCCGGCTGCATGCCGGGGGCGGAGATCACCGAACAGCTCTCCGACACGCAGTACAAGGGTGCGGTGAAGGTCAAGGTCGGTCCGGCGGTGGCCCAGTTCGCCGGCGACATCGAGGTGCGCGGCATCGACGAAGGAGCGCGCCGCATGGTGTTGTTCGGCAAGGGCGCCGACAAGAGTGGCTCGTCGGCGTCGATGGAACTCAACGCCACGGTCGAGCCGGCGGCCGACGACGCGCAGCGCTCGGTGCTGGTGGGCGTTGCGGCGGTGATCGTCAACGGCAAGTTCGCGCAGTTCGGCGGCCGCATGATGGGCTCGGTTTCGGACATGATCCTGGCCCAGTTCGCCGACAACTTCCGCGCCGCGGCGGCGGCCACGCCGGGGCCCGCAACCGGCGCAGCCGGTACTGCCGCTGCGCCAAAGGCTGCCAAGGAGCTCAATGCGCTGGCCATCCTGTGGGGCCTGATCAGGGGCTGGTTCAGCGGCCTGGTGGGCAAGCGGGCCTGAGGTGCGCAGCATGACCGACCAGGCGCTGCGCGAACGCTTGCAGCAGGCCGGCTACATCGCCGACGAGGAGCTGGCCACGACGCTGTGGCTGGCTGGCGAGCTGGCGAGGCCGTTGCTGGTCGAGGGCGACGCTGGCGTCGGCAAGACCGCGCTGGCCGCTGCGTTCGCGCGCGCACACGGCCGGCGCCTGGTGCGCCTGCAGTGCCACGAGGGCATCGACCTTTCGCAGGCCGCCTACGAATGGAACTACGGCCGCCAGCTGCTGGCGATTCGCCTGCACGAGAAGCAGCCCGACAAGGTTCACGAAAGCGATCTGTTTACGCGCGAGTACCTGCTCGAACGCCCGCTGCTGCAGGCGATTTCGAGCGCCGAGCCCTGCGTCCTGTTGATCGACGAGGTCGACCGCGCCGACGAGGCCTTCGAGGCCTTCCTGCTCGAGGTGCTGGCCGACTACCAGATCACAGTGCCCGAACTCGGCACCGTGCGCGCCCGCCATGTGCCACAGGTGGTGCTGACGAGCAACGCCACGCGCGAACTGTCGGACGCGCTGCGTCGTCGCTGCCTCTACCACTACCTCGAATACCCGACGCTGGCGCGCGAAATCGCGATCGTTCGCGCGACGCTGCCCGAGGCCGAAGGCGAGCTTATCGAGCAGGCGGTGACCTTCGTGCAGCGGCTGCGGCGCGAGGACCTGGCCAAGACGCCGGGCATCGCCGAGACGCTGGACTGGATCCGCGCGCTGCACCGGCTCGAACTGAAAGCGCTGCCCGACGACGCGAAGGCGCTGATGGTCACGCTCGGCTGCCTGCTTAAAACGCGGCGCGGACCGCTTCCAGGTCACGCCCGATCAACTACAGCGCATCGCCGGGGGTCCGCGCCCGGGCGTGCTCGCAGTGAATGCCTGACAAACGCCCTGCGAGGAACGGACGTTTTATCCATCAATGACTTGAAAGGAGTGGCGCCATGGTCAAGCTGGCCCTTTTCGTGCGTCTCGAAGCCAAACCCGGCAAGGAGCAGGAGGTCGAGCGCTTCCTGATCTCCGGACTGCCCCTCGTTCAGGACGAACCCGCCACGACAGCATGGTTCGGCATCCGGATGGGACCCTCCACCTTCGGCATCTTCGATGCTTTTTCCGATGAGGCCGGGCGCCAGGCCCACTTGTCCGGCCGCGTCGCCGCAGCGCTGATGGCCAAGGCCGGAGAGCTGCTGGCGCAGCCACCCGTCATCGAGAAGGTCGACGTGCTGGCGGCCAAACTGCCGGGCTGAAGCGCAAGCATGCATCCACGCGCGCCGGAGATCGTCGCCGCGCTTTCCGCGCGGCCGCTGGAGTCCATCGCCGGATTCGCCGCGCTGCTGCGTGACCACGGCCTCAAGGTTGGCGTGGCCGAGCAGCAGGCGATGGTGCACACGGCGCTGCGCGTGCCGCTGGACCGTGCCGCACAGCTCGACGCCGCGTGGCGCTCGATCGCCTGCCACGACTCGCGCGACTGGCGGCGCTGGCCCGAGCTGTTCGAGCGCTACTGGCATCCCGAAAGACTGAAGGGCAGCGTGCGCGTGAGCGGGCGCACCCGCCCCGCACGCGACTTGCGCCAGCTCGTGCAGTCGCTGCACGAAACGATGGCCGGCGAGCCGCCGCGCGCTGGCGACCCGTCGCGCAAGGCGCTCGACAGCGCGCTTGCCGCGGCGGCCGCACCGCCCGACGATGCCGGCGCGCCACAGGCGCAAGGCGGCGCGAGCCGCACCGATGCGCTGCACGACCGTGCGCTGTCGATGTGGCTACCGCAGGATCTCGCGCAGCTCGAAGCCATCACCGAGCGCATCGCCGCACGCCTGCGCCGGCGCCTGACGCGGCGCTGGCACGACGACACGCGCGGACGCCGGCTCGACTTGCGCCGCACGCTGCGCAGCAGCCTGAAGTTCGGCGGCGTGCCGATCGCGCCGGTATGGCGGGCGCCGCGGCGCGAGCGGCCGCGCGTGTTCATGCTGGTCGATGTCAGCCGCTCGATGGAGATGCATGCGCAGCTGTTCCTGCGCATCGCGCGCGCCTTCGTCGGCGCGGTCGGCGCACGCGTGTTCGTGTTCCATACGCGGCTGACCGAAGTCACGCCGCTGCTGCAGCGCGACTCGGCCACGGTGCAGGAGAAGGTCAATGCTGTCACGGCCGGTTTCGGCGGCGGCACGCGCATCGCCACCAGCGTCGCCGATTTCATCGACGTGCACGCACGCGGCGCGCTCGGGCGCAGCGCGCGCGTGTGGGTGCTGTCCGACGGCTTCGATGCCGATCCGCCTGCGCGACTCGGCGAGGAACTGCAGCGCGTGCGTGCGCGCGGTGCGCGCATCACCTGGTTCCATCCGACCGCGATGCCTCCCGCATCGCAGGCGATGCAGCCGTGCGCGCCGCTGATCGAGCGCTTCGTGCGGCTGAACACGCTGCGCGATCTGGCTCAGGCCGCCGATGTGCTGAGCTGAAGGAGTCTTCATCATGTCCACCTCGTTCCAAGACGTGCTGGCCGCAGCACAGCGGTTGCAGGCCGAGGACCGGCCCTATGCGCTGGTCAGCGTGGTGCGCGTGCAGGCGCCCGCCTCGGCGCGGCCGGGCGACAAGGCGGTGGTCACCGCCGACGGCCTGATCGATGGCTGGATCGGTGGCGGCTGCGCGCAGCCGGCGGTGCTGCGCACGGTGCGGCAGGCGCTGGTCGACGGCCGGGCGCGGCTGATCCGCATCGCGCCGGCCGAGGAAGGCCACGAAAAGGAGCTTGACGACGTGCTCGAGTTCGGCATGAGCTGCCACTCCGGCGGCACGATCGAGCTCTTCGTCGACCCGGTGCTGCCGCGCGCGCGGCTGGTCGTGATCGGCGACTCGCCGGTGGCGGTGGCGCTCGCCGGACTGGCGCCGCGCGTCGGCCTGCAGGTCACGGTGGTCGCGCCAGGGGCCGATGCGCAGCGCTTTCCCGATGCAGCGCAGCTCATCGCCAGCGACGATGCGGCGACGGCGGCCGCGCAGGTCGCGCCGGGCAGCTTCGTCGTCGTGGCGACGCAGGGCCGGCGCGACGTGCAGGGCTTGCGTGCGGCGCTGGCCTTGCAGGCGCGGCAGGTGTCGTTCGTTGCCAGCGCGCGCAAGGCCGCGGTGCTGCGCGAATCGCTGATCGCGGCCGGCCACGATGCGGCTGCGGTGCAGGCCATCGTTGCGCCGGCGGGCCAGGCGATCGGGGCGCAGACGCCGGAGGAGATCGCGCTGTCGGTGCTGGCGACGGTGGTCGCTGCGCGGCGGGGCGCGGTGCTCCCGGACGAGGTCGCAGCGGACGCTGCGGCGCGGCCGCCGGCGCTGCCCGAACCATCGGCGCTTTCCGCTTCGTGCTGCGGCGACGTGGCTGGCGGCAAGCCGGCCATCGCTGCGACGGCGGCGCCCACTTCCCCCACTTCCTGCTGCGGGAGCTGAGCATGGGTTGCATCCTGAAAGGCGGCGGCGGCCTGTACAGCCGGCTGGTGGTGGGCGCGGTGCTGCTCGCCGCCGGCGCCGGCTCGCGCATGGGCGGGCGGCCGAAAGCCCTCCTCGAGCTCGGCGGCGTGCCGCTGATCCGCCGCCAGCTGATCGCCCTGTCGGGCGCCGGCGTCGATGAGGTCGTCGTCGTGCTCGGCCACCACGCCGAATGGATCGATCCGGTGGTGCAGGAATTTCCCGTCACGCTGGTGCGCAACCCGCAGCCCGACGACGGTCAGGTGTCGTCGCTGCGCGTCGGCCTGGCGGCGCTCGCCGGCAAACTCGACGCGGTGCTGGTCGCGCTGGCCGACCAGCCGCTGATCAACGCGGACGACATCGGCGCGCTGATCGGCGCCTACAAGAAGCGACCCGAAGGCACGCAGATCGTGATGCCGCAGGTGAACGGGGATCCGGGCAACCCGGTGATCTTCAGCGCCGTGGTGCGCGAGCAGATCCTGCAAGGTGACGCGAACATCGGCTGCCGCCAGTGGCGCGCCGCGCATCCCGAGGCGGTGGCGCCCTTCGTCACCGACAACGGTCGCTATCGCGTCGATCTCGACACGCCCGAAGACATCGAGCGCTTCGAGCGCGACACCGGCCACCGCCTGCGCTGGCCGGCGGCGCTGTCCGCGCCGGTGTGAGCTGCCGTATCGCATGCCGCTGACCCCCGGATTCCATGCGCTGTGGCCCACGCCGCTGGGGGTGCACCGCTGCGCGCAGGCCGACACGCTGAATCCGCTGCTGGTGCGCGAGTTCGGTGCGATGCGCGCCACGCAGGCCCACGCGCGCGGTGAAACGCCGGGCGCCTTCTTCGCCAGCGACGACGACCTGCTGCAGCGTGTACAGCTTCCCGAGTGGCAGGGCTTCGTGCGCTTCATCGTCGAGAGCCTGCGCGACACGGTCACCCTTGCCAATCGAGGCGCCTGGCCCGCACAGGGGATCGACCTGCGAGTCGCGATCGAAGGCCTGTGGTTCCAGATCGCCAACCGCGGCGCGTTCCACGACGTGCACACGCATGGCAACTGCTCATGGTCGGGCGTGTACTGCGTGCAGGTCGATGAGCCGGCGCAGCGCGCGGCGCACCCCGTCTACGGCGCGGCCAACGGCGTGACCCGCTTCCACGGCCCGCGATTTGCGCAACTGGCCGGCGCGCACGTCGACCTCGGCAACGCCTACCTGCAGCCGCCGCACGTCGACCTCGAGCCGGTGCCCGGCCAGCTCGTGCTCTTCCCGTCGTGGCTGGCGCACCAGGCACTGCCGTACGACGGTGAGCTCGATCGTGTGATCGTGTCGTTCAACGCCAGTGTGCATGCGGCCGGCGGGAGCGATCGCCTGCACCCCTACAGCGCGGTCTGAACCATGTCGACCGCGTTGCCAGCCACCATGCCGCCGACTGCCCGCCTTGCGTGGACCGCGGCGGCCCTTTGGGTTGCGCGTGCCCTCGCCTGGGCGCTGCTGCTCGGCGGATGGCTGGTGCTCGGCGCTATGGGCCGCCAGTACACGCCGCACTGGGCCGCGGGCTACGCGCCGCTGGCGCTCTGGCTTGCGGCGATCGGGATCGCACTGACCGTGTCGGCGCACTGGCCGGTGACGCGGGCGCTGCTCAGGGCCTGGCTGTTCGCGGCGGGTATCGGTGTTGCCCTCGCGCTGGCGTGGGCCGCTCGCGGCGGCGCCGCGCCGGCCCTCGCATTCGCTGCCGTGGCGTGGGCGCTGCTTCTCGTGGCCGCATCGCGCACGGTGCGGGCACTGCGCGCGGGGCAGCGACGCTTGCCGCCGGCGCCGCTGATGCCGGCACTGGCCGGCGCGATGCTGGCGTGGGGCATGGCAGGCGATCTCCCTCGCCTGCCGCAGCACGCCCTCGCCCTGGGATGGGCCGTCGTGCTCGCCGCGGCCGCACTCGCCGCGCTGGTGCCGGCGCACGCGCGCACGGCGCTCGGTTGCCGCGCGGGTCTGTTCGATTGTTCGCTGCCGGCGCCGGCGCTGACGCACTGGCGCGTCATCGCCGACTGGCCGCTGCATGCCGCCCTGCTTGCGATGCTGCCGATGATGGCCGCCTTGCCCGCGATGGCCGACTGGTGCGCGGTCTCGGGTCGGCCGGTGTCGTTCGTGACCGCCGTGCACCTCGCCGCCATGCTCGGCCCGCCGCTGCTGCTGAGGGGCGTGCTGGTCGGCGCCAGCCGCCGGCACCTGCGCATCGCAGTCACGGCTCTGCTCGTCGCCGGTGCCGTGCTGCTCGTGTGGTGGCCCGGCTTGCGCGGTCTGATGTCCGCGTCGCTCCTGCACGGCCTGGCCTGGAGCCTCGCCTGGGCGACGCCGATGCTCGAACGGGAAGCTGCGCCGCGCCGCTCGAGTGCGGCGACGTCGGATTGGGCTGCCGCCGCGTTGGCAGCGTTGGCCGTGCTCCTGCTCGGCAGCGCATTGGCGCGCTTCGGGCCGCCGGCTCTTGCGGCGATGCATGCCGCGCTGGCGGCGCTGGCACTGCTGGCCGTGGCGACCGGCGCCGCCGGCACGGCCATCCGCCTGGTGTTGGAGTCTCGACGATGAACAGCATGGACGTGGAAGTCATTCGCACTGCGCTGGACTGGCTCGACCGCGGCCAGCGCGTGACGCTCGGCACGGTGGTGCGCACCTGGGGCTCGGCGCCGCGGCCGCCGGGCTCGCTGATGATCATCCGTGACGACGGCCAGGTGGCGGGCTCGCTGTCCGGGGGCTGCATCGAGGACGACCTCATCATTCGCGTGCGACAAGGCGAGCTCGCCGCACGGTTGCCGCAGGTCACCACCTACGGCGCGACGGCCGAGGAAGCGCAGCGCTTCGGCCTGCCCTGCGGCGGCACCGTGCAGGTCGTGCTCGAGCCGCTGTCGGCGCAGTCGCAGTTGCGCGAGCTGCTGGCGGCGATCGAGGCGCACCGGCGCGTGCGGCGCCGGCTCGAGCTGGCCACCGGCCTGGTCAGCCTCGGCGATGCCGGTGACGGCGATGTGGTGCGTTTCGACGGCGCGATCCTGCACACCGTGCACGGGCCGCGGATGCGCCTGCTGATCGTCGGCGGCGGGCAGCTGTCGCGCTACCTGGCGGCGATGGCGGTGATGCTCGACTACCGCGTCACCGTGTGCGATCCGCGCGAGGAGTACCACGAGGGCTGGCAGGCGATCGAGGGCGTGACGCTGTCGCGCGCGATGCCCGATGACCTGGTGCTGGCGATGAACCTCGACGCCAACAGCGCCGTGGTCGCGGTGACGCACGACCCCAAGCTCGATGACCTGGCGTTGATGGAGGCGCTGCGCACGCCGGCGTTCTACGTCGGCGCGCTCGGCTCGCGGCGCAACAACGAGGCGCGGCGCGAGCGGCTGCTGCAGTTCGACCTCGGCCGCGACGAAGTCGCGCGCCTGCGCGGCCCCGTGGGGCTGAATCTCGGCGCGCTGACACCGCCCGAGATCGCGATGAGCATCGTCACCGAGATGAGCGCGCTGCGCCGCGGCGTGGACCTCGACCAGCCGCTGAACGACTGGAGCCGTTCGAAGACCGAGTGCCGCATCCCGGCCTGAGCGCACTCGACGCTGCTCAAAGCCTGATCAGAACCTTCGCGTTTGCCCCGCGCTCCACTTGGGCATGTGCTGCAGCGATGTCTTCCAGGGCGAAGACCGCAACGCTGGGGTGCTTCAGCGGCCCGCGCTCGAGGAGGTCGGTCACACCCTCAATCGTCTGGCGCATCACGTCGGCCGGCAGCCGATAGACGATGAAGAAGTAGAGCGTGGCGAAGCCCATGATCATGGGTCGGAACGGCACTGGAACGAGCGCCTGGCCGGATCCGTACACGATAACCTTGCCGCCGAACGCAAGGAGGTCTCCGTAGTGCTGCGCATTCGCTGCCGCATCGACTTCGATGATGAAATCAGCACCGCGCCCCGAGGTCATTGCGCGGATGCTCGCGCTGACGTCGTCCTTGCGGTAGTTCACCACCCCATCGGCTCCCGCCGCCCGCGCCAGGTTGGCCTTTTCATCGCTGCTGACGACGGCGATCACCTTCGCGCCCGATAGCTTCGCCATTTGGGTCGCGTAGTAGCCGACATTTCCCGCCGCTCCGAACACCACCACCGTACGGCCCATCAGACTGCCGCAGGCCGTCACCGCGTGGTACGCGGTCATCAGGGGAATGCCGATCGTGGCACCAACCTCCAGCGACACCGTAGCGGGTAGGGGAACCGCCTGCTGGGCAGGCAGTGTGACGTACTCCGCAGCCGTTCCGTGGGCACGACCCCACTGTGCGTTGAACACCCAGACGCGGCTACCGACAAGGTCTTCAGGGCACCCCGAGCCGACGGCGTCGATGACACCGGCGCCGTCACTGTGAGGAACCACGTGGGTGAATTCCATCGTCTTGACGGCCAGGCCGGCGCGTGACTTGACGTCGGAAGGGTTCACGCCGGAGAAGGCCAACCTCACGCGAACCTCGCCAACGGCCGGCTCCGGCATCGGCTGTTCCTCAATACGAAGAACCTCTGTCGCCGGACCCTTGCTTCTGTATGTTGCTGCGCGCATGCCAGCGCTCCTCAGTGAACGAACATTCTTCTATGCGCTGACGTAGTAGCCCGGAACGAGCCGAGCGGGGAGTTGCACGTGCGGGTGGCTGCACAGAGCGCCGAGCGTGATTGCGCCGCTGAGCCGATGCATGTCGTAGCTGCAAACTATGCTCACGTTCGGGTAGCTTGCTAGCAGATCGTTTAGGCGGCTCTCGTATTCGATAATGCCTTCGATCCCCGTCGCGCCCGATAGGCACCAGGTCATCTCGCCCGAGATCAGCATGGTGTCGTGGCCTGCCGCCCGTCGGTCGAGGATGGCGGCTTCCATGAAGTCGATCATGCGTTCGGGTGCGAACGAGCCGGTGCGCAGATACGCCTCAGCGGGAACGAGCAACCTCAGCAGGCCCTGTTCGGCGAGGCGGTCGGGATCGAAACCTTCGGACCGCAGGCGGGCCAGCACGTCGTCGCGCGAGTTCTCCTCGTGCACGTAGAGCATCGGCGCGCCGTGGTTGAGGTGATCGAGGACATAGGGCCGGAGCAGCCGCCACAACTCGTCGCGATGATCGAAGTGCAGCGACACGTGCCGCGGCACCCCGTGCTTGGCGGCTTCGATCAGCGTGACCAGCGGATCCGCCGGTCCGGACGCGGCGACCGGCGCGAGCGGTTGTTGGTCCCCGCCGCGCGATAGGAAGCGTTCGAGGTCTTGCTGTAGGAACCGCCGCTCTTGCCGGGCGCCGACACGCACGCACGGCAGCGTGCCGAGCTTGGTCCAGCGGCGAAGTGACACCTTGCTGACGTTCAGGTACTGCGCCGCCTCGGCGATTGTGAGCAATCGGGTCATCACCATGTTGACTCTCGTTCGGCTTGCAGGCGGCACGCTATCTTATACATACATAGCCAATGTTCTCCAGTTAGCGCACTGCGCAAGTCAAGCATAGGCGATGACCTTCTCCGGATCAACCCTGAGTGACCTTGACATTCGAAGTCCATGAGACATACTAAGAGCATGATAGATCAATAAAAGCATGGGGAAATGAAGGAACCTCTGAACACTATGAGCAACTGTGAGTAACTAGTGAGCAACGGCGGTGCCGCCAGACGCCACAAGGAGACACACCATGAAGCCTTCACCCGCGGACTGCGACGAACGGAGGAATTTCCAGCTCCGCTTCCAGTCGCTTTTCGATGCAGGACGTGCCTACGCATTCCCATGCGACGCCGCCGGGCATGTGGATATGGATGCCCTTGGCGAGCGGGCCCGCAACAGCTATTTCTACGCGAGGACCGTCGTCGGACGTGAGTTCTCAACACCGAAGGTGCAGTCCTGCACCGCATCCTGAAACCCGTGTGTGGCGCAGCCACCAAAGTGAAGACACAAGGAGACACCTGATGAAGATCGGCAATCAGAACATCCTCATTCCGACCAGTATGGTCGGCAACTATCCCAACCCGCGGTGGTGGGATGCATCGTTCGCCCGGCACTTCACCGGCGACCAGCAGCCGCCGGACTCGATGTGGCAGGAGGCGCTCGATGACGTGATCACGGCGCTGGCGCGCGAACAGGAAGCGGCCGGTCTGGACATCATCTCCGACGGCCGCGTGCATGGCGACAACTACGCCGACCAGGCCGTCTACTACTACATGCGCCGGCTCGGCTATGACTTGAAGGGCGGCCATCTCGGCTTCCCGATCTACAGCCGGCTGCACTCCGGCACGCTGACGCAGCAAATCAAGCGTCACGGCGCGCTGATGGTGGAGCAGGCCAAGGCATTGCGCCGGGCGACCAAGAAGCCGATCAAGATCCAGTACACCGGCGTCCAGGTGCTCGCACAGTGCACCAACGACCTGTACTACAAGTCGGCACGCGAGCGCGCGCTCGACCTGGCCAAGGCGATCAACGAAGACCTGCGCGAGGTCGAGGCCGTCGGCGCCGACTTCATCCAGTTCGACGAGTTCACCTGGCCGTACTTCTTCGAGGACTACGCCATCGAGGCCTTCAACCGCGCCGTCGAAGGCATCAACAAGGCGAAGATCATCGTCCACGTTTGCTGGGGCAACTGGGGCGGCACGCCGGCCTACTATCCTGACAAGACGGCCGAAGCGGGCGAAATCTTCGATCTGACCAAGCGCAAGGGCGACGCGCCCGCGGCCACCGCGTCGATCATTCCGAAGGCGTACGAAGCCAACATCAGCGTGCTCAACCTCGAGAGTTGCGGGCGCCGCTCGGACGACATGTCCGGGCTCGAGGTGATCAAGAAGCATCCGCTGCCGCCGAACGTCGACTTCTGGGCCGGCGTGATCGACGTGAAGAGCACGATCACCGAAACCGCCGAGCAGGTGGCCGGACGCATCCGCACGCTGCTCGAGTACGTCCCGGCCGAGCGGCTGGGCGTGACTACCGATTGCGGCTTGATCCTGCTGCAGCGCTACATCGCCAAGGACAAGCTGCACGCGATGGCCGAGGGCGTACAGATCGTGCGCAACGAGCTCGAGTCCGCGAAGAAGGCTGCTTAGCTTAGCCCGTGCGAGGACGGCGGCAGGAAGCCCTGCCGCCGGACCTGCCCTGGACGGAGGTTCTCCGATGCCCGTTGTAACCTTGCAGTGCCCGCAGTGCCGGCACGAGTTCCGCAGCCTCATGCTGGAAGGAACGCGGCCGCCCGAGATCTGGGTGTGCTCGAAGTGCGGTAGCGACGGCGTAGCACCGAAACCGGACGAACCCCCGCAGGACCACCCCTGGGAAAAACGGCACGCGTACGGCTGCCTGTGCTGCAGCCGCTGATCCCCGGCCTGAACGATCCGAACCAAGAAGGAGTTTTTTTGACTATGGGCGCAATGATGGACATTCGTGACGAGCACCTGACGATCCGCGCGTGGGAAAAGCGCATCGACGACCTGCTCGAGCGGCCGGGCGACGGGGCTGCGCTTTTCAACGTCAACGAAGACGATACGCGCGAGTACGACGCCATCTTTCTCGGTGGCGGCGCCGGTGGTCGCTTCGGCTCGGCCTATCTGCGCGCGATGGGCGGTCGCCAGTTGATCATCGAGGCGTGGCCGTTTCTGGGCGGCTCGTGCCCGCACAACGCGTGCGTGCCGCACCACCTGTTTTCCGAGTGCGCCGCCGAACTGATGCTGCAGCGAACGATGGCGGGCAAGTTGTGGTTCCGCGACATGAACGGCGTTCGCGCATCGATCAAGGACGTGGTCGATGTCTTCCGCAAGGGTCGCGTCGGCCCGCACGCGATCATGAACTTCCAGAGCAAGGAGCAGCTCGACCTCGAGTACGTGCTCAACGCTACCGGAACGATCATCGATCGCCATACCGTCGAGGTGGCGGGGCGGCGCTTCCGCGCGAAGAACCTGGTTCTCGGCTTGGGCGCGCGCTCGCAGACGCTCACCTGCCCGGGGTCCGATCTCAAGGGCATCTACACCTACGAGAGCCTGGTCGAGACCCTCGACTACGAGCCGGGCGACACGGTGCTCGTCGTCGGCGGCTCCAAGACAGCGGTCGAGTACGGCTGCTTCTTCAACGCGACCGGGCGGCGCACCATCATGGCGGTGCGCAGCGAGCTGCTGAAGGTCATCCCCGACCTCGAAACGCGCGGCTACACGGTCGATCGAATGAAAGACCAGGGCATGGAGATCTGGGAGGGCTCGCAGGTCGAGCAGCTCGAAGGCGACTCCAACGGCCGCGTTTGCGCCGCGTTCGTCCGCACGCCGAACGGGATCGAGCGAATCGAAACCAACTTCGTCTTCTGCGGCCTCGGCGAAACCCCGAACTCCGAGATGCCCGCGCGGGTGCTCGACGTGAAGATCGGGCCGAAGAACGAAGTGATCGTCAACCGGCAACTGCAGACCTCGGTGCCGAACGTCTACGCGATCGGCGACCTGATCGGCGGCCCGATGGAGATGTTCAAGGCGCGCAAGAGTGGCACCTATGCGGCGCGCCACATCATGGGCGAGCAGGTGGACTATGCGCCGCAGGAGTGGCCCGACTTCCTGCACACCCACTACGAGGTGAGCTGGATGGGCTTGAGCGAACAGGAGGCGCGCGCCAAGCACAAGAACATCATCACGATCAAGATGCCGCCCGACACCCCCGACGGGCTCAACGTGGCGCTGCCGGCGTGCGACCGCACGATGCTGTACGCCTTCCTCGAGCCCAAGATGTCGGGCTTCCAGAAGTTGATCATCGACGAGGCCTCTCGCCGCGTGGTTGGCGCGCACCATGTCGGCTACGGCGCCAAGGACTCGTTCCAGTACCTGTACCAGTTGATGAAGCAGGGATTGACGATCGACCAGCTCGGCGAGATGGACGAGTTGTTCCTCAACCCGACCCACTTCATCCAGCTGGCGCGGCTGCGGGCTGGGCATCGCAAGCTGCGCGATCTATGAACCGCGCTGTGCTGGTGACTGGGGCCGCGTCGGGCATCGGGCGCGCGATCACGAGCCGCTTTCTGCGCGAAGGCGAGCGCGTCGCGGCGATCGATCTCGACCCGGCCGCGCTGGACGCGGCGCGCAAGGAGTCGTGGGCTGACGCCGGTGATCAAGTCGCCTTGATCGCGTGCGACGTGTCGAGCGCTACTCAGTCGGAATCCGCGGTTGCCCAAGCGCGCGAGCGATTCGGTCGCGTCGACGTGGTGGTCAACAACGCCGGAATCACCGGCGGGCCGCAGGCGACGAAGCTGCACGAGACCTCGGTCGACGAGTTCGACCGCGTGTGGGGCGTCAACGGCCGCGGCGTGTTCCTGATGTGCCGCGCAGCGCTGCCGCACATGCTCGCGCAAGGCGGCGGGACGATCGTGAACATCGCTTCGGTCGCCGGGTTCGTCGCCTTCCCGGGCCGCGCGGCGTACTCGATTTCCAAGGGCGCGGTGGTGATGCTCACGCGTTCGATCGCGGTGGACTATGCCGCCGCCGGCATCCGCTGCAACGCCGTCTGCCCGGGAATGATCGACACGCCGATGACGCACTGGCGGCTCGAACAGCCGGACCTGCGCGCGCAGGTCGTCGCGCGCATTCCGCAGGGCGACGTCGGCAGCGTCGATGACGTGGCATCGGCGGTCTGGTTCCTGGCCAGCGCCGAGGCCCGCTATCTGAACGGCTCGGCGCTGGTCGTCGATGGTGGCTATTCATCGCTCTAGTTTTTTTGGAGACGCACATGCAAGGCAAGCTTTCGGGACGCAAAGTGATCATCACCGGCGGCGCCGCCGGCATCGGGCTGTCGACGGCGCGCGCGCTGGTGCGCGAAGGCGCCGCGGTGGCGCTGCTCGATCTCGACGACAACGCAGCGCAAGCTTCGGCGCGCGCTCTCGCGAGCGAGGGCGCGAAGGCGTTCGGCATCGGCTGCGACGTGACCGACGCCGGCGGCGTCGAGCGCGCCGTTGCCGCAGCTCGCGAGGCGATCGGACCGATCGACGGGCTGTTCAACAACGCGGGCATCGCGGGCTTCGGCAGCGTGCACGAGAGTACGCCGCAGAGCTGGCAGCGCATCTGGTCGGTAAACGTGACCGGCACCTTCTTCGCGTCACGAGAGGTGCTGCCCGAGATGATCGCCGCCAAGCGCGGGGCGATCGTCAACGTCGGCTCGGTCGCCGGACTGATCGGCATCCCCGGAATGGCCGCTTACTGCGCGGCCAAGGGAGCGATCGTCAACCTGACGCGCCAGATGGCGGCCGAGTACGCGAAGCACGGCATTCGCGTGAACTGCGTCTGCCCCGGCACCGTGGGGGCGACGGCGATGGGCCACCAACTTCTCGGCAGCGACACGAGCGAAGAGGCGATGGCGAAGCGGCTCGCCAAATATCCGATCGGGCGCTTCGGCAAGCCCGAAGAGATCGCCGAGGCGGTCACCTTCCTGCTCTCTGATGCCGCGAGCTACTGCGTCGGGTCGATCTTCGCGGTGGACGGCGGCATGACGGCGATATGAGCGCGGTCTTCACCCATAGCGACAAGCGAGTCGGCCTCGACGAGCTCGCTTCGCATGTGAAAGACGGCGACCTGCTCGCGGTCGGCGGCGGGTTGTCCTCGCGCGAGCCGATGGCCCTGCTGCGCGCAGTGATCCGCGCCGGTCGACAACGTTTGCAGGTCGTCGGCTCCGCGCACGGCATCGACATCGATCTGCTGTGCGGCGCGGGCGTGGTCGCGAAGTCCCTCGAAAGCTACGTCGGCTTCGAGCAGGACTTCGGCATGGCGCCCAACTACCGTCGTGCGTGCGAGTCGGGTGCGGTCGAGGTCGCCGATAGCTGCTGCTACACGGTGGTCCAGCAACTGCGCGCCGCGGCTTACGGCGTTCCGTTCCTCCCGGTGCGTTCGGTTCGCGGCACCGGCTTCCAGGGCATGCATCCCGAATACCTTCCGATGAAATGCCCGTTCACCGGCGACGACCTATTGCTCGTTCCGGCGCTTCAACCCGACGTGGCGCTGATCCATGCGCAGTACGGCGATTCGCACGGCAACTTGCGGATCGAGGGTCCGCCGGTGGCAGACCTTCTGTCGGCTCGCGCTGCGAAGAAGGTGATCGCCACCGTCGAGCGGATCGTGTCGAACGACGAGTTGCAAGCGCTCGGCGGCGCCAACGTGCCGTACTTCCACGTCGCCGCCATCGCCGAAGTCGAGATGGGTGCGCATCCGACCGCCTGCTACCCGTTCTACGCTTACGACCGCCCGCACACCGCCCTGTACTACCAGGCGGCCAAGGCCGGCGCGGACGTCTTTCGCGCCAGCTATCTCGCTCCATACGTCCTCGATTGCCTTGATCACGCCGACTATCTCGAGCGCATCGGAGGCGTTGCGACTCGCTCGCGACTGAGTAGCTGGCGCGATGGCCCGCAAGCCTGGCAAGAGCTTTACGCGGAGGCCAACGCATGACCGGCACCTGCACGCTCGGCGAAGCGATGATCTACACGCTCGCCCGCACGATCGAAGACGGCACGTTGGTCTTCCACGGCTTCGGCTCGCCGCTGGTCCAGCTAGCGATGCACGTCGCCAAGCGCACTCACGCGCCGGATATGGCGCTGGTCGCCGGCGCCACTTACGGCCTCAACCCCCGCCCACCGTTCCTTACGCCGACTTCGAACGACTGGGCGCTCGATCGCGGCGCCGAATGCGCGCTCGACATCGAGCAACTGTTCGACCTCGGCGCCAGCGGGCGCATCGGCCGCATGTTCCTCTCCGGCGTGCAGATCGACCGCTGGGGCAACGCCAACGTCACGCGGCTGGGCCGCGACCAGCTCGACATCAAGTTGCCGGGCGGCGGTGGTGGTTGCAACCTCTCGTGCGACGTCGACCACCTCACCTTGTGGACCACCGCCCACCGCAGCCAGCCCGATCGGCACGGCAAGCGGCGCTATCGGCTGGTCGAGCAGTGCGACTTCATCACCAACCTCGGCCACCGCACGGCTGATAGGCGTGAGCGCGCGCAGCTCGGTCATCGCGGCATGGGGCCGCAGTGGCTGGTCACCGAGCTCGGGTTGTTCGACTTCGACCCGCGCGGTCTCTTGAGGCTGCGCGCGCTGTATCCCGACACGAGCATCGACGACGTGGCGCAGAGCACCGGGTTCGAGCTCGTTGTCGCCGATGACCTGCACCCGCTCGTTCTGCCGAGCCCCGAGATCGTCGCGATGATTCGCGCGCTCGATCCGCTCGGCGTGCACGTCAAGGAGCTGCAGCCGCACGACCGGGAGCGCCGGTTCGCTGTTGTCCCCGCCCCGAATCCACTCCAAGTCGAGGTCATGCAATGAATCCCAACCTGTTTACGGCCTCGCCGATCCTGCAACCGCGACGCCGCCTTGTCATCGCTGCCGCCCTCGCGCTCGCGCTGCCCGCCGGCACTGTGCGGGCGCAAGCTGGCGCCAAGCTGTCGGAGCTGCGCATCGGCTTTCAGAAGTACAGCACCTTGACCTTGATGAAGACGCACGGCGATCTCGACAAGCGACTGGCGGCGCAAGGCACCACGGTGAAGTGGATCGAGTTTCCTGGCGGGCCGCAGATGCTGGAAGCGCTGAACGTCGGCAGCATCGACTTCGGCAATGTCGGCGAAGCCCCGCCGATCTTCGCGCAGGCCGCCGGCGCCGACCTGGTCTATGTCGCCAACGAGCCGCCGTCGCCGACCGCCGAGGCCGTCGTCGTTCGCAAGGACTCGCCGCTGAAATCGGTTGCGGAGCTGAAGGGCCACAGGGTCGCGCTCAACAAGGGCTCGAACGTTCACTTCCTGTTCGTCAAGCTGATGGAGAAAGCGGGACTGAAGCTGAACGACATCGAGGTCATATTCCTGCCGCCGGCCGACGCGCGCGCTGCGTTCGAGCGCGGCAGTGTCGATGCCTGGGTGATCTGGGATCCGTTTTTCGCTGCGATCCAGAAGCAGACAGGCGCGCGCGCATTGGCCGATGGCAGCGGCCTCGTCAGCAACCATATCTTCTACGTGGCCACCCGCAAGTTTGCCGAGGCGTATCCGCAGGCGGTGGCGACCGTCATCGAGGACATCGCGCGCGTCGGGTCCTGGGCCACGCAGGATCCGAAGGAAGTCGCCAGCGTCATCGCGCCGCTGATCGGCCTGGAGCACTCGATCGTCGAGCTGTCCGTGAAGCGCTACGCCTATGGCGTGAAACCCATGACCGTGGCCGCGCTGGCCGAACAGCAACGCATTGCCGACGTTTTCCACGGATTGGGTCTGATCCCCAAGCCGATCCGTACTGCCGACGCCGTGGCGCGAGCGCGCTGAGAGCCGACGATGTTGCACTTCGCGCGCCGCATCCAGCCATGGCTGTTGCCCATCGCAATCCTCGTTGTGTGGCAGCTCGCGTCGCAGCTCGGCTGGTTGTCCAAGCGAATCCTGCCGGAGCCGTGGGCCGTCGCGCAGGCCTTCGTCAGCCTGACAGCCTCCGGCGAGTTGTGGCGGCACCTCGGCGCCAGCACCGCGCGGGCGTTGACCGGCTTCGCGATCGGCGGTGGTCTGGGGCTTGCGCTTGGCCTGCTCACGGGCTCGTCCCGACGCGCCGAGATCCTGCTCGACTCGACGGTACAGATGGTGCGCAACGTGCCGACCCTGGCGCTGATACCACTGGTCATCCTCTGGTTCGGCATCGACGAAACGGCCAAGCTGTTCCTGGTCGCACTCGGCGTCTTCTTTCCAATCTATGTCAACACCTTCCACGGCATCCGATCGGTCGACCGCGACCTGATCGAGATGGCGCGCAGCTATGGCCTCGCCGGCTGGCCCCTGTACCGCGATGTGATCCTGCCCGGCGCGCTGCCGTCGATCCTGGTCGGCGTGCGCTTTTCGCTCGGCCTGATGTGGGTCATCCTGATCGTCGCCGAGACGATCTCCGCGACCAGCGGCATCGGCTACATGACGATGAACGCACGCGAGTTCCTGCGCACCGACGTGGTGGTGCTCGGCATCCTGCTCTACGCGCTGCTCGGCAAGCTGGCCGATCTGCTGGCACGCGGGCTGGAGCGCGGCTGGCTGCGCTGGCATCCGAACTATCAGCACGCCCTCGCCTAGGAGCGGACCCTCGATGAACGAGTCAACGCTCGAACTCAGCTCGATCGGCGCCGCGGCGCAAGCCGCCGAGCCGCGCGGCGTCGGCATCGAGATCGCGGCGTTGAGCAAACGCTACGGCGAACGCAGCGTGCTGAACGGCCTCGCGCTCGACGTCCCGGCCGCCCAGTTCATCGCCATTGTCGGTCGCAGCGGTTGCGGCAAGAGCACGCTGTTGCGTCTGGTCGCCGGACTCGAAACCCCTACCTCGGGCCGCCTCGGCTTTCGCAGCGGCGCAACGGGGACTGTGCCGGACATTCGCATCATGTTCCAGGACGCCCGGTTGTTGCCGTGGAAGCGCGTCCTCGACAACGTCGCGCTGGGACTTCCACGACACAGACTCGATGCCGCCCGTCGTGCGCTCGATCAGGTCGGTCTGGCCGAGCGCGCACACGATTGGCCGGCGGTGCTCTCGGGCGGCCAGCGCCAGCGCGTGGCGCTGGCCCGCGCGCTGGTGCACGAGCCGCAGCTCATGCTGCTCGATGAACCGCTAGGCGCGCTCGACGCGTTGACCCGCATCGAGATGCAGCAACTGATCGAGAGCCTCTGGCGCGACCGCGGCTTCACAGGCCTGCTCGTCACGCACGACGTCGACGAGGCGGTTGCGCTGACCGACCGCGTGGTGTTGATCGAAGACGGCCGCATCGTGCTCGACGTGCCTGTCGATCTGCCGCGACCGCGCCAGCGCGGCAGCGCCATCTTTGCGGCATTGGTCGATCGGGTGCTGCGTCGCGTGCTGCAGCAGCCGGAGCAGACCGCTGCGTCGTCGGCACCGGTCCAGCGTGAACGTGCACCGCACCCCGGCATGTACGAGGGGCGCTTCACATGCTGAGCCCGTTGCCCAGGCAGACCCGAGAGCCATTGACCTGACCGGAGCCGACGATGTCACAAGCCCCTCCCACCCTCGGCTATCGCGAGCAGCGCAACCTGGTGCCGCTGCCGTACAGGCAGGTCAGCGTGCAGCCGTACGCGGGCGCCATGACCGCGGCGGCGATCGTCGAACATCTGCTCGGCCGCGAGGCCTATCGGCGCACCAACTTCATCGTGCTGCATCGTGGCGACATCGAAGCCGGCGAGCTGGCCGTGGTCGCGATCGCGCGCAGCGCCGACGAGCCGCTGTTCTCGCCGATCACCGCAGTCGAGGTGCTCGCGCTGCCCGACGCCTGTGTCTTCGCCAAGGACGCGCAGACCGACTGCGCCAACCGCTCGGCGCTGGCCGCGCTCGCTCACCAGTGCGGCGTCGGGCGCGATCGGGCGCTGGTCGTCGTCGGCCGCTACGACCATGTCAACTTCATTCATCACCCCGATCCGCTGGTGCTGCGCGTCGTCGAGGTCGCACCACCCGAGCCGCCGAAGCTGTTCGATCTGGTTCGACATGTGCTGTCGTATGCCGACCTGCCGGCGATTCGCATCGAGCTCGAGCGCATCGAGATCGCCGAACTGGCGCGACAGCACCCGGCCGCGGAGTACCTGGTGCCTTGTCGATCCGGCGGGCTCGACCATCTCGGCGGGCGGGTCAGCTTCCTCGACGAGCGGCCCGCCGAGCGCCGCGACTGGGTGCTCGTCGGCTGCGAGCGCAGCCTGCAGTTCCACCGCCACTACTACGGCGACGAGCCGCCGAGAGTCGAGATGTGCCCGCGGCGCATCGCAGGTGCGCGCAACGAGCCGACGATGCTCAAGTGCTGCCTGCTCGAGTTCGACATCGAGCGCGACGGTCAGGTGATGGCGGTCCCGTGGGGGACCGACCTCGCGATGGTCGAACGCGCGCTGCATCAACTCACCGAAGGGGCCGGCCATGCTGGATAGCCATTGGAGAGATGTCGCCGTCATCGACGAGTTGCGCAGCCAGCGCAGCTCGGCGCCGCGATCGGCCGGAATGACGATGGTCATCGACACCGGGCTCGGCGTCGCGGCCACCGCGGACATTCTCGAGGTGGCGGGCGACTACATCGATCTGTGGAAGTTCAGCTTCGGTACCTCGGTGTTCGTGCGGCCGACGGTTCTCGAGCGCAAGCTCGAACTCATCAACGCCAGAAAGATCCTGAGCTGCCCCGGCGGCACCTTGTTCGAGGCCGCGATCCTGCAGCACCCTTGCCGCGCGTATGCGACGCGCGCCGCCGAGGTCGGCTTCACCGCGGTCGAGATTTCGGACGGCACGATCGAGCTGTCTGCGTTTCGCCGCAAGCGCGCCATCGACTGCGCCCGCAACGCGGGCCTGGTGGCGATCACCGAGGTGGGCAAGAAGGACCCGAACGCGCAGCCTCCGCTCGCGAAGCTCGCCGAACAGGCGCGGCGCGATCTCGAATGGGGCGCGCAGTGGGTCATTGTCGAAGGCCGCGAGTCCGGCACCAGCGTCGGCGTCTACGACGACGAGGGCAACGTCGCCGCCGATGGGTTGGAGACCTTCGCGCGCATCCTCGGCGACCAGGTCGACCGGCTGATCTGGGAAGCGCCGCTCAAGCACCAGCAGACGGCGCTGATCGAGCGCTTCGGCGTCAACGTCGGCCTGGGCAACATCGCGCCGGAGCGCGCGCTTGCGCTGGAGGCGCTGCGCCTCGGGTTGCGTTTCGAGACGCTGAAACCGATCGCCGACAAGCTGCGGCGCAGCGGACGCTGGGCACCGGATCATCTCGAGGCGGTGGTGATCGGCGATGCCATGGATGGACGAGCCAGTCTGTCTCGCGCGCCGCACGTGTTCGCCGATGCGGCGATCGGGAAGGCCGCGCATGCGCAGCGCTGAGCAGCCCGAACGCAGCGCAGCGGACGGCGCGGCGCTCGCACTCGAAGTGGGCGGGCGACTGGCCGCGCCACCGGCCCGCGAGCTGGTCGCGAATGCGTTTGCCGAAGAACTGCGCCACCAGGTCGCGCTCGGCGAGGCGATCGGCTATGTCGACCTCGCGTATACGCTCGCGCTGATCGAAGCGCGCATCATGCCGCGCGACGCAGGGCGCGAGTTGCTGGCCGCGTTGCTCGATCTGCACCAGCACCCGCAGGCGCTCATGCTCGATCCGGCGCATGGCGACCTGTACACCAACCGGGAAGCCTGGCTGCTCGACCGCACACCTGCGGCCGCCTGGCTCGGCACCGGCCGCGCGCGGCGCGAGGCGACGACCACAGCGTTTCATCTCGTCGTGCGCGAGCGTGTGCTCGGGCTCGTGCACGCGCTTGTCGCCGTTGGCAACGAGCTCGTCACGCAGGCCGAGGCGCATCGCGACGCGTTGATCGCCGACTACACCTACCTGCAGGCCGGACAGCCGACAACATTCGGCCACTACCTGCTCGGCTTCGTCGATCCGCTGCTGCGCGATCTGGAAAGGGCCGAGGCTTTTCATCAGCGTTTCGATCGCTGCCCGGGCGGCTGCGGCAGCACCAACGGCTCGCTGCTCGCGCCCGATCGCGATCGCATCGCAGTGCTGCTCGGCTTTGGCGGCCTTGTTGCGCATGCGCGCGACGCGATGTGGCAGGCCGATGCACCCGTCGAAGGCATGGCGGTGGTGGTTGCATCGCTGCTGAACCTCGACCGGCTGGCCGAAGACTTGATGGTCTTCGCCACGGTCGAGTTCGGTGTCGTCGAACTCGGCGACGGCGAGGCGCGCGCCAGCAAGATCATGCCGCAGAAGAAGAACCCGTTCGCGCTCGCGTACGTGCGTTCCACTGCCAACCAGGCGATCGGGTTGCAAGCCGCCTTGGCGGCCTCGGCGCGCACGCCGAGCGGCCAGATGGACAACCGGCTGCTCGCCTATGGCGAGCTGCCGCGCGCACTCACGCTCGCGGCGGGCGCGGCCGCGCTGATGCGCGCCACGCTCGCCGGCCTCGCGCTCGCGCGCGACAACGCCGCGCGCACGCTCGAGCGCAGCTTCGTGCTGGCGACCGACCTGGCCGAGACCTTGGTGCTGGAGGCCGGACTCGACCCTCGCGCCGCGCACCGCGTGGTCGGCCGACTGTCGCGCACCATGCACGAAGCGCATCGGGTCGCGTCTTCGCTGACGCCGGCCGACGTGGCGCATGCGGCTGAAGGCGTGCTCGGCAGGCGCGTCGACATCGGCGTGGCGGCCCTCGCCAAGGCGCTCGACCCGCGTGCCGCCGTCGCCGCGCGCCGCGGCCCCGGCGGCGCCGCCGAAGCGCCGATGTCACGAATGCTCGCCACCTGCCGCGCGCAACTGGTCGCTTCGGCGGCGTGGTGGCAGGGCTCTGCCGCGCGAGCCGATGAGGCGCGCAACAGCCTGCTGGCCGCGGTGCAGCAGGTCATCGGGGAAGCGTGATGTCCGCCGCCTCGATGATCGACTCGGTCGTTTTCGGCAGCCTGTGGAGCCAGCGCTCGATCAAGGCGCTGTTCGACGAAGTCGCGCGCACTCAAGGCTGGCTGGCGATCGTCGCCGTGCTCGCCGAGGTCGAGGCCGAGTTCGAGCTGATCCCTGCGCAGGCGGCGCGCGCCATCGCCGGTTGTTGTCGCAAGCTCGTTGTCGATGACTCTTTCCTCGAGGAGGTCCGCCGTGGGCGCGAGGCGAGCGGCCATTCGACGCAGGGCCTGATCCGCGCCATCCAGGCGCGGCTGGCCCCGGCGGACGCGCAATGGGTCTACGCCGGCGCGACGGTGCAGGACGTCACCGACAGCTGGCTGATGCTCGCGTTGCGCGAGGCGCGTCAGATCTTGCAGCGCGACCTCGAAGCGGTGGATCGGGCGCTCGCGACCCTCGCGCATCGGCATCGCGACACGGTCATGGCCGGACGCACCCATGGCCAGCAGGGCCTGCCGATCACGTTCGGGTTCAAGGTCGCGGGTTGGCTGGCCGAGTTGCGCCGGCATCGGCGGCGGCTCGCCGAGATTGCCCCGCGCATGGACGCCGCGCAACTGTGTGGCGGTGTCGGCAGTCTGTCGTCGCTCGGGCCGCGCGGCCTCGAGGTGCAGCGGCACTTTGCCGAACGGCTCGGGTTGCGGGTGCCGCTGATCTCGTGGACCACCAGCCGTGACGTGCTGGCCGAATGGTGTGCGCTGCTCACGCTCGTTGCCGGCACCGCCGATCGCATCGGGCACGAGGTGGTCAACCTGCAGCGCAGCGAGATCGGCGAAGTGAAGGAAGGATTCGTCGACGGCACGGTCGGCAGCATCACGATGCCGCACAAGCGCAACCCGGAGATCGGCGAGCACATCGGCACCTTGGCTCGCCTCGTGCGCCACCTCGGCGCGGCGGTGCAGGAAGGGCTGGTGCACGACCATGAGCGCGACGGCCGCGCCTGGAAGACCGAGTGGCACGCGATCCCCGAGGCGACGATGCTCGCCGGGCGCGCCGTCGAACTGCTCGCCGAGCTCGCGACGGGGCTCGAAGTCGATGCGGCGCGCATGCGCGCCAACCTCGAAGCGAGCGGTGGGGCCGTGCTCTCCGAAGCGATCATGCTCGCGCTCAGCTCCCGCATCGGTCGCGATGCGGCGCACCGGCTGGTGTACGACACCTCGATCACGGCGCGTGAGCGAGGGCAGACCCTGATCGAAGCGGTGCGCGCCAGCGCGGCGATCGGCGCGGCGCTCGGCGATTGCGATCTCGACGCGCTGCTCGACCCCGCGCGTCACACCGGCCAATGCGCTGCGATGGTCGATCGCGTGCTGGCCGACGAGCCATGAGCCTTCCGCCGGGCCGCCCCAAGGAAGGCGACGTCCCTCTCGGAGGGACCGCGCGCAGCGCAAGGGTGCCCCCATGAACGCGGCTGCCTTCGATCGGCTCGACACTCTGCCGCGCGAGCGTCTGGGCCTGCTGCCGACGCCGCTCGTTGCGGCGCCGCAGCTTGGCAAGGCGATCGGGCTCGCCGATCTGTGGATCAAGCGTGACGAGCTGATCGGCTTCGGCTTCGGTGGCAACAAGGTGCGCGGCCTCGAGCTGCTGCTCGCCGACGCCCGAGCCCACGAGGCGGATATCATCGTCACCGGTGCCGGTGCGCAGTCGAACCATGTACGAGCGACCGCGGCAGCCGCCGCGCACGTCGGGCTCGAAGCGACTGCGGTGTACTGGGGCGAAGAGCCGCCGGCCGCGCAAGGCAACCTGCGCTTGTCGCGTCTGCTGGGCGCCGCCACGCGCTTCACGAACCATGCCGACCGCTCGCAGGTCGACCACGCCATCGCCGAACTCGCCGGCGAGCTCCGCGCTGCGGGACGACGCCCTTATACGATCCCGCGCGGCGGCGCCTGCGCGCTCGGCGTGCTCGGCCATGTGCTGGCAGCGCGCGAGCTGCACCTTCAATGCGCGTCGCTCGGGCTTCGCGCCCGCACGATCTTTCTCGCCGTCGGCTCGGGCGCGACCTTGGCGGGATGGCTGCTGGGTTCGGCGCTGCTCGGCGCCGCCTGGCGCGTGGAGGGTGTGACGGTGAGCCGTCCGGCGCGCGAAGTGCGCACGCGCGTGGCCATGCTCGCCGGCGAAGCCGCCGAGCTGCTCGGCGTGCCCAGCGCGGTGACCGATGCCGAGGTCGTCGTGCATGACGGTTTCATCGGCGAGGGCTACGGCGTGCCGACTGCGGCCGGCGACGCGGCAATCGCGCTCGCCGCACGAACGCAGGGGCTGTTCTTCGATCCGACCTACACCGGCAAGGCCTTCGCCGGCCTTGGCGCACTCGCGGTCGCGGGTCGATTCGCCGACCGCGGGCCGCTCGTGTTCCTGCATACCGGCGGCGAGCCCGCGCTGTTCGCCGATGCGCCGCGAGGGCCAACGACATGATCTCGTGGGGCGATGCCGCATTTGCGCCGCGTCGCGTCGCGCTCGTCGGCGCCTCGGGCGAAGCGGGCAAGGTCGGTCGCCTGCTGCTCGACAACCTGCTGCTCAGCCACGGCAGCGAGGTGGTGCCGATTCACCCGAGCGCGAAGGAACTGCTCGGTCTTGCGGCGTATCCGGGCGTTGCCGAGGCGCCGGGGCCGATCGATCTGGCGGTGATCGTCACACCGGCCCATGCGACGGTGCAGGTGATCGAAGACTGTGCCCGCGCCCGCGTGCCGGTGGCGCTGATCCTCAGCGGCGGCTTCGCGGAAACGGGGGCCGACGGCGCTGCGCTCGAAGCAGGCCTGCTGCGCGCCGCGCGCGCGGGGGGTGTGCGACTCATCGGCCCCAACTGCTTCGGCCTCATCAACGTGGCGGCGGGATTGAACGCGTCGTTGGCGATGGGGCTGCCGGCGCGGGGCGGTGTCTCGCTGTTCACGCAAAGCGGCTCGTACGGCATGGCCGCGTTTTCGCGTTCGCAGGAAGGTGCAATCGGCTTCGCCAAGGTGCTGGCGGCGGGCAACAAGGCCGATGTCTCGGAGGTCGATGCGTTGCGCTTCTTCGCGGGGGATGCGCAGACGCGCGTGATCGCGCTGGTGCTCGAGTCGATCGCCGACGGCGCGGCGCTCGTCGCGGCGCTGCGCGCGGTCACGCCGACCAAGCCGGTGGTGATCCTGAAGACCGGGCGCGGCGCCGCCGGCAAGCGAGCGGCGGCCAGCCATACCGCCGCGCTCGCGCAGGACTTCGCGGTCGCGCGCGCGGTGTTACGGCAGTCCGGCGCCGTGCTGGTCGACGACGGGCTCACGCTGTTCGACGTCGCCGCGGCGCTCGATCGCCAGCCGGCGCTGCGCGGCCGGCGCGTCGCGATCATCACCAACTCGGGCGGCACCGGCGTCGAGCTTGCCGATCTGCTGGAGGCCGAAGGTCTCGAAGTCCCCGCCCTGTCGGCGCCGCTGCGCGATCGGATCGCTCGCCACCTGCCGCCGCACGGCTCGGCAGCCAACCCGGTCGATGTCACCACCGACTGGAAGCGTTTCCCGGCGATGTATGGGCAGAGCCTGCAGGCCCTGCTCGCCAGCGACGAGGTCGATGCGGTGGTGCCGGTGCTGCTGCAGCGCTCGGCGCTCGACGAGGGCGTCGTCGATGCGGTGATCGAAGAATCGCAAGCCGCGGCGGCACGCGGACGCGACAAGCCCGTGCACATCTGCTGGGTCGCGCCGACCGAGGGCGAGCCGCTGCGGCGCAAGCTGCTCACGGCCGGGCTGCCTTGTCATGAGTGGGCGGCGCGCACGGCGCGGGTGCTCGCACGCTGCCGCAGCGTGGCGCCCGATGCGCCGCCTGAAGTCGGCGAGCCGCACGCGCCGCCGCGCGACGTGCCCGCCGACGGCTGGCTCGAACCCGATCCGCTGTTTTCGCTGCTCGCGTCATGGGGCTTGCCGGTGGCGCCGTGGCGCGTCGCAAACGACATCGAGGCCGCGGTCGCGGCCGCGACGCAGCTCGGATTCCCGGTCGTGCTGAAGGCGATCCGCCCCGGCCTCGTGCACAAGACGGAGGCGGGCGCGGTCCGGCTCGGGCTCGCCGATGCGGCGGCCGTCCGCGACGCATTCGCAGCACTCACGAAAACGCTCGGCCCGGGTCCTGCGCTGGTGCAGGCGCAGGCGGCGCGCGGCGCGGAGCTCATGTTCGGTTCCGTGCGCGACCCCACGTTCGGACCGATCGTGGTGTTCGGGCTGGGCGGCATCTGGACCGAGACGCTCGGCGACATCGCCATGCGCCTCGCGCCAATCACTGCGAGCGAGGCTGTGCGTGCGCTCGACGAGCTGCGCGCAGGAGCTCTGCTCGATGGCCTGCGCGGTGCACCCGCTGTCGATCGCCACGCGCTCAGCGCACTGGTGTCGAAGCTCTCGACATCGATCGCGAACGCACCGTGGTGCGCCGAACTCGATCTCAACCCGCTGTTCGCAAGCGGCGACCGTTTCATCATCGTTGACGCGCGCATGCGCGTAGAAAGGCTGAAGTCATGAGCAACACAACCGCATCCGAAGCAACCGACATCAAGACAGATCCGCGACCCGAGATCGCCGGCTTGGTCGCACGCGCGCGGGCCGCGCAAGACGCCATCGCGCACTACACGCAGGAGCAGGTCGATGCACTCGTGCTCGCTGTGGGCTGGAGCGTGGTCAAGAACAAGGAGGCGCTGGCGCGCGCCGCGGTCGACGAAGGCGGCTTCGGCAACTACGAGGCGAAAGTGATGAAGATCCGCAACAGAGTCACCGGCACGATCCGCGACATGCAGGGCCAGAAGACAGTGGGTGTGGTCGAAGAGCTGCCCGAGAAGGGCATCGTGAAGATCGCGAAACCCGTCGGGGTGATCGCCGCGCTGATCCCGACCACGGGGCCGGACGCCACGCCGCCGGTGAACGCACTCGCGGCGCTCAAGGGGCGCAACGCGATCATCGTCGCGCCGCACCCGCGCACCGCGCAGACCTCGGCGCTGGCGGTGAGGTTGATGCGGCAGGGCTGCGAACAGGTCGGGGCGCCGCCCGACCTGATCCAGATCGTCCACCAGCCTTCGATCGCCAAGACGGGCGAGCTGATGAAGCAGGCCGATCTGGTCGTCGCGACCGGCGGCGAGTCGATGGTCAAGGCCGCCTACAGCTCGGGCACGCCGGCCTTTGGCGTGGGGGTGGGCAACGCGGTTCACGTGGTGGACGAGACGGGGGATCTCGACGACGCGGCCGCGCTGATTGCGCGTGCCAAGACTTTCGACTTCGCCACCAGCTGCCTCGCCGACAACGCGCTGATCGCGCACGACTCGATCTATCAGGCGCTGGTCGACAAGCTCGTGGCGTGCGGCGGGCATGTGCTCAATGCCTCAGACAAGGCCAAGCTCCAGGCTGTGATGTGGCCGAAGGCCGGCCAGTCGATCCCTGCGCTCGACGTCGTGGCCAAGTCGGCGAGCCATATCGCGTCGCTGGCGGGCATTGAACTCCCGGACAAGAAAACCTTCCTGATCGTCGAGGAGACGGGCGTCGGCCCGACGCATCCGTTCTCCGGCGAGAAGCTCTCTGTGGTGCTTGCGTTGTACCGGTACGCGGGGAAGATCGACGGCGCGATCGATCTGGTGAACGCCATCACCGGCTATCAGGGCCTGGGCCACACTTGCGGCATCCACACCCAGAACGACGCGCATGTCGAAGCGCTGGCGATGCGCACCCGCACCGCGCGGGTGATGGTGAACCAAGACCTGAACGAAGGCGCGGGCAGCCCGCGCAACGGCCTGCCGTACACGCTGTCCCTGTCGTGCGGTACCTGGGGCGGCAACATCACCAGCGAGAACGTCAACGTGCGGCACTTCCTCAACACCACCTGGGTGTCCCGGCTGGTGGACCCCAAGGCGATGCCGGTCGCCGACGAGGCGCTCTTCGCCAGCCACTGGGCGAGGCACGGCCAATGACCACGCGCATCGTCGTCGTCGGCGGTGTCGCCGCAGGGATGAGCGCCGCGAGCCAGGCACGGCGGCGCCACTCGAAATGCGAGGTGGTCGTTCTGCACCGCGGCCGCGACATCTCGTACAGCGCCTGCGGCATGCCCTACAACATCGGGGACCCGACGCGCGACCTCGACGATCTGGTCATCCTCGACGCTGGCGCGGCGCGCAGCGAGCGCGGCATCGACGTTCGCACGCGCCACGAAGCGACGGCCATCGATGTCGCGCGCAAGCGCGTGAGGGTCATCGACCTCGATCGCGAACACGAGTTCGATCTTGAATGGGACAGGCTCGTGCTGACGACCGGCGGCGGCGCGATCGTCCCGAAGCTTCCGGGCCTCGACCGGCAGGGTGTCTTCGTGCTTCGAACGCTCGACGACGCGCACGCAATCAAGCGACACCTTAGCGAAGTGAAGGTCGAGCGCGCGATCGTCGTCGGCGCCGGCTACATCGGCATGGAGATGGCCGACGCGCTGCACGGGCTGGGCGTCGAGGTCTCGGTGATCGAGAAACTGGATCAGGTGCTCCCGGGATTCGCGCCTGCGATCGTCGAGGACGCGCAGAAGGAACTCGTTCGAAACGCGGTCCGCGTCGAGACGGGCGTCGCCATGGAGTCGGTCGAGCGCGCAGGAGCCGATCTCGTTGTGCGCACGGACCGCGGCGAGGCACGAGCACAAATCGTCATCGTCTCGGTCGGCATACGACCGGATGTGGGGTTGGCGCGATCGGCGGGCATCACGCTGGGCGAGACCGGTGCGATCGCCGTTGACGATCGCCAGCGCACCAGCGCGCCCGACGTTTACGCCGCCGGCGACTGCGCGCAAGCGCACCACCTGGTCCTCGACCGACCGGCGTGGATCGCTCTCGGCACGACGGCCAACAAGCAGGGCAAGGTCGCGGGCGCGAACGCCGCCGGTGGCGATGAACGATTCGGCGGCATCGTCGGCAGCGCAGGATTCAAGCTGTTCGACCTCGAAGTCGCGCGCACGGGTCTCGGCGCTGCCGAGATTGCGCGCGAGGGCATCGATGCCGTCAGCGCCGTTTCGCATCACCACACTCGCGGCCGCAACTATCCGGGTGACAAGCTGATCACGACCGTGCTGTATGCCGAGCGGACCAGTGGCCGCCTGCTCGGTGCGCAGATGATCGGCGGCGACGCGGTGGCCAAGCGAATCGACGTCTTCGCAACCGCGCTGCATGCGCGAATGACTCTCGCGCAGGTCGAGGACCTCGACCTTTCGTACGCGCCTCCGTTCTCGCCGGTCTACGACCCGATCCTCATCGCCGCGACCGTCGGAGTGAAGGAGCTCGCGAAGGCTCGCTCGCGTCGTTGTTAATGGATAGCCATGGCAGGCCGTTGAAAATCGAGCGAACTGGCGTGCCGCGGACTGCGCTTGCGTACCGGTTTGCCGGTTCATTGCGCCGCTCCTCACGCGCTGGTCCGCATGAAAGCAACGACCGCTTTTCGTCAACGCACTTGGAGAGCTGATAGTCAGCTGAGGGTCGCAAAGCGTCTGTGGCTCGTTGAAGTTCCGCGGCGCATTGCCGTCATTGAGATTGGAGTGCCAACACCCGGTCGGCGTGTTGCTGGCCTCTCTGCACGTGCTCTAGAGTTCGGGCATGAGCTCGACCCGCATCAGTCGCCGCGTGAACGCGCCCCGCGCGATCGTCTATCGCGCGCTTCTCGATGCGCGCGCGGTCGCGACGTGGAAGTGCCGCCCGGCATGACCAGCCACGTGCATGAGTTCGACGCCCGCGAATCGTGATCGTCATCTCGCCGCGCAGCGCTGGATCTACGGATTCGGAGAAGCCGGCCGGGCAGGCCCCGCGTGTGCCGCCCCGCGAGAGACGGCTACACTCCGTCCGCGATGCGCATCACGATGCGCCCTTCGATGTCGCCGCCCTTCATGCGCGCGAATACCGCATTGATGTTGTCGAGCCGGTCTTCGGCGAAGGTCGTGTGCACCTTGCCTTCGCCGGCGAACGCGAGCGCCTCCTGCAGGTCCTTGCGCGTGCCGACGATCGAGCCGCGCACGGTCTTGGCGTTGAGCACCACATCGAAGATAGGCAGCGCGAAGCCGCCCGGCGGCAGGCCCACCAGCGACATCGTGCCGCGCTTGTGCAGCATGCCGAGCGCCTGCGAAAAGGCGGTGCGAGACACCGCGGTCACCAGCACGCCGTGTGCGCCGCGAATGGCGCGCTGGACCTCCTGCACCGGGTCCTGCGTGCGCGCGTTGAGCACCATGTCGGCGCCCAGGCTCTTGGCCAGCGCGAGCTTGCCGTCGTCGATGTCGACCGCGATCACGTGCAAGCCCATCGCCTTCGCGTACTGCACCGCGAAGTGGCCGAGGCCACCGATGCCGGAGATCGCGACCCAGTCGCCCGCCTTGCAGTCGAGCACCTTCAGCCCTTTGTAAACCATGACGCCGGCGCACAGCACCGGCGCGATCTCAGCGAATCCCACATTCGACGGCAGGTGGCCGACGTAGCCGGGATCGGCCAGCACGTATTCGGTATAACCGCCGTTGACGGTGTAGCCGGTCATCTGCTGCTCGTCGCACAGCGTTTCCCAACCGGTGATGCAGTGCTCGCAGTGGCCGCAAGCGGTGTGGAGCCAGGGCACACCCACGCGGTCGCCTTCCTTGATGCCTTTGACGCCCGCACCGAGCGCGGCCACGAAGCCGACGCCTTCGTGGCCGGGGATGAAGGGCAGGGCGGGCTTGACCGGCCAGTCACCGTCAGCGGCATGCAGGTCGGTGTGGCACACGCCCGAGGCGACCACCTTCACCATCACCTGGCCGGGTGTGACTTCAGGGACCGGCATTTCTTCGATCTGCAGGGGTTGGCCGAAGCTGTGGACGACGGCGGCTTTCATCAGAGTCATGGCAATCTCCAGACAAGCGAGTGGGTGGAAAGGGAGCGACGGCTTCTTCACGTCGAAGCCGGCTTGGCTCAAGGGTTCTCCTTGATCGCCGACTCGGGTTGAAGTGTTCGGGCAGACGATGGTCTGCTTGCCTCAAGGGAATCTAGCCATTCATCGGCTACAGGCATTGATCGGCATCAACCCATCGAGGCGGCCTTGCGACCAGGAAGACTCGTGACTCAATCTGAGTATCTGACGTGCACGAACTCGCCCGGCGCCTCGCACAGCACATCGGCCTTGGCCGGCGTGCGCGTTTTAACAAGGCGTCGGCTGCCCTGGCGCAGCAGCCAGTCGTGCCAGGCGGGCCACCACGAGCCCACGGCGCGGGCTGCACTTTCGGGCCACTGCTGCGGGTCCAGCCAGGGTCCGTCGGCGCGGCGCGTCAGCATCGCGTAGTGGAGGTTCGCATGCGGGCGCCGTGCCTCGCGAGCGCTGCGCGATCTTCGAGTCAATATGTGCACTCCGGCGCCAGCGAGCATTCTTGACACCCCTATGCAGGGGCTCCCTCCAGTTGGATGCGCTGAATGCCGATACGCTGGTGTTCATCGAATGGGAAGGATGCTAAGTGCACTACAGATTCATCGCGGATGAAAGGGTGCCGCGGAACGGGGCGGTAGCGACCTCGGCCGTTGTCGACAGCGCTCGAGCTGCCTTCGAGGTCCGTGGACGTGATCGCGATTCGCCGAGGTTGGGCACGAAGTTCGTGCACGTTTTGGACGGCATGCAACTCGACGTAGAGGTCGGCTACACAGTTGTTGGCAGCCACGTTCAATGGTCCGCAAGCCTCAGCCACAACGGGAAGGCGCTTGGCGTGGTCATCAATGGGGGCACCTTTTTTCTGCTCAACGCGGGCTCGCGCTTTGACGTTGGATCGGGGGTTGCTGCCGCGGCGCAACGAAAGCTGGGTCTCATGCGGCCGGAGCTTCGCGCGAAGATGAGGGCATGACTTTCAGGGCCGCGCTCCTGGCATCGTGTGAGCGAGCAATCTGACACACCTACACGGGCTGCGCGCCGAGGATGAACGACCAATCTGCCTCGGCTGCCGCTCGCTATGTGGAGGATCACCCTGACAAGCCGTGGGAACACGACGGATGCGGCGGCGCGGGCGCGCCTTGCGTTTGCAACCCGAAGGGTGCTGTCGTGTTCCTCGAGGTGTTCGCGGAGGTCGAGCACTCGAAGGACGAGCCTCTGGGGTGACAGCGCGCTGCGGCGTCGCGGCGTTCCCGGACGCGCTGCTGCAGTTCTCGGGCGAGAATATCGGCAAGCTGGTGCTGCGCGTCGCTGACGCCTGACGCCGACTTGCACCCGAACCCCGTCGTGGAGTCGTGATGAGACCACTGGTGCCGATCACCGCGCTGCTCGAGCGGCGCCGCCGCGACGCCGATCGCGTCGCTTTCGAGATCACCGACGATTGGGCGCAGGGCCGCACGACCTTCGGCGGGCTGATAGCCGCGCTGGCCGTGGCGGCGATGCGCGACGTGACCGGGGGCGACTGGCCGCTGCGTGCGCTGCAGGCGAGCTTCATCGGGCCGGTGTTGCGCGATCTGGTCGTGCAGGTTCACCTGCTACGCCAGGGCCGCCATGTGCGTCAGGTGCAGGCGACGCTGTCGACGCAGGGCAAGGTCGCGGCGGTTCTGCTCGGCGTCTTCGGCGAGGCGCGCGCATCGTCGGTGCGCCCGCTGCACGCGCAGCGACCACCGGTCACTATCGCACCCGAAGCGACGCGCGAGTTGCCGTTCATCGAAGGCGTGACGCCCGACTTCATCGCCCATCTCGACCCGCGCTGGGCCGAAGGCGATCTGCCCTATTCCGGGGGCAGCCACTGGCATTCGCGCATCCACGTCCGGCTGCGCGACGCCGCGCCCGATACCGAACTCAGCTCGGTGCTGCTCGCCGACATGCCGCCGTGCCCGGCGGTCGGCCAGCTGACGCAACCCGCCCCGGCCAGCTCGGTATCGTGGGAGATCGAGCTGGTGCCGCCGGCGACGCCACCAGACCCGACGGGCTGGTGGCGGGCGGACACCGAGGCGATCGCCGCCGGCGACGGTTACGTCAACCAACGGACGAGCTTGTGGGCGCCGGACGGCACGCTGGCGGCACTCGGCTATCAGGTCGCCGCGGTCTACGGCTGAGGAGCATGTAGTTTGTGCTGACGAAAGGCCTGCGCGGGAAGACTACAGCCGTCGCAAGCGCCTGCCAGTGCGCACCACCAGCATCGTTTCGTTGTCGAGGAAGTGGACATGGTTGCCGTTGTCCAGCCGAAAGGCTTGCGAGACCGGTTCTCGTCGGGCGCGTTCGAGGCGGGTAGGGCCAATGCCCGAGACGTTCTTGTGGTCCGTCCACTCGTTGACCCTGTGCACTTGCCCGGCGTCATCGACCGCGATGAACGATCCGGTGATGGTTGTTTTCGTTCGCATGAGGCGCCGCCATTTGCCCGGATTTTGGGGGCGTGCGTGCTGAGGCGCGAACTCATCGACCCCCGCAGAGCGTGCGAAATGTCACGGTTGCCAAGCGTGCGGAATGTCACGGTTGCCGAGGAGGCGCGCGTGGCGAGACTTCGAGGTTGCACATGTGCTCGGATAGAGACCGACTGAGGCCGCTTGGAGAAGCCGCCCGCTCGCTAGGCCGACGCTCTGAGCAAGAGCTCCGGTGTCGCCACATACCGGAGGCGGGCCGTATCGGGCTTCGAAAGACGCTCCAGCATCAGCGATGCGGCTGCCTCTCCAAGCGCACGTGGGCGGACGTCCACGGTGCTCAGCGGCGGATTCGAATGAGCGGTGTCGAGTAGACCGTCAAATCCCATGATCGCGAAGTCCCGCCCCACAGCGATGCCCCGCTCACCGAGGGCTGCCAGCGCACCGAGAGCGGTGATGTCGTTGTAGCAGACCGCGGCGGTGGCTCGCGGTTTGACGTCGAGCAGACGCTGCAGCGCGTCGTATCCACCCTGTCTGGTCGGCAGGGCGGGACAAAGAAGGTCTGGGTCCTCCTTCAGACGATGTTTCTTCAACGCAGCGCGATAGCCCTCCAGGCGATCCTCGAAGACCGCACCGCTCTGGCCGCCGAGAAATCCGATGCGGCGATGGCCCTTCCCAAGCAAATGGTTTGTGGCCATGAAAGTGCCAAGGGCGTTGTCGGAGCCGGCGTAGTCATAGCTGCCCTTGCCAAGGGAGCGGACCATGACGACCAGAGGAATTCCCCATGCTCGGACCTGCTTGACGAGCGTTGCCGGTGTGCCCAGCGCCGGACAAAGGACGATCCCGGCGGCGTGTTGCTCGCGCATGGATTGCATTACTTTCGCCTGCAGTTCGACGCTCTCGCTGGTGTGGGCCATCAGCGTGATGAACCCGGCCTCGACGAGCTTGCGCTCGATGCCCACCAGCACTTCGGCGAAGAACGGATTCATCAAGTCGTTGATGACGACGCCGATGACGTTGCTCGACTGGCTGCGCATCTCGGCAGCGCGACGGTTGTAGACGTAGCCGATCTTGGCGGCGACCTCGCGAACCTTGGCCGCCGTCTCCTCCTTGATCAACGGACTGTCATTCAGGACCAGAGACACGGTGGACTTCGACACACCGGCGGCACTCGCCACGTCGAGGATGGTGGCGTTTCGACGGGCTGCAGAGGGCTTGGCCATGGCTAGGGGTTTTCCCGATTTTTACGGAAATCTGGTTGACTTCGAATTGGAACGTTCCAATAATACATTCAACCGTTCCAATACAGTCTATCCGCAAATGCCGACCGAAACGAAAACTGGATGGGGCCTGATCGGCGCCAGCACCATCGCTCGCCAATACATGGTGGAAGCCATCCGGACCCAGAAGGGCCACGAGGTGGTCGCCATGATGAGCAGCAGTGCAGAGCGGGCAAAGGCGTTCGCCGCCGACCACAAGATCGAGTCCGCCTACGACTCGCTTGACGAGTTGCTGGCGAACCCGGCCGTACAAGTGGTTTACATCAGCACCACCAACGAACTGCACCGGCCGCAAGTCCTTGCGGCGGCAAAGGCCGGAAAACACGTGCTGTGCGAGAAGCCGCTCGCGCTGGGCGTCGACGACGCCGTCCAAATGGTTCGTGCCTGCAACGCGGCCGGGGTGGTCATGGCGACGAACCATCACCTTCGCAACGCCGCAACCCATCGCAAGATCCGCGAACTGATCAAGGGTGGCGCCATCGGGCGCCCGCTTTTCGCCCGCGTCTTCCACGCTGTCTACCTGCCGCCGCACCTTCAGGGCTGGCGCCTGGACAAGCCGCAGGCCGGCGGCGGGGTGATCCTCGACATCACCGTGCACGACATCGACACGTTGCGCTTCCTGCTCGACGCGGAGCCGGTCGAGGTCGTTGGCATCGGCCAGTCTGCGTTCATGGCCAAAGAGGGCTTGGAGGACGGAGCCATGTCCGTGATCCGCTTCGACAACGGCGTGCTCGCGCAACTGCACGATGCGTTCACGGTCAAGCATGCGGGGCACGGCATCGAGATCCATGGAGAGGCCGGGTCCGTCATCGGGCGCAACGTGATGAGCCAGCGCGCAGTCGGAGAGGTCGTCTTGCGCAACGACACCGGCGAGCGCCTCGTCCCCGTCGAGCACGAGGGTCTTTACGTGCGCGGCGTTGCCACCTTTTGCGCCGCGCTGCAGGGCACCGGGAAACCGGCGGCAACCGGCGAGGACGGTGTTCGATCGCTCGCTACGGCGCTCGCGGTTGCGCAGGCGTGCCGTATCGGCTCGCTCGTGCGAGTCCCCGAGATCAACATCCAAGGCATTCAATGAAGAAGTTAGTGACGGCGGAGCAGGCGGCTGCTCTCATTCGCGCCGGCGACGTGGTCAGTGTCAGCTCGTCGAGCGGCCTCGGGTGTCCGGACAAGGTTCTGCAGGCGCTCGGCGAGCGCTTCGTGCGCGAAGGACAGCCGCGTGACCTGACGACGCTCCATCCGATCGCTGCCGGCGACATGTACGGCATCAAGGGCATCGACCATATCGCAAAGACCGGGCTGCTGGCGCGCGTTCTGGCGGGCTCGTACCCGAGCGGCCCGTCGTCGCTGCCGATGCCCGAGATCTGGAAAATGATCGTCGAGAACCAGGTCGAGGCCTACAACATTCCGAGCGGGATCCTGTACGACATGCATCGGGACGCTGCAGCGCGCCGCCCCGGCGTGCTGACGAAGGTCGGCATTGGCACGTTCGTCGACCCCGATCTGCAGGGATGCGCGATGAACGCGGCGGCCGCCGAGCACCCCGTAGTGCGCAAGGAACGCTTCGACGGACAGGATTGGTTGTACTTCCCGGCCATCGTGCCGAACGTCGCGATCATCCGTGCGACAACGGCGGACGAGCGCGGCAACCTGACCTACGAGCACGAAGGCGCCTTGCTCGGCGGCCTCGAACAGGCGCTCGCAGCGCGCAACAACGGCGGCATCGTGATCGCCCAGGTCAAACGCCTGGTCAAGGAGGGCAGCCTTCGGCCGCACGACGTGCACGTTCCCGGCACCTTGGTGGACTGCATCGTCGTCGACCCGACGCAGATGCAGACCACGCAGACCGACTACGACCCCGCGATCAGCGGCGAGATCCAGCAACCGCTGGCCACGTTCGAGTTCCAGGCCTGGGGCCCCGAGAAGGTGATTGCACGTCGCGCGTCGCTGGAGCTCGCACACGGCTCGGCCGTGAACCTGGGCTTCGGGATATCGGCCAACGTCCCGCGCATCCTGCTCGAAGAAGGGCTGCACGGCGAGGTCACCTGGGTCATCGAGCAGGGTGCCGTCGGCGGCATGCCGCTGCTGGGATTTGCGTTCGGCTGCGCGTCCAACGCCGACGCGATCGTTCCGTCGCCGCAGCAGTTCACCTACTTCCAGGGCGGCGGTTTCGACGTTACCTTGTTGTCGTTCATGCAGGTCGATGGCGATGGCAGCGTCAACGTTTCCAAGCTCGGTGCGAAGCCCTACCTGACCGCTGGATGCGGCGGCTTCGTGGACATCACCGCACATGCCCGTCGCATCGTCTTCTCCGGCTTCTTTACCGCCGGCGCCAAGCTCGAGGTCGGCGACGGGAGGTTGACCATCGTGAAGGAAGGTCGTACTCGCAAGTTCGTCAAGGCCGCCGAGCACATCACCTACAGCGGCCGCGTCGGTCGAGACCGAGGTCAGCACGTCACCTATGTGACCGAGCGGTGCGTGATCGAACTGCGCGACAACGGGTTGGTGGTCACCGAGATCGCCCCCGGCATCGACTTGCAGCGCGACGTGCTCGACCAGGCAGAGATACCGCTGGGTGTGGCGGCCGATTTGCGGGTCATGAGCCCCCTGCTATTCACCGACGCACCGTTTTGCCTCGAACTCAAGGACGCAGAGGTGCGCCGTGGCTGAACAACTCGTGCAACTGCGCCGCGACGGCGACGTCGCGACGGTGATGCTTGCGCGACCTGCCAAGCTCAACTCGCTCACGCCAGCGATGCTGGACGCACTCGAGCACTGTGCGCGCGAACTCGACGCTGATACGCAAGTGCGCATCGTCATCCTCACGGGCGACGGCGACAAGGCGTTCTGCGTCGGCGCGGACATCAACGAATGGGCTGCTCTGCAACCGCTCGACATGTGGCGCCGCTGGGTACGCCGCGGCCACCAGGTGTTCGATCAATGGGCGCGGCTGCGCCAGCCGGTCATCGTCGCCATCAACGGACACGCTTTCGGCGGTGGCCTTGAGCTGGCGATGACCGGGGATATCCGGATCGCTTGCGAATCCGCGCAGTTCGCGTTGCCCGAAGCGTCGATCGCGACCTGCCCGGGCTGGTCGGGCACGCAACGCCTGGTGCAATTGGTCGGTGCCAGTCGGGCGAAGTACCTGGCGCTGAGTGGCCGTCGGCTCTCGGCTGCCGACGCTCTGGCGGCTGGCCTGGTGCACGAGGTGGTGGCAGCCGCGTCGCTGCGTCAACGATCGCTTGAACTGGCGCGCGAGATGGCCACGAAAGCCCCGGTCTCTTTGCAACTGACCAAGCAACTTGTCAACGCCGCCGCTGGCGAGGACCAGGCCGCCACGCTCGAAGCGATCGCCGGTGCGCTGGCCGCAACCACAGACGACGCCGCTGAAGGCATCGGCAGTTTCCGAGAGAAGCGTCCGCCACGGTACCTGGGACGCTGAACGTTATCAACGGACGAACATGATGAGCGAAACGAACCTCACGAATCTCACCACGGCGGACGTGCTCGCGCGCCCTCCGTATCGCGGCAAGTTGCTGATCAACGGCAACTGGGTCGACGCCGCCGACGGCAACACGCTCGAACGCAAGTCGCCGGCACACGACAAGGTTGTCGCCATCCATGCGGAAGGCGGTGTCGTCGATGCCGAGCGAGCCATCGCCGCAGCACGCGACGCGTTCGACCGCGGTCCCTGGCCGCAGATGAAGGGCGCCGAGCGCGCACGCATCCTGCGCAACGTGGCTGAGGGCATCCTGGCGCGCAAGGAAGAACTCGCCTTGCTGGAAACGCTGGAGAACGGCAAGCCGCTGGCGCAGTCGCGCGCCGAGGTGGAAGGCGCTGCCGACCTGTGGCACTACGCGGCCACGTTGGCTCGCAACCTGCACGGCGACAGCTACAACACGCTGGGCGAGAAGACGCTCGGCGTCGTGCTGCGCGATCCGATCGGCGTCGTCAGCATCATCACGCCATGGAACTTCCCGTTCCTGATCGTCAGCCAGAAACTTCCGTTCGCGCTCGCCGCGGGTTGCACCACGGTGGTCAAGCCGGCCGAAGTGACCTCGGGCACGACACTGATGCTCGGCGAGATCCTTGTTGCAGCAGGCGTTCCTGCGGGCGTCGTCAACATCGTCGTCGGGCGCGGTAGCGTGGTCGGCGATGTGCTGGTGACGCACCCCGACGTGGACATGCTGTCGTTCACGGGATCGACGAGCGTCGGCAAGCAGGCGGTGGCCAAGTCGGCACAGACCCTCAAGAAGGTGTCGATGGAACTCGGCGGCAAGAACCCGCAGATCATCTTCCCCGATTGCGATTGGGACGCCGCGCTCGATGCCACCGTCTTCGGCATCTACTTCAACGCCGGCCAGTGCTGCAACAGCGGCAGCCGCATCCTGGTTCACGAGTCGATCGCGCAGAAGTTCGCGGCGGCTGTGGTCGAGCGCTCGAAGCTCGTCAAGGTGGGGGACCCGCTCACGCCAGGCGTTCAGGTGGGCGCGATCACGACGGACAAGCAGCTCGAAACCATCCTCTCTCACGTCGACGCGGCGCGCCAGGCGGGTGCAAAGGTGGTGCTCGGTGGTTCGCGAATGAACAGGACCGGCATGTATGTCGAGCCCACCGTCGTGACCGGCGTGACGCGCGGCATGGCGATCGCCAACGAGGAGGTGTTCGGCCCGGTGCTGTCGATCCTGACGTTCAACACGCTGGACGAGGCGATCGAGCTGGCGAACAGCACCCTGTACGGACTCTCCGCTGCCGTGTGGAGCAAAGACTTCAGCACGTGCCTGACCGCGGCGCGCCGCATCAAGGCCGGCACCGTGTGGGTCAACACCTTCCTGGAAGGCCACGCTGAACTGCCGTTCGGCGGGTACCACGAGAGCGGCATCGGTCGCGAGCTGGGCCGGTTCGCGACCGAGGACTACACCGAAACCAAGACCCTGCACATGCATCTGGGCGAGCGCACCGAATGGTGGCTGCCTCGCTGAATCAACACCGGCCTCACTCACTTTCTACCCACGGAGACACTCCATGAAAAAGCAACTCATCAGCCTGGCCATCACCGCCGCCTTCTCACTGCCCGCTGCGGCTCAACAAAGCGTCGAGGTCCTGCACTGGTGGACGTCGGGTGGCGAAGCTGCCGCGCTGAACGTCCTCAAGGGCAATCTCGAGAAGCAGGGCGTGAAGTGGAACGACATGCCCGTGGCTGGCGGCGGCGGCGAAGCGGCGATGACGGCCGTGCGCGCCCGCGTCACCTCGGGCAACCCGCCCACTGCCGTGCAGATGCTCGGCTTCGACATCGTCGACTGGTCCAAGCAAGGCGTGCTCGCCGACCTGAATGCCCTCGCGACGAAGGAGGGCTGGGACAAGGTGGTGCCACCAGCGCTGCAGAAGTTCTCGAAGTACAACGGCAAGTGGATCGCCGCCCCGGTGAACATCCACTCCACGAACTGGATCTGGGCCAACAAGGACGTGCTTGCCAAGGCAGGCGTCACGGCCGAGCCGAAGACGTTCGAGGAGTTCATCGCCGCCGCGGAAAAGGTGCAGAAGGCCGGCTTCGTCGCGATTGCCCACGGCGGCCAGCCTTGGCAGGAAGCCACCATCTTCGACGGTGTCGTCCTGTCCACCGGTGGCATCGACTACTACCGCAAGGCCTTCATCGAGCTCGACACGAAGGCGCTGAACTCACCGACCACGCTGACGGTTTTCCAGCGCATGTCGCAGATTCGCAAACTGGTCGACAAGGACTTTTCCGGCCGTGACTGGAACGTCGCCTCCGGCATGGTGATCAGCGGCAAGGCTGGCTTCCAGATCATGGGTGACTGGGCCAAGGGCGAGTTCATCAACGCGAAGAAGGTGCCGGGCAAGGACTTCCTGTGCTACCGCTTCCCCGGAACGCAGGGCGTGGTCTCGTTCAATACCGACCAGTTCGCCATGTTCAAGCTGAAGGACGCCGACAAGACGTCGGCCCAGATGAAGCTGGCAGCGGACATCATGGAGCCGGCCTTCCAGTCGGCGTTCAACGTGGTCAAGGGTTCGGCTCCCGCCCGCACCGACGTGCCCGATACCGCGTTCGACGATTGCGGCAAGAAGGCGATCAAGGACGTGGCCGAGGCCAGCAAGAACAACACGTTGATTGGCTCGATCGCCCACGGGCACGCCGTGCCGGCGTCGATCAAGAACGCGTTCTACGACGTGATCACCCGGCACTTCAACGGGCAGATCGACGACAAGAAGGCCGTTGCGGGCCTCGTATCGGCGGCCAAGAACTGATGCTTCAGAACGTTCATGACCTCCGGGCGACGCCAAGGGCGTCGCCCGGGCCAACGGAGTCACGACCATGAGAGCCGGATTCTTACCAAAGCTGCTGTTCAGTCCCAGCGTGTTTCTCGTGCTGGTATGTGTCTACGGCTACATCATGTTCACGATCTACCTGTCGTTCACGACGTCGACCATGATGCCGGCGTACGAGTGGGCCGGATCGGCGAACTACACGCGCTTGTTGGGCCTCGAGAACTGGCAGGTCTCGGTCGCGAACCTCGCGGTCTTCGCCAGCCTGTACATCGTCGTTGCGATGGCGTTGGGTCTCGGCCTCGCGATCCTGATCGACCAGAAGATCCGCGCCGAAACCGGTTTTCGGTCGATCTTTCTCTACCCGATGGCGCTGTCGTTCATCGTCACGGGCACGGCGTGGAAATGGTTGCTCGACCCGGGCGTCGGGCTCGAGCGCTCGATGCACCTGCTGGGCTGGGAGAGCTTCTCCTTCGGCTGGATCAAGGATGGCGACATGGCCATCTACTGTGTCGTGATCGCGGCGGTATGGCAGACCACGGGCTTTGTGATGGCCATGTTCCTGGCCGGCCTGCGCGGCGTGGACACCGAACAGATCAACGCTGCGCGCGTGGACGGTGCCCGCACATGGCAGATCTATCTGCGCATCATCATTCCCCAGCTCGGGCCGGTCTTCGTCTCGGCCTTCGTGATCCTCGCGCACATGGCCATCAAGTCCTACGACTTGATCATCGCGCTGACCAACGGCGGACCTGGCCGCTCGACCTGGCTGCCATCGGTCTTCATGTACCAGTACACGTTCACACGCAACGAGATGGCCGTGGGCGCCGCCAGCTCGGTGCTGATGCTGGGAGCCATTGCCTTGGTCGTGTTGCCCTACCTGTACAGCGAAATGCGCAAGGTGAAGCATGGCTAACGCACACACCATCGGCCGCTCGGTCGGCCTCTCCGGTATCTCGCCGAACCGTTTCTCCATCAGCGTCGGGCGCATCGTGTTGTACGCGGTGCTCGCGGCCCTCGCGGTGGCGTTTCTCCTGCCCGTCTACGTGATGGTCGTGAACTCGTTCAAGCCCTTGGACGAGATCCGCACCGGCAACCTGATGTCGCTGCCGCTCGACTGGACGATAGCGCCGTGGCTCAGCGCCTGGAGCACGGCCCAGATCGGCGTGCAGCCCACCGGCTTGCGGCCGTTCTTCATCAACTCGTTCCTGTTGGTGGTGCCCGCCGTGGTGCTGTCGACGCTGATCGGGGCGCTCAACGGCTACATCCTCACGCAGTTCAAGTTCCGTGGGGCGAACCTGATGTTTGGCGCGATGTTGCTGTCGGTGTTCATCCCGTTCCAGATCGTGCTGATCCCGATGGCCAAGACCTTGGGCTTTCTCGGCCTGGCCGGCACCGTCAAGGGACTGATCTTCGTCAACGTGGTGTACGGCATCGGCTTCACGACGCTGTTCTTCCGCAACTACTACGCGGCGTTTCCGAACGAGCTCATCCGCTCCGCTCGCATGGACGGCGCCGGATTCTTCGGCGTGCTGTTGCGCATCCTGCTGCCCAACAGCGCGCCGATCATCGTGGTGACCGTGATCTGGCAATTCACGAACATCTGGAACGAATTCCTCTTCGGCGCTTCGTTCAGCGATTTCAGCTCCTACCCGCTGACGGTCGCATTGAACAACCTCGTGAACAGTTCGACGGGTGTCAAGGAATACAACGTTCACTTCGCCGGCGCGTTCATCGCCGCCATTCCGACGCTGGTTGTCTACCTGATCTCCGGCAAGTACTTCGTTCGCGGCCTGATGGCCGGTTCGGTCAAGGGTTAACAGGAGCCAACATGGCAACGCTCGATTTGGTCAACGTTCAAAAGAGTTTCGGTCCGGTCAAGATCCTGCACGACATCTCCATCGGCCTGACCGATGGCGAGTTCCTCGTGCTGGTGGGTCCGTCGGGTTGCGGCAAGAGCACGCTGATGAACATCATCGCCGGGCTCGAAGAGCCGTCCGGAGGAACGCTGCGCCTCGAGGGACGGGACATCACCCGCGTGGCACCGGCCGACCGCAACATCTCGATGGTGTTTCAGTCGTATGCGCTGTACCCGAACATGACGGTCGCGAAGAACATCGAGTTTCCGCTGCAGATGCGCAAGGTCGACAAGGCGCAGCGCACGCAACGCGTGGCGCAGGTGTCCAAGCTGCTGCAGATCGAGCACCTGCTCGAGCGCAAACCGCGCCAGCTGTCGGGCGGACAGCGCCAGCGCGTCGCGATCGGGCGCGCCTTGGCGCGCGAGCCGAAGCTGTACCTGTTCGACGAGCCGCTGTCGAACCTCGACGCCCAGCTCCGGGTGGACATGCGCACCGAAATCAAGAAGCTGCATCAGCGCTTGAAGGCGACGATCGTGTACGTGACGCACGACCAGATCGAGGCCATGACGCTCGCCACGCGCATCGCGGTGATGAAGGGCGGAGTCCTGCAGCAGTTGGGCACACCGCACGAGGTCTACAACCGGCCCGCGAACACCTTCGTCGCCGGGTTCATGGGGTCGCCGCGCATGAACCTGGCGAAGGCCAAGGTGACGGGTCGACCCGGCGAATTGGCGCTGGACATACAGATCGGGGACCGCCCGCGCGTCCACATCGACCTGCCGACGATGCCCGCTGCGCTGGACGACTACATCGGACAGGAAGTCATCGCCGGCATCCGGGCCGAAGCGATCAGCCTGGCGCGCGAGGGCATGGTGGCCGGCCCGACGCAGCGCTTTGTCGGCGCACGCATCGAGGTTATCGAGCCCACGGGCGCGGACACGCTGATTGTCATCAACCTCGGTGGCCACGAGTTCACCGCGCGGCTTGATCCCGACGTGTCGCTGACACCGGGTCAGGACGCGCGTTTCCTGGTCGACTTGAGCAAGCTCGTCTGCTTCGACGCGAAGACCGAGACGCTGATCGCGTGAGCACGATGCAAGGGAAGGAGTACGACGTGGTGATCATCGGCTCCGGCGTGGGCGGCGGCGCAATTGCGCGACAGCTCGCCGGAAGTGGGGCACGCGTGCTGATCCTCGAGCGCGGACCCGTGCTGCCGCGGGAACCACAGAACTGGGACGCCGAAGCGGTGTTTGTCGACTTTCGCTATCGCAGCAAGGAGACTTGGACCAGCGGTGACCAGAGCTTCCGACCGGGTCAGTACTACTTCGTCGGCGGCCATACCAAGTTCTACGGCGCGGCGATGTTCCGCTTGCGCGAACGCGACTTCGAGGCGCTGGAGCACGAAGACGGCGTCTCCCCTGCGTGGCCCATCAGGTATGCCGACCTCGCGCCGTACTACGACGAAGCGGAGCGTTTGTTCGGCGTGCGCGGCACCGCGGGGCTGGACCCGACCGAGCCGCCGCGAAGCGCGCCGTACCCGCATCCGGCGATTCCGCACGAACTGGTGATTGCCGAGGTGGCAGAGCGCTTCACGGCGCAGGGTCTGCATCCATTCCCGATGCCGGCCGCCGTGGATTTCGGGCCCGGGGGAACCTGCAGGCGTTGCGGCACCTGCGACGGCTTTCCGTGCCGCGTCGACGCCAAGGGCGATGCCGAGATGTGCTTGGTGCGCCCGGCGCTGTTGCAGCCCAACGTCGAACTGCGCAGCGAGGTCATGGTCGAGCGCCTGATCACGGACGACAGCGGCCGGCGCATCGTCGCCGCGGACGTGATCGAACGCGGTGTGCGTTGCAAGGTGCAAGGGAAGCTCTTTGTGCTCAGCGCGGGCGCGATCAACTCGGCGGCGCTGCTGCAACGGTCCGCCACGTCGCGCCACCCGAAGGGTCTTGCCAATTCGAGCGATGTGGTCGGCCGCCATTTCATGAACCACAACTGCACCGGCCTGATGGCGCTGCATCCGTTCAAGCACAACGACACGAAGTTTCCGAAGACGCTCTCGATCAACGACTACTACTTCGGCGACGCGGACGACGGTGGCAAGGGCCCGCCGCTGGGCAACCTGCAACTGCTCGGCAAGCTGCGTGAGCCGATGCTGCGTGGTGCCATGCCGCGCTGGATGCCTCGTGCGGTGAGCACGGCGATGGCCGCGCGCAGCGTCGACTGGTACGTGATGTCCGAGGACTTGCCGCACCCCGAGAGCACGGTGCGCCTGAACCAGGACGGCAGCATCGACCTTCGCTGGAAGCGCACCAACATGAATGCGCATCGGCGCTGGGTCCGCAAGGCCAGCGGGATTCTGAAGAAGGCCGGCTTTCCGCTCGTGCTGAGCAAACCCTTCGACATGACAACGCCTTCGCACCAGTGCGGGACCGTGCGCTTCGGTGACGATCCAGCGGCGTCCGCACTCGACACCCTGTGCAAGGCCTGGGACCACGAGAACCTGTATGTCGTCGATGCCGGATTCTTTCCGTCGTCGGGCGCGGTGAACCCGGCCCTCACCATCGCGGCGCAGGCGCTGCGGGTCGGACGACATCTGCGCACGGAGGTGCTGCGATGACTCAAGCCCGACCGCTGGCCGTCGTCACCGGAGCGCGCCGTGGCATTGGCGCCGGCATCGCGATCGAGCTCGCATCACGTGGATTCGACATCGCATTGACCGACATCGAAGCGGCCGGAGCCGAGGAGGCGTTAGCGGCCATCGAGTCGAGATCAGCCCGCAGCCGGATGTTTGCGTTCGACCTGGCCGACATCGATCGGCACGCCGACGTCGTCGAGCAGATCTGTGCGTGGGGCGGGCCGATCGCATGCCTTGTCAACAACGCCGGAATCCCGGCCGCACGTCGCGGTGATCTGCTTGACGTTGGACCGGAGTCCTTCGACCGTGTGCTCGACGTCAATCTGCGCGGGACGTTCTTCTTCACGCAAGCCGTTGCACGGCACATGCTGGCCAGTGCCTCGGCGCACGCACGTTCCATCGTCACGGTTTCGTCGGTCAGCGTCGAGATGGCATCCGTCGAGCGCGGCGAATACTGTCTTTCGAAGGCCGGCCTCGGCATGTTGACCAAGCTGTTCACATTGCGGCTCGCGCCGCACGGCATCGGCGTGTTCGAGGTGCGCCCTGGCGTCATCCGTACGCCGATGACTGAAGGCGTGTCCGACACCTACGACCAGCGCCTTGCCGATGGCCTGGTCCCGATGAAACGTTGGGGCTACCCAGAGGACGTCGCACGCGCAGTCGCAGCGCTCGCAGGCGGCCAGCTGGCCTTTTCCACCGGCAGCGTCGTCCACGTCGACGGCGCGCTTTCCATTCCACGCTTATGAGCACGAGCTACGACTACATCATCACCGGCGGTGGATCGGCCGGCTGCGTGCTTGCCAATCGGCTGAGCACTGATCCCAC